>Ga0302324_100000515_pt1 | contig 102673 bp, 84 predicted proteins | sample Palsa_T0_1_FD_201949 | JGI IMG/M metagenome (GOLD analysis project Ga0302324, IMG submission 201949) | Peat permafrost microbial communities from Stordalen Mire near Abisko, Sweden - Palsa_T0_1 | ecosystem: Environmental > Terrestrial > Soil > Palsa > Peat permafrost | place: Sweden: Abisko... | reverse complement strand
GAATACCACCGACCCTGGCGATGTCAGCCAAGTGACGCGCAATATCATCAGCTCGAAGGCCGGCGGGACCAGCGGCGGCATCAGCTCACCGACCAGCAGCGGCCTCGCCTCGGGCTCCGGCTCGCTCAAAGGCATTTACACGACCCAGGTGAAGGATCCGAACCTCGGCGCGGGGGCCCAAGCGGCGGCAACGCGCGCCGGCGGCAGCGGCAAGGCCTCGCGCAGCGCGGACGAAATCGCGCTGGTATTTACCCGCAACAAAGGTGCCATCGATGCCATGTACGCGCGCGCACTGCGCGACAACCCGGCTCTGCAGGGCAAGGTCGTGATCGAAATCACCATAGCGCCGTCCGGCGACATTACGGCGGCGCGCATCGTCTCGACGGAACTCAATGATCAGGAATTCGAAAGCAAGCTGCTGGCGCGAATTCGACTGTTCAAATTCGATGCGAAGGATGTCGCCGCGCTCACCGCCACCAAACCCATCGATTTCTTCCCTGCCGGATGAACATTCAATCCGAAATCGAGTTCTTCTCGGACCTGGGTCTGGTCGACAAGGCGCGCTTTGTCACGCGCTTGATCTGTGAAATTGTGGAAGAGGCCAAGGTTGGCCTGGGCGATGGCCATGATGCGCTGCGCTTCAGGTTCGCCAATGAAATGTGCCAGCGATTGGCGCGCTTTACCTACCAGCTCCTGGGTGAAGACGCCTCGCGGCCGCAAGATGACGTGGTGATCCGCATGCTGCTGGGCACGCGCGCCGACAAGAATGCCGAGCGCATCATGCAAAACGCCTACCGCCGCGTTCTCACGAGCTTTGAAAGCTTCGATACCACTGTTCTTCTGAATCCTCACTGAGAATTCGCGGCCGAAAGGCGCGCCGCAGGCTGCTCCTGCTGATCCGAATCGGTCTCGAACAGGTGCAGTAGCTGTTCGGCCGATTCGCGCGTGGTCGCCATGAACTTGCTTTCATCATCCCGCACGGCTTGCTGTTTGGCCATCGTCGCTTCGTCATGAGCCCGAAATTGACGTACCGTCTCCAGTGCTTTTGATTTCGACAGGCCGAGCGATTCGAGCACCTGAACGGACATCTCCAGGCTCGACACGAGTGTCTCGCGAATCGTGTAGCGCACGGCCAGATCCATGAGCCGGAACGCGTGCTGACGATTGCGCGCCCTGGCAAAGATTTTCAGATTTGGAAAATGCTTGCGCACCAACTCGGCGGTCCGCACCGAGGCTTCGACGTCGTCTATGGCAAGCACGAAGACTTCCGCATTATCCGCATGGGCGGCGCGCAGCAGCTCGAGGCGCGACGCGTCGCCATAGAACACCTGGTTGCCGAAGCGCCGCAAGAAATCGACCTGGGTTTGATTGGCCTCGAGCGCCGTAAAGGCGATCTGTTTCGCGCGCAGGATGCGTCCGACGATCTGTCCGAAGCGGCCAAAGCCCGCGATGATGACTTTTGGATACAGCTCTACCGGCGTATCGAAGGGGCGCGATTCGGATTCGCGCGCTTTGAAGGTGACATCGTACAGGGCCAGCAGCACGGGACTTAGGATCATCGAAGCGGTGACCACGAGAACCAATAATTGCGCAACGTCGCCGTCCATGATGCCCAGGCTGGCCGCAAGGCCGAACAGCACAAACGCAAATTCTCCGCCCGAAGGCAGGCTGATGGCGAGGCCGCGGCTCGCCGCGGGCGAAAGCCCGGACAATCGGCCGATGGCCATCAGAATGCAAACTTTCAACAGCATGAAACCGAGCGTCAATGCGATGATGAGCAGCGGGTTGTCGCGAACCAATCCAAGGTTCGCGGACATGCCGACCGAAATGAAGAACAGGCCGAGCAGCAGGCCCTTGAAGGGCTCGATGTCCGCCTCCAGCTCGTGGCGAAATTCGCTGTCGGCCAGCAGCACTCCGGCGAGAAATGCGCCCAACGACAGCGACAGTCCGACTTGACTCACGAGGAGTGCGGTTCCCAATACGATCAAGAGGCCGGCGGCGGTGAATGCCTCGGCCACACGCGTGGCGGCAACGATACGCAAGAGAGGAGTCAATATGTAGCGGCCGCCGACGATCACGGCCGCGAGCACCGCGGCGAGTTTGAGCACCAACCAAGCTCCGGAGCCGGAACTCTTGGCCGCGGCCGCGCCGAGCAGCGGCAGCAATGCCAGGGCCGGGAGCACCGAGACGTCCTGAAACAACAGGATGCTGAAGGATGAACGGCCGAACTGAGAATTGAGCTGGCCGCGTTCGGCCAGCAATTGCAAGGCCAGAGCCGTGGAGGACATGGACAGGGCGAAGCCAATCACCAGCGCGGATTGCCAGGATTGACGAAAAATGTAGTACGTCGCCGCCCACAGGCACACGGTAGTCGCGGCCACTTGTGCTGAGCCCAAGACGAAGATCGACTTGCGCAGCACCCACAGTCTCGAGGGCTGCAATTCCAGGCCGATGACGAACATCAGGAGTACGATCCCGAATTGCGCAATGCTTTGCGTGGTTTCAGTGGAGCTGATCAGGCCCAAGCTGGCGGGACCAATGATGATTCCGGCCGTGAGATAGCCGAGCACCGCTCCCAACTTGAATCGGCGGAAAATCGGTATTGCGACAACCGCGGCCGCGAGAAATATAGAGATCTGCGCCAACAAGCTCATAATATCTCCCAAGGTTTTGCCAAGAGCCTAGCATTATGTATCGCCAAAGCATTCAATTTCCGGTCAAGGACGCTGCGCTACGCGAGGACGTGCATGCGCTCGGCGAATTGATCGGCGAGACGCTGCGCGACCAAGGCGGGGAGGCGTTCCTCGATCTCGTTGAAGGCGATCGCCTGGGCGCAATTGTGCGCCGTGAAGGGGCCGGGGCTGGCGAGAGCGAATTGCAAAACCGCGTCCAGGGACGATCGCCCGCGGCCGCCACCGATCTGACGCGGGCATTCTCCATCTGGTTCATGGCGGTGAACACCGCCGAGAAGGCCCATCGAGTGCGCCGGCGCCGCGAATATCTCAGCGGTTCGAGCCCACCGCAGCCCGGCGGAATCGCCGACTGCATCGCACGTCTGCAGAAGGACGGTGTGTCGCTCCCGCAGGCGCTGGCACTCATCGGCACGATGAGCATCGAGCCGGTGTTCACCGCGCATCCCACCGAGTCGACTCGCCGGACTATCTTGCGCAAGCAGCAGCACATTGCGCATGATCTGCTCGACCGTCAAAATCCTGCTTCGACCCGCGCCGAGCTGGATATGTTGTGGGCGCGAGTCCGGCTGGAGATCACCAGCGTCTGGCAGACCGAGGAACATCCTCGCGAGGGCTTGACGGTGGTCGATGAGCGCGAACACGTACTGTTCTATTTGATTGATATCCTCTACCGCGTCGTGCCGTTGTTTTACGAGGAAATCGAGGCGGCGTTGGCAAGTGCCTATGCGGTTCCGGTGGAGCAGATCGAAGTGCCGAATATCTTGCGCTTCGGATCATGGGTGGGCGGAGACATGGACGGCAATGAAGACGTTCATGGCAAGACCATTCGCGAGACTTTGCAGCGCCATCAGCAGCTGATCGTCTCGACTTATTTCGCCGAATGCGAACAGCTCGCCGAGTCCTTGAGTCAAAGCGCGAATCGCGTCGCGGTGAGCGCCGGACTCGCCGAGCGCATCGCATCGTACAGCGTCATATTGCCGGGAGCGCAGGCGCTGGCGCCGGCCCGCCACGATCGCATGCCATACCGCGTGTTTTTCGGGCAGATCAGCGAACGGCTCAAGTCGAGCTACGAGGGCCGGCCCAATGCGTATCAGAATCCGGATGAGCTGCTGGACGATGTCACGCTCGCGGCCAACAGTCTGCTCGAGAACCGCGGCCGCCACGCCGGATATTTTCTCGTACGGCGCTTGCTGCGCCGCGTGCGCACGTTCGGCTTTCATCTGGCGACGCTGGATGTCATTCAGCACGCTCGAGCGCATGACGAGGTCATTGCGCAGGGCTTGAACGTGCCGAATTGGCCGGCGCTGCCGGCCGCACAACGCTTGGAACAACTTCGCGACCTATTGGCCCGAGATCAGGGCCCCACCGGGACCTTCGATGCCATGGGACGGCGCTGCCTATGGGTGTTCGAAGCCATCGCCCAGGCACGCCACAAATACGGAGGGCGCGCCATCGGCGAATACATCGTGAGCGGCGCGCGCGGCCCCGAGGATATTCTCGCGGTATTGTTACTGGCGCGCTGGGCCGACATCACCGACAAGAGGAGCGGCGAATGTCCGCTGGACGTGGCGCCGCTGCTCGAGTCCATCGATACATTGGAGGCAGCCGGCGACGTGCTGCGCGCGCTGGACCGCGAGCCGGCCTATCGCCGGCATCTCGAGTCGCGATCGAACCGCCAGATCGTCGTGCTCGGCTACTCCGATACCAACAAGCAGGGCGGCATCTGTGCGTCGCGCTGGGCACTGCAAGTCGCGGAAATTCAGCTGCTGGAAGCTGCGCGCGATGCGGGAATCAAACTGCTGATTTTTCACGGCCGCGGCGGAACTCCGGCGCGCGGCGGCGGCCGCACGGAGCACTTGGTCGAGTCCTTGCCGGTCGGCGCCATCCATGGCGTATTGCGCTTGACGGAACAAGGCGAGGTCGTGAATCAGAGCTACGGCCTGCGCCCGATCGCGATGCGCACGCTCGAGCGCACCTTCGCGGCCGTTGCATTGGCGACCGCTCATGCCGGACAGACAGCGCCTGTTGCCGAGGAGCAAACGGCGGCCATGAAAACCATCGCAGCGCGCAGCCTTGCGGCGTACCGGGAATTGGTATTCGGCAGCGCGCTGTTCTTCGAATACTTTCGCGCGGCGACGCCGCTGGATGTGATCGAGCGAATGCACATCGCGTCGAGGCCGGCGGCGCGTGCCGGGGGCGCCGGTGTTCACGCGCTCCGGGCGATTCCCTGGGTGTTCGCCTGGACCCAAAGCCGCCACATGCTGCCGGGTTGGTTTGGCTTCGGCAGCGGCCTGCAGGCGGCCGTGGAACTGCATGGTGCGGTGGTGATCGGCCGCATGGCGGCGCAGTGGCCGTTCTTCGCCCACTTGCTCGATGATGTGGAAGCCATGCTGGCACGAACGGATCTGGATATCGCCGCTCACTACGATGCGCTGGCAAGCGATGAGCTTCGGCTTCAAGCAGAACCAATCCGCGAGGAATATGCATTGACGGTGAGGCACGTTCTGCAATTGCGCGGTTCGGCGCGTCTGCTCGACAGCGATCCGACGCTGCAGCGATCGATAAAGCTGCGCAATCCCTATATCGATCCCATGCACTTGATGCAAGTGGACCTTTTGAAGCGTTGGCGAGCGACGGCCCGCGCGGATCAGGCGCTATTCGGCGCGCTGCGCGCCACGATCAGCGGCATCGCGCAAGGACTACAGGCGACCGGTTAAGTTAAGGCTCCTAACATTCCGGCACATTGACCGCGAGACCTCCTTGCGAGGTCTCCTTGTAGATCGTCGACATATCGATCCCCGTCTGGCGCATGGTCGAAATCACCTGGTCCAGGGAGACCTTGTGCGAGCCGTCGCCGCGCAGCGCAAGGCGCGCCGCATTGATCGCCTTCACCGAACCCATCGCATTTCGCTCGATGCAGGGAATTTGGACCAGCCCCGCCACCGGATCGCAGGTCAACCCGAGATTGTGTTCCATGCCAATTTCGGCGGCATTTTCGATTTGTTCGTTGCTGCCGTTGAGCGCGGAAACCAGGCCGGCCGCCGCCATCGAACATGCGACGCCGACCTCTCCCTGACAGCCCATCTCCGCTCCGGAGATGGAGGCGTTCTGTTTGTACAGCATGCCAACGGCGCCTGCCGTGAGCAGGAAGCGGACGACGCCGCCATCGTCGGCGCCGGGCTCGAACCTGCGGTAGTAGTGCAGCACCGCCGGAACGATGCCCGCGGCGCCGTTGGTCGGCGCAGTAACAACCTGGCCGCCCGCCGCGTTTTCTTCATTGACGGCGAGCGCGTACGCATTCACCCAGTCGAGCGCATGCATGGGGCTCGCCGGATCGCCGCTCATGAGCTGGCGATACAATTTCGGCGCCCGGCGCCTCACGCCCAACACGCCCGGCAGCAGGCCGGAAGCGTCGAAGCCGCGGCGCACGCAATCCTGCATCACCTGCCAGATGCGCAACAGTCCAGCGCGCACTTCAGTCTCGCTTCGCCAGGTGCGCTCGCGCGCGAGCATCAACTCATGGATCTCCAATCCCGTGGTCTTGCCATGCTCGAGCAAGCGGGCGCCGGAATCGAACTGATAGGGCGGTTCGGCCAGGACCGTACCTGCGCCCGTTTCTTCGCCGGCCCGGACCACGAAACCACCACCGATGCTGTAATACTCCTCGCGCGCCAATATCTGAAGCGCGGCATCCTGGGCTGTGAAGCGCATGCCATTGCTATGGCCAGGCAGCACGCTATCGACGTGAAACAGCAGGTTCAAGGGTTCGTCGAAATCAATTTCGTGGGTTCCCATCAGCCGAATGCGCCGCGCGGTGCGAATCCGCCGCAGGGTGGGTTCGACGGTCGCCGAATCGATGGTATCCGGCCGCAGTCCTTCCAGCCCCAGCAGGACCGCTCGATCCGTGCAGTGGCCGCGCCCCGTCAGCGCCAGCGAACCATAGAGTTGAGCGGAAACCTGGGCTGTGCGCAGCAGCAAATCGCGAGCCGCCAGCAGCTCAACGAAGCTCCGTGCCGCGTTCATCGGCCCCATCGTGTGTGAACTCGAGGGCCCAATGCCGATTTTGAAGATATCGAAAACACTCAAAGTCATGCGCAGAATCGCCTTGATCGTGCTGGCCGATCATCATACGCTGCCGTCCGCCGCACAAATGCTAAACTGTGCGGAAAACAAAATCATTGCTGGCTGACTACAACGGAGTGTCCCATGATTCGTAATCCTCTGATTCTCGCGGCGTCCATTCTCGCATCGCTAGCGCTGCTCGGCGCCTGTGCGCACGAGCCCAGCACACAAGGCACGCCCAGTTACGTTGCCGCCGCGCTCGCCGATGCCAATCGACCGGACGCCGACAAGCAGCGCGATGCCGATCGCAAACCGGCTGAAACTTTGGAATTCGCCGGCGTCCATCCGGGCGAGAAAATCGGCGAGCTGATTCCCGGCGGCGGCTACTTCACGCGTCTATTCAGCACAGCGGTCGGTCCGCAGGGCCATGTGTACGCCCTGGTTCCCCCGCGCCCGGCCAATGCCCCTGCTGATGCCCCGGATCGTGCCGCGGCCATCAAGGCGATTGCGGCCAATCCGAGCTACTCCAATGTCAGCGTCGTGGAAATGTCGTTGGCCAAGCTCGCGACGCCTGAGCCGGTCGACTTGATCTTCACGGCGCAGAACTATCATGACTTGCACAACATTCCAGTCCTGAACATTGCGACCTTCAACAAGGCGATATACGACACATTGAAGCCCGGCGGATATTTCGTGGTGCTCGATCACTCTGCCGAGGCCGGTTCTGGATTGCGGGATACCAACACCTTGCACCGGATCGACGCGGCCGCCGTGAAGACGGAGGTCATGGCGGCTGGATTCGAGTTCGTCTCGAGCAGCGACGCCCTGGCGAATTCCGCCGACCCTCGTACCGCCAAGGTTTTCGATCCCTCGATTCGCGGCAAGACCGATCAATTCATATTAAAATTTCGTAAGCCGAAGAAATAAATGCGAGGACCAACAAGAATAATTCCCGGACAGGGGCCGGGGCCAGCCGGCCGAGGGTTTCGCGCGGCGGTTGAAAAGCGAACTCCGCGGCTCAATGGCTGTCAACTGAAGACGCCGATTGACGTTGAACTGCAAGGTGACTTTGAGGGTTTGAACTCATGAAACCGGTAAATTTTTCACACATATCGCGCGCCGCGCTGCGCTGCGCAGTTCCGATGGTGCTCCTGTGGGGCCTGGCGGCTTGCGTCACGCCGCCGCCGCGTGTGGTAGCCGTTCCGCCGCCGCCCCCGCCGCAGCGCGTGTTCGTCTATCCAGCCAATGGGCAGAGCCAGGAGCAAACCGATCGCGATCGCTACGAGTGCCATAATTGGGCGGTGGCGCAGACCGGCGTGGATCCCAGCCGTCCCGGGGCCTATCAGCGCGTGATCGTGCAGCCCGCAACACCTCCGGGCGCGAATACGGTGGGCGGCGCCATCGCCGGCGCCATCATCGGCTCGATTATCGGCGGCCCCCGCAACGCCGGCGCCGGCTTGATACTCGGCGGCGCTACCGGCGCCATCATCGGCTCCGCCGCGGATGCGGACGCTCAGAAACAGGCGCAGCAAACGCAGCAGCAGATCAATCAAAATGCGGCCGAAGGGCGGGCGCAAGCCGACTCCTACCGGCGGGCGATCGGCGCCTGCCTGCAGGGGCGCGGCTATACGGTGAGCTAAGGGCCAACATCCCCCGAGTAATACTCATGAAAAAGACCTCCGGAATTGCCTTGCTTTCGCTGGGTTTGTTGTTAGTCGGCGCGCAGTTCGGCCGAACTGCGATGGCGGATGAACCTCGAGCTGAACCTCGAGCCGAGCCGCGCGCTCAACGAGGGCCAGGGCCAGCCCCGGCTAGAGCGCCGGCGGCGGCGCCGGGCCGCCAGGCCTACGACGGGCGCGGCCAGGTTTTGGACGAACGATACAATCATGGCCGCTACTACCCGCCGGTGGGTACGGTAAGTCCATCATTGCCGGCGGACTACCGTCCCTACTATCGCGGTGGGCAGCGCTACTATTTCAATGGGGGCGTCTGGTATGCGCCCCGCGGGACCGGGTTTGTCGTTGTCGTTCCGCCGCCGGGCCTGGTCATTTCGGTGCTGCCGCCCTATTACTCGACGGTGTGGATCGGCGGCGTTCCCTATTACTACGCCGATAATGTCTACTACTCCTGGCAGCCAGACCAAAATGGCTATGCCGTGGTCGATCCTCCCGACAATGCCGATGCGCCGTCCAGCCCTCCCAACACCGGACAAATGGATTTGATCATTTATCCCGCCAATGGTCAGAGCAAGGAGCAACAGGCGGCAGACCAATACGAATGCCACAACTGGGCAAAGGGTCAAACCGGATTCGATCCGACGCAACCCGCCGGCCCCAACTCGGACGCGAACAGCAGCAATTACAACCGGGCTCTGTACAACCGCGCCATGTCGGCCTGCTTGCAAGCTCGCGGCTACCAAGTAAATTGACAGTGAGCGTAATCCTACGAACAGCGCTGTCCCGCGCCGACAGCAAATCCGAAGCTTATTAGGCAGTCTCTGGCAACATGATCCCCGCAGTCCCCACCGCCGCCATCGATACCTTTGCGAACCAGCGCAAGTGGCGCGAGTTCGTGGGGTCTCTGCAATGCCCGGTGGATTATTCGGCGGTCATCAACACGCTGCGATCGGGCAAGAGGTTCTTCTACGACGGAATCGTTCGGGTATCGACGGGCTCAATCCAGCGTTAGACGTTCCGGGTGCGAATATACATTACAGTGAGTTTCGCGGACAAAACCCGCCAGCGTCAGGCCGGCGGCTGCGCTTAAGTTAACCGCGAGGCTGGATGGCGCACCGATGGCGGCGAGCACACCGACCCCGGCGCGCAACGCCTTTTGCACCAGCTCGAAACTTGCGCGGCCGCTCAACAGAACGACGCGATCGTTCAGCGGCAGCCGCCCCGCCAGCAAGCTCATTCCCACCAGCTTATCGAAGGCGTTGTGACGGCCCACATCTTCGGCCAAGTTGAGCAATTGGCCTGACAAATCGAATGCCGCCGCTGCGTGAATGCCGCCCGTATCGGCGAATTTGGACTGCGACGCGCGCATGCGCTGCGGCAGGTGCAGCACCACGGACAAAGGTACGCTGCCGGTTTTAGGGATGCGCGTGGCGGCGGCCCGAGCGATGGCGGCGTCGAGCCCCGTCGTCCCGCACACACCGCAGCTCGATCCCGCCGAGAAACGACGGGCCGGCTGCACGTTGATCTGCACGTGGGCATGCAGCCGGACGTTCACCACGTTAGGGCGGCGCGTGCTGGTCTCGATCGCATCGACATCCGCCGCGCTGTTGATGATGCCCTCGCCGTACAGAAGTCCCGCGGCGAGCCATTCGTCGTCGCCGGGCGTTCGCATCGTGGTTCCAAATGACACGGGTTCATCGCCCAGAGCCGGGTGATGAAGCTGAAATTCCAGCGGCGCCTCGACCGCGACCCGATCCTCCTTCGCCTCCTGTGAGCCGGAACTCAGGCGCTGCACGTGCACTTGCAAGGTGCCGGCCGCCGGGGCGTTAGCTGCCATCGTCATACATGGCATTAGCGCTCAAAAGCAGCCCCAAGTCCAATGCCTGCGCTGCTCGATCAGTTGCGGAAAGTCACTGTGATGCCGATGGTGCGCGGCTGAAACGTATACTGCCTCTGCAGGCGGCTGCTGAACCCGTCGTCGATCGACCAGTTATAGTTGGTCACCACATGCGTATCGGTGAGGTTATCGACGAACAGCGCGGCTTGCCACCCTCCGAAGGTCATTCCGGCGCGCGCGGTTAGAAAGTTTGTCGACGCCAGTGTGTAGTACGCCGAATCATACTGCAGCGTGTTTGGATCCTGAGTAGGCGAGGCCCACTTGGGATGACTCTCGTACTCATCGTCCAAGCGTATGAATGACTCCCGGCCCGCCAGGTTGAACTTGTATTCCACGCCGATCGTCGCCGTGAACGGCGATGCAGGCTGCCCGCTCTGACCGGTGATGGCATCTCCTTTGGATACCACAGGCGTCGGCGCGGTGGCGGACAAACTCGAATTCTGCGTGTAGCGGGCGTCGGTGTAGCCGGTTGCCAATTCGAGTGTCAGGTTATCGGTGACGGCCAGGTCGGCTTGGATGTCGGCACCCTTGGCCACGGCCGTGCCCAAGTTATCGATGAACGATATCTGACAGATGGGAGGCACTACGGTCTGCTGAATATTGTTCCAGCGAATGTAATAGATGCTGCTGGCGAGCTTGATACGATTATCGATATTGTTCTTGGCGCCCACTTCGAAGCTGTTGACCGTATCGGAATTGAATTTCGGCGGCGAGTTGGCAATGCCGAAGTTTTGAAAATCTTCCTGGCATGCCGCATAGGGAACAGGATTGTTCGCACCGCCCGGGCGAAAGCCCTTGGCATAGGTGAAGTAGTACAAATTTCTCGGATCTTCCTGATAGGAGAAGCTCGCTTTCGGCGTGAACGATCCTTCCTTCTCCCCAACATCGATGGCCTGCGGAGGCAGGTACAATTGCGGGCCGCCCGTCCACGAATCATTCGTGAACTCGGTCCGCGAGTATCGAGCGCCCAGGGTCAGCTTGTATTGGTCGGTAAATGAATAGGTCGCTTCGCCGAACCAGGCGTACTGCTTGTCATCCGCCCTGGTCGATAGAAAATACGAATCGTTCGTATAGGGCCCTGTGGTGGGAAGCAGAATTCCGCCGAAAAAATTCGTGTACGGCTGGCCGGTGGCGGCAACCGACAATTCATTCAACAGAGGATCGTGGATCTGTTCAAGATAGGTCTGCCGATCCTCACTGAAGAAAAGTCCTGTGGTCCAAACCAGCGCCGAGCTCGCATCCTGCGACTGGAGCCGAACTTCTTGGATGATGTTTTGCTGGTCATTGTTGATCGAGGCCGGCGAGCGATAATTGGTTGCGCCGGGAGGCAAATGCAGACCATTTCCGTCGATCAGCGGGTAAAGATTGGCCGGAATCGCCGATGAGCCGTCGGGGTTGTAAAACACTTCCGCCTGATAAAATCCGAGGTTATAGAGGGTGCCTTCGTAGCCGGTGACTTCGTCGCGGTGGTAGTACGAGGTATTGGAGATCAATTTGGCGAAGCCCAAATTCCCTTCAAATTTAACCGAGGCTAGATAGAAACGATCTGGATCGGAACGCTCATTGGGATCCGCATTGACCAACTGGTTGTTGGCGGAGTAGAGCGGCCAATAATCATCCATGGCGTTGAGATACCGGTCTTGATAGTAGAAACCCGGCGTCACGCTCCATGAATCGGACGGCGCCCAAATCACCGCCAGTCGATACAGTACGGTTTCGGCGTAGTTGGCGTTCTTCTGCACGGTATCGAGCGATACGGGATCGATGCTGTCGATGTAACCGCCGTCGCGGCGGTACCAAACCGTGAGGCGCGCTCCCAGTGTGTTGTCGATGAGCGGGCCGCCCGCCGCGATCCCGCCCTCATAGCTGATCCCGCCGTCCTTCGTGGTTGCAACCTCTTCCCGGCTGTAAAAGCTGTTTTGCGTCAAACTGGGCTGCGTGGTGAGGTAGCGAACGGTGCCGCCTTCGGAGCCTGCGCCGAATAGTGTGCCCTGTGGGCCGCGCAGCACTTCGACGCGGTCGAAATCGAAGGTCTTGGGCAGTGCGTCGTCCGGGTTGAACGCCAAGGCGCGGATCTGAATGGGGGTATCGTCGATGTAAATGCCGGTGGTGCCGGCGCCGCCGGTGGAGGCAATGCCCCGGATGGAGATGTTGTTGGTCCCGGAGTTATCGATGTAAACCCCGGGTGTGAAGCGCGCAACATCTTGGAAATCCTTGATGCCGCGAAGATCCATGGCGTCCTGCGTCAGGGCCGTGATGCTCAATGGAACCTTGCTGATGCTTTCCTCGTGGCGCGTGGCTGTGACGGTGATTTCCTGCAGCGGTCCGCCCGCCTCCTCCGCCGCGGCGGTGTCGGCGGCGTAGGCCGGTGCACCGGCAAAGAGCGCCGCCGCGCCGCACATGGCGCAAGTGGATCTCGCTTGAACGCAGATTTTTTGCAATAGGCGGCGAATTCGGTGTTTCAACATGTAGCGCATCCCTAGTATGGCGGGCGAGTTGATCTCGTTCTCTGTGCCAAAACCCTATTACATTGCAACATATCCGCTGAATGGTTGAAAGACCAATCGGCTAAGTTTGTCTCGTTATGGGATCATGGTTGCCATGAGCGCCGACTTGGATCGCCCCAAAGCCAAATCGCTGAGTCCCTTGCGATCGCTGCTGCCGTTCCTGCGGCCTTATCGTGCCATGATGGCCGCCAGCTGCTTCGCGTTGTTGATCGCGGCCGCGGCGCAGCTGGCCTTGCCGCTGGCGGTGCGCCAATTGATCGATCAGGGTATCGCCGGCAAGGATGCGACCACCACCAATCGATGGTTTATCGGGTTTCTCGCGGCCACGGTGGTTTACGGCGTGTTCGCGGCGCTGCGCTTCTACTTGGTGACCTGGGTGGGGGAACGGGTGGTGGCGGACTTGCGTTCCGCCATTTATCGGCGTGTCGTGCGGATGGATCCCTTGTTCTACGAGACCACCCGCGTCGGCGAAGTGCTGTCGCGCCTGACCGCCGATACCACGCTGGTGCAGGCCATCTCCGGCGTGAATCTATCGATTGTCCTGCGCTCTGTGTTAAGCCTGATAGGCGCAGTCATTCTCATGGGATTGACCAACGCGAAGCTCACGGGCGTGATACTCGTGCTCATTCCCATCGTCATCGTGCCGCTCATCGTGACGGGGAGGCGCGTGCGCGGCCTGTCGCGGGCATCGCAAGATCGTATCGCCGACACCAGCAGCCTGGCCGATGAGACATTGAATGCCATTCAGACGGTGCAGGCCTTCACCATGGAGGAGCTGCAAAGCGAGCGCTATTCGAACGCCGTGGAGAACAGCTTCCGGACGGCGGTGCGGCGCACGAAGGTGCGCGCCGTTCTAACGGCGGTCGGTGTCATGCTGGTTTTCGGCGGTCTTACGTTTGTCTTGTGGCTCGCGGCCCGCCAGGTACTCGCCGGCACCATGACGGGCGGCCAGCTCGCGCAGTTTTTGGTCTATGCCGCCTTTGTCGGTACTTCTGCGGCCGCCTTGAGCGAGATGTGGGGCGAGGTCCAACGTGCCGCGGGAGCGATGGAGCGCTTAAGTGAACTGCTGCAAGCGCGGCCCGTCATCCGCGCGCCGGAGCGGCCGCTGGAACTGCCGCCCAGGCTGCAAGGGACCATTCGTTTCGACAATGTCACCTTTCATTATCCCTCACGGCCGCAGCAGTCGGCGCTCTCCAATTTCAGTCTCGAGGTCTTGCCGGGCGAAACCATTGCGTTCGTCGGGCCATCCGGCGCGGGCAAGAGCACGACTTTTCAGCTGCTGCTGCGTTTCTACGATCCTGACGCCGGCCGTGTTCTCATCGATGATCGGCGGCTGGCCGATCTGCGGCCGGAAGATCTGCGCAGGCAAATCGGACTGGTGCCGCAGGACACGGTGCTGTTCGGCGCGAGCGCGCGGGAAAACATTCGCTACGGACGTCCCTCCGCCACGGATGGTGAAATCGAAGCCGCCGCCGTCGCGGCGGCCGCGGATGAATTCCTGCGCAGATTGCCGCAGGGCTACGATACTTTTTTGGGCGAGCGCGGTACCCGATTGTCGGGCGGGCAGCGGCAGCGCATCGCCATTGCCCGCGCCATCCTCAAAGACCCGCCCATCCTGCTGCTCGACGAGGCAACCAGTTCACTGGACGCCGAGTCCGAACGCCTAGTGCAACAGGCGCTCGAAAAGCTCATGCGCGGCCGAACCACGATCATCATCGCTCATCGCCTCGCGACCGTCCTCAAAGCCGATCGCATCGTGGTGATGGATCACGGGCGCAAAATCGCCGTCGGCACACATGCTGAGCTGCTGCAGCACAGTCCACTGTATGCAAGACTCGCGTCTCTGCAATTTACCTCGGCATCTACCGAGCCGCTCGAGGCGGCGATCTCGTCGGCGCTACTTTAACAAGCCCTCGGCTTTCAGCGCCGCTTGGACCTTCGGCCGCTGTGCGATGCGCGAATGATAGGCGGCGAGCACCGGCCATTTGCCAAGATCGATCTTCACAAAACCCGTCCAGTTCAAGATCGTGAACAAATAGGCGTCCGCCACCGTGAAGGTGTTCCCCAGCAGAAATGTCTTGTCGCCGAGGAAGCCGGTGAGCCAGTCGAATTTCTTGGCGAGTGCGGCAATGGTGGATTCTCTGAGCTCGGCCGAGGTGGCGGGGTTGAACAGCGGAGTGAATCCCTTGTGAAGCTCGGAGGTGATGTAATTCAGGATTTCCATCAATTGGTAGCGCTCGAAGCTGCCGGCTCGCGGCGCCAATCCAGACTCGGGTTTTTGATCGGCGAGGTATTGAACGATCGCGGGGCCTTCGGTAAGCACCCGGCCGTCATCGAATTGCAGCGCCGGGACCGCGCCTTTTGAATTGACCTTGAGGTAGTCGGCGCCCGATTCGGTTTTCTTGGTCTTGGAGTCGATCTTCACCAGCGTGAAGGGCAGGCCGGCTTCGAGCAGCACGATGTGCGGCGACAGCGAGCAGGCACCCGGAAAATAGTAGAGTTTCATATCGAAGTCCTCAGTTGGGGGTGGAGGATGATACCGTACTCGCGCTGTTTGGGAGGACGCGGCGCGCGCCGATGAAGCCCCTTGCGTAAGGCGATGCAATGAGCGAGTCGATGCGCACGTATCCGCCGCTCGAGGGGGCGTGGATGAATAATTGGCCGTCGAGCGCGATGGCCACGTGCAATTCCTTGCCGGAGAGGTGCATGAAAACGAGATCGCCGGCTTGCAGATTCCTGCGCGCCACCGGCGTGCCAAAGCCCAACTGGTCCGCCGCGGTTCGCGGCACGCGAATTCCGGCCGCGGCTGCTGCGTAGAAAACCAGACCGCTGCAGTCGAATCCACCGGGCGCCGCCCCACCGTAGCGATAGGGCTGGCCTAGCATGGAGAGCGCGCCGGCGACGAAGGCGCGGGCATCGTCGGGTGCAGGCGGCGTTCGCTCGGGGGAAAAACCCGGCGCGACCGGCATTTGCGGCGGATGGGGGATCACGCGCGAGGTGCTCGCGCAAGCGGCGAGGCCGAGCGACGCGGCTGCGGCGATGACCGCCTTGATCAAGTTCGATTCGAGGAAACCGACGTGGCCAGAGCCGCGCCAACGATACCGGCTTCCGCGCGCATCGCACCGATACATAACGGCGCCTCGCAGTGCAGCTTGTCCATGAATTTCTCGGGCTCCTCCGTAATACCCCCACAAAGCACGATGAGGTCGGGCCACAATAGTGCGTGCAGTTCATTCAGCACCAAGTTCAACTCTCCCGCCCATGCGTCCCAGCTCAAATCAGCATCCACTTTGGCGCGTCCCGAAGCGCGCTTCTCGGCCTCGCGTCCCGCTACCTGAAGGTGTCCAAACTCGGTATTGGGCACCAGCTCGCCATTGATGAACAAAGCGCTGCCGATGCCGGTCCCTAGCGTCAGCAACAGGACGGTGCCGGACACAGCGCGAGCGGCCCCGTAACGCAGTTCAGCGAGGCCGGCGGCGTCCGCGTCGTTGATGGCAACCACCGGCCGGCCCAAGCGCTTGGCGGCGAGTTGCGCGAGCGGCTCGCCGATCCACTGCTTGTTCAGATTCGCCGCGGTGCGCACGACACCGCCGCGAATCACGCTCGGAAATGCGAGGCCCACCGCGTGATCGCCCGGTATGTTCGACGCCACCGAGGCCAGCGCGGAAAGCAGCGCATCGGTCGAGTCATGCGCGGGCGTGGGCGTGCTGAAACGCTCGCCGGCGAAGGCGCCCGTATTCAGATCAATCAATGCGCACTTGATCGACGATCCGCCGACGTCGACGCCCAGTGCGACTGAAGGAGTGTTCAACGGAAGTGCCGCGTTTTGAGGAAGTGCCGCATTTTGAGTTTCGTCCCGGCGTCGCTTGGATAACAACCCTATAATATCGCTTAATATGAACTCGATTGATACCCAGTTTGCCAGCCGCCGTACCGCTGCGTTACAGCCTGGAACCCTGCACGCGGCGCTATTGGACCGGCTCACGAGAACCCTCGGCAAGAGTCCGGAGGCAGCGACGCCGCGGGATATTTACGACGCCCTATCGATGGCGGTGCGCGAGGAACTCACGCTGCGCTGGCTTGCCACGCAGCGGCGCGTGGCCAACGCGCACGTCAAGAGGGTGTGCTTTTTTTCGGTCGAGTATCTGCCTGGCCGCTCGCTGCTGAATGCATTGGCCAGCTTGGAAGGTGATTTGACGCATGAGGCGCGGATCGCTGTGCGCAGCATGGGGCACGAACTCGACGACATCGCCGCCCAGGAAATCGATCCTGGTTTGGGCAATGGCGGTTTGGGCCGTCTCGCCGCCTGTTTCCTGGATTCATTGGCGACGCTGCATTATCCGGCCATCGGCTACGGTATCCGCTACGACTACGGCATTTTCACGCAGGTCATCGGAAAGGACGGCGGCCAGCGCGAGGTTGCCAGCAGCTGGCTGCGCTTGCGCAACGTTTGGGAAGCGCCGCGCGGAAACGTGAGCTACATCGTTCGATTCGGCGGTCGCAGCGAGGCCGCGGCGGATACCGCCGCGCGGGACGCGCACCGTTGGGTCGATACCAATGACATCTACGCCATAGGTTTCGATCAGCTGATTCCCGGCAACGGCGGACCCACCGTGAATCATCTGCGCCTTTGGTCCGGCCGCGCCGTCACGCCATTTCGCATCGAGTCATTCAACGCCGGCGACTACGGCGCGGCCGTGCAGGATCAGGTGGAAGCGAAAAATCTATCCCGCGTGCTGTATCCGGATGATTCCACGGCGCAGGGCAAGGAGCTGCGGCTCAAGCAGCAATTTTTCTTCGTCAGTGCCAGTCTGCAAGACATCCTTGCAACCCACTTGAGCGAAGGCCGCTCGCTCGCGTCCATGCCCGATGCCGTCGCGATTCAGTTGAATGACACGCATCCGGCGCTTGCGATCCCGGAGCTGATGCGTCTGCTGATCGATGAACATGGCCTCTCTTGGGCGGAAAGCTGGCAGATCACCGTCGGCGTGTTTTCGTACACCAATCACACCTTGCTGCCCGAGGCGCTCGAATCGTGGCCGGTGGCGATGTTCGAGCGCCTGCTGCCGCGCCATCTGGAAATCATTTACTTGATCAACGCTGATTTTCTGCACGCTGTCGAAGCGCGCTATCCGGGAGATCAACAGCGGCTCGAGGCGATGTCCATCATCGGTGACGGCGGCGACCGCCGTGTCCGCATGCCGCACCTTGCCATCATCGGCAGTCATCGAATCAATGGCGTTGCGGAGCTGCACTCCGAGTTGATGCGCAAGCACGTATTTCGCGAGTTCGCCGACATGTATCCCGAGCGATTCACCAACGTGACCAACGGCATCGCCGTGCGCCGTTGGCTCAAACTATCGAATCCGGGCCTGTCGTCGCTGCTGACGCAGCATCTGGGAAGAGCGTGGGAAAATGATCTCGAGGAGCTCGGCCGGTTGACGGGCGCGGCCGATGATGCCGAATTCCGCCGCCAATTCCGCGGCATCAAGCGCACCAACAAGCAGAGGCTCGCCGACGAGGTGATGCGGCGCACCGGCGTCGAGATCAGCGTCGATTCGCTATTCGATGTCCAGGTCAAGAGAATTCACGAATATAAGCGGCAATTGTTGAATCTTCTCTATGTAGTGACGCGCTATCAGCGCATTCGTGAGAATCCGCGCGCGCAGATCGTGCCGCGCACGGTGATCTTTGCCGGCAAGGCGGCGCCGGGCTATGCAATGGCCAAAGCCATCATCAAACTCATCAACAATGTCGCTCGCACCATTGATGCCGACGAATCGGTGCGCGAGAAGCTGCGCGTGGCGTTTCTGCCGGACTATGACGTTTCCCTCGCGCAAAAGATCATGCCGGCGGCAGACCTGTCGCAGCAGATTTCCACAGCCGGCATGGAGGCCTCGGGAACCGGAAACATGAAACTGGCGCTCAACGGAGCTCTCACCATCGGTACGCTCGACGGCGCCAATATCGAAATTCGCGATCATGTGGGCGCGGAGAATATGTTCATTTTTGGCCTCACGGCGGACGAAGCGGCGTCGAAGCGTGCCGCAGGATACCAGCCGCGCCTCGAGATCGAGGCCAATGCGGAACTGAAGCGCACGCTGGAGCTGATCGAATCCGGGTTCTTTTCGCCGGGTCGGCCCGATGATGCCAAACCGGTCATTGATCGATTGCTCAGCGACGGCGAACCTTTCTTGGTGCTGGCGGACTTCGCCGCGTATGCGGCTGCGCAGAATCAGGTGGATGAGCTGTACGCGCAGGAGGATCAATGGAGCCGCAAGGCCGTGATCAATTGCCTGAACATGGGTTATTTCTCCAGCGACCGCAGCATTCGCGAATATGCCGACCGAATTTGGGCCGTCAGGCCGGTGATATGAGCAACGGCGCTTCGTCGAGCCGCGTGCCGTGAAAGTGATTCATGCCGGTTCATCGCGTCCCTTGGGCGCGACCTGGACGCAGCGCGGGATCAACTTCGCCTTGTTTTCAAGCAATGCGACTCGAGTCGAAGTTTGCCTGTTCGATGCAGCGAGCGGCGCAGAATTTGCGCGCTACGACTTGCCGGGGCGCACCAATGATGTCTGGCATGGCCTCGTAGCCCCTAAGGGAGACGCTGCGCAGACGCTGTATGCCTATTTCGTGCACGGCCCGGACGAACCACAGAACGGCCACCGATTCGACCCCAAGGTTGCCCTGATCGATCCCTGCGCACGCGGCCTGTCGCCGCAATTTCCCGGGCTCTGCCGCGTGATCGCGGAGGAATTTGATTGGGGCGCCGATCGGCCGCCCACGGTTCCCTGGCGCGATTCGGTGATCTATGAAATGCATGTCAAGGGATTCACTCAATTGCATCCGGGAGTCGCCGAAAAGTGGCGCGGAAAATACCTGGGTCTTTGCGTGGCGCCGGTCATCCAGCATTTGAAATCCATCGGCGTGACCGCCGTGGAGCTGTTGCCCTGTCAGTCCTTCGTCAGCGAACAATTTCTGATCGACCGCAAGCTGCACAATTACTGGGGCTACAACCCGGTCGCGTGGTTTGCCCCCGCCAATGAATATGCCGTGGAAGATGCGGTCGTCGAATTCAAGACCATGGTCAAAGCCCTGCACGCGGCGGGTCTGGAAGTGATTTTGGACGTCGTCTTCAACCACACGGCCGAGGGCAGCGAGAGCGGGCCGCTGCTCTCGTGGCGGGGCATCGACAACTCCGTGTACTACCGCCTGATGCCGGGAAATCGGCTAATTTACGAAAATGTCACCGGTTGCGGCAATACCGTCAATTGCGCGCACCCGCGAGTCCGCGCCCTCATCATCGACTGCCTCAGGTATTGGGTCGAGGAGATGCACGTCGACGGCTTTCGCTTCGATTTGGCGACGGTGCTGGCGCGCGATGCCAACGGCTTCAACGAGCATTCCGCATTTTTCAAAGCGCTGCGCGCCGAGCCCGCGCTCACCTACGTCAAATTGATCGCCGAACCGTGGGATGTGGGCTCGGGCGGCTATCAGCTCGGGCGCTTCCCTGCCGGATGGTCCGAATGGAATGACCGCTATCGAGATACGGTTCGTGCATTCTGGCGAGGCGATCGAGGCAGGGTCGGGGAATTCGCGGAAAGATTTGCTGGCTCCAGCGATCTATTCCGGCACAACGGACGCAAGCCGACCGCCGGTATTAATTTTATCACGTCGCATGACGGGTTTACGCTGGCGGATCTGGTCTCTTACAACGATCGGCACAATGAGGCCAATCTCGAGAACAACAGCGATGGGCACGCAAACGAGTTCAGCTGGAACTGCGGAGTCGAGGGCCCGACAGACGACCCCGAGATCGGGAAATTGCGCAAGCGGCAAATGCGCAATTTCCTCGCGACGCTGTTCCTGTCGCAGGGAGTCCCCATGCTGCAGGCGGCAGACGAGTTCGGCCGGACTCAGCGCGGCAACAACAATGCCTATTGTCAGGACAACGAGATTTCCTGGGTCGATTGGCGGCTTCGCGGCGTCAACCACGATTTGCTCGAATTCGTGCAATTGCTGGGGCGATTGCGCCGCCTGCACGTCGAGTTTCGCCGTGAAACGTTTTTGAAGGGGGCGGCATCGCGTGCGCGCGTGAAGGATGTGACGTGGTTAAATGTGCGCGGCACCGAGATGACGCAAGGTGACTGGCAGGACGTGGAATTGCGCACGCTGGGGATTTGGTTCGGAGAGCAGACCGGCTCGGTGGAACACCTCTTGCTGCTGGTGAATACAGCAGATTCCGAACAGAGTTTCAATCTGCCCGCCGCTCCCGCGGACGGGCCCTGGATTCGCCTGTTCGATACCGCGTTGGCGGGTGTGGAAGCGGTGAGCCTGGGGGCAGCCAAGAGCTACCCGCTGATACCCCGCAGTGTCGCGCTATTGGAGTGCTGAATGTTGGATAGTGCCTCGATAGAAAGATTGGCCGAGCTGCGCGGAATCGGCGGCGCGTATCACGACTATCGCGGCGAACTGAAGTACTTCAGTCTGGAAACGAAGCTCGGCATTTTGCGCGCCATGGGATGCCCCGTCGACGACGACGCTGCGCTGGCCGCGGACTTGAATCAGCTCGAACTTGCCCGGCAGCGCAAGTTCTTGCCGGCGGTTGCCGCCGCGCACACTGCGCGAGTCGAAATCGACATCAATATCACTGCGCGCGAGTTCGGCGCGGCGATACTGTGGTCCGTGGCTCTCGAGGACGGGTCGCGGCGCGTCGGTTCCACCTCGACGGCGGATTGCGCGGAAGTCTGGCGCGGCGAAGTCGCAGGATCGTGGATTACGCGGCGCCGCTTTGATTTGCCGTTTGATCTGCCGCCGGGTTATCACGAACTGCAGGCCAAAATAGCCGGCGGTTCTACCGACCGGTGTTCGCTGATCATTTCGCCGCCAAGCTGCTACGAACCGGCGGCGATTCAAGCTCAACGAAGGCTTTGGGGCGTCGCGGTGCAACTTTATACGGTGCGGTCGAGGCAAAATTGGGGAATCGGAGATTTCCTCGATCTCGAGCTATTGATTCGCTGGATGGCATCATGCGGCGCGGGGTTCATCGGACTGAATCCCTTGCATGCACTGGCCCCGGCGGATCCACGAAGATCCAGCCCCTACAGCGCCTCGAGCCGGCATTTTCTCAACGTGCTTTATATCGCTGTGCCGGCCGTGCCCGGTTTTCTGGAATGCGCGCCAGTAAGCCGCCGTTTGGCCGATGCAGAGATCGTGAATCGGCTGCGCGAACTGCGCGCACAGCCGCACGTCGATTATCAAGGCGTGGCCGAATTGAAGTTTGAATTCCTCGCGCTGCTTTATCAGGACTTTCGCGACAAACACCTGGCGCCAAACAGCGCGACAGGGCGGCGTTTTCGAGAATATGTGGCGGCACAAGGTGCGGCGCTGCAGTTGCACGCGAAGTTCGACGCTCTCGACCGATATTTCCGCGCAACGACGGGCTGCGAATCGGGGTGGTTGAACTGGCCCGAAGAGTACCGCGATGTGCACGGCAGCGCGGCCGCGCGGTTCGCGGTCGAGCATCCTCTCGAAGTCGAATTCTATGCTTACTTGCAGTGGCTGGCCCACGAGCAGCTCAAGCGAGCGCAAGCCCTCACGCGCGAGCTGGCTATGCCGATCGGCCTGTATGGCGACTACGCCGTGGGCGCCAATCCATCGGGTTCGGAGACGTGGGTAGATCGCGCCAGCTATTCGCTCGGCGCGGAAATCGGCGCGCCGCCCGATCCCCTGGCGCTCAAAGGCCAGGGTTGGGGCATCCCTCCGCAAGATCCGTCGACGATGCTCGCGCAGCGGCTGCAGGGATTCGTTCGCTTGGTGCGCAACAATATGTGCTACTACGGCGCGCTACGATTGGATCATGTGATGTCGTTGTGCCGCCTATGGTGGGTTCCCGGCGGACAGTCGCCCACTGAAGGGGCCTATGTGCACTATCCGCTGCGTGAGCTGCTCACCGTGCTGTCGCTCGAGAGCGCGCGCAGCGCGTGCCTGGTAGTCGGCGAAGATCTAGGCGTGGTGCCTGACGAAATGCGCCAGGCGATGCCTGCGTTCGGTCTTTATCACTACAAAGTTCTGCTGTTCGAGAAGATCGACGGCCGGTTTCGCCGTCCGGATGAATATGTGAAGCGGGCGCTTGCGACCGTGACCACACATGACATGCCGACGCTGCGAAGCTACTGGGAGGGGCGGGACATCGAGCTGCGGCGCCGATTGAACCTCTACCCTAGCCTGGAAATCGAGTCCGCGATTATTCAGGAGCGCGAACGCGATCGCGAGATGCTGTTGTCCGCGCTGCGGGATCAGGGCTTGGCCCCCGCCTCGCCTTCGACCGGATTCGAACCATTCACGGCAGAGCTCAGCTCTGCCCTTCATCTTTATCTGGCGCGCTCCGCAACCGTGCTGGTCGCCTTGCAAATCGAGGATCTCCTGGGCATGACCGATCCTGTGAACATCCCAGGAACCGATCGCGAATATCCGAACTGGCAGCGCAAGCTCAGCGCCGATCTGGAGGACATGGCGTCGCGCAGCGACTTTGCCGCGCAGTTTGCAAAGATCAATCAGGCGCGCGGCGGGGAATACTGAAACAGGTTGTTCTGCTAGCTGACGGGCGCCGATTTACCCTGCGCGCGCGCGGCCCATATCCACACAAGGCCTCCGATCAGCGCTGCAACCGGTAAAATGCTGATTGCCTTCTGCAATGAGGACGCCTCCGACATGTGCAACGCGAACGTGTCCGACAAGGCCCCTACCAGAGGCGGGGACACGACATCGCCGAGCAGATGAATGGCGAACACGCTGAGCGCGATCGCAGTGGCGCGCTCGCTGGCAATGACGACATTGATGATGGCGGCATTGATCGGGCCCGTCGACAGGAATAGGCAGAGCTGTGCAATCACCATGCTGGTGTAGTACAGGGAATTCGACGGCGTGGTCAGCGCCACCCAAATAAAAGGGGCGGCGATAATGGTGGCGATCGCCGACAACCATAGATAGGACTGCCGTGACCTCTTGGCGAAGTAGTCACCCATCCAGCCGCCGACAAACGTGCCGACGAAACCAGTGACGACAACGATGGTCCCGAAGTTGACCGTGGCCTGCTCGCGCGGGATTCCGTGAACCCGCTCCAGAAATGGCGGCATCCAGAAGCCAAGTCCGCCGATGGCAAAGGTGTAAGCCGCGTATCCCAAGACTGTCAGAGCGTACGGCTTGTTGCGGACCAGGCGCGCGTAGGTCGCCAATGTTTGTTTGCGTATGCTGGATCGTGAAGTGCTCGGCTTGGCTTGCGCTGCTGCGCCATCCTGAATCCCGCGTGGCGGATCTCTCAATAAGAGACACAGCGCCGCGAGCAGCAAACCGGGAATTCCAGCGACGAAGAATGCCGCACGCCACCCGTAGTGCTTATCGACCAAGCCGCCGACGATGTAGCCCAACGCAGAACCCACGGGAATCGCGCAGAAGAAAATTGCCATCACTCGACCACGCTGGCGCACCGGAAAATAGTCCGAGAGCAGACTTGGGGCGATCGTGACATAGGCCGCCTCGCCTACGCCGACGGAAGCGCGCGCGGCAAAAAGCGCCAAATAGCTGTTGGCGAAGCCTGATAGCGCCGTGGCGAAGCTCCAGATCGACACGCCGAGTGCGATCAATCGAGGCCGTGAGCGGCGGTCGCCCATCGCGCCAAAAACCGGGGCTACCAGCGTATAGACGATCAAAAAGCCCGACATCAGTGAACCTAGATTCGCATCCGAAAGTCCGAGTCCGGCTTCCTTCAAACTCTGCGCCAGCGCGGAGACGATGAAGCGGTCCAAATAGCTCAATAAATTGATGAACGAGAGAATGGTCAATCCGAAAGCAGCGGAGCTTATCCAGGATTTTTCTTTTATATCCACGAACCCGATCCCCCGGTGGCGGCCATTTCGTAAATCCCTACGCACGAACCCCGCGTTATACACTGTTGAGCCAGCATAACGGCCCAGCGGCGCGATTCCATGGCGCACCGTCTTGGTGCACACGGCCGCTTATGTTCAATTGATTGAGTTTGTCTGTTCGGAGAAGTTGTGTCGATCCACGTTGCGCTGAATCACGTCACCCATTATCGCTACGATCGCTTGGTGGCCTTGAGCCCTCAAGTCGTACGGCTGCGGCCCGCCCCACACTGCCGCACCCGAATCCTGGCCTATTCGCTCAAAGTCACCCCGGCCGAGCACTTCCTCAACTGGCAACAGGACCCGCAGGCGAATTATCTCGCACGCTTGGTTTTTCCCAAGAGCACCCGCGAGCTGAAGATCGAGGTGGATTTGATCGCGGAGATGTCCGTCCTCAATCCCTTCGATTTCTTTCTGACGCCGTACGCGGAACAATTTCCTTTCAAGTACGATTCCAATGAGCGCCGCGAGCTGGTGCCCTACCTGGTCAGGGCGCCGGCGACGCCGCTGCTGCAGAGGTATCTTGACGGCATTTCTTGCGAACGCCGCCGTACCATTGATTTCATCGTCGACATCAATAGCCGTCTTGCCAGCGATATCCGCTACGTCATTCGCCTCGAACCCGGCGTGCAGCTGCCGGAGGAGACGCTGGCGAAGCGCTCAGGATCCTGCCGGGACTCCGCCGCGCTATTGGTGCAGTTGGTGCGCCATTTGGGATTGGCCGCCCGATTCGTCTCCGGCTATCTCATACAGCTCGTACCGGATGTGAAGTCGCTCGATGGTCCCTCCGGGGCTACGCAGGATTTCACCGACTTGCATGCATGGTGCGAGGTGTACTTGCCGGGAGCCGGTTGGATTGGACTTGATCCGACCTCGGGCCTGCTCGCGGGCGAGGGACATATTCCGCTGGCCTGCACTCCTGAGCCCTCGGCGGCGGCACCCGTCAGCGGTGCCGTCGATGAATGCGAGACCACCTTCGAACATCGCATGAGCGTGCAGCGCCTGTGGGAGGCGCCGAGGGTGACCTTGCCCTATAGCGATGCGCAATGGAGTTCCATCGACGAACTGGGCCGTGTCGTGGATGCCGATCTTGAAAAACTGGATGTCCGATTGACCATGGGCGGGGAGCCCACTTTCGTGTCCATCGACGATCCCGACGGCGCGGAATGGAATACCGCCGCGCTCGGTCCAAAGAAACGCAAGCTGGCCGCCGATCTTTATCAACGGCTCAAGAAAAAATACGCGCCTCTTGGTCTCGCACATTTCGGCCAGGGCAAGTGGTATCCGGGAGAGCAGCTGCCGCGCTGGTCGCTCAACTGCTATTGGCGCAACGACGGCGAACCGCTGTGGCTGAACCCGCATTTGACCGCCGATGAGCAAACCGATTACGGGGTCACCGAGCAAACTGCTCAGGCGTTCTTGCGGCGCGTCGCCGATGAACTGGGATTGGAGCAAAGGTTCGTATTTCCGGCCTTCGAAGATGCCTTCTACTATTTGTGGCGCGAGCGGCGGCTGCCCATCAACGTCGATCCCTTCGATTCGCGGCTCGCAGATCCGATGGAGCGTGCGCGGCTGGCGAAGGTCTTCGAGCAGGGACTGGAACGCGTGGTAGGCCACGTGCTGCCGATCTCGCGCACCGCGGATGGCGCGAGCTGGCAATCGGGCTCTTGGTACCTGCGCTCCGAGCGCTGTTATCTCGTGCCCGGCGATTCACCGATCGGCTACCGGCTGCCGCTCGACTCTCAGCCCTGGGCTACCGAGGGTGATTACCCGTTCATTCACGCGCCCGATCCTTCGCGCAGCTTTCCCGCTTTGCAGCCGCACGCACAACTTCGGCGTCAGATCCGCGGCCACGAGCCGAAACCCGCAGCCGCTCCCACGGCCGCTGGGCTCGAGCAGCCGCCGCCGGCAAAGGAATCTGCCGCTCATCTCACGCGTACCTCCATGTGCGCGGAGCCACGCAACGGCGTCTTGTACATTTTCATGCCGCCGCTGCGCGAGCTCGAGCACTACGTGGAATTGGTGGCGGCCGTGGAAGCGGCGGCTGAAGCGTTCGGGCAGCCGATCATCCTCGAAGGATACGAGCCGCCGGGCGATCCGCGCGTGGGGAGTTTCCGCGTGACTCCGGATCCTGGCGTCATCGAGGTGAATATTCATCCGTCCGCCGATTGGACTGCGCTCGCCGATCGAACCACGTTTCTGTACGACACTGCGCGAGAGTGCCGTTTGCGGGCCGAGAAATTCATGCTGGACGGCCGTCACACCGGCACGGGCGGCGGCAATCACATGGTGCTCGGCGGCGCGACCCCGGCCGATTCACCCTTCCTGCGGCGCCCCGACCTGCTGCGCAGTTTGTTGAGTTACTGGCACAACCACCCGTCGCTGTCCTATCTGTTTTCGGGACTGTTCATCGGACCGACCTCTCAGGCGCCGCGGGTGGATGAGGCGCGCAATGATTCTCTGTACGAGTTGGAGATCGCGTTCCGCCAATTCCCGAAGGTCGGCGAGAGTGTGCCGCCATGGTTGGTGGATCGCTTGCTGCGAAATCTGCTGATCGACGTTTCCGGCAATACGCATCGCACGGAATTTTGCATCGACAAGCTCTATTCTCCCGACGGTCCGACCGGACGCCTGGGTTTGCTCGAAATGCGCGCGTTCGAGATGCCGCCGCACGCACGCATGAGCCTGACGCAGCAGCTGCTGCTGCGCGCGATGGTGGCGCGATTTTGGCGCAATCCCTATGCGCCCGAGACCCTGGTGCGCTGGGGCACGGAGCTTCATGACCGCTTCTTGATGCCGTACTTCGTCGAGCAGGACTTTGCCGACGTCATGGGGGAGATGCAGCATGAAGGCTACGGGCTCAAGTTGGATTGGTTCGCGCCGCATTTTGAGTTTCGCTTTCCGAAGTATGGCGACTTCGAGACGCGCGGCATGAAGCTGGAGCTGCGCCAGGCGCTCGAGCCCTGGCACGTGATGGGCGAAGAGGGCGCGGCAGGAGGAGCCGTTCGCTACGTGGACTCCTCGGTGGAACGATTGCAAGTGCGGGTGACCGGGCTGCCGCCGAGCCGCTACTGGGTCGTCTGCAATGGCCGCAGGGTGCCGCTGCGCCCGACCGGACGGGTGGGCGAGTTTGTGGGTGCTGTGCGCTACCGCGCGTGGCAGCCGTCCTCCGCGCTGCATCCCACGATCGGTGTGCACGCGCCGCTCACCTTCGACTTGTTCGATACCTGGATGAACCGCTCCGCGGGCGGATGCCAGTATCATGTCACCCACCCCGGCGGCCGCAGCCATGAACGATTCCCGGTGAACTCGTTCGAGGCGGAGAGCCGGCGCTTGGCGAGATTTTTTCGAATGGATCATAGTCCCGGAGCGATGGCTGTGCCGATGCCAGCGCCGGATGCGGAGTTTCCGTTCACGCTCGATCTGCGCAAGTGAGTAATGGCTGAAGCCCGTCTCGACACCTATTTGAGCGATGCGCGCCGTTACGACGAATTGCTCGACAGCGGAGGCAAGGTACGGCCGCATTGGCGGCCCTTGATCGATGCGCTGGCGAGCGACGGAGCCGATGCCGTGCGCCGCGGCGTGGATTTGGCGCGCCGTCTGATCATCGAAAACGGTGTGACCTACAACGTCTATGCCGATCCGCAGGGGCGCGATCGTCCGTGGGTACTCGATCCCCTGCCGATCTTGATTCCCGCGGCGGAATGGCGCGAGATCGAAACCGGAGTCGCGCAGCGGGCGACGCTTTTCGATGCGCTGCTCGCCGATATGTATGGAGAACAAAGGCTGTTGGCCGACGGCACGGTGCCGCCGCAGCTACCCTTTGGCCATCCCAATTTCTTGTGGCCGTGCCACGGCCTGAAGCCGGCGGGCGGCAATTGGCTGCATGTCTATGCGGTCGATATTTCGCGATCCGCCGACGGCCAATGGTGGGCGCTGGCCGATCGGACGCAGACCCCTTCAGGTCCCGGTTATGCGTTGGAAAATCGACAGATCGTCTCGCGCGTGTTTCCGGATTTGCTGAACGATGTGGGCGTGCGTCCGCTGGGCGCCTTCTTCGTCGCGTTGCGGGAGAATTTGCTGAGCTTTGCGCCGGAGGAAGAGACGCCTCTTGCGGTGGTACTGACGCCCGGGGCATTCAACGAAACCTATTTCGAGCACGCCTATCTCGCGCGACAATTGGGGCTGCCGCTGGTCGAAGGTCACGATCTGACGGTGCGCGGCGATACGGTATTCTTGAAGACGCTTGGCGGCCTGCGCCGGGTGCATGCCATCCTGCGCAGACTCGACGACGATTTCTGCGATCCTGTGGAGTTGCGCGCCGACTCGGCGCTCGGTGTGCCGGGTCTGATCGGTGTCGTGCGCGCCGGCCGCGTGGTCATGGCCAATGCACTGGGCAGCGGCGTTTTGGAGTCCGCGGCGTGGATGGGATTCATGCCCGCGGCGGCCGAGAAGCTGTTGGGAGAGAAGCTCCAATTGCCGTCGGTTGCGACCTGGTGGTGCGGCGAGCCGCCCGCCTTGCGCTATGTATTGGAAAACATCGATCGGCTGGTGATCAAGCCCGCATATCCGAATCAAAATTTCGAAGCGGTCTTCGGCCGCGACCTGGATCCCGCGGGGCGCAAAAATCTGGTGGAGCGCATCACCGCCCGACCGCATGCCTACGTGGCGCAGGAGCGCCTGGCGTTTTCACAGGCGCCCGTATGGCGCAGTGCGGGCGGCGGCGGAGGCGGCGCGCAGGTGCATGGATTCTCAGCCCGCGCTCTGGGCATCCGGGTCTATGCGGTGGCGACGCCATCCGGATACCGCGTGATGCCGGGCGGCCTGGCACGCATCGCCTCGGACACGGCTGACATCGTCTCCATGCAGCGCGGCGGCGGCAGCAAGGATGTGTGGGTCTTGGCGGCCGATCGCCGATCGATCGATGATGCCAATTTTGCCGGCACATCGCCGCGCGTCGCGTCGCGGCACGATGATCTGCCGTCGCGCTTGGCGGAAAATCTCTTCTGGTTCGGCCGCTACAGCGAGCGCTGCGAGGATAAGGCGCGCTTGTTCAGGGCTACCTTGAACGTGCGCGGGAACCTGCTGCTTTGGCCGCAAGCGCTCGAGACCTGCGGACACTTCGTAGCGGTCCCGAAACTCGGCGACTCGGGGCTGCCGCTGCTCGACGACACCAACACGCTGGGACTCAAAGCTGATTTGCAGCGCTTGGCGTGGTGCGCGGCACAGACCCGCAGTCAACTCTCCGCCGAGAATTGGCGCGCGATCAGCGTCCTGCAGCGGGAATTCCAGGAGGCGGCGCATTTCAAGCGCGATCCGCGCGAGATTTTGGATTCACTGCTGCTGTCGCTGGCGGCGCTCGCCGGATTTGCGATGGATGATATGACCCAAAACGACGGCTGGCGCTTGATGATGGTCGGCCGCCGCCTGGAACGCCTGCAGTTTCTGTCCGATCTGCTGTATCACCGCCTGAAATCGGGCTTGACGCCGCCGCAGAGCGAACTCGAATGGTTGCTCGACATCGGGGATAGCACGATCACTTATCGCACTCGTTACCTGGCCTCGCCGCGGCTGGGAGAGACCATCGACTTGTTGGTGTTCGACCAAACCAACCCACGCGCGCTGGCGTTTCAATGGCATGCCATCGAGCACTCGTTGGTGCGAGTCGCTGCTTCTCTGGGAGGCGCCCCGGACGACTCGCTGGATGAGGCGGTCGCCTTGGTCGAGGAAATGCAATTGACGGCGCTCGACGGGGACAGTCCGCGGGCCGAGCGCGCCCGGCAAGGCCTGGCCGAACAGTTGAACCAGCTGAGCATGGCCGCCGGCAAACTGTCCGATCAATTGTCATTGAAGCATTTTTCGCTCATCGACGCGGACGCCAACATTCGACCGGTTGCCGCATGAGCGCCGCGATGCGATATCGAGTGCGCCACGAGACCGTTTACCATTACGGCGGAAATGTCGCGCATTCGCATCAATTGCTGCACTTGAGCCCGCGGGATTCCGACAATCAACGCTGCCATTCGCGGGTTCTGACTCTGCAACCGGAGCCGAGCAGCCTCAAGGAAGACGTGGATGCGTTCGGCAATCTGGCGACGCGGCTCGAATTCGATCTGCCGCATGATCGTCTCGAGGTGCTCGCCGAAGTCGGCGTTGAAGTCAGCATGCCGCGATCCGCGGCCGATGAGGCCACGCTTCCCTGGGAGGAGGTGCGCGATGCGTTCACCTACTCGGGACAGCCGCCGGCTTGCGACTATCTTGACGCATGCCGATTTCGCATGGAGTCCAGCTATGCAAAGCTCAAGCAGGCCTTTACCGACTACGGCGCCGATTGCTTTGCCGATGGCCGCCCGGTGTTGCACGGCGCGCAAGCGTTGATGCACAAAGTGCATCGGGATTTCACCTATGCACCGGGGTCGACGAATATTCGCACCTCGGCGGTCGAGGCCTTCGCGGCGCGCCGCGGCGTCTGTCAGGACTTCGCGCACGTGATGATTGCCTGTCTTCGTTCCCGAGGTTTGGCTGCTCGTTATGTGAGCGGCTATCTGCGCACACACCCGCCGCCGGGAGCCGACGCCGCGTGGCTCGGTGCCGATGCCTCGCACGCGTGGGTGTCGGTGTTCTGTCCGCCGTTTGGTTGGATCGACCTTGATCCCACCAACGACGTACGGGTGGGCACGGATCACATCGTCATCGCGTGGGGTCGAGACTTCGGCGATGTTTCTCCTCTGAGAGGCGTCATTATCGGCGGCGGACAACATCGCTTATCGGTTCGCGTTTCGGTTCAGGCGGAGTAAGATCGAGTCAGCGGATTTATTTTAGGAGAGTCACTTGGCCAAGCCGAACTATCGTCACGCGAAGAAGCAAAAGGAGGCTGCCAGGAAAGCTCGCCAGGATGCCAAACAGCAGCGTCGCTCGAACGTCCCGGACCTGCCGGTCGATCCGCCCGTAAAGCCCGCCGAATAGGCCTTTTGTCGCTGCTCTGCGACGCCCGTTTCGTGGGTTACAGCGACTTCACAGATCTTTGCGCGTCAGCCGCTTCTCATCAGTCCAGAATCCCTTAACAATGGCGGTTATGCGAGGCCTAATATCCAAGCTGTTTAGGATGCCGGTCGGGTTGATCCTATTGGCTGTGGCGGCGTGCAATGGATCCGCCGTCGTCACCCTCACCGCGACGCCATCGACAGACACCTATCTTGCCTACCGCGTCGGATTGGACGCGATACAGCTGCAGACATCGAGCGGCAAGAAAACCGTAAAGCTCCTTCCGGCCGGGACGACGGTGGACCTGGTCAACTTGCTCAACTTGAGCGAAGTGTTGGGAATTCCCACGGTCGAGAAAGGCACTTACACCACGGCCGTCATCACGCTCGACTACAGCGCCGCGCAAATCATTTATGACGACGGCAGTCTGGATGGCGTCGCATTATCGCCCGTGAACTCGAGCGGCCAGGCCATGGGTCAAGTCTCGGTCAACGTGAATCTCGATCCCGCGAATCCGTTTTTGATAACCGCCAAACAAACGGCTCAGCTTGCGATGAACTTCAACTTGGCGGCGTCGAACCTGGTCGACGTCGGCGCGAAAACCGTGACGGTCACTCCTTTGATTGCCGCGAGCGCGCTGCCGATCGACTCCAAACAAGTCCGCATCCGCGGCCCGCTCGTGAGTGCGAACGCCACCGGTCTTTCGTTAACCACCGGTGTGATGCCCTTTGACGGCGCGGTCAGCGGCGTGGGACAACTCGGCATGGTGACCAGCGAAGTAACCACCTACGAGGTGAACGGCAGCGCATTGACGGGCAGCGCGGGACTTACGCAGATCAGCGGACTGAGCCCGGGCGCGCTGATCGTCACCTACGGCACCCTGTCGACCTCGACCACGACAACCGATACCACGGTACCGGAAACCACGACGTTGGATACCGGCACCACGACCACCGGCACGACCACGACCGGCACGACCACGACCGGCACGACGACCCCCGGTACGGACACGACAACCACGGATGTCGAGAGCACCAGCACGATCACTTCGGTGTCCTTCTCCGCCTCGGAGGTGCTGGCCGGCAGCAGCGTCCAGGGTTCAGGTTTTGACCGGATTTCCGGAGTGGTGTCGGCGCGCAGCGGCAACACGCTGAGCCTCGAGGACGCCACGCTGGTTTCGAGTGCCGGCGTCAATACATTTATTCCCGGCACGACCGTCATCACCATCGGCGCCAACACGCTGATCACGGTGTTCGGTCAGGGAACCGCGGACGTCGAAAACCCGCTGCAGATATCGGTTGGATCCTCGATCGATGCATTCGGCACCGCTGCCACGTCAGGCTCGGGAAACGCCACGCTCGATGCCAGCGCCGGTCACATACGGCTCGACACGTCGAGCGCGTCCGGCTTGGTCACGGCGCAAGGTACGGCATCGTTGACGCTCGATCTTACTGCGCTCGGCGGCCGCTCGATTTCCGCGTTTGATTTTGTCGGCAGCGGCGCCGACCCCACTCAATACTTGGTGAACACAGCCGGCCTTGATTTGGAGAATTCGGTGGCGGGTGCGCCGGTCAGCGTGTCGGGCCTTACCAATTCGTTCGGGGTTTCATCGCCGAATTTTACCGCCAGCACCTTGCTCGACTCCACCACCATTCAAGCCGAACTGGTGGTGGACTATGGTGCGGGATCGGCCGCTCCATTCAGCTCTTTCAATGCTTCAGCCGTCGGCATCGACATTCTCAATTCGAGCATCGGACTTCGCCATCAGATCCAGATCGGCTCGCAAATCATCAATCTCTTAGGCTTGTCCACCGATCCCTTGATCTCGCCGACAACGGCCTCGACGACGGTATTTGCCATCGGTCATTCCGTGAGCTCGATCGTCGAGAGCTTCAATAACTTTACGGATTTCACCAACCAGCTGCAAACGGAGTTGAACGGCGCCACCCTGGTAACCGGGATTACCGCCGTTGGCCAGTACACAGCGGTGAGTTTCGCGTTTTCGGCAACGAGCGTAACGGTCTTCTTGAACAACTGAATACTCGATCATCCTGCCTGCCTGCGCTGCGATACACTCAGGCTGGAGGCGTGCGTTGCTGAAATCAAAAATAACCCGTCGCGACTTGCTTCGCGCAACGTCCTTGCTGGCGGCCCCGGCAGTTTTGCCGCGGCTGCTGCGCGCGGCTCCCGGCGCCGCGCCGGCCGCTTATAGCTATGCCTACGTGGGCACCTCTACTCCGAACGGCGGCGGAATCTACCTGTTTCAAATCGACGCCCTCAGCGGCGCGCTTACCCAGCTGCAGGTGGTCGATGACATTCGAAATCCCACCTGGCTGGCGCTGAACCCGGCGCAGAATCGGCTATACGCGGTCAGCGAAATAGACAACTACCAAGGCATGCGCAGCGGCGCTGTCGCCTCCTATGCGATCGACAGCAGCAGCTTTCAAATAAAGCGATTGAACGCGGTCAGCTCGGGCGGAGCCACACCCGCCCACCTCAGCGTGCATCCATCGGGTAAGTTCGTGTTCGTCGCCAATTATGCAGGCGGCAACGTCGCGGTTTTGCCGGTCGGCGGCGACGGCGCACTGGGAGAAGCGACCGACATACGGCCGAGCGTCGGTCCGCGGCACAATGCGCGCGCTGCCGACGATCCACCCGGACAATTCGCCGCCAGCGACCACGATGGCCCGCATCCGCACATGATCGCCGCGGATCCGAGCGGGCAGTTCGTCATCGCCAACGATGCCGGACTGGATCTGACCTTGATTTGGCGTTTCGACGCGCAAGCCGGACGCCTGCTGCCGGCGGACGTACCGGTCGTTGCCGCACCCTCGGGGTCCGCTCCTCGGCACTTTATCTTCCATCCGAACGGCCGCTTGTTCTACAACCTGTATGAACACGACGCGAAGGTCGCAGTTTATGATTATGACGCCTCGCGCGGCGGCCTGAAACTGAAACAGGTCGTGTCCAGCCTGCCGCCGAAATTTGCAGGCAGCAATCTGTCTTCTGAGGTCGTCATCACCGCTGATGGGCGATTTCTGTATGTGGCGAATCGACTGCACAATGCGGTCACAATATTCGCGGTTGCGGATGACGGCCAGCTGCGCAGCCTGTCGGAGACTTGGGTGCACGCCGACTCGCCGCGCAGCTTGACCATCGATCCCAGCGGCGCATTTCTCTACGCCTGCAATCAGCGCGGAGATTCGATTACCTCGTTCCACCTCAACGGGACCACGGGTGCGCTGATTTTTACGGGTCGATTCGAATCGGTGGGAAGTCCGGCGGTCATGGTCATTCTCAAGCGGTCCTGATTAAGATCGCTACGGCGTTGCGCACCGAGATATACTGAACGCCATGCGCTCGCGCGTACAGGGTTGGAAATCATGGATATCGCAATGGTCGGTTTGGGTCGTATGGGCGCCAACATGGCGCAGCGCTTGCTGCGCGGCGGTCACCGAGTCGTGGGTTTCGACCCGGCCCCGGCGGCGCGCGAACTCCTTGAAAAAAACGGCGCGGAAACGGCCGCAACGCTCGCCCAGATGGCGGCTAAATTAAAGGCGCCGCGCGCCGTGTGGTTGATGGTGCCCTCAGGTGAGATCACCGACACGACGGTGACCAACCTGATGCCGCTGCTGAACGCGGGCGATACCATTATCGACGGGGGTAATTCCAACTATCGCGACACGCAGCGCCGAGCTGCCGCGGCAGCGAAACTTCAAATCCAATACGTCGACTCCGGCACCAGCGGTGGAATCTGGGGGCTCGCGGAAGGCTACAGCTTGATGATCGGCGGCGACGAAGCGGCGGTGGAGCGTCTGCGCCCGATTTTCGAAACTTTGGCGCCCGCGAAGGATCAAGGCTGGGGGCGGGTGGGCCCGGTCAGTTCCGGTCACTACACCAAAATGGTGCACAATGGCATCGAGTATGGGTTGATGCAGGCCTACGCGGAAGGTTTCTCGATTTTGCAGCACAAGAGCGAGTTCAAACTCGACTTGCACCAGATCGCCGAAATATGGCGCTACGGCAGCGTAGTTCGCTCATGGCTGCTCGATCTCACCGCGGTCGCCTTGGAGAAGAATCCCACGCTCAAGGGCATCGCGCCCTATGTTGCCGATTCTGGCGAGGGCCGCTGGACGGTCGCCGATGCCATCGAATTGGGCGTGGCCGCGCCGGTCATCACGCTGTCGTTGATTCAGCGGCTGCGTTCGCGGGACAATGATTCATTCTCGGATAAGCTGCTTGCGGCGATGCGCAATCAATTTGGCGGCCACGAGATAAAAAAAGAATAACGCCTTTCAGGTCGGCGCGCACGGTCCTCAAGCCGCCGGGACTTCCGCCTTGTGGCGGCTTACGGCAGCGCCATCCTGCGCCCGCAGATGCCAAAAGACGATTGTGGACACGACGGTGAGTGTGGCCAGTCCCAACAGCGCCAAGTGGATCCCATGGATCATCTGCGGCGCCGTTGCGCGCAGACGATCTGGAATGAAGACGGCGGTGGCCAGTGACGCGGTGGCGATGCCAAAGCTGACCGCCAATTGTTGTACGGTGCTCGCAATGGTGCTGGCGCCGCTGGTCTCGTGTTCGCCGATGTCCGCATACGCCAATGTATTCATGCTGGTGTACTGCAGCGAGGTCATGAATCCATACGTGAACGCCATCATCACGATGAGCCAGACGGGAGTTGCGACGTCGATGGTGGCGAACAGCATGATCATCGCACCGAGCGTCAGGGTGTTGACGATCAACACCGCGCGGTAGCCAAATTTCTTCAAGATCAACGGCATGGTCAGCTTCAGGCTCATCGCCGCGAACGCCTGCGGCATGATCAGCAATCCGGATTGGATGGGCGAGAATCCCAACCCGACTTGATAGAGCAGCGGCAAAAGGAAAGGGATTCCGCCGATGCCCAATCGCGTGAACAGATTGCCGCTGATCGCAATTCGAAAGGTGCGGACACCCAGCAATTTCAACCGCAGTAGAGGATGCCGCATGCGTTTGGTGTGCAATCCATAAGCCGCCAGCAGGGCGAACGAGATCGCCAGCAATCCCAGCATTTCGCGTCCGCTCAAGGTAGTCTCGCCGAATACCTCGAGGACGTACGACAACAGTGCGATGCCCGATCCGAACAACACCAGGCCGATGATGTCCAGAGGGTAGTTGCGGGATTCCCGATAGTTCGGCAGATGCCGGTAGACCATATACAACCCGCACAGGCCGATGGGAATATTGACGAAGAAAATCACGCTCCAATGGAAATATCCGATGATGGCGCCGCCGATGATAGGCCCGAGCATGGGGCCCACCAAGCCGGGTATCGCGACGAAACTCATGGCATTGATGAGTTCCGATTTGGCGAAAGTCCGCACCATCGTGATCCGGCCGACCGGCAGCATCATGGCGCCGCCGCCGCCCTGCAGGATCCGGCATGCCACCAGCAAATGAATGTTGTTGGAGATGCCGCACAGGAAAGATCCGAGCGTGAAGATTCCGATCGCGGACGCAAACACGCGCCGGGTGCCGAAGCGATTGGCCATCCAGCCGCTGATGGGAATGAAGACGGCCAAGCTCAAGGTGTAGCTTGCGAGCACCGCCTTCATGCTGAGCGGCGGTACGTTGAGCGCGTGTGCAATGGCGGGCACCGCGGTGTTCAAAATGGTGGTGTCCAGGGATTCCATGAAAAAGCCCACGGCCACCAGCCAAGGCAGCAGCCGCTTGGCCGTCGCCGTCAGCGGCTTTTCGTCTTCAGGCACCGGCCAGCGCCGAATCGACGATGGCCTGCGCCTCGGCGATCAGGCGGCGTAGATGTGCATCATCGTGAAAGCTTTCCGCGTATATCTTGTAGATATCCTCGGTGCCCGACGGCCGCGCCGCGAACCATCCGCCGCGCGAGGTAACTTTCACGCCGCCGATCGGCGCGTTATTGCCAGGCGCCTCAGTGAGAATCTCGTCGATGGGGTCTCCGGCCAGCTCGCCGATGCGCACCTGTTGGCGGTCGAGTTTCGCCAACTTCTTCTTCTGTTGCGAATTCGCCGGGGCGTCGATGCGATCGGTAAATGTTTCGCCCAGGTCGGAAGTCAGCGCGCGGTACTGCTCACCGGGATCCTTGCCGGTTCGTGCGGTGATTTCCGCGGACAGTAGCGCCGGCACGATGCCATCCTTGTCGGTGGTCCATACGCCCCCGTCAATTCTGCTGAAAGAAGCGCCGGCGCTTTCCTCGCCGCCAAATCCCAGTTTGCCGCTCACCAGACCGTCCACGAACCACTTGAAGCCTACCGGCACTTCGTACACAGCCCGCTTCAGGCGCGCGCTGACCCGATCAATCATGGCACTGCTTACCACCGTCTTGCCGACGGCTGCGTCCGCGTGCCAGGCGGTTCGATAACGGAATAAATAATCGATGGCCACCGACAAATATTGATTGGGCGTCATCAGGCCGCTGCTCGCGGTAACGATGCCGTGTCGGTCGTGGTCGGTATCGCAGGCGAACGCGATGTCGTAGCGGTCTTTGAGCTCGATGAGCCGCTGCATGGCGTAGGAGGATGAAGGATCCATACGAATCTTGCCGTCCCAATCCAAAGTCATGAAACGGAACGTGGGGTCTACCTCGGTGTTGACGATCTCAAGATCGAGACGATAGTGCTCTGCGATACGCGGCCAATAATGCACGCCTGCGCCGCCCAAAGGGTCGACGCCCATGCGAATTCGCGAATCGCGGATGACATCCATGTCCAGGATGGAACCAAGTTCGCGCACATAGCCTTGCAGATAGTCGTGCGTGTGCGTGGTCGCAGCGGCTCGCGCCGCCTTGAACGGGATTCTCTTGACGCCGCTCGTGCCCGGTCGCAGCAGCTCATTCGCGCGATCCTCGATCCATTTGGTGACATCCGTGTCCGCCGGGCCGCCGTTCGGCGGGTTGTACTTGAAGCCGCCGCTGTCCGGAGGATTGTGCGAGGGGGTGATGACGATGCCGTCGGCCAGTCCTCCGCTTCTGCCGCGATTGAAATTGAGAATCGCGTGCGAAATCGCCGGCGTGGGCGTGTATTCGTCGTCCGCCGCGATCATGGTTTCGACGCCGTTGGCGGCGAGGACTTCGAGCGCGCTGGCGAAGGCGGGCGCCGACAGCGCGTGCGTGTCGAACCCCATGAACAACGGGCCGTCGATGTGATGCAGCCTGCGGTACTCGCTGATGCCCTGACTGATCGCGAGTACATGGGCTTCATTGAAACCCACATCGAAAGAGGAGCCGCGATGACCTGAAGTGCCGAAAGCAACCCGCTGCGAGGCGATGTTGGGATCCGGCTGCTCGCTGTAATACGCGGTGATCAACCGCGGAACATTGACCAGCGACGATGCGGGCGCGGGCTGCCCGGCGAGCGGATTGAGTCTCGAACTCAAGCGGTCGCCAGCGCGGCGCTCTTATCCTTGATGCGCTGCATGAGCTCAGTCCATGACTTGACGAAGGACGCCGCGCCTTCCACCTGCAACTGAGCGGCGAGTGCATCGACGTCAATTCCTGCTCGCGCGAAGCGGCTCAAGACCTCTTCGGCATCACCGCCGTCCTTTGCCATGACGCCCTTGATGCTGCCTTTTTCTGCAATCGCCAGCAGCGTCTTCTCCGGCATGGTATCGATGGTGTCGGGCGCCGCCAGCGCCTCGACATACAGGCCCGCGGGAGCTTTGGGGTCCTTGGTGCCGGTGCTGGCCCACAGCATGCGCTGCTTGCGTGCGCCCTTCGCCTCGAGGTCCTTCCAGCGTTTATTCGCGACAAGCTCGCAATGCGCGCGGTAGGTCCGCTGCATGATGGCTATGCCTAGGCGATTGGCCAGATCCTGCGGTACTTTGTCGGCGACTGCGCGGTCCCAGCGGCTGACGAATACCGATGCGACCGAATTGATGCGCGGGTCGAGTCCCGCGGCAATTCGGCGTTCGATGGCGCGCATATATGCCGCGGCAACCACCAAGTATTGCTCGCGCGAAAACAGCAAGGTTACATTGACCGGCACACCCGCAAAAACGGCGGCTTCGATCGCAGGTACACCCGCGGGCGTTCCTGGAATCTTGATATACAAATTGGGGCGGGCGGCTTGTTTATGGATTCGCAGTGCGGCATCAATCGTGCCCTGTGTGTCGTTCGCCAGCAGCGGCGAGACCTCCATGGAAACCCAGCCATCGATCCCCTGCGAGCGCTCGAACTCAGGCCTGAACAAATCGGCGGCGCGGCGCAGATCTTCGAGAGCCAACTCGACGAACAGGGTTTCACCCGACAGGCCGCCTTGCGCCTTTTGACGAATGCCCTTGTCGTACGCCGCGGTCTTGCCGATGGCCTCGTCGAAAATCGTCGGATTCGAGGTCAGGCCGGTCACGGAGAATTGCTCCACATAGCGGCGCAATGTTCCGTCATCGAGGATTTCCCGCGTAATGTTGTCAAGCCACAGGCTTTGACCCAAATCATGCAGGGCTTTCGTGTTGCTCATGGTCGCACCTCGAAGTAGGGTTTTGGGTGGTTGATCAGATCCTCGATGCGCTCGATCACCAGATCCGGCGCCGGCGCCGCAGCCTGGGACTCCGGCGCGAAGGCATAGTGCCCCTGGCGGACGAAGACCGTCGTCAGTTTCGAGCCAAGAACCAATTTCATCGCCGCCAGAAGATTAGCCTTGTCATCGACCATAACATAGTGCTGCGCCGGGTATCGCCGCTGAACATGGTCGAGCGCCTTTTCCTTGTGCAGATAAATCAAAACGCGCCCCGCAACGGCAGCCCAGATCCCGGAGCGCTGAATTTTGCGCGGTTGAAATACGATGTCGCCGTCCGAGAGCACGACCGGGCTGCCAATTGCGCTCAAATGCGCCAGCGCCTCCAGCGCGCGCGGAAATAAACGGTTGGCGAACGGATACTCGAGCAAGAACTGCGACATGCCAAGCAGTTCCGCGTGATCGTCGAGCCCGATCCTGAAGTCCTGCAGGCTGCCCAGGTAGTCCGCGAGTCCGAGCTGCTCGCGTCTGCGCCCGAATATATCCCAGTACCGAGCCCGCTCGGCGGCGCCGAATGACTGCTCCAAACGGTCGCCGAGATCGGCTGCGAATCGATCGTTGTCCAACAAGGTGTTGTCCACATCGAGCAGGAACACCACCTCGCCGGAGTTCAGCACGGCGCAGTCTGCTCGGGTGTAGGGTCATGCCAGCTGTCGCCGCCATTGACGATGTCGTTTGCGGCAGCAGGTCCCCATGTGCCCTGGTCGTACTCGATGACCCGCGGTGCGGCGGCCAAGACCGGATCAACCACCCGCCATGCGGCCTCGACGCTGTCATCCTGAGTGAACAAGGCTCTGTCGCCGCGTATGGCATCGCCCAGCAGGCGCTCGTAGGGGGACTTGCCCGCCTGGGCGTTGTGACGCGCGACCAGTTCCACCGGTTCGCCGTGCATTTCCTCGCCGTTGCGCTTGACAAGAGCCCCCTCCGAGATGACCACCTCCGGGCTCAAGCGCAGACGAAAGTAGTTCAACGGCATGCTGTCGCCGGGATCGAATATCGCGAGCGGCGGCCGCTTCAAGGTGACTCGGACCTCCGTGGCGGTGATGGGCAAGCACTTGCCGGCACGAATGTAGAACGGCACATCCGCCCATCGCCACGTTTCGATATGCAATCGTAGCGCGGCAAAGGTTTCCACCTCGGAGTTCGCCGCGACCCCTTTTTCATCCCGGTATCCGCGAAATTGGCCGCGCACGACCTCCTTGGGATCAAGCGGGCGCATCGCGCGAAATATACGTAGCTTCTCCGCCTGCATGGCCTCGGGTTCATGGCCTACCGGCGGATCCATGGCCAACAGCGCGATCACTTGCAGCAGGTGATTCTGCACCACGTCGCGTATCGCGCCGACCTCCTCGTAGAAGGCGCCTCTGCCTTGGACGCCGAAACCCTCGGCCATCGTGATCTGAACATCTTGAATGTACTCGCGATTCCATATCGGCTCCAAAAAGGTATTGGCGAAGCGAAAGTACAGCAGATTCTGCACTGCTTCCTTGCCCAGATAGTGATCGATTCTAAAAATCGATGATTCGGGGAAAACCTCGTGCAGGGTGCGGTCGAGCGCCTGGGCGCTCGTGAGATCGCGGCCGAAGGGCTTCTCGACGATGACGCGGGCATTTGCAGCGCAGCCGGATTGTTGCAGCCCCTGTACGACGCTTGCAAACATGCTGGGCGGGATTGCGAGATAGTGGATGGGACGCTTGGCGGCGCCCAGCGCGGTGCGCAGCTTCGTGAAGGTCGCCGGATCCATATAATCCCCGTCCACGTAGCCCATGAGCGCTGCCATTTTGGCAAATATTTCGGCATCGAAATTGCCGCTGTGCTCGACGCTGTCGCGCGCTCGCGCTCTCAGCTTGTCCAGATTCCAGCCGGCGCGCGCCATGCCGATGATGGGGATATTAAAGCCGCCGCTCTTGACCATCGAGTAGAGCGCCGGAAATATCTGCTTGTACGCCAGATCTCCGGTGGCGCCGAAAAATACGAATGCGTCGGAATCGAGTTGGTTCATTAGCGTCTCGCCCTCAGCTCGCGGCGTAGCTGTTCAAGTTCTTCCATCAGGTCGAGAGCCAGCGCGATGCCGGCGAGGTTCACCTCGAGGTCGCGCTCCAGCCGCAATGCGATGCGCGCGCGTCGCAGCGCCGCGCCCGTGAATCGCCACTCCCTGTGCACCTCCAGCGCCTCGAGTACTCCTTCATCGACGAACTCGACGATGTGCTGTTCGGGAACGGCGCACATGCGACTCAACTCCTCGAGCGTCAGTACCACTGATTCGTCGAAAATGGTGCCTGCTAAAGCATGGTCATCCGATGGAGACATGGTCAGACTCCCAGACTGGCGCGAGGATTGAAAGGAAGTGCCGCGGCCATCGCCGCGTAGGCGGCTTTGGCTTTTTCATCGTCGGCCGGAGGCAGCGCGATTTGCAGCACCACGTAAAAATCGCCGGGCGGCGTTGCGGGAATGCCGCGGCCCCTCAATCGCAATTTGCCGCCGGCGCGCGAGCCGGGCGGAATCTTCAAGTCCACGACACCGGTTGGTGTTGCGGTCTTCACGGTTGCGCCCAGTGCCGCCTCCCAGGGCGCCACCGGTAATTCCAGCGACAAGTCGCGGCCGTCGACCTGATACAGAGAATGCGGCTGAAATTCCACTTCGATGAACAAATCGCCGGGCGAACCTTCGCCGTGCGGCGGCGCGCCCTGGCCCGCAAGGCGAATGTGCTGGCCCGCCAGGATCCCCTTGGGCACCTGCACATTGAGCGTGCGTTCCCTCGAAACCAGTCGGCCGTCCTGGTCGATTTCCGGCATTCTCAAGGTGAAAGTGCGCGCGCCGCCGCGCAGCGATGCATCGAGATCGAGCAGCACCTTGGCGTGATGATCTTCGCCGCGTCCGGGGCGAAAATCGCCGCGGCGATCGGAGCCGGAACGGGCTTGCGCGCCGAACAGGGAATCAAAGAAATCGCTGTACCCCGCACCGCCGGGTCCGGCGCCGCTGAATTCAAATCCCGAGTCCCAATTCGGGGGAGGCCGAAATTCCTCGCCGGGGCGATGGCCCTGCCCGAGCTGATCGTACGCGGCCCGCTTCTCGGGACTCTTCAGCACTTCGTAGGCTTCGCCGACCTCCTTGAAGCGCGCCTCGGCGTCTTTTTCCTTGCTTACGTCAGGATGATATTTTCGGGCCAGCTTGCGATAGGCTTGCTTGATCTGCGCCTCGGTGGCATCGCGCGCCACGCCCATCACCTTGTAATAATCCTTGAACTCCACCACTCACCTGCTTGCTGGCGCTAAAGTTTACTACGCGCGGGAGGGGCTGAATCATACATCCGGCGTAGGCGCTATCCTACAATTGGTAGGCCACCGTCAGCAGCAGTCCTTCAGCGAGATCGCGCAAAAGACTGGGCCTCCGAGAAACGAAAAGCTGCGTTTCCGGGATCAGAGCTTCGATCCAGTTCGCGAGCCAGTCGATCTCGGAGGCGCCGTAGAACACCACTGCGCATTCGTAATTCAGCAGCAAGCTGCGCGAATCCAGATTCACCGATCCTGACACGGCAAGAGTTTCGTCCAGCACCACCGCCTTCGCGTGGTTCATGTAGGGCATCAAGTGGATGTTCACGCCGGCCTGACTCAAGGAGCGTAATGCACGGTTGCGCGCGTAGTCGGCCAGTCGATGATTCGAGACGGCAGGAATGCACAAATCGATCTGCACGCCGCGGCGTGCCGCCAATCGCATGGCCGTTTCCAAGCTGATGTCGGGCACGAAGTAGGGGGTCACCGCAAGCAGCCGTTGACGGGCCTGGAAGCACGCGTCAATCAGCAGCGCATGCACGGTATCTTCGGTCTGATCAGGTCCGCTCGGCAGAAACTGCGCGCGGCTCAGCTTGAGCGGTGCGGCGGCGGGACCGACCGCAACGAGCGGGGCCAATTTGCTGGATGCGGGCTTGCCGCCGGCCGCGACCCAGTCGGCTTCAAATTGCGCAGCCGCCGCGGCTGCCACCGCGCCTTGCAAGTCGAACGTCAGATCAAGCCACGCGGGTTTGCCAGCGGCGCCAAAAAAATATTCGGCGGCAAGATTCCGGCCTCCCGCCCAGAGGCGTTCGCCGTCGGCAATGGTCATTTTGCGATGATTGCGCAGGTTGCGCGGACCCTGAGTTCTGCGCGCGAGCAAGGGACTGAATATTGCCGTCTGAATGCCGGCGGATTCGAGTTGCTTGAAGCACGAGCGCGGCAGTTGGATGGCGCCCACGCCGTCGAGCAAGAATCTCACTTCCACGCCGGCGCGCGCACGATCGGCCATGCGGCGAATCGCCTCGCGGCCAAAGTCATCGTCGCCGAGAATATACGTGCAGACATCCAGCCGGCAGGTGGCGCTCGACATGGCCGCGAACAAGGCAGCCGCCGATTCACGCCCGTCCTGGTGCAGCCGCACAATCGCGGGCGCGGAAGGAGCCAATTCAAAACTCTCAATCAGATCCTCGGCCCAATGTCCGGTATCGGGCCGAACACCGGCGCGGCGCCGATTGACGCGCTGAAGCTTTCGCCGTCCGAACATCAAGTACATGGGCAACACCACGTAGGGCAGGGCGATCATCCCTAAGACCCAGGCGATGGCGATGGATGGCGGACGGCGCTCACGCTCCGCGCGCGTGGTCAGGATATAGACGAGCACACTGGCCACGACGATGAGTGAATGGATGGTGACCCGCGGAAACCAGCTATTCAGCGGCATTCGACAGTTTGCTCGAGGCGACGCAGCACGGCGGGCAGGAGGTCAGGTAAATCCTCGGCGAGGAGGCCGGCACCAAAGTCTGCAGCGGCGGCGCCGTGCATCCACACGCCCGCAGCCGCGGCTTGGAACGCATCCACGCCTTGAGTCAGCAGTCCCAAGATGATGCCGCCAAGAACATCCCCCGAGCCTGCCGTGGCGAGAGTCGGCGGCGCGTTGCTGTTGATGATGGCGCGGCCGTCGGGGGCCGCGATCACGGTGTCGGGACCTTTCAACACGATGACGGCACCGCTCTCGCGTGCCGCTCGGCGAGCGCGACTGAGCTTGTCGCCCGAGAACTCAAAGATTCGTTTGAACTCGCCCTCGTGCGGAGTCAAGACGCAGTATCCGCGAATGGCTTTGAAGAGTTCAGCGGGGTGCTGCGCAAAGACGCTGATCGCATCGGCATCGAGCAATACCGGCCGGCCGGTGGCCAGCATGGCGAGCGCGCGATTGCGCGTGGCCGCATTCACTCCCGCGCCGGGTCCGATCGAAAACCCCGTGTAGCGGCTGTCCGCCAGCAGAGCCGCCAAGTCGGCCTCCAGAGCCAGGGGCTGCACCATGATGCTGGTGAGCGCCGCGGCGTAGATCGGGAAGGCCCTTTCCTGTACCGCAATCGTGGTGAGGCCAGCACCGCTGCGCGCGGCGGCGCGCGCCGCCATTCGCGCGGCCCCGGTCATTGGATACCCGCCGTACAGCAGCGCGTGGCCGCGAGTGTATTTATTGGCGGAAGATCGCGCCCGCGGCATTGCACTGAGCCAGAGCGCCGGGTCGTTCTCCCAGGTGTCGATGGGCAACGACCGCAGCACGCCGGCGGGTATGCCGATATCCGCGACCACCACTTCGCCGCAAAGGTCGCGCCCGGGAAGCAGTACATGACCGGGTTTTTTCCGGCAAAAGGTGACCGTGCAGACCGCGGCCGTTGCGCCGACTGTCGCGCCGCTATCCCCCATGACCCCGCTCGGAATGTCCACGGCAATGAGCGGCACAGCGCGCCGCTCCGCGAGCCCCAGAATCTCGATGAGTGCCGCGTCCAAATGGCGGGACAGGCCTGACCCGAACAATGCATCCACCACAAGTTCAGCGCCCTCGATGGCGCCGGGGCTGATGGTGTCGATGGCGCCGCTCCAGCGGCCCGCATGAAGCCGAGCATCGCCGCTCAAGGTGCTCAATTCGCCGCGCAGCGCCACACTGACTGGCCAGCCGGATTGCGCCAGAGCTGATGCCGCGACGAAGCCGTCGCCGCCGTTGTTGCCGGGTCCGCACAAGACGGTGACCGGCCGCGGCGTCCAGCGGCGCGTGATTTCCCGTGCGACCGCCTCTCCCGCCCGCTGCATCAGCACCTGGGAAGGCGTGCCGGCGGCGACAGCAAGTCGATCGGCCTCGATCATCAGAGCGACGCTGAGAAGAGCGGAATTCACAGCGCGCCAACCGCGGCGCCGAAGGCGGTCGTCACGGCCATCGCCAGGCCGCTCCAAAATGCCACGCGCATCGCGGCGATGCGCGCATTGGCGCCGCCGACCCGCGCGGACCAGCCGCCGAGTAGAAGCAGACAGACAAGAGCCGCTGCTGCGACTGCGGCGATCAGGTACTGCGCAGGAGCAGCAGCGACAACCGCGACCGGCAGGACCGCGCCCATCGAAAAACTTCCGGCCGAAGCCATTGCCGCTTGTACCGGCTTGGCCCTGGTGGTCGGGGACAATCCCAGCTCGTCGCGAGCGTGAGAACCCAAGGCGTCGTGGGCCATGAGTTGCTCCGCGACTTTGCGGGCGAGGGCTTTGTCGAGACCTCGTCGCACGTAGATATCCGCCAGTTCGCGCCGCTCGCCTGAAAAATCGTCCTTAAGTTCGGCGCGCTCCTGCGCCAGCGCCGCGGCTTCCGAGTCGGCTTGCGAATGGACCGATACATATTCCCCGGCAGCCATGGACATGGCTCCCGCCACCACGGCCGCGCCGCCGCTCAGCAATAGATTCAAGTGCGAGGTGTGAGCCGCCGCGAGTCCGAGGCACAAACTGGAATTCGACACAATGCCATCGCTGGCGCCGAGAACCGCGGCCCGCAGCCAACCTGCCGCCCCCAGGTTATGACTGTCATTATGGCTACGGCGCATCGCTAGTCCTGGATGTATGAACAGGGTCGACCGCATGGTGGTCATGGTGTGTGGGCTCGCGCGTCGCAGCGCGCTGCGGCAAATCCAATGGTAGCGAGGTCGCCCCAAGCCGGGTAGTCTTTGGGAAACAAAATAATCCTCGCCGCCAAGTCGGCGGCTCACACGTGGGAAATACGAATGTACGGTTCACTGTTCTGGATCGAGTGGCTTGATCGTCTCGATCGTGTGTTGACGAGTGCCCGCCGAGACGTTGCGATGCTGACCCGCACAGTGAGCCCCCGCAGCCTCGAGGCGATTGAGCGCTCGAAGCGCCAACTTGCGGCGCTTACCAACGATTTGCGACTGTTGGACCGCAATGTGTTGGCCGCAGGGCCGGCCGTATCCATGGACGATGCGGCGGACAGTCTGCAAAAAGCGCTCGACATCGCTGTGCTGCAGTTGGGCAGCCTCGCGCAGCTGCTACCGGAGAGTGCACCGGCAGTGCGCGATCGCATGTTGACCGCCATCGATGCGGCCTTGCGCGATAGCTGCTACGAAGCGGCCATGCTGCTCGCGCCAAGTCGACGGCGCGAGATGCCGCACGCGCCGAGCGCACGCCTCTGAAACGCTAAGCCTTGCCTGTCTTCGGGCCCAAGAAGAACCACAGGATGAATCCCAGCACCGGCAGCAGGATCACCAACAGGGTCCAAAGCACCTTGGCACCGGTGTCAGCGCTGCTTTGAAAAATGTTGATCAGCGCCCAGACATCGGCGGCCAATACGATGATGCCACCCAAACCTTGATATCCCATTTCCTTCCCCTCGTTGGTGCGAACGTTCTCACGCTACACGGTTGCGGCGCACCTCGGCTAGAGAAAAAGCAGAACTCCTCCGATTGCGCTCAAAACCAGCACCAGCTGCTCGAACAGGTTCTGATCGACGCGCACCAGCAGCCAGCGGCCGGCCAGGGCGCCGAGCAATACGGCGGGGGCCAGCAAAAGATTCACGCTGAAACTTTGGGTGGTAATCAGGCCGAGTTCCACCATGAAAGGCACTTTGAACAGATTGAGCAGCATGAAGAATACCGCTGCGGTACCGACGTATTCCATCTTCGGCAAGCGCATGGCCACGAGATAAATCGCCATGAAGGGACCCGCGGCGTTGGCCACCAACGTGACGAAGCCGGCGACGATGCCGACCAGGGCTGCAACGGAACGGTGCACCGTTGCAGCGCGTTCCGACGCATATATTTTCGCCATAAACTCAACGCCGCCAGCGAAACGATGATGCCGCCGATCAGATATTTCGTGGTGCGATCGGAAATCCGGCCAAGCGTCAAATAACCGATCACCACGCCCACGGCGGTCCACGGAAACAGCCGCCAGAGATATCGCCATTGCGTGTGTTTGCGATAGGCGAACACGGCGACGAAGTCGCCGAATATCAGCAGCGGCAGCACCAAGCCGCTGGCTTGCTTACTGCTGGGAAACACCTGGGTGAACAAGGCGATCGATAGAATGCTCATGCCCGTGATGCCGGCTTTCGAAACGCCCACCATGAAAGCGCCCACCGCCGCGAACACCCATAGCAGGGGATCGTTGATCATGTTCGATCTATACCACGAAGCGGCGCGATGCGGCCGTTCGAAACTTGCGGGATCGGAGCAGCGCCGATGCGTCGGCTAATTGTTCACGTAAAATTGCCGCAATCGATGCAGGTCGATGATGACATCGAAGCGCCGGCCTTCGGGCAATTTCGCGCCTGTCGCGAAGTCATAGCGTGAATCGAGATTCGCGACTTCCGGATGCAAATCATGCATGGCGCGCTTGAACATTTCGCGCGGTACCCATTCGGAATTGGAGGAAAGCGAACCGAACTCGTCGTGATAAATCGTCGCCGTGGAGATGTCAGCGGGTGACGATGCGATCGCGAAAATGCTCGGCCGCGGACCATCCAAGCGGACGTGCTTCGCGCCCGCCATGACCAGCTGCCATTCATTGCCCTGCGGCACGGCAATCAGCGCGTAGACATGATGCTGCGCGGTGAAAAAGGCAATTGAGATGACCAGGGCCGCCAGCATCCGGCGCGAGTTCGCGGTCCAGCGCTCGGTCAGCATATTCGCGGATGCCACCAAGAAGCACAGCAGCACCCCGGTCATCGCCAATATGGTGCGATAAGTCGCATAGCGCTCCGACGCGATCATGCTGACGGCGAAAGCGAAGGTCGGAAGCCCCAAGAGGCCGCACAGCCAGACAATGCCGCGCGCCATGCCGTGACGGCGCCACTCGAGATAGGCGCCGGCCGTCAAGATTCCACCGACGAGCGCGGCGCAGGCGAAGTAAAGACTGTGATCCCGGCCATTATTGTCATTCAGGACGAACAGGCTGAGCGCATTCGGCAGCGGCTCCTGGAGAAACCAGGCTATCTTGTCGCCCCAGTGAGACTCGAATGCGATCCGCCCGGATTTGACGAACACGCCGGCATCGTAGAGCAGTGACATCGCGCAGTAGGCCAACCCCAGGGTGCCGACCACGAACGCGAGATGGATGCCGACCCATCGGGCGGTCTGTGCGAGCGTTCGGTGACGCTGCGCGATCAAGGCGCCGGTCAGAGGAACCACGTAAAAAAGCGCACTGGGTTGATAAATCAACGCACTGACGATCATGAGACCGGCCGCAACGCTCCATTGGCCCAGAGCGCGCCGGGTACCGGCACGCAGTCCCACGCTGAGCGCGCCGTCAGCGGTGAAAAAACCGCCGATCGCCAACAACGCCGTGGCCGCGTAGGGCCAGCCGACGGCCCAGCCGGCAATGACTTGCGCGGATGGGACCAAGGCGAGCAATACCGCGAAAAATAAGCTGGAATTGAACGACCAGCCGACGGCGCGCAGGCCGCGAAAGCTAACCAGCGATATGGCGCCTAAAATGAGCGCGGCCACGCAGCGCATCCATTCCAAGTTCTGCACCGAACTGGTTTGTCCATACGTCGCTTGCAGCAGCCAGCCATACACGGGACGGGCATGCGATGCGCAGAATTTCAAGACCTTGCCGACTTCCTCATGGGCTTCCCGCAAATTGGAGTAATCATCGCGCAGCCCATAATCGTGAAAAGTGGCCGGCCAATAAGTCGCCAGCGGCAGAACGAACAACACCGCGGTGAACATCCACGCACGCAAACCCAGCACACTGCGCGGTGCGGCGATCGCGTCAGGGTTGCCGATAGGGACTGCGATGGCCGCTTCGCTCAGTGTTGTTTTCGGAAGGCTCATGGGCAATCTGCACCCTCGATGCTGCACTGCACTAACTCATCTCCATCGTCAATCGATTGCCGACGCAATGGGTTGAGACAGGACAAGGAAAAAAAATCTCGGCTCGTCTGATTCTAGCGGCCCAATGCCGAAAATCAGCGTCGCAGTAACAGAAAATACGTTAAATATCTGTTAACAAGCGGTGCGGGCGGCGGACGCGAGCGGGATGCTCAAGCCGTAACGCATAGATTCTTGCCGGCGTGTTTGGCGCGGTAGAGCGCCGAATCGGCACGATCGAATGCGGCCTCTGCGGTATCGTGCTCTTGTAGCTCCGTGAGCCCGCACGATACCGTCACGCGCACCGGTGTACCCCTGAAGTGGAACCGCAAGGCTTCGACAGCCGATCGGACCTGATTTGCAATGTTCGTGGCGACCTCGAGCTTCAGCCCGCAGAGCAGTACCACGAACTCCTCGCCGCCGATTCGCGCGACGAAGTCGCCGCTGCGCACCGCCGCCATGAAACAGGCTGCCACGCTCTGCAGCACCCGGTCTCCGGCGCGGTGGCCGTAGCTGTCGTTGATGAGTTTGAAGCTATCGATGTCCCACAGCAGCATGGCCATGGGCGGATTGGCGCGCGGTTTGCGGGAGATTTCTTGCGCGAAGCGCTCATCGAAGGATTTTCGATTCGCAACTCCGGTCAATGGATCGAGCCGCGCATCCTGCTTCTCACTCGCCAATTTCGTATGCAGATCCAACGTCTCGCGCTCCAGATCGGCGATGCGGTTGCGCATGCTTTCGGCGCGCCCGCTCAATTCCAGTTGCCGATGTTCTTCGCGAAACCGAAAATCGCTGACATGCTTCGCCATGCGTTCCAAGCGGGCGTTGACCAATGTCTGCAAAAGCCCCAAATCCGTGGCGCTGCCGACTTCGTGGGTGAGTTCGCGAACCTGCGATATGACGGTGTCGCTATGCGACTTCGTGTCCTCAAAGCGGCTGCGGTTTTCGTGATTCGATTCGGTCAGATACTTCGCCATTTCCCCGAGGCGCTGCGTGACTTGCGACAGGATTGCCGCCGCCTGCAGGCGCTCGCGCCCGAGATGCTCAGTATGCTCATGCACCATATCGGCGGCGCGCGTTACGATGCTCGCCAGCGCCGCATCATTCTTTGCGCCGGCCAATTCAGAGATCAGGGTTTGCGTCGTTGCTTTGTTGGTTTCGCTCACCGGAAGCCGGTCGAGCAATGATTTGATGGCGAGGCGGGTATGAGTATCGGTCGTTGCGAACGTGATGGTCGGAACCGGCGACACCGCGTCGACCGCTACCACGGCCGTCGTCAGAGATTCAGCCAGACGCGTAAGTTCATCCGCATCCGCGCTGCGTCGATTGGCGGCGGCAAGCTTGATCAGCTCATCGTCAAGCCGTGGATTCACGCCCATGCCCGCGGCGCAGAGGCGGCCGATCAGCCGCCGTAGTGCTTGTTCGACCTGCCGCCAGCGCGTCTCGTCTTTCTCCATTTCGACCAGAGACTCGCGATACTTTCTTTTCCAGTCATCAGCTTCGGACATTATCTTGCCTCGCGCTGCGGTCCTTCAGGCGGCGTAGAATCGATGAATGTGCGGCCGTTATGTCAGCCCCGATGCAGCGTCCATCGAGCGGGAATTCAAGCTGTTGCGCGGCGGATGGCGATTCCCCGCCAACTTCAACGCGGCTCCTTCTCAGCTGGTTCCCGCCATTCGCGGCTGCGATGGCGAAAATACGGGGATTTTGCAGCATTGGGGTTTCGGCCAAAACAGCAACTTCAATGCCGCCATCGAATCTCTCGCCACCAGCGGCATATTCCACGCCTCCTGGAAACACGGGCGGCGCTGCATCGTTCCTGCGCTGGGTTTTTATGTATGGCATGTCAATTCGGATGGCTCGAAACAGCCATACTATATTCACGTCGATGACCAGGATGTGTTCGGGTTCGCTGGATTGTGGGAGCGATCGGCGACCGATGCGAACACGGTCACAGAGTCCTGCGCCCTCGTCACGCTGCCGGCGAATGCCCTCATGGCCGAAATTCACAACGGCGATACGCGCATGCCGGCGATCCTCACGCGAGGGCAGCGCGATCTGTGGCTGCACGCGCGGCCGGAGCAAGCCGGCGCGGCGCTGGCGGCGTATGCGGACGAACGGCTGATCGCCTACGCGGTCAGCGCCCGGGTCAATTCACCGCGAAACAACGACGAGACCTTGCTGGAGCCCTTGGAAACGGACGTCGATTAGGCCCCCAAACGGACCAATTGGGACCGCCGCGAGCCGTTCCTTGATCCAGGTCCCATCTGCCGAATCCGCATCGCGATAGGCTTTGCGCCGAGGACGGCAAACCCTATGGCGCTGAAGTTCGCATTTTTCATGGCAATGTTATTGCCCGCATCGGCGCTTGCGGGGAATGCGAAAATTTACACCTATCTGGATGCGCAGGGTCTGCGGCACTACACCGATGTTCCCGACAACAGCCGCTATCGGTTGCTGGATCTTTCGCCGCAGGATCGAACAGTCAGCGGTGATCGTTATGATGCGCTTCTTCTGGCGAAAGCCACGCAGTACGATTCCATCATCGAGCATGCCGCGATTTCCTCGGCGGTGGAGCCTAATCTTCTGCGCGCGGTGATCGTGGTGGAGTCAGGATTCAATTCTCGCGCCGTTTCAAAGCGCGGCGCAGTCGGTCTCATGCAACTGATGCCGGCCACGGCCACGCGCTTCGGCGTGTCGAACCCCTATGATCCACGGCAAAACGTCCATGCCGGGGCCCGTTATTTGAAATTTCTCATCGACCGTTTCGGCAATGACATCAGACTGGCGCTTGCGGCGTACAACGCGGGAGAAGACGCGGTCGAACGCAATGGCGGACAAATACCGCCTTTCTACGAAACGCAGGTTTACGTTCCCCGCGTCTTGAAAATCTACAAGATGCTCGCCGAGCAGCCGCGCTCCACTTGAACCAAGACTTGACAATACTGTAAGTTTCAGCTTACGGTAAGGAATGACTTACCAACGAGCATTGCTGGCGCTGGGAGATCCCACGCGCCGGCGCGTATTCGAGCAGCTGCGGCAGGGCCCGCGATCGGTCGGCAAGATTGCCGCGGGCATGCCGGTGAGCCGGCCGGCGGTCTCCCAACACCTTGCCGTCCTCAAGAGGGCCGGGCTCGTCGCCGCTAAGGCGGAGGGCACGCGCAGGGTCTATTACATAGATCCGCGGGGACTCGCGGCAATACGGATTTGGCTCGATCAATTCTGGGACGATGCATTGAGTGCTTTCCAGGCGCAGGCGGAAAAGCAGGAATCCGACGCATGATCGCGATCGCTCCGGTGCGCAAGCAGTTGCGCGTGAAGGCAAGCCAGGCCCGTGCGTTCGAGGTGTTCACCGGTGACATGTCACTGTGGTGGCCGCCGCAACACTCGATCCTCAAGTCGCCGCTCGAGCGGCACATTGTAGAGCCCCGCGTAGGCGGCCGCTGGTATGCGGTGGGCGTTGATGGTTCCACCTGCCAAACGGGCTATGTGATCGAATGGAACCCTCCGCAAAGCCTGGTGCTTGCGTGGCAGATCAACGCGGACTGGCGTTACGACCCCGCCTTGCTCACCGAAGTCGAGGTGCGTTTCATAGCTGAGGGAGCGGATGTCACCCGGGTCGAATTGGAGCATCGTAATTTGCAGCGGATGGGGGATAAAGCCGCGCAGGTACGCGGCAGCGTCGATTCCCCGGGCGGATGGAGCGCGATCATCGAGTCGTTCAAGCATTTTGCCGATACTGGCAGAGGAGTACGCGATGAAAAGACCGAGTAATGCGGCTGTGCTGGCGGCCATCCTGGGAGGTGCTCCGTTTGCCGCCGAGCATGCGGCCGGCGAAGTCGTCGGCGTCGCCGCCAATGGCTTTGAGGTTCACGAGACTGCACATGTCGCGACCTCGCCGGACAAAGCGTACGCTGCGCTGCTCAAGCCGGCGCGCTGGTGGAGTTCCGATCACACTTTTTCCGGAAGCGCTGCGAATCTAACGCTGGACGCGCGCGCCGGCGGTTGCTGGTGCGAGAGCTTACCGGGCGGCGGTTCGGTCGAGATCATGCGCGTCGTCTATGTCACTCCCGGCAACTCCATCCGGCTGCGCGGAGCGTTGGGACCCTTCCAAGGTCTCGGCGTCGATGGCGCCATGATCTGGAGCGTGAAGAGCGGCGGCGACGGCACGGATATTACCTTCAGCTACGCCGTCGGGGGTTACGTCGAGGAGGGCTTTGATGGCCTGTCCAAAGCAGCCGATCGAGTGCTCGGTGAGCAGCTTGATCGGCTGAAAAAATTCGTCGACGGCGCCTAGTCTTGAATGACCCAGGCGCCTGGTTTGACTGACCGACTGCTGCTAGTTACGGCTGACCGAGGGTCCCGATTTGACGGCGATTCCCGATACCTCAAAGTGGGCCCCGCGCACCAGCTTTGCCGCTCCGATGAAGGCGCGCGACGGAAAGTGGTCGTGAAAATAGGTGCGATAGACGGCGTTGAATTTGTCGTATAGATCAAGATCGGTGCAGTAAATCGTCACCGACACTAGATCATCCATGGTCAATCCGCCTCGTTCCAGGGTCTGCTTGACCGCATCCAGAACCAGGCGGGCCTCGGTGTCGGCGTCCGAGGCGACTTTTCCCGTTGCCGCATCGATGCCGAGGGTGCCGGACACATAGAAAGTTCCGCCCACCATCACGCCGCTGCTGTAAGGCGCCGATGTTTTTGGATCGGCGCCGGGCGCAACGACGTAGCTGCGGCCGCCGTCAGCGGCGCGAGCGGCCACGAAGCACATGCCGAGCAGCAAAAGTGCCAGTGCCCTCATTTCGGCACCGCTCCGTCTGGAGTCAATTTATCAATGGCCTGCGGCAGCACTTGCGAGAGTTTGGCGGCCAGCACGTCCGGCGACAGGCCTACCTTGGCGGCCAGCTGCTTCACGGCGTCAGAACCAAAGGCCTGATGAATCTGATCGGCTGTAATGGGTTGATTGGCGCCGCTGCCGACCCATGAGCGGACCGTGCCGCCCAAGCCCTGCTGCTCGAGCTGCGCAACGACTCCTTGTATGCCGCCGTGCTTTTCTATGAGCCCGTTGACCACGATTGCCATCTCGGCACCGACCACTCCGCCTAGAATACCGTCAAACATTCCCATACATTCCTCCTTGGGTTCCGAGAATCGTCAGAAGCTGAATACTAAGTTTACCGTGGTGACGGTATCGAGCTTTTTCAGCGGGGGAGGCGGATTTGAATTATTGGAAAGCGCATAGCCGACGCTCAACGCCAACTTGGTGGACATCTTCACGGTGAGGGCAAGCGCATCGGTCATCAGCGTATTGCTCGAGCCGGCTTCCACCAGGAATTTATTCGTGAAAGTCGTCGACTTGTTGAATGCGTGCGAGAAATCGACCCCGGCGGTGCCGATGGCATTGTTCTCGGCGTCCAGCGGAGTCCGCGAGATGACTTCGCCGCTCGCATCCTTGTCGATTATTTCGGGCCGCAGGCGCTTGAAGCCCGCGCCGACTTGGGCGGTCAATTTAGTATCATCGCTATCGATGATTTTATAGCCCAGGCCGGCGGTCACGCTGGCTTGATATTCGAATCCGTCAAATAAATCGTGTTCGTAGCGAAGGCCGCCGAAGGCGAACAGATCTCCAGAGATGGTGTAGTTGGATTGGCTCCTGGCTTCCCACCGCTCCGCGGCAACGATGCCGGAATTCTGGCCGTACAGGCCGCCCAGATAAAGCTCGTTTTTCCAGGCGCCATCGTAGCGCAGCATGTCGATATTACCGTTGATCGACTCGGCGTCGCTGTTGCCCTTGGAATCCAAGAATCCGAATTGGCCCTTGCCTATCCAAACCCCCTGCGGCGGCGGCGCGTCATCCGCCCATACGCTCGCCAAGGGCGCGAGAACCAGCAGTGACGTTGCGATGATGTGAACTTTATCCATGATGTTTCCTGGCAGTATGTCAATGGGATTCGCCGCACCAATGGCCGACGCGCCGAGCCGCCGAGGCAGCGCCGACCCGCTAGCAGAAGTGTCGCGCCTTAAGCGCGTTTCGCAAGCAAATCGCGAATCTCCTCGAGAAGCACTTCGGAGCGGGGCGGCGGCGCGGGTGTGGCCGCGGCAGGCGGCGCCGGCTTCTTGAGTTTGTTGATGCCCTTGATGCACATGAAGAGCACGATCGCGATGATGGCAAAATCGAAAATGCTCTGAATAAAAGAGCCGTACTTCACGAGCACCAGCTTGCCGGCGGGGTCCGCACCGAGGGAGATCGCGAGATCCGAGAAATTGAAGCCGCCGATGACCTTGCCGAGAGCCGGCATGAAGACATCGCCGACCATCGAGGACACAATTTTCCCGAATGCGGCACCGATGATCACGCCAACCGCAAGATCGACCACGTTGCCTTTCATGGCAAATTCTTTGAATTCCGACGCTAATCCCATGGGTTTCTCCTTCCGATGGTGTGCTGACGTGTGCCCACGATGTTACCAGCTGGAACCGGGCATGCAATCTCCCACCCTGGCGGCGCGCTGACTTGTTGCGCGGTTATTTCTTGAGATAGGCGTGGATGATATCGACGAGATCCTCGGCGGCAACCACCCGCGGATCGTCCCGTGCTCCGCGCGGGTCGATCATGTGCTCGCGAATGTGGTCCTCGATGACCTCGGCGATGAAGCCGTCCAAGGCACCGCGGCAGGATGTCGCCTGCTGCAGAACGCCCGCGCACTCGTGGTCCGCTTCGACGGCCCGCTCAATGGCGTCGATTTGACCGCGCAGGCGCTTCAGACGATTCAATAGCTTGGTTTTTTCTTTTGCCACGTGTCCCATTGCCGCAATTCTAGCGCACATCCCGGCGCTTCAATGCCACAGCGCTCGGCAGAGGAAAATGACGCCCAACACCGCGAATAGCGCGGCGGCGCCGTAATGAATGGCCTTCAAGGGTAGACGGCTGGCAAATGCTTTACCCAGGAATACGACCGGCACATTCGCGAGCATCATGCCCGCGGTGGTCCCGGCCACCACCGCCAGAAGATTCGGGTAAGCGGCCGCCAGCGCCAGTGTCGCGATTTGCGTCTTGTCGCCGATCTCCGCGATGAAGAAGCTGGTCAGCGTCGCGAGGAATGCACCCATGGCGCCGGTCGCGCCGGTATTCTCATCGAGTTTGTCAGGCTTCAAGGTCCACAGCGCCATTGCAATCATACTGATGCCCACAACGATTTGCAGCACGAGAGGCTTCAGCAAACTCCCAAACCAAACTCCCACGAAGCCTGCCGCGGCGTGATTGGCCACAGTAGCGCACAAGATCCCGGCTATGATCGGCCACGGTCGGCGGTAGCGCGCAGCCAGCACCAGCGACAGGAGCTGCGTGCGATCGCCGATCTCGGCCACGGAAATCGTGGTGATCGACACCAAAAAAGCTTCCATCTGTAACTCTCCCCGTGGTATGCCTCCGCGTCACGTGCACTGATCGCCGTGTAGGTGTTTGCCCCATGCCCAACATTCTAACCATCAACGCCGGCTCATCGAGCATTCGCTTTGCGTTGTTTGCATCTGCGCAGCGGCCGATTCGCCTGCTCGACGGGAAATTGGACAGGATCGGCGGCGCAGCGGCTACCTTGACCGCGGCTCGCGCGGGCCAGCCCGCGGCGCAAATCAAGATAGACGCTGCAAAGCCGGCTTCCGCGCTCGACTCGCTGCTGGGTTGGTTGGAGGCACAGCCAGGATTCGCGGCCCTGGACGCCGTCGGCCATCGGGTGGTCCACGGCATGCTGCACACGGCGCCCGAGCGCGTCACACCGGCGCTGATCGGCGAGCTTCGCCGCATCAAATCGTACGATCCTGAGCATATGCCTCGCGAGATTGAACTCATCGAGGCGCTGCGGCATCGGTATTCCAATGTGCCTCAAGTGGTTTGCTTCGACACGGCTTTTCACCGCAGCATGCCCGCCGTTGCCTCGATGTTGCCGATACCGCGCCGCTTCGCGGCACAGGGAGTTCAGCGCTATGGGTTCCATGGTCTCTCGTACACCTTCTTGATGCAGGAATTGGAGCGTCTCGGTGATCCCGCCGCGCGGCGTGGCCGCATTGTCCTGGCGCACCTCGGCGGCGGCGCAAGTCTTGCCGCGGTGCTCGACGGGAAATGCATCGACACCAGCATGGGATTTACGCCGGCGGCCGGATTGGTCATGGGCACACGATCGGGCGATTTGGATCCGGGACTGATGAGCTATCTCGCGCTTGCCGAGAAAATGAGTGCCGCGCAAATTCAAACCATGGTCAATCACGAATCTGGCTTGATTGGAATCTCGGAAACCAGCGCGGACGTGCGCGATCTTCTCGATCGGGAAGCGAACGATGCGCGCGCGCGCGAGGCCATCGCGATCTTCTGCTACCAGGCGAAGAAGTGGATTGGTTCATTCGCCGCCGCGCTGGGCGGCATTGATACCTTGGTGTTCGCCGGCGGCATCGGCGAGAACTCCGCGACGCTCCGCGGGCGCATTTGCGACGGACTCGAGTTTCTGGGTATCAAGATAGATGAGGCGCGAAATCAGCGGCACGCTCCGCTGATTTCGCCGGACGCGCGTACGGTGGCGATTCGAGTCATCCGCACCGATGAGGAGTCCGTCATTGCCGAACAGACCGCCGGCTTGCTGGGCATGAAGGATTGAGGAAATGGCCGATAGAGGAGTGTCGCTATGCAACGAATTCCCGTGACGCAGCCGCTGGATGGAGAAATGGCGCGAAAAATTGATGCCTACTGGCGCGCCGCAAATTTCCTGTCCGTCGGCCAAATTTATCTGTGCGATAACCCCTTGTTGAAGGAGCCGCTCGCACCCGCACATGTGAAGCGCATGCTCCTCGGTCACTGGGGCACGACGCCGGGTCAAAATTTCATCTACACGCATTTGAACCGAATCATCAAGAAAAACGATCTGGACATGATCTATATGTCCGGACCCGGTCATGGCGGACCGGCCGTCGTCAGCGGCACGTACCTGGAGGGAACTTACAGCGAGGTGTATTCGAACATCAGTCAGGATGAAGCCGGACTGAAGCGCTTGTTCACGCAGTTCTCCTTTCCCGGCGGAATTCCCAGCCACGCCTCGGCAGAGTGTCCGGGGTCGATTCACGAAGGCGGAGAGCTTGGATATTCTCTCAGCCATGCCTTTGGAGCGGTATTCGACAATCCCTCTCTCATCGTCGCCTGCGTGGTGGGGGATGGCGAAGCGGAAACCGGGCCTCTGGCCACGTCCTGGCATTCAAATAAATTCCTGAATCCCGCCAGCGACGGCGCGGTCCTGCCGATTCTCCATCTTAACGGCTACAAAATCGCCAACCCCACGATATTGGCGCGCATCACGCGTGATGAGTTGACTCAATTGCTGCACGGCTACGGCTGGACACCCTACTTCGTCGAAGGCCACGACCCCATGCCCATGCATCAGGCAATGGCCGCGACGCTCGACGAAGCGATCGAGGCGATTCGTCGAATTCAGGCGGACGCCCGCAAATCGCCGGATACCGCGGAGCGGCCGCGCTGGCCCTTGATCGTGCTCATCTCGCCGAAGGGCTGGACCGGACCGAAGATGATCGATGGCAAGCGCATCGAAGGAACATTTCGGTCGCATCAGGTGCCGCTGACCGACCCCGCCCAGAATCCGGAACATTTGCAGCAGTTGGAGGAATGGCTGCGCAGCTACCGGCCTGCGGAGCTGTTCGACGAGGCTGGAAAGCTGCGGTCCGAGCTGGCGGCGCTCGCGCCGAGCGGCGAGCGGCGCATGGGCGCCAACCCCAACGCCAACGGCGGGATGCTGCTGCGCGATTTACGCATGCCGAATTTTCAGGACTACGGCGTCGAGATACCCAAGCCCGGTGTGCGCGGTATCGGCGATACGCACGTCCTGGGAAGATTCTTGCGCGATGTTGCGAAGGCCAACGCAGAACCACGCAACTTCCGCATTTTCGGGCCCGATGAAACCCTTTCCAACGGTTTGGAAGCGGTGTTCGAGGCAACCAATCGCCAGTGGATGGCCGAAACCGGCAAGGATGATGATTTTCTGGCGCGTAGCGGCCAGGTCATGGAGATGCTGAGCGAGCATCAATGCGAAGGGTGGCTGGAAGGATACCTCTTGACGGGAAGGCACGGGCTGTTCAACTGCTACGAGGCGTTCATACACATCGTCGATTCGATGTTCAATCAACACGCCAAATGGCTGAAGGTGACCGCAGGGCTTGCGTGGCGCCGCAAGATTGCTTCGCTCAATTACTTGTTGAGTTCGCACGTATGGCGCCAGGATCACAACGGATTCACTCACCAGGATCCAGGCTTCATCGATCACGTCGTCAACAAGAAAGCGGAGATCGTGCGCGTCTACCTGCCGCCGGATGCCAACTGTCTCTTGTCCGTGATGGATCACTGTTTGCGCAGCCGCCACTACGTCAACGTGGTGATCGCGGGCAAACATCCGGCGCCGCAGTGGCTGTCGATGGATCAAGCCGTCAAGCATTGCAGCGAGGGGATCGGCATCTGGCAGTGGGCCAGCAACGATCAGCACGACGAACCCGATGTGGTGATGGCCTGCGCCGGCGATGTACCGACGCTCGAGACGCTGGCCGCCGTAACGATTTTGCGCCGCGAGCTACCCGAATTGAAGGTGCGCATGGTGAACGTCGTCGACCTCATGAAACTGCAGCCTCCGTCCGAACATCCTCATGGCTTGAGCGATAGCGACTTCGATGCATTGTTCACCAAGGACAAGCCCGTGATATTCGCTTTTCACGCTTATCCCTGGCTCATACATCGGTTGACCTACCGCCGCCACAATCACGACAATCTGCATGTGCGCGGCTATAAGGAAGAGGGCACCATCACGACCGCCTTCGACATGACTGTCCTCAATGACATGGATCGTTTCCACCTGGTCATCGACACGATCGCCCGCCTGCCTCAGGTCGGAAGCCGCGGCGATCACCTGCGCCAGCGCTTGCAAGACAAATTAATCGAGCACAAACAGTATATTGATCGCTATGGCGAGGACATGCCGGAGATCAGAAACTGGACATGGTCCTGAACAGCCGCCGTTGTCCTACAAAGCCTAGGGTCGCGTGCCGACAGCGGCCGCGCCGCAGCGCCTTAGTATGGAAAATGATCGCGGGCCTTCGCGCGCGCATAGGGGTCCGCTATTTCCAGCAACTACGAACGGTCCAAGCAGACTGCGGGCTCACCCTTCCCGCGGGGAGCGAATTGGGACGGACGGGGCGTCAATTTCTCGCTCTTCTCTGAATCCTCGGAATCCGTCGAGCTTTGCCTGTTCGACGCCGCGGGGAAAAACGAACGGCGCATCAGAATCCGAGAGCGCACCAACGGCGCGTGGCATATTTATGTGCCGGATATCGCTCCCGGACAATTGTATGGGTATCGGGTTTGGGGTCCGTATGTTCCCGAGAGCGGACTGCGCTTCAATCCCAACAAGCTGCTGTTGGATCCTTACGCCAAGGCGATCGGGCGGCAGCTGCAATGGGCCGACGAGCTGTTCGGATATCAGCTCGGCGATCCGAGCGCCGATTTATCGTTCGATGACCGGGACAGCGGTCCGTTTGCGCCGCTCGGAGCGGTAATCGATCCCGCCTTCGACTGGAGCGGTGAAAAGCGGCCGTCGCACCCCGCGCATGAAACCCTGATTTACGAAGCTCATGTGCGGGGCATGAGCATCATGCATCCCGATGTCCCCGAACATCTGCGCGGCAAATACGCGGGAATGGCCTCGGAACCCATCATCAAGCACCTGAAAAGCTTGGGTATCACCGCTCTGGAGCTGATGCCGGTGCACGCCTTCATCCAAGACCGACACCTCGTGGACAGGGGTCTGCACAACTATTGGGGCTATAACACGCTGGGTTTTTTCGCGCCGGAATTCGGCTATGCATCCAATGCTTCCGCGCCCGGCGAGGTGGTTCGAGAATTCAAGGAAATGGTCAAGGCACTGCACAACGCCGACATCGAAGTGATTTTGGATGTGGTTTACAACCATACCGCTGAGGGCAATCAGGCAGGGCCGACCCTCTCGTTTCGCGGCATCGATAATCTGGCGTACTACCGCGTCGTGCCGGGCGATCCTCGCCACTATATGGATTACACCGGATGCGGAAATACCCTGAACGTGGTGCATCCGCACTCGATCCAGCTGTTGATGGACAGCCTGCGATACTGGGTTACCGAAATGCATGTGGACGGCTTCAGGTTCGACTTGGCCTCGGCGTTGGCGCGCGAGCTGCAGGACGTCGATCAGCTCGGCGCATTCTTCGACACCATCTACCAGGACCCGACTCTGGCTCCCGCCAAGTTGATCGCGGAACCGTGGGACCTCGGCGATGGCGGATACCAGGTCGGCAATTTTCCCCTTGGATGGATGGAGTGGAACGGCAAGTATCGAGACACCTTGCGCAAGTTCTGGAAAGGCGATATGGGGCTGCACTCGGAGATCGCGACTCGGCTCGCCGGCAGTGCGGATCTTTACGAGAGCACGCGCCGGCCACCATCGGCCAGCGTCAATTTCGTCACTGCGCACGATGGGTTCACTCTCCAAGATTTGGTGAGCTACGAGCAGAAGCACAACGAGGCCAACGGCGAGGAGAATCGCGATGGAGCCGACGACAACAGTTCGTGGAACGGCGGCGCGGAAGGACCCACCGAGGACCCGGGCATCATCGAGCTGCGCGAGCGCCAAAAGCGGAATTTCTGGTGTTCGCTGATGTTCGCGCAGGGATCGCCCATGATCAGCGGCGGCGATGAGCTCAGCCGTACCCAAGCGGGCAACAACAACGGCTACTGCCAGGATAGCGAGCTGTCGTGGTACCACTGGGATCTGGATCCGCCCAAGGCCGAGTTCCTGGATTTTGCGCGGCGCGTGATCCAGTACCGGAAAAAACATCCGAACTTTCATCGCCATGCTTTCTACGACGCTGATCCGGATGCCAAGCATCCCGACCGGAATATCGTCTGGTTCAGGGCCGACGGCAAGCGCATGGAGGGCAAGGACTGGGAGGACGGGGGCTGGATGCGCACGCTCGGCATGTTCATGAACGGCATGGCATCCGAGATCCGCGACGGCGAGGGACAGTGCGCCGAGGACACGGATTTCCTGCTGCTGCTCAATGCCCATCACGAGCCGGTCGCGTTTCGGCTTTCTCACGAGCTCTACCATGGCGGCTGGAATGTGGCCTTCGATACCGCGCGGCCAACGCTGGGAGTCGACACAGAGGCCGTGAAGCGCAACCGGCTGGTCAATCTCGCGGCCCGATCGTTAGTGCTGCTCAGTCATGAGCGGTGAGTGGATCGCGACCTACCGTCTGCAACTGCACGCGGGATTTCCGCTGCGCGCAGCGCAGGAAGTACTGCCGTACCTGGCCGAATTGGGAATCAGCCATGTGTACCTCTCACCGTGTCTTCAGGCGGTTCCAGGCAGTCGCCACGGATATGACGTAACGGATCCCACGCGGATCAGCGGCGATCTCGGCGGTGAGCAGGCGTGGTCGGGATTCGTGAACCGGGCGCGCACCCTGGGGCTGCGTATCTTGCTCGATATCGTGCCCAACCACATGTCGGCGTCGCAGCACAACCCCTGGTGGGACGATGTGCTTGCGCATGGTCCGTTCAGCAAGTATGCCGAATATTTCGATTTCCGAAATCCACCGAATCGTCCGTTCCGGACACATGTGTGCCTGCTGGCGCGGCCCTATGGAGAAGCCATGCAGGCCGGTGAACTGGCCATCGAGGTCGATCGCGGCATTCCCCGGGTGACTCATTACGACAATAGCTGGCCGCTCGGGCCGGCTTCGTGGGGGAAACTGCTGCCTGCGAGCGGCGAGAGTTGTTTCGGGGAATTGCAGCGTCTGCTCGGCGTCGAAAGCCCCGGCGCGTCGGACGTTCAGGATTATGAGCGCCACGCGCAGCAAGCGCAGCGAATTCTTTCGCACGCATCCGAGAGCGGGCGGCTGCAGGCCGCAATCGATGGCCTGCAACGCGACAAAACGCTGTTTGATGAGGTCCTGCAGAGCCAGTTCTACCAGCTGCATGGCTGGCGGCTCTCGGGCGAGCTCACCAACTATCGCCGCTTCTTCGATATCGATTCGCTGATCGGCATTCGCGTCGAGCATTCGAGCGTGCTTTCCGCAAGCCACGCGCGTATCGAAACCATGATCTCCCGAGGCGAGATCGACGGCCTGCGCGTCGATCATCCCGACGGATTGCGCGCGCCTCTGCAGTACTTCAAACGCTTGCGCGCGCTGCTGCCGCACGGAAGAATTTATATCGAGAAGATTTTGGAGAACGACGAGCGGCTCAACCAGGATTGGCCCATAGATGGTACGGTCGGCTATGAGTTCCTGGCCAAGGTCAATCGTTTATGGATGGACGATCAACGCATCGATGTCTTGACCGCCACCTATTCGGACTTCACCGGCCATTCGGTGAACTTCGGCAAGCTGGTTCGGGAAAAAAAGCGCGCCATCGGAGAATCGACGTTCTACCATGCACACGAACAGCTGGCGGCCGCGGCGCTCGCGATTGCGCGCGCCGATTGGCAGACGCGCGACCTGAGCCCGCGCCATTTGCGCGATGCCTTGGGCCGGTTGACGACGGCTCTACCCGTGTATCGCACCTATCGCACTGGGAAAACACTTCACGATGAAGATAAGCGCATCTTGCTGGAGGCGCTGCAAAGCGCGCGCATCGGATCACCGGAGATCGATGCGGCAGCTTTCGATTTCCTGGCGGCGCTGCTCACGAAGCCGGAGCTCGATGATGCCGAGTCTGATCTGATCGCCAAGTGGCAGCAGCTGACGCCGGCTCTCATGGCCAAGGGCGTCGAGGACACGACTTTCTATTGTTTCGACCGGCTGGTTTCGTGCAATGAAGTCGGGTCGCAAGCTTCGCTCGTGGGCATTTCCGCCGACAAATTCCACGAATTTTGCCACTACTTGAGCGACCGTTGGCCCAATAACATGCTGGCGACTTCGACGCACGACAACAAACGCAGCGAGGACGTACGCGCGCGCATTTCCATCCTCTCGGAGATTCCCGAGCGCTGGGCCGAGGCGCTGCACCTATGGTCGCAGCTCACCGCGGCCGCCTGGCAGAACCGCATACCGGATCGGCACGCCGAATATCTTCTCTATCAAACCTTGATAGGCGCTTGGCCCATCGACCGCGATCGATGCTGGCAGTACATGCTCAAGGCATGCCGCGAAGCGAAGATAAATACCTCCTGGCACGAGCCGAATAACAGCTATGAGGAAAAGATCCGCGGTTTCGTCGGCGGCGTGTTCGATTTGCCGGAGTTCATCACCAGCCTGGAGCGCTTCATCGAGCCGCTCATTCTTCCGGGGCGCATCAATAGCCTGGCGCAGACCCTCATCAAAATGGTGGCGCCCGGTGTGCCCGATTTTTATCAAGGGACGGAGCTCTGGGACTTGAGCCTCGTGGATCCCGACAACCGCAGACCCGTGGATTTTGCGTTGCGCTCGACTCTTATCAAGCGGGCGCGCGGGCTTGGGGCCGAAGACGTGCTGCGCGAGTGGGATTCTGGAATGCCGAAGTTATGGATGACGGACCGCATTCTTTCGATCCGCAGCGCGCGCGTGCAGGACTTCTCGGCCGAGAGCAGGTATCAACCACTGGTTGCGCAGGGAACTCATTTAGGGCGGCTGCTCGCGTTTCGCCGTGGAGAGAATCTCATCGCGATGGTGCCGCGCTTCACGATGACGCTCGCCGGCGACTGGGCCGACACCAGTCTGCCGCTGCCGGGCGGCGCATGGCGAAACTGCTTTACCAACGAGGTCGTCCAGAGGGAAGTCTTGCCGGGCGGCCTTTTCAAATCGTTTCCGGTGGCCTTGATGGTCAAGGACCCCTCATGATTCTGCCCGCATGATTCTGTCGGTGTGGGCGCCGTCCGCCAGCTCTGTCGATGTGGTGATCGAGAAAGGCCGCATCGCGCTGCGGCGCAGGGCGGATGGTCAATGGCAAACCGAAGTCGCGCAAGCCGATATCGCCGCGGGCTACCGTTACTCGATCGACGGATCGGCGCCGGTGCCTGATCCGCGTTCCGAGTGGCAACCCGCGGGCGTCCACGGCGCTTCGTACCTGGCCGAGGGAATCAACCGCCAAGAAAGCGGCGCGCGCCTCGGCGCAGCCTTCCGGGCGAAGCCTTTGGATCAAGCCATTGTCTACGAACTGCATATCGGCACCTTCACTGCCGAAGGCACCTACGCTGCCGCGCGCGAGAAACTCGAGCATTTGGTTGATCTCGGCGCGACGCATTTGGAACTCATGCCCTTGGCAACATTTCCGGGCAAGCGGGGTTGGGGTTATGACGGTGTGGATCTATTCGCGCCTTTTCCCGCTTATGGTACGCCGCGGGAACTCGCCGCTTTCATCGATGCCTGTCATTCGTGCGGTCTCGCCGTGCTGCTGGACGTCGTCTACAACCATCTGGGGCCGGATGGGAATTATCTGGGTCAATTCGCTCCTTACTTCACCGATCGCTACAAGACCGGCTGGGGGGCGGCGATCAATTATGACGGCCCTTACAGCGACGAGGTGCGCCGCTTCGTCATCGACAATGCCCTGATGTGGCTGCGCAACTACGGCTTCGACGGCCTGCGTCTCGATGCGGTGCATGCCATTTTTAGTCTCGAGGCCGTGCATGTTCTGGAGCAACTATCGAGCGCGGTGAAAAAATTGGGCGAGGAGCTGGATCGTCCCTTGGTGCTGATCGCCGAGAGCGATCTCAACGATCCGCGGCTGGTTCGCGACCCGGTCAGCGGCGGCTATGGCCTCGATGCGCACTGGGTGGATGACTTCCATCACGCTCTGCATCGCTACTTTACCGGCGAGAACGATGGCTACTATGCCGACTTTCGCGGGCTCGAGGATGTGGCCACGGCGCTGCGGGATGGGTATGTGTATCAAGGTCAATATTCGGCGCATCGCCGCCGGCAGCATGGTCGGGCGCCAGCCGGCGTTGCCCCGCATCAATTGGTGGTAAGCGCGCAGAATCATGATCAAATCGGCAATCGAGCGCAGGGCGAGCGCCTGAGCATGATGCTGGGCCTGCCGCAGCTCAAAGCGCTCGCCGCCCTGACGCTGTTGTCGCCATTCGTTCCCCTCTTGTTTCAAGGAGAGGAATGGGGCGCGAGGACGCCATTTCTGTACTTCACCGATCATGATGCCGAGTTGGGGCGGCTGGTGGCGGAAGGCCGCGCCAAGGAGTTCAGTTCCTTTCGCTGGAAAGGCACCGTTCCAAACCCGCAGGATGAGAACACCTTCGCGCGTTCCAAATTGGACTGGTCGGAGCTGCATCAGCCAGCGCACGCCGAGCTATTCGATTGGTATCGGCGGCTCATTCGGCTGCGAAACGACAAGGTTGTACACCCGGCCGAGAGCCCGTTGAACTCGTCCAAAGCTGCCGTGAACTTCGATGCGCATGCCGGCTGGCTCACCTTTTGCCACAATGGCGTACTCTGCGTGTTCAACTTCGGTAGTCAAGCACAGCGAGTGCCCATGCCAGGCGGCGAGTGGCAATTGGTGCTGAGATCGGATTCGATGGAAGCACAGTCATTGGACACGCAGTCGATGGACTTGATGCCGGGGCGCACAACATTCATTTACATCGGGGGATGAGCGGTCGAATGGATCTCAAGAAACTGCGCAGCTTCATCGAGAGCGCCTGGCAGAACTCAATTCTCGAGAGGTTGCAGGCCTACATTCGCATTCCGAACAAGTCTCCGGCCTTCGATCCCGATTGGGAGAGCCATGGATACATGACTCAGGCAATCGAGCTCATGGCCGACTGGTGCCGCATTCAGCCCGTGCCGCGCATGCATGTTGAGGTGCGCCAATTGCCGGGGTTGACGCCCGTGTTGCTGGTGGATATTCCTGGCGAGTCACCGGGATGCGTGCTGCTCTATGGGCACTTGGACAAACAACCTGAATTTACCGGCTGGCTGCCGGGCCTCGATCCTTGGATGCCCGTGATCCGAGATGGCAAACTTTTCGGCCGCGGCGGCGCCGATGACGGGTATGCCGTGTTCAGCTCATTGACTGCAATTGCCGCTCTCAAGGCACAAGGGGTTCCTCTGCCGCGCTGTGTGATCTTGATCGAGGCCTCGGAAGAGAGCGGCAGCATTCATCTGCCGGCACATCTAGATGCGCTTGGAAGCAACCTGGGTGAACCCGCACTGGTGGTTTGTCTCGACGCGGAATGCGGCAATTATGAGCAGTTCTGGAGCACGACCTCTCTGCGCGGCAACCTCGTGGGCCGCCTGACGGTTCGCGTACTGACCGAAGGCGCACATTCAGGTCTGGCGTCGGGAATCGCGCCAACGGCTTTTCGCCTCATTCAACAAGTATTGGAACGCATAGAGAATCCTCTGACGGGAGAAATGCGGCTCGGCGAGCTGCATGTGGACATTCCAAAGGACCGGCGTGCGCAAATCGCGGTGGCGGCCGAGGTTCTCGGTTCGCACGTTCTCGATAAGATTCCCTTCGTCGCCGGCGCGCGGCCAGTGTCCACCGATGTGCAGGAACTGCTGGTCAACAACACCTGGCGTCCTTCGCTCGCGGTGACCGGAGCCGACGGACTGCCGCCGATGCGTGCGGCCGGCAACGTATTACTGCCGGAAATCTCCTTGAAAATCTCGCTGCGCCTGCCTCCAACCGTGGACCCGGCTCGCGCCGGAAGCGCGGTTCGCGGCGCGCTCGAGCGTGATCCGCCCTATGGCGCGCACGTCAGCTTTGAGCCCGAATCCTCATCGGGCGGATGGAACGCGCCGGCTTTCGCACCGTGGTTCGAACAGGCCATGCAGCGTGCATCGATGCATGTCTTCGGACGCGAAGCGGTGAGTCTCGGTGGCGGCGGCACCATTCCGTTTCTAAGAATGCTCGGCGAACGGTTCCCGCAAACTCAATTTGCGGTCACGGGCGTGCTCGGTCCGCATTCCAATGCGCACGGACCGAACGAGTTTCTGTACATTGATTATGCGACTCGCTTGACCGAGTGCGTAAGCCTGGTACTCGGCGATTACGCGGCGCACGCCGCAGGTCAGAGCGAGAGCTTACGGGAAAAATAAGTGAATTCGCGCCCGCATCTTCGATATACACGCGGCGGCGCATCTTCGATATACACGCGGCGGCCCGTTTGTCGACATTGTGATTGACGGCTTGATTTATATTGACAGAGTGTCAATTAATAGGCTATCGTGTTTTGATGTCCTATATCGCAGAACGTCGTGTGGAAGAGAAGGAGCGTAGGCGCACCGAAATACTCGATGCTGCCAACCGGCTCTATGCCGAAAAGGGCTGGGAGTCCGTCACCGTCGACCAGGTGGCCCGGGGCGCCCGACTGTCCCGAGCGTTGGTCTATGTTTATTTCAAGGACAAAGAAGAGCTTCTATTTGCCGTGGGCGAACGCGCGATGCGCCTGCTGCGAGACCGCTTCATTGCCGCGTCCGCCTCGAAACCCCTGGGGATGGAGAAAATCGAGGCGATCGGCCGGTCCTATATGACCTATGCATTTGAATTCCCGCATTATTTTGACTTCGTATCGCGATTCCACGCGCACGAAATACCGGCCGATGCGGGCTCCCAAGATCTGAAATGCCGCAATGCCGGCGATGAGGCGATCGGCGTGGTGGTGCAGGCCATTGAGGCGGGTGTACGCGACGGCAGCATCCGCTCCAACATCGGTGATCCGATGATGCTGGCGGTCTCGATGTGGGCATTTACCCATGGTTTGATCCAGCTGACGATGGCCAAGGGCAGCGATTTGGAGCGATTTGGCATTGGCATACCTGCATTGAGCGATTACGGCTTCGGTCTTTTGCGGTTGGTGGCGCAGGCCGGTCAGGGTTTCAACTCCCATGGGTAAACCGGTTTTTTTTGGCTGAGCGTTGACACATGTCTAATTTATATACAGCTGTGAAAAGAGCGCCTTTGGCACTGCTGGTCGCAGGGGTCCTGGTACTGAGTCCTTTCGCAGTGCCGCGGCCCGCGTTCGCGCAGGCATCGCGGGCGCCAAATCCGGGCTCGGTGCAAGAAGCAGTGGGTAGCCTGGTCGCGGATGCTCTCTCGGCCAATTTGGAGCTGGACGGCGCGGGCGCCAGCGTCGCACAGCGCTTGGCAGCCCTCGATCAGGCTCGTGCGCTTTACCTGCCATCGTTGGATTTTTCGGCACGCTACACGCGCGCCAACGGTGGCCGGACCATCGATTTCCCGGTAGGCGATCTGCTGAATCCGGTGTATGCAAGTCTGAATCAGATAACGGGCAGCAATCGCTTCCCGGCGATTCAAAATCAGGAAATCAATTTTCAGCGCACTCGGGAACAATACACGGACCTATTGCTGACGCAGCCGCTTTACGACTCTCGCATCAGCTCGGGACGCGCGGCCGCGCAGTCGCAGTACGAAGCGGCTTCGGCGGGTCGCATCGCGCTTGCCGGCCGCATAGAGCGGGACATGCGCGAGGCTTACTACCGATGGCTGCAGGCGCGCGCTCAAATAGGCATCTTCGACGCGACTTTGGAACTTGCCACGGAAAATCGGCGCGTCAACGAGAGTTTGTTTCGCAATGGCAAGATCACGCGCGATCTGGTGTTTCGAGCCGAGGCCGATGAATTGGAGGTGCAGCAATCGCAGCTGGGCGCGCAAAACTCCGAGCGGCTGGCCAAGAGCTATGTGAATCTGCTGCGAAATGCGCCGTTTGATCGCCCGTTGCCGGACACGACGGCAGCCGATCCGGATATCGAAGCGATGCGCAACGACCTTGTGCAGCGTACCGCGGAACCGCGCCTGAACCTTGGAGCGCTGCAGAATGCAGCCGTGAATCAACGCTTTGAATTGCGCCAGCTCGATGCAATCGAGGCGGCCGCCGCCGCCAGCGAACGAATAGCGCGCTCGGCGTTCAAGCCACGGCTCGATTTTGCACTCGATGTCGGCACGCAGGGGGAAACATACAGCATCTCGGGAGACGACCGGTTCTTGCTCGCCTCGGTGGTGCTGAAATTCAATTTCTTCGCCGGCGGCGCAGATCAAGCGGGGGTTGCGGGCGCACGCGCCGCGATGCGCGAGGCAAGAGTCGATCGATCGCTGCAGGAGCAGCAAATTCGCTACCAGGTGCAGCAGGCCCTGCAGGATCTGGAGTTCACCGAGGCCTCGCTCGGTACCGCGGCCAAGCGCGTCGAAGCGGCCGCGGGCGCCTTTCGCATTGCATCGCGCAAACGCGATTTGGGTCAGATCAATCAGGCCGAGTTCATCGACTCGCGGCGCGCGATGACCGATGCGCAGTTGAATCTCAATCTCACGCGCTTTGCCGCACTCGGCAGTCTCGCCGAGCTCGACTATGCGATCGGCGCCGGTGCGCGCAACGTTCCTCCGGAAGTGCAGCCATGAAAAAGACATCATTGATTCTTTGCGCCGTCGCTGCGGCAGCAGCGTGCTTGGCTGAAGCCGCATGTTCGAGCAGAGGCGATGCCAGCGTCGCCACACCCGCGCGAGCGGTGCATGCTGCGCCCGCGAAGGAGGCCGATCTCGACAACACCCTGCATGCAGTGGGGCTGTTGACGCCCAAGGATGAAGCGCGGCTCTCCTTCAAGGTGGGCGGCCTGATCGAATCGATCAAGGTTGAAGAAGGTCAAAGCGTCAAGACTGGCCAAGTGTTGGCGGTGCTGAAGCAAACTGAAATCAGCGCGTCCGTGGAGCAGGCGCGGCAGACTTCCGCGAAAGCAAAGCGGGATCTGGACCGCGGCAAGGCCCTGCTCGCCGACGGGGTCACCACCGAGGAAGCGGTACAGGATCTGACGACCGCCTTCAACGTTGCGAGCGCGGCGCAAAGCGGCACGGAATTCAACGCCGAACACACTCGTATTCAGGCGTCGGTCGATGGCGTCGTGCTGCGCAAAATGGCTGAGGCCAATGAAGTGGTGCAAGCGGGCCAAACCGTATTGATACTGGGCGGCGCGAACCGCGGCTGGGTGGTGCGGATCGGGCTGGCAGATCGCGATGTGGTTCGAACCCGCTTGGGCGATGTTGCTCGGGTCGAGTTCGATGCATGGCCTGGGCAGAAATTTGTCGGCCGCGTCAGCAATATTGCATCCGCCGCCGATGCCGCCACCGGCACATTCACGGTTGAAGTGCAGCTCGAGGCCGGCGGCGCGCGTTTCGTGCAAGGTCTCGTGGCAAAAGTGGCATTGAGTCCGCAATCTTCCGGCAAAGTGAAGGTAATTCCGGTGCAGGCGCTGGTCGAGGCGAACGACAAGGAAGCGGGTGTATTCGTGCTCGATCGGTCGCGTCAAGCGGTTCATCGCATAAGCATTCAGATCGGCCGCATGAACGGCGGCCAAATCGAAGTGCTCGACGGCTTGCCCGCCGGCGCCGAAGTCGTGACCGACGGGGCAGCGTTCCTGGAGAACGGCGAGGCCGTGCGGGTGGTGGCGAGATGAGCATCTGGGCATTCGCTGTCCGCCGCTGGCAATTCACGCTGGTGATGTTTGCGCTGCTCATTGCGCTGGGGCTCGCAAGCTTCGCGAACATCGCGCGTTCCGAAGATCCGTCCTTCCCGTTCCCGGCAACGACCATCAGTGTGGTCTGGCCTGGCGCCAATCCCGCTGATATGGAGCGCCTGATCGTCAAGCCGCTCGAAGATGCGATCAACACGCTCGATAACGTCAAGAAAATTCAAAGCTCGGCGTTCGACGGTTTGGCCGTGGTGCACACCGAATTCTATTTCGGCGGCGATCCTGAGAAGAAACAAGACGAAGTGATCCGGGAATTCAATCGGATCCGCTCATCGCTCCCCGCCGATATCACGCAAATCGACATTCGCAAGGACAGTCCGGGACTCGTGAACATCGTTGAAATGGCCCTGGTGAGCGATACCGCGAGCTGGCGTGAGTTGAAGGAGAAATCCGAGAACCTGAAAGATGTGTTCGAAACCGTTCCCGGCGTTCGCACCGCCGAGACCTGGGCGTTTCCAGCCCCCGAGGTAAGAGTGGCGATAGACCTACAGCGCTTGACGCGAGCCGGCGTGAGTTTGGATCAGGTCATTCAATCCATCCAGGGGCAGAATCAAAGTGTTCCAGGCGGCTCGGTCGACGTGGGCCTGCGCCGCTACAACTTGCGCACATCCGGAAGCTACTCCTCGCTGGATCAAATCGCCAACACCGTGGTGGGCGGCGGCGCGGGACGGGTCGTGACGGTGCGCGACATTGCCGAGGTATCGTGGCAAACCGAGGAGCAGGCATATACCGGGAGGTACAACGGCAAGCGTGCGGTGTTTGTGACCGCCAATCAAAAGGACAACACCAACATATTCAAGGTGCGCGATGGGATCTACGCCAAGCTTGCGGATTTCGAAAAAACGCTGCCGGCCGACATCAAGCTCGAGCACGGTTTCGACCAGTCCAAGAACGTTTCCAACCGTTTGGATCAGCTTGGCGAGGATTTTGCGATTGCCATCGCCATCGTACTGCTGACCTTGCTCCCATTGGGGCTGCGTGCCGCGGGCGTCGTCATGATCTCGATTCCATTGTCCCTGGCAATCGGCGTCGCGCTTCTGTACGTGACCGGCTTCAGCCTCAATCAATTGTCGATCGCCGGATTCGTGCTGGCCTTGGGCTTGCTGGTGGATGATTCCATCGTCGTCGTGGAAAATATCGCCCGCTATGTCCGCAACGGTTACGGGCGCTTGGAGGCTGCCGTCGCGGCAACCGATCAGATCTATCTTGCGGTGCTCGGCTGTACGGCGACGCTGGTGCTGGCGTTTTTGCCGCTTCTGTTTCTTCCCGAAGGTCCCGGCGAGTTCATTCGATCGCTGCCGGCCGCGATATTGTTCACGGTGGTCGCGTCGTTGTTCGTTTCATTGACCATCATTCCTTTTCTGGCGAGCCGCATGCTGCGAGACAACTCCGCGGCCGCGAGCGCGCGGGTGGGTGTAGTGCCGCGCTTGATTGCCCGCTTCGACAGGCTCGCCGATGCGTTGCTGCACAAGGTGATGAATTCCATCCATAGAATCTATGGTCCGGCGCTGCACTGGGCGCTGGGGCGGCCGAAGACGACGCTGATCGCAGCGCTCGCCGTGTTCATGCTTGTTGCGACGACAGTTCCCATCATCGGATTCAGTCTGTTCCCGAGCGCCGATGTGCCGCAATTCGTCATTCGTGTGGATGCCCCGGACGGTGCCAGCATCGCCGAAACCGATCGCGCGCTGCATTTTGTCGAGGCGCGCCTCGCCGAGCTGCCGGAGGTGAAGCGCTGGTATACCCATATCGGGCACGGCACGCCCTTCATCTACTATAATTATTTTGCGCAGGGTCAAACCGCCAATCTCGGCGAAGTGTTTGTCGAGCTGAAGAAGTTCGATGGCCGGCGCACGCCGAAACTGTTTGAAGAACTGCGGGCGAAATTCAATGATTATCCCGCCGCCCGCATCTCGCTGAAGCAGTTCACGCAAGGCCCGCCCGTCGATGCGCCGGTCGCGATTCGCATCGTCGGACCGGAGATTGAGGGCCTGCGCCGCATCGCGGACCAGGTCGAGCAGCTTCTGAAAGCCACTCCGGGAACGCGCGATGTGAATAATCCTGCCAGGCTGCTGCGCACAGATCTGGATCTGGGAATCGACACGGAGAAAGCGGGCTTGCTCGGTGTGTCGGCGCTCGAGGTCAATCGCACGGTGCGCATGGCGGTGGCCGGACTGTCGGCAGGTCAATTCAGGGCGGCCAACGGCGACGAGTACGACATCACCTTGAGATTGCCGATGCGGGAACGGCCAACCATCGAGGCCCTGGATGCCATTGAAGTGAGCACGGCCAACGGTCATCAGATTCCATTGCGCGAGATCTCGAACCCGCATTTCGAGACGGTCACCAATTCGATCACCCGATACAACCGGGAGCGGCAGGTAACCGTTTCAGCCAATACTCGGACGGACTTCAATACGGCGCGTGTCACGGCCGATGTCGTCAAGCGGCTCGGCACCATAGGCCTGCCGCCGGGCTATCGTTTTGTGATCGCGGGCGAGGTGGAGGCGCAGCAGGAAAGTTTCGGCGGCTTGCTGCCTGCCGTTCTGGTGGCGGTGTTCGGCATTTTAGCGGTGCTGGTGCTGGAGTTCGGCAGCTTTCGCTCGACCGCTATCGTCGCCGGAGTGATTCCGCTGGGCCTCACCGGAGCGCTGCTGGCATTGCTCGTCACGGGCTACAATCTATCTTTCACTTCAATTATCGGCATGATCGCCCTGATCGGCATAGAAATTAAGAACTCGATTTTGTTGGTGGATTTCACCAACCAGCTGCGCGAGCGAGGCATGGCGCTCGATCAGGCGATCCAGGAGGCCGGCGAAGTGCGCTTCTTGCCGATTCTTCTGACGTCCGCGACGGCCATCGGCGGGCTGTTGCCATTGGCGCTGCAGGATTCCGCACTGTATTCCCCGCTGGCCATCGTGATCATCGGTGGTCTCATTGCCTCCACGCTGCTGGCGCGCTTGGTGACGCCTGTCATGTACAAGCTGCTGCCTCCGGCAGTGCTGGCCGCCGACCCGGTGCGTGCACGCGGCGCTGCATCGATCGCCTGGCCTCGATAGCACTGTCCTACAAGCACCGCCATGCGGATTATGTTACCAAACGGACTTCGCGGCGACTACAAAGAGCAGTAATCGCGTGATATAACTCGCGCACTAAAACCAAAGGGGATTACCGATGAAGATTCCATCATTGGCGGCCGGCGTCGCCATCGCTTATGTATGCTGCGCTGGACAGTTCTTCCCGTCCGCATCCGCCGCCGCTCCGCTGCAGGCCGCAGCTCCGAGTGACCAGGTTCAATTCGACGTGTATATGCCGCTGCGCAACTCGCAGGCTCTCGACACTCTGTTGGATCAGCTTCACGATCCGTCCTCGCCGAATTTCAGGCACTGGCTCACGCCCGCTCAGTTCATGAATCAATTCGGCCCGAGCAGCGCCGACATGGCAAAAATGCAGGCCTCGCTGACCGCGCATGGACTCTCCATTTTGAAAACCACGGCACACGGTTTCCACGTCAGCGGCACGGCCGCCGCCGTGCAAGCGGTGTTCGGTACCCAGCTCAAGAAGACCGGCACCGCACTCGGCGCGACCCGCTTCGTTGCGCAAGGCGCACTCACGCTGCCGCGGGAGGTTTCCGGCAGCAACGCACGAATCGTCTCGCTGGGATCGGTTCCCGTGCAGCGCACGCATTCCCGCTCGGTCGGCCCCGTGCCCGATAACCGCTACAGCAACTTCGGCGGCTACTGGTTCGATGATTTGAAGCAGGCTTACGATTTTCCGTCGTACCAGGAACTCAGCGGCCATGGCAGCACGATCGCGATCGTCATGTCGAGCGATTTTCAGGACTCGGACATCGCGATGTACTTCAATCACGAGGGGCTGAATCCGCCGCATATTGAGCGCGTGCCGGTATGCATCGACGAGGGCCCTCCGGTCGGCACACTGTGCGGCGCGCCCTTCGGCGGGATCAACGACAGCGCATCTGACGAGGTCTCGCTCGACCTCGAGCAATCCGCCGGCATGGCGCCGCATGCGCACATCAAGCTATACAATATCCCCGATCTCAGCGATACCTCGGTACTGACCGCGTACCAAGAGATCATCGACGACAACTCCGCGGACATCGTCAGCTCATCCTTCGGCTGTCCCGAAGCCTGCTACTTCGCGAGCTACAACGGAGGCGTGGACTTCACCTACATTCTCGATCAATACAGGGATCTGTTTCGCCAGGGTAATGCGCAAGGTATCACCTTCGTGGCGAGTTCCGGCGATGATGGCGGTTTGCCGATTCCGTCCGCCAACTATTTCTACCCCGATGGCAACCCTGTGACCTGGGTGCCGGGGGTGGATCATCCCGCGTCGAATCCGAACGTGACCGGCGTCGGCGGCACGAATCTGATCACGACCACGCCGCCGAATCCGCAGACGACGCCTCCCACCCTGACCTCGAAGTACGTCTTCGAGCACGCCTTCGGCGATCCGGAGATTCCGTACGATCCCTACGGCGTGGGCATCAATGTTCCCGGAGGATGGTGGGGCTCGGGCGGGGGTACCAGTCAGTATTTCAACAAGCCGTTGTACCAGTATTTCCTCGAGACAGGCGCCCACATGCGCACCGTGCCGGATATCTCGCTGATGATGGGCGGCTGTCCGGGCGGTATCTCAGAACTGCCATGTCCTCCGCCCGGCGCACTGCCGCGCAGCTACGTGATCGTGGCGGTTGACGGCGGATTCTATGGATTCATCGGCACCAGTGTTTCCGCTCCGGGAACTGCCGGCATTCTCGCGCTCGAAGAGGAAAATCTCGGCGGCGTGCGGCTCGGCAATGTGAACTACCAGATCTACACGCAGGCGGGGTTGCCGTGGGGTTTCGATGGCGGAGTGTTTCACACCGATATCCGCGGATTCAATGGCTACGATGTCGCCACCGGACATGGTAATTACAACAAAGTGCTCGGCGTGGGTACGCCGGATGTGCGCAAATTTATTTTTGCACCCTTCACGCAACCGGCCGGAACGCCGCAGTCTCCGTCCAATCCGTAGCATCGAATCGCTCGCGGGCGTTCGCCCGCGAGCGATTCGCCCGCGCGAACGATGGTTGCTTATCGTCGCTCAGCGAACGTCTGATGCGCCGGCCATCCGGCGGTGCTCGTAAGCCTGCAAATGACAGTAGGCGGACTTGAGCAGCTTGGATTCAATGTTTCCGGCCTGGGCTCGACGCAGCATATCCCCGACGACATGATCCGCCTCGGTGGGGCGGCCTTGCGCCATATCGCGGCGCATCGAGGCTTCCAGTACCGAATTGCGCTGGGTGAGCAGCGACTTGATGGACGTCATGTAGTTGGCGCGCGGCGCATTGCCGGAAGTCGCGGCGACGGCGGCGCAATCATCGAGCATTCGAGCCATCAGAGCGGCGCCGTCCTGTGTGGCGACGATTTCACCCACGTTGGCGCGCATCAAGCAGGTCATTGCCGCCAGCGAAGCCAGCAGAACATATTTTTCCCACATCTCGAGCATGATATTTCGGCTGAGCCGGGCCTCAAAGGCCCCCAACTTCAGCGCGCTTTCCAAAGCGCCGACCGAGGCAGGTTGCGTCTCAGCTCGCGGCCCATACACCAGCGATTGGGCATCGGTGAGCTGCCGGATATCGCCGTCGGCATCCAAAGTGGCGGAGACTTGCGCCAGTCCACCCAACACGCGTGACGCACCAAACGTTTGATCCAAGACATCGAGATGCTTCAGACCGTTGAGCAGAGGCAATACGAAAGTGTGCTTTTGTACATACGGGCGGATGGAGTCAATGGCGTCGGGTAAGTCGTACGCCTTGCAGCTCAAAATGACCGCATCGAACGCAGCGCCGGGCTGCGCGCCCGATTCCAGCAGTTGCAATTGCGGTAGATGCAAGTTCCCGTGAGGTCCTTCGATCCGCAGGCCGCGCTCGCGCAACTGTGCCGCGCGTTTTGGCCGCACCAAAAACGTGACATCCGCGCCGCCCTCCTGCAATAGACCGCCGAAAAAGCCGCCCACGCTGCCGGCACCCAACATCAGTAGCTTCATTTTGTTGCCACTCGAAAGCGCGCCCTAGGCAGCGGCGCTCGGACGCGCCGATACGCGGCCGTGCCACGAGCGCAAGTGCGCCAATTCTGCAGGGGTCTCGATGCCGATGAATGTTGCGAAATCGATGGTGGTCAGCGCCACGATGTCGGCCATCGAGTAGCTGTCGAGCGCGATGAAATCCCGCTCCGCCAGCTCATCATTCAACCATTGCATGGCCTTGATTGTGCGCACCCGGCTCGCCTCGCCGAAATCCTTGTATTGCGTGCCGAGATGGGCGGTGAACTTGTGTGAGTTGATCCAGACGGCTCCGATCCGGCTCATCAATACAAACTCGATTCGCCGCATCCACATGTCAATGAGGGCTCGCTGCCATGCGTCTGCGCCAAAAAGCGCCGGCGCGGGATTCAATTCTTCCAGATAGCGGCAAATGGCGATACTTTCGGAGAGAGTCGAGCCATCATCAAGTTCCAGGACCGGCAGTTGTCCGAGGGAATTCTTCAATTTGAACTCTGGAGTCTTATGTGCTCCTTGACGGATCGGCACATGCACCAGAGGAATTGAAATTCCCTTTTCCGCGAGAAATATCCGAACGCGACGGGGATTCGGTGCGGGATTATGTTCGTCGTACAGCTTCATGAGTCACGGACAAGGTAATGGACGTTGCGCTCCATTATAATCCTCTCATGACATCTCATCTGTTGCCGGCGGCCGCGCCTGAGGATATTGGGCTCTCGTCCGCGCGATTGGCGCGTCTCGCCACGGTGTTGTCCGATAAGGTTGACCTCGGACACGTGCCCGGCGCGGTCGCTCTGGTGGCGCGGCGCGGGCGGGTGGGCTTCTTTGAGAGTTTCGGCAAACGCGATCCTGGCAGCGGCGCACCGATGCACACGGATGCGATTTTCCGCATCTATTCGATGACCAAGCCCATTGTCTCGGCAGCCGCCATGATGCTGTGGGAAGAAGGTCGTTTCCTGCTGAACGATCCCATCGACAAATACTTGCCGGATCTCGCGGAACGCAAAGTTGCACTTGCAACCGGCACTGAAATTGAGCTCGTGCCCGCCGCGCGGCCCATCACCATTCAGGATCTGCTGCGCCACACGTCCGGGCTTACCTATGAGTTTCGCGGCAGCGGTCCGGTGCATAAGATGTACATGAGCGCCAGGATCTACAGCCGCAACCAGAGCAACGCCGATCAGGTTGCCGCACTCGGCAAGCTGCCGCTGCTGGAACAGCCGGGCGCGAGGTGGGAATACAGCCGCTCTACCGATGTCATCGGCCGCCTGGTCGAGGTGCTGTCGGGCATGAGCCTGGGGGATTATCTCAAGCGCAGCATCTTCGCTCCGCTCGGAATGACCGATACCGGCTTTCACGTGCCCGAGCCCCATCTTGGCCGCCTTGCCGAGGCCTTCGCGCAAGATCCCGATACCGGTGCGGCCGTGCAATTGATCAATGTTCGCGATGCGCCGAAATTCGAATCGGGCGGCGGCGGTTTGGTTTCCACCGCAGGCGACTACGCGCGTTTCCTGCAGATGCTGTTGAACAACGGCACGCTCGACGGCGCACGGCTCTTGGGGCGCAAAACCATCGAACTCATGACGGCCGATCATCTGGGGACTATCACCGGCGCGCCCGATCTTCTCCTGCCCGGCTACGGATTCGGGCTGGGATTCGCGGTTCGGCTTCAGGCGGGAATTGCCCACGTGCCAGGGTCGGTCGGACAGTATTTTTGGGGCGGACTGGCAGGCACCACATTTTGGGTCGATCCCGCCGAGCAGCTGTTCGCGATCATGCTCATTCAAGCCCCCGGCCAACGCGATTACTACCGGAACTTGTTCCGCGATATGGTTTACGCCGCGATTGCGGATTGAACGAGAGTCTGGCGCAACATGCCGGTCTTCCTGACTAACCTGCGGAGCCGGCGTTGGCCCTCGCGGCCTCTGGCGCGAGGGCTGCCTGAGCGCGCCACCATGCGGCCGTCAGCAAACACTCGTGCTTACGGATGAATACTTCGCTGAGTGCGGGCGGTATCGAGAGAAACGGCAGCCATTGTTCCGGAAAGACATCGCGTGGTCCGCAGTGAAACCACGGCTCGGCGCTGATTTCCTCTTCCTCGCTGCGGGCACGGGGCAAGTCGCGGAACACGCAGTCCGATACCAGACACAGCTCGTCGTAATCGTAGAAGATGACGCGGCCGTGGCTGGTGACGCCGAAATTCTTGAGCAGCAAATCACCGGGAAATACATTGCAGGCAGCCAGATCGCGCAGTGCATTGCCGTAATCGATGATGGCGGATTCAGCGGCCGCCGGTTCCGCTTCGCGCAGGAATAAATTGAGCGGCCGCAGGCGCCGTTCGATGTAGCAGTGTTCGATGATCAAATCATCGCCTTCCACGCGGCAGCTCTCGCTGGCGTCGCGCAGAAGTTCGTCGGCGAGCGCCGGCATGAAGCGCGGGCGCGGCAGCCGCAGGCGTTTGAATTCCTGCGCGTCGACCAGACGGCCGCCTCGATCGTGGCGGAAGACAAACTGATATCGCTCGATCACTTCGGCGCGGGTGGTGGTCTTTGGCGCGCCAAAGCGATCGCGTATCACCTTGAACACCAAATCGTGCGAGGGCAGCGTAAAGACGATCATGACCAGGCCACGCTCGCCGGGTGCATGCACAAAGCTATCGATCGACTTGTCCAAGTGGCGTTGCAATGCGAAGTAGCGCTCGGTCTTTCCTTGCTTGGCGCGGCCGAGCACCGTGTAGAGCTCGTCGACCGGTTTGCGCGGCATGAAGGAGCGAAGCAGCGTGATCGCGGCGCTGACCACCGGCAGATCCACGTGAAAGTACGAACGCGCATAGCCAAACAGCGATCCGACTTCGGCGCGCGACAGCAACACCGCATCGATTTGCACGCCGTCGCGAGAGATGGTGAAGGCCAGCACCAGCGGATTGATTGCGCCGTCGCCGATCACGCGGCCCACCGCGAAAGCTTGCATGCCGCGATAGAATACCGGTTCGATCAATTCGATCGACTCGGGTGCGCCGCTGTGCCGCCCCGTCTCAAAATAGCGGCCGATCTCGGCACTGATGCGATGTACCGCGGATTCCGTATCGCCCATCGCGGCGCCAAATGGCAAATCCGCGAGGATCTCCCGCACGGCGGTCGGCAGCGAACCGCCCACGCGATAAACGCGAATCGGCACGGACCCGGAGGCTCGGCCCACGCTGGTGGCGCAAAACTCGACGTCGCGGTTGACGCCGACGGTACCGAACAAATCCCGGGTGACCGAGTTGAAAAAGGTGTTGTAGAAATCGCTATCGGGGCGCCGGGCGACCAGGGCCTCATAGGCATTTTTGATATTGGCCCAGAGAGCGACATCGATGCGTTTAGATTGCAGCTGACGGCCGATCAGAGACACGCATCGGGCCACCCTCTGCTCGTATAACTCGATGCGCTCGACGGAATCGCGCTGCGCCGCCTGCCAGTTCTCGGTAATGAAATTGCTTGCCGCGCGTCGCGTGATGCGGCCGAACTCCTCGTTGTACAAACGAAAATGCTCGGCGATCGTCGCCGCAGTGTCCCTTGCCTCCGCCGCCGCCGGCGCGATTCCGGCGGGGGCCGCTGTCGACCCCCCGGCAGGGGCGGCAAGGTCGGCGCTCATACCCGCGCTTACGCGACCACGCGCTGCGGTGAGGTCGAGACCGCGGGCGCCGTGAATTGCTCGGTCTCGGTGCTGCCCGCCATTGCTACCGTGGAACTCTTTGCGCTGATCGCGGTTTGCACGGCGTCGAAGTAACCGGTGCCGACGAAAGCTTGGTGCTTGGTGGCTCGATAGCCGGCGGCTTCTTGCGCAAATTCGCGCTGCTGCAATTGCGAGTAGCCAAGCATGCCATCCGCGCCATAGGCGGATGCGAGCTCGAACATCGACAGATTCAGCGCGTGCCAGCCGGCGAGCGTGATGAATTGGAAGCGATAACCCAGTGCCGCCAATTCTTCGCGCCATTTCTTCATCGCGGCGGCATTCAGTTTTGCCGCCCAATTGAACGAGGGCGAGCAGTTATAGGCGAGCAATTTTCCCGGAAACTTCGCATGAATCGCCGCCGCGAAGCGCCTCGCTTCGCCCATGTCGGGCTTTGAAGTCTCGCACCAGATGAGATCGCAGTACGGAGCGTAGGCGAGGCCGCGGGCGATAGCCTGTTCAATGCCTGCCTTGACGTAGAAAAATCCTTCGCTGGAGCGTTGTCCGGTCAGAAAGGCTGCGTCGCGCGGATCATGATCGGTCAGCAAGAGGTCGGCCGCATCGGCGTCGGTACGCGCGATGATGACCGTCGGTACGCCCATCACGTCGGCCGCGAGCCGCGCGGCGACGAGCTTGTTGATGGCCTCGCTGGTCGAGACCAACACCTTGCCGCCCAAGTGACCGCATTTCTTGGCGGATGACAGCTGATCTTCGAAGTGCACGGCCGCAGCGCCGGCACGAATCAGCGCCTTGGTCAGCTCGAACGCATTGAGATTGCCGCCGAAACCGGCCTCCGCGTCGGCGACGATGGGCGCCATCCAGTCGATGTCGGAGTTGCCTTCCATGTGATGAATTTGATCGGTGCGCAATAGTGCGTTGTTGATTCGGTCTACCATTTTCGGAACGGAGTCGACGGGATAGAGACTCTGGTCCGGATAGACCTCACCGGCCGAATTCGCATCCCCGGCAACTTGCCAGCCTGAGCAGTAAATGGCCTTCAGCCCCGCCTGCACGGTTTGGATGGCCTGGTTACCCGTCATGCAGCCCAGACCTGCCACCACCGGTTCGCTGTGCAGGAGACGCCATAGCTTATCCGCGCCCAGCCGCGCCAGGGAATACTCGATTCGGACGGAACCCCGCAGCCGCGCCACGTCCGCCTCGCTATAGGGGCGTTCCACACCATGCCACCGGTTGTTGTTCGTCTGTTGGCTCACGTCAAGGTCTCCTTGGAGGTCGATAATGGATCGAGCTTGCATCTCGGGTTGGCACAAGCTTAGAGTGTCTATCGGGCGGATTTACACATTAGAAATTTCACAGTGTGAATTTAACTAAAGCGATATGGCAGGACTGATCCGACAGGGACATTTTCTTGGGGCAAAGCTGCGTTCGCTGCGCAAACGCAACGGCTTGACGCTCGATGAACTCTCGGCGCGATGCGTGCAGATCGACGCCGGCGGGGCGCCTTCCGTGTCGTACTTGAGCATGGTGGAGACCGGCAAACGCATGCCGTCCTCCGAAATGCTCGATATGTTGGCCGGCATTTTCAGCAAGGAGGCCCGCTGGTTTCTGGATGAGAATACGGATGTCGAGGCGGCGCCCGCCCCGCGCCAGCGCGGCGGGCTCGAGGCGATGCCGCTCGAGCCGGCATTCCTGTTTTCGCACGAGTTATTGCAGAACGCATTGCCGGAGCTGTTATCGCAAACCGGCACCACCGGCCGGCAATTTGCTCAACTATTGATCCGCGTCTGGCAGGAGACGCGGCATAACAATTTTCCGGATATCGAGCGTGCTGCCGAGGAATGCGGCAACCGGCAAATGCCGCTGACGCTGGAAGCCGTGATGGCCATCTGCCAGCGCCATGCCCTGGAAATCAAATGGTTTGACGGCGACGGCCGCAAGCCCAGCGGTGCCCTGGTACGCTCGCAATTCGAAGCGCCGGGAACCGTGCTGATCAATCGACGATTACGCAGCCAGGAAGAGCGGCTGAAATACGAACTGGCGTTCTTCATCGGACACAAGATTTTGCACAACGGCGACGGGGTGATATCGCCGCACAGCGCAGTCGTCTCAGGCGATGGCGAAATGGGCGGCTCAGCCGGCGGTATGGGTGCGCAGGATGTGCTGTATGCCTGGCGCGATTTCGAGTGCAGCTTCTTTGCCGGTGCGCTTCTGTGTCCCCGCATCCCGTTTCGGCGATTCTTGATTCGCGAAGCCCACAACGTCATGGCCTGCCATAAAGTGGGGGTGACTCCGGCGCTCGTCATGCGGCGCATGACGGCGGTATCGCCCTACAGGCACTGGCACTTTTTCGATGCCTATCCGCCGGGTTATCTGCGTGCCGTTTACCGCGGCAATGGAATTCCGCTGCCGTGGGGCAACATGAGCTTGGTTTCCGACCCGTGCCCGCGATGGGCGGTGTTTCGTCTGCTGCATCAGTCGCCCGATGCGCCCGCCATGCAAAAGCCGAAGTCGCAGATATCCGTCATGCAAGACGGCAAACGCGCGCGGCTTTATTGCTGCCACTCCTTACTCACGAGAGACGCGCTGGACGAATTGCACGTGTTGTCGGTGGGCGTGGATCTGCTGCCGGCGCTGGATGCGCAGGGATTTGACGGCGAGCAAATCGTCGCGGCGGTCGCTGAATCCTGCCGGCGTGGCGGCGGCGACGGGGCGATTCCGGCCGAGTCCGCCGCAGCCATTCGCGCCGCCTCGCAGGTGCTCAATATTTCATGGATAGCGGATGCCCTCGGCTCGCAGGCCAGTGTGATTTGTCCGCGTAGCGGCGCTTGTCCGCGGCATCCGCAGGCATGTGCGTAGCCGTGGTGCAGGGCAAGTGGCAGGTGACGATCAAGACGCCAATGGGCGATAAATCAGGCGTGCTGGATCTGGTGGTGGCCGGCAATACGCTGACGGGGTCGCTTTCCGACGGCGAGCACCATGTTGCCATCAGCGACGGCAAGCTCGACGGAAACCGGCTCAGTTGGTCGGCGAAAATAAGCAAACCGATGCGGCTAACCATCAAGTTCACCGCGACCGTCGATGAAAACCGCATCAGCGGCGCCGCCCGTCACCTGCTCGGCACCGCTCCATTTTCAGGCACGCGCATTGCCGCGGCCGGGCATCACTCGACGGGGGCGTAGACTTCCGTGCGCAGCGTTTCTATGGGAACGCTGCCGGGATCATCGATAAACGAAGAGAGGATCGCGCCTTTTGGCGTGTAGCCGTGAACCGTCATGTAGGCCATGAGCTTCTGGTTGGTCTTCCCCAAACCGTCATAGGCGCCGACATGAATGGTCTTGAGCGCCTTACCCGCATAACTTTGGCTGACCCGCACACTGTCCGCGCTTGCGACATCGCCGCGGTCCACCGGAATCCCGGCATCGAATGTGTAATTGCCTGCGCTCATATTGCCGTCGATGCCGAGCGGCGCACCGGCTTGGTGTAGCTTGTTCTTGGCCATGAATTTGCCGATTTTCGAAAAGCCATCCATATAGCCGTCGGCGATTCCAGCAATCGGCGTGGTCTCGGTTACCAGCAAAATCGGCGCCGGTATCAGCTGCACTTCCTCGGCGGTGAATCCAGCGATATCCGCATCGGGTATGCTCTCGAGCAGCGTTTTGAGCTTGGCAAGCCCCGCCGCGAAATCTTTTCCAATCATGCGATCCATCGTCAGGCCAAAGTAGTGGCCAACCGGGTTGGCGCCCATGTCTATATCCAGACTCCATGTCGCTTTGGTCATGGTGCCCTCCGGTGTCAACGTGATCAGCGACTTCGCGGCCCCCATGCCGCCAAAATCAAGATCGCTCGCCACCGACGAATCGAGCGTCGAAGCCGTGATGAGCTGCGTGCCGGATCCGACTTTGTCATTTCCCGACCAGACCAGTTTTGCGCCCACGCCGTCGCGCGGGCCTTCCGTGGTCTGATGCATGTTCGGATCCAGATCCTGCCAAGGCGACCACTTGGGGAACAAGAGAAACGAATTGACCGTGGCGTAAACCAAGCTCGCCGGTCGATTGATGGTCACCGAACGTGCCACATGCGCGTGGCGCGGCAACAAGAAGCCGACGACGGCGACGAGAACCAGAATAGCGGCGATGACGGCGATAATTTTTTTTAGCATGTTGCTTTACCTTAAGTCGATGAAGCGGCTTGTCCTAAGAGCGGCTCACCAAGATCGATGAAGGAGCCGATCAGGCGGAATCGCCAGCATCCAACTCGCCCGCGGCGCTTTGCACGTAGTTTGACAGTCCCATCTTGTCGATGAGTCCGAGTTGCTCTTCGATGAAATCGATGTGTTCTTCTTCGCTCTTCTGAATCTGCACCAGCAACTCGCGCGTGACGAAATCCTGCACGGTTTCACAGTGGGCAATGGCGGCGGTGTACATCGGATGCGCCTCCATCTCCCTGCGAAGATCGCACTGCAGAATTTCTTTGACGTCTTCGCCGATGAAAAGCTTGCCCAAGTCTTGAAGATTGGGCAGCCCATCGAGAAAAAGTATGCGCTTGACCAAGCGGTCGGCATGCTTCATCTCATCAATCGATTCCTCGTACTCGATTTTACCGAACCGCTTCATGCCCCAGTTATCGAGCATGCGGGCATGCAGGAAGTACTGATTGATGGAGGTGAGTTCGTTCTTGAGCGCTTGGTTGAGAAACTCCAATACCTTCGCGTCACCCTGCACGGCAGCCCCTTATGGATAGAGCATGAATTATCGGAGGGATTGTAAGCCCGAACCCAAGGCTCGAGGAATCAATCGGTGGTCAGACGGCGAATTCGCCGGCCGCAGGGGCGAAGAGACTCGGCCTGGCGGAATCGCGCGCTTCCAGGCAGGAGCAGAGTGCAGCCTTGGCCTCGGGGAGACACTTGCCGCAGCAGGTGCCGACGCCAAGGTCCCGCGTGAGATCGCGCAACGAATTCGCACCGTCTTTGACAGCGGCCCTGATGTGCCGCTCGGAGACTGCTTTGCATACACAAACTATCATGGCGCTATTGTGAACGCGAATGCGAATGATTGTCAATACCATTCATTATGTGAAACTTGATCTCGATGTGATGAAATAGCCGCGATGGCGTGCATACAGCGCCGGAATAATGGGTAGAAAATGATTACAATCAATGGCTTATATAGAACATGAAAATCTACTCCTGGAACGTGAATGGCATTCGGGCCGTCCACAAGAAGGGGCTGTTTCACTCGTTTCTGGACGCCTATAAACCCGACATTCTGTGTCTGCAGGAGACCAAGGCCGAACGCGGGCAGATTGAAATCGATCTCCCCAATTACCGCGAGCATTGGAACTCGGCGCTGAAAAAGGGCTATTCGGGCACGGCGATCTTCTCCAAAGAGCAACCGCTGTCCGTCATCAACGGCTTCCCGAACGACTTTGCCAAACGCTTTACCTTCGCCGACGAGTTGAAGCGCGATAGCGCTGACGAGGGCCGCGTCATCAGCGCTGAGTACGCAAGATTCCATGTCGTGACCGTCTACACGCCGAACGCGAAGGATGATCTAAGCCGGCTTGCGCTGCGCTTCAAGCATTGGGACCCCGCCTTTCTCGCCTATTGCAGGCAATTGGAGAAATCCAAACCCGTCATCTTTTGCGGCGACCTGAATGTGGCGCATACCGAACTCGATCTCGCGAACCCGAAACCCAATCGCGGCAAGAAGGGCTTTACCGACGAGGAGCGGGCCGGATTTCAGGCGTTCATAGACGCAGGATTCGTCGATACCTTCCGGCTGTTCACCCAGGGGAACGGCCACTATTCGTGGTGGAGCCACTTTGCCAACTCGCGGGCACGCAACATCGGATGGAGAATCGACTACGTGTTGGTGTCCCCGCAACTGCGCAGTGCGGTGAAGAGCGCCGAAATCCATCCGTCAGTCATGGGCAGCGATCATTGCCCGGTCAGCATCACGCTTGATTTGCCGATGTGAAGAGTTGCGCGAAATATAACCCGTCACACCGCCTGCAACACGGTCGCGATGCCCTGGCCGCCGCCGATGCACTGCGTCGCCAACGCGTAGCGGCCCTTGTCGCGTGCCAGCAGCGCGGCGGCTTTGCCCGTGATTCGCGCGCCGGTCGCGCCCAACGGATGCCCTAGCGCCATTCCGCCGCCGTCGATATTGATCTTGGCGGGGTCGAGCCCGAGTTCCCGAATGCAGGCCAGCGCCTGCGAGGCGAACGCCTCGTTGATTTCGATCACATCGAGCGAACCCACGCCCAGGCCCGCGCGCGCCAATGCCTTACGCGAGGCGGGGATCGGACCGATACCCATGACCGCCGGATCGCAGCCGATCGTGGCGACCGCCATTACCCGCGCGAGAGGTTTAAGACCATGGCGCGCGGCGAATTCTTCGCTCGTCAGCAGCACCACGGATGCGCCATCGGTGAGCGGCGAGGATGTGCCGGCGGTGACCACCCCTTCCGGCGAAAATGCCGGCTTCAGCGCCGCCAACGCCTCGAGCGAAGTGCCGGGGCGGATGCAGCCGTCCTCGGACACGAGTTCGCCCGATTCCAGGCGAATCGGTACGATCTCCTCGCGCAGACGACCCTGCTCGCGCGCCTGAGCGGCCTTGCGGTGCGAGTCCACCGCCATGACTTCTTGATCATGGCGCGAGATGCCGTATCGCTGCGCGACGTTTTCGGCGGTCTGGCCCATGGTGATGTACACATCGGAGTGCCGTGCCAGCAGCTCCGGATTCGGCGACTTGTTGAAGCCTCCCTGGGGCACCATGCTCATGGATTCCACGCCGACGCAGAGGTAAGCCTCGCCGATGCCGGCTTCAATTTGAGCGGCGGCAATTTGAATGGTCGACATGGACGATCCGCAAAAGCGGTTCACGGTCATGCCGCCGACTTCCTGCGGCAGACCCGCGAGAACGCCCACGATGCGGGCAAGATTTTGGCCCTGCGGGCCTTCCGGATAGGCGCAACCAAGGATCACATCCTCGAGCAGCGCCGGGTCGATGCGCGTGCGCTCGAGCAAGCCGGTGACGACCTGCGCTGCCAGAGTGTCGGGGCGAACCTGGGCCAGTGCGCCCTTGCGTGCGAAGTGTTGGGGTGAGCGCGCGTAGGCGGCAATCAGAGCTTTCATGATGGACTCCTCGAGTTCGGCATAACCTGATTTGGGGGTGTTAATGCGACGGCGCGCAGTTGCGCAATGGCCGTGTCGAACTCTTCGACCGAGCCGGTCATGCGAGACGACAAGAGTGCTCCCTGGCAGGCGGCAAAAACAAAGGCCGCCGTGTCATTCAGCGAGTGAGCGCGAGCGCGCGGATCGAGCGCGCCCAGCACCTCGACCAACCAGCGGATCTGCGCGTCGCGCAGGGCGCGCACGCTATCACGCAGTTCGGCATCGATGCAATCCCAGCCGGGCGCCAGAGCTCCCGCCGGGCATACGCCGCGGCCGGCGCGCAGGCCGTCGCGATACAAGCGGAAGTATGCGGACAACTTGCGCTGCGGTGTGGGCGGTGTGCCCGCGGTCCACGCTAGGAACGATCGAGTTGCCTCGCGCAGCACCGCGACGCCGAGCGCCTCTTTGGACGGGAAGTGATGATACAAGCTTGGCTTGCGAATCCCGACCTGCTCGGCAATGTCCTGGAAACTAAAGCCCAGATAGGAGCGGGTTCGAATCAAATTCATCGCCGCCCGCAGTATCTGTTCACGGGTGTTCGAGACCATGGCGGGCGCCGTACTCACCTACCTACTATAAGGTAGGGAGATTGGATATTCAAGCGGCGAACGCGGCCGCTATTTCAATTCGGTGATGACTGCGTGCGCGCGGCCTCTCAACAAAAGCTCGGTGTGCACGCGATCACGGCGATTGAAACGGATGTCGCCAAACTTGTATTCATTGACGGTGCTCTTGCCATCCGGGGTGGTCGATTGCAGGGCGCCTGTCGCCTCGTAGACAACCAAAGCATCCTTGTCGTGGAAGTGCATCGGTGTGGGCACACCCTTGCGCCAGACATAATTCCAGACAACCACACGATCATTCTCCAAAAGCTTCTTCGAGCCCGGCCGCGGAAATGCCAGCGGGAATTTGCTTTCATTTGGAATAGGCGCAACCGCATGATCCTTCAACTCGATCACCACGGTTCTTTCGCCATCCTTCGACGGGATGTCGCCTGTATGCCCGAAAACAGCCGTGCCTTTCCGGGACAGGGACACCGCGACGAAGTCATGCTGCGCCGGCGGCAAGGCACTCGTGGTATCCCAGACCGTCAGACGTTCATTGTCGATGACCGGCTCGGCAGCCTGGCTCACCGCGGCCATCCCCAGCGCAAGAAAACCCGCCGCGACTTTCACGCTCACCAGATTACTCATGCTATCTCCGTTGCTCGGCTGCGCCGTAATAGGGTGAGAGCCAGCACCGCCGATGCGATCATCAGAAACAGACTCACCGCATTCAACACCGGGCTCGCACCTTCGCGCATACGCCCATACATTTCAACCGTCAAAGGCGAATCCGAGCCCACCACCATCAATGTGGTGTTGAAGTCCGCAAACGACATCAAAAACGAGATGCCGGCTGAACCCAGTAATGCCGGCCGAAGATACGGCAGCAGTATTGTGCGGAACACCGCGGCCTTGGATGCGCCGAGATTCAGCGCCGCCTCCTCGAGCGTGGTGTCGAAGCGCCGCAGCCGCGCGCTGATGGTCAGCGTTGCGATGGTGGCGATGTATGAGAACTGGCCCAGGACGACCAAGGGCAGCCCGGGTCTCAGGAAATCCAGCTCGAGGCCAAAGGTATCGTCGGCGAATTGCGCGATCCGGCTGGCAAAGGCGAGGATGGAAATTCCGAGAATCACGCCAGGGATGACCAGAGGCGCGAGCATCAGGACCGACAGCGTTTGTTTGCCGCGAAATCGTCCGCGCTCGAGCAGGAAGGCGTTGCTCGTGCCGAGAAGCGCCGATAGCACCGTTACCCAGACCGCGACGATGCCGCTGGTCCAGAGGCTCCCCAGCAATTCGCTGTCGGCGAACAATCCGGTTCGCCCGAGCGCCTCATTGCCCAGAAACCAATCAAGCGTGAAGCCGTGCCAGGGGGGCGCGGGGTAGGGTGCGTCGTTGAAGGCGAACACGCCCACCACGGCCAACGGCAGGAACAGGAATGCGAGAAATGCGAGCAGATATATCGCAGTGCTCGCACGCAGCCACCAAGGTCGCGGCAAGGAGGGAATCATGTTCGCCTCATCACATCGCCAAACTGTTGGCCGCTGATCTTCAGCCCCAGCACGACCAGCGCCGTGGACAGGGCGAGCAGCAGGAACCCAAAGGCTGCGCCCTGTTCCCAATTGAAGCGCGTGATGAACTGCGTATAGATTTGCTCGGTGAACCATTGCGAGTTCTTGCCGCCGAGCAGGGTGGGCGTCAAGTAGTTGCCGAGTGTCAGCATGAATACCACGATGCAGCCGGCGGTGATGCCCGGGGCGGCGTGCGGGATGACGATTTTTCGCAAAACGGTCAGGCCATTGGCGCCCAGATCGTAGGCTGCCTCGATCAGGGAGTTGTCCAAACTCTCCAGCGCGGAGACCAGCGGCACGACCATGAAGAGCAGCGAGGTATAAACCAAGCCCACCAAGATCGTTGCGTCTCGATATAGCAATTCGGGCGGCATATCGGCCAGGCCCAGTTTGACGAGCAGCGAGGGCAACACGCCGGATTCGCGCAGCAGAATCATCCATCCAAGGGTGCGCACCGTCTCGCTCACCCAAAAGGGAATCAGACACACGATGAACAGCAGCGAACCCGCCCGGCCTTGCGCCAGTTTTGCAATGATCCAGGCGATAGGAAAAGCCAGAACCAAGGTCAACATCGTCGCGATCACGGACATGACGGCGGTCCGCACGAACACGTGCCAATACAGCGGCTCATCGAAAAAGGTTTTGTATTGCGCGAGGCTGGCGGCATAGTGGCGCGGCGCGACTCGTTCGCGAAACGAGAGTATGGCCAGGTCGACGTGCGGCAATATCACCAAGGCCATGAGCCAGATCAGCGCAGGCGCGAGCAACAAGCCCAACGCCAGCCTGGCATGCCAGCGCGATGCGTTTTCCGTGTTAGCCATCCTGACCGGCCGCGCCCGCTCGCGCCGGGAAACACACGGCCCGCGCCGGATCGAAGCTGAACATGATTTTCTCATGCGGCTTCAGCTCGGAAAACTGTCCGGTCTGGGGCAGCGCAATGCGAAACTCGCGGCGAGTCGCGGATTCCTGCAGCAGGACCGCCGAATTCGCTCCGTCGAACAACACGCTCTGTACCTCTCCGGCGTGCGCCGGCTGGCCCGGCGGCAGCTCCGCCGCACTGCGCGCAAGGGTTGCGATTTCAGGACGCACGAACACTTCCGCCGCGCCCCCCACGGCCAACGTCCCGTGCTGCAAGGCACGCAGCATCCACCCGTCCGTCGTCGCGATCTCGGTCATCGCCCCATCGCGCCGCGTTGCGCGGCCGACGACGCGATTGTTGGCGCCGACGAAGCCGGCGACAAAGGGCGTCTGCGGGCGGTAATAGAGATCTTGCGGTGAGCCGAGTTGTTCGAACCGGCCTTGATTCATCACGCCCACATGATCGGATAGCACCAGCGCCTCGGACTGATCGTGCGTGATATAGACGAAGGTAGTGCCGAAGGCCGCCTGCAATTGCTTCAGTTCGATTTTCATGTGCTCGCGAAGCTTCAAATCGAGCGCTCCCAAAGGCTCGTCGAGCAGCAGCAGGGTGGGATCGAGAACCAGGCTGCGGGCGATTGCCACGCGTTGCCGTTGACCGCCCGACAGCTCGTCGACTCGCTTGGCGGAGGCTCCCGCAAGTCCCACCCGTTCGAGCATCGCGGCGCTGCGCCTGAGCCTTTCCGTACGGCCCATTCCGCGCCGCGCCAGTCCGAAGGCGACGTTCTCGGCGACGGACATCATCGGAAACAGCGCCAACTGCTGAAACACCATGTTGACCGGTCGGCGATTTGGCGCAACGCCGCGCATGCTCTTGCCGCCAATCGCGATGTCCCCTTCATCGGGAGCGATGAACCCGGCGATCATTCGCAGCAGCGTCGTCTTGCCGCAACCCGATGGCCCGAGAATCGAAAAGAAGCTGCCGCGCTCTACGGTAAAGGACAATGAATCCACCGCAACGTGGTCCGCGAAACGCTTTACGACCGATGTCGCGGCCAAATCGGGACTGCTCAATTGGCTGCCTTGATCCGATCGAGCACGCGGCCCTCCAACTCTTCCAGCCCGGATGGGATTGCCGGATACCAATGGATGCCTTTGAGGTCGTTATTGGGAAAAGTAGCGGCAAATTGCGCTTTCAAACGCGGATCGATCAAGGGCGCCGTGTCTTTCGCGGCCGAGAAACTGCCCACCGACTTCACGACCCGCGCGGCATTTTCTGGGCGCATCGTAAAGTTGATCCAGGCGTATGCCGCGGCATCGTTCTTGCCGCGCGCCGGCAGTGCGAAGGTATCCAGCCAGCCTAGAGCCCCCGACCGCGGCAAGACGAACTGGATTTCCGGATTTTCCCGATTCAGGGTCCAGCCGCCGGTATCCCACATCATGGCCGCGGTAATTTCGCCGGACCGAAATCCATTCAACAGCTGATCTTTGTTGTCGTAGAAAAATTTGAAGGTCGGTTTGCAGGCGATCAGCGCGGCGCCGACTTGATCCATCAGCGCAGCATAGGCCTTCGGATCGCCGTAGAGTGCAAACGGATCTTTGCCTGCCGCAAAGGCGAAGGCCATCAATACCGGACGCCTGAGGCGCACGGCGGTCTTTCCCTTGAGATCCGGCCGGCACAGATCGGAATAGTCAGCGATCTTCGCGCGTTTTGTGTTCACCACCAGTCCGTCGGTCCCCCAGAGATAGGGCAGACCATACACTTTGCCGTCGAGGGTGGTGTTCTTGCGCGCGATATCGAGAAACTCGGGCTGAAACTCGTCGAGTTTCACTTTGGTCAAATCCAGCGGCTTGTAAATGCCGAAGTCGCGCTGCGCGGCGGTGATTCGATCCTGCGAGGGTTGTGCGAGATCGTAGCCCGCACCGCCTGTCGCGCGAAGCTTGGAGATCATTTCTTCGTTGTTCGAGAGGCTGACTTCGACGTCGATGCCGGTCTCTTTCTTGAATGCGGCGATCAGATCGGCGGGAATGTAATCCGCCCATGTGATGATGCGCAGCTTGTCGGCAAACGCGCTTCCTGCGGCCAAGCTCATCGCGCACAAGAAACACGCTGACAGGAAGTGCTTCATCGATTCTCCCGGACTCAAACCCGGTATCTTACCGGCCTTTACGGGGCGCGCATACGCGCGGCAACAGCGCGGCTAGGGCACGACCGTCGCGAAAAGGTAAACGGAAAAGATCACGAGCAGCACGACGCCGAGCAACATGTTGGTGCGCCCCGTGCGCAGCGCCACCGCGGCGACGAACAGCGAGAGCACCAGCAAAACCTCGGATTTGGCGTCGATGCCAAGCTCCAACTGGGTATTCATGTGGATCGACAGAAAGCTGACCGTGGGAATGGTCAAGCCGATGCTGGCGATCGCGGAACCCAGTGCCAGGTTGAGGCTGGTCTGCAGACGATTGCCGTACGCGGCTCGCAAGGCGGCAAGCCCTTCCGGCAGCAGTACGATGGTTGCGATGATCACGCCCACGACGGCTGGGGGAGCGCCGACATGCGCCACCGCCGCCTCGAGACTGGGCGCCAATTTCTTCGCCAGGAACACCACGGCGGCAAGGCAGGCGAGCAACAGGATCGCACTCACCGCGGTGGCTGCATTGCCGGGTTTGCTCGCGTGTGCCTGCTCCAATGCAGAATCGTCATCGAGAAAAAAATGCCGATGGCCCTTGGTTTGCGTAAATACGAAGGCGGCGTAGATCAGGAGCGACACTATGGCGATGAAAATCAGTTGGCTATGCGAGTAGTACGGGCCCGGCACGGTGACCGTGACGTTTGGAAATACCAAAGTCATGATGACGATGGTTGCCAAAGTCACCAGCAATGTGCTCACGCCATCGATGCTGAATCGTTGTTCGCGGTGCCGCAGGCTGCCGATCAGGAGGCATAGCCCGACAATACCGGTGAGGATGATCATGACTGCCGCGAACACGGTATCTCGTGCCAGTGCCGCGGTGGAGGCGCCTCCGGCAATCATCAAAGAGACAATGAGCGCAACTTCGATCAGCGTGACTGCCAATGCCAGTACCAGCGTCCCGAAGGGTTCGCCGACCCGGTGAGCCACGACATCGGCGTGATGTACGGCGGCAAAAACGCCCCCGGCCAGGCCGAGGGCGATGAGCGCCACCAGAAATCCGCCCATCCCCAGATCGAAGCTGGCGGCCAACAGGACGGCTCCCGCGAAGACCGGCGCGGCGATGGTCCAAAGCGGCGGCCAGACAGGCGGCTTCGGCACTGCATTTTCCGTGTTCGCTGTCATGTGCTTCGGTTATTCTCGAGAGCGGCGAAGGGCCGCGGGCCACTTATAAACGCTTGAGGCGATAAATTGAAGCATCAGCACGATTGGCGCACCGAGGGCGTGCGGGTCATCAAGAGCGACCGGCTGGACACCAACACCGCCCAGACGCCGGGGATGCTGCGGGCGGCCGCGGTAAATTTCGCCCGCGTCGGCTCACGCAAGCTGTGGGCGGGCACTGTCGTCATCCAACCTAATGCAAAAACCGGTGCGCATCATCACGGCGCCCTGGAAAGCGTCATTTACGTGGTACGGGGAGCGGCGCGCATGCGCTGGGGCGAGCGCCTGGAATTTGTCGCTCGAGCCGACGCAGGCGACTTCATCTTTGTTCCGCCATACGTTCCGCACCAGGAGATCAACGCGCTAAGCGATGCACCGCTCGAGTGCGTCTTGGTGCGCAGCGACAACGAGTCCGTGGTCGTGAATTTGAGCATCGATGCGGCGGAACGGCTCGAAGAGGTCTATTGGATCGATCCCATCCATAGCGCGCCCTGAGCTTGGCGACTAAAGCAGCGCCTCGCGAACCAGCCGAATTTGCGCCTCGGCCAAGTCGAGAATGCCCGCGCAATCATTCGGAGTCAGGCCAATGATCAAGAAGGCATTGACTCCCTCGGTCTGTATGCTGCGCGGGACCGGCGTCTTCAGCGCCTCAGCCAGCAACACGCTGGCGATCAATACATCGGTGAGAGTGGCCGCGTGCTTCCATCGGCGATCGAGATCGCGTTGATCTCCCACCGCGTCGCACATGTCCTCGCTAAATCCCCAACTCTGCAGGATCGCTTTGCCGATCGAGGCCTGCCACCCCGCCACAAGATCCGTCCAAGATGCTGCGCCGGCGAGATCCTCGCCGAGACTTGCCCCCCGGGCCATGACGTACAAGTTGCCGATCCCGTGACACAAGCCGGTCAAGAACGCCTGGTCGGGGGGCACCTTGGTCCGCTCGGCGACGATTTTGCTGATCGATGCGACCGCGATGCTTGTCTCCCACAAATCCGTCAAGCGTTTGGCGATTGAGCGCAGCGATGCCTCGTGCCTCATGTGCTGCATCGCATAGGACATGGCGGTGCCCTGTATCATTTGATGGCCGAGGCGGGTGACGGCCGACCTCAGATCGGTCAGGGGTTTCCCTGAACTGTTGAATGCCGCTGAGTTTGCGGTTTGTAGAATCCGCGCCGCCAGCCGGGGCTCGGCGCCGACAATGGTCACCAGACGGTCGGAGGTGGTGTGGGGATCCGCCAGTGAATGGCTGATCCTGACGACTACATCGGGAAAGCATGGTAAGTCGACGGTGCCGTCCGAGACTTCCTTGGCCAAGTCTTGCAGAAAGCTCAAGGCAACCGCCCGCTCCTGCGCAGTTGCCCCGGCGGCAGGGGCGGACTGCGTACCGGACCGATAGGTGGGAGCCGACGCGGGATTTGTCATAATTCAAGGCATCCAAGGTCTAGCTCAGCAGCTAGAGAGAAGCGCAAACCCTAGAATTCGGCCGCGCCGGTCAATCCTTAAGGGCCGCCCGCGTCAGCGAATGCGCATTCCATTCGCTTGCGCATCCGGCAAGCCAGGCGTGGATTTGAGCGATGATCGACAGTGCGATTCCTTCCGGCGTTGCGGCGCCGATATCGATGCCGACGGGTCCGCGAACCCGACAGCGCAGCCTCTCCGCCACGGGTCCCAATTGCGCCGCAAGACGACTGCGACGCGCTTCGGGACCCAGCAATCCGACATAGGAAGGAGCGCCGGCTTCCGCGAGTTCACGCAGGTACGATTCGTCGGACGCCAAATGGTGACTCATGACCACGGCCGCGTGGCAGCGCGCGAGTTGAATCTCAGCGCGCAGCAACTTCGGATCGCCGAGCCGCACATCGGCTCCCGGAAAGCGCGCCGCCACGGCATAAGCGGGTCGATGATCGGTCACCGTTACACGCCATCCCAGCGCCCGCGCCGTGCTCACGACCGATTGCGCGTCCGGTCCCGCCCCGCAAATCAGCAGATGCGGCGGCGGAGCTAAGAAATGCATGAAAGCACGGGTTCGCCGCGCGCCCGCTCCCAAATCCACGCCGCGCGATTCGCGCTCGGCCATCGATTGAATGCCGGCTCCGATCAGCGCGGGCGGCAGCGGTGGTTCCGGAAGATACGTGCCTAACTGCACGTCCGCCGCCTCGTGAACGAGAACAAGAGAGATGGCTTCACCGCCTTGGGTGATGCGCCCGGCTGTGGCGAGCGGCGCCGCGACAGGACTCTCGGAGTTCGCCGGTTCCAACAGAACCCGCATCGCGCCTTCACAGCCGGCGCCGATCCCGAACAAGATGTCGTCCGGCCCGCGCATGTCGTATTCCACGACGGCAGGGTGGCCGCTATCCATGACCTCTCGTGCGTGAATCTGCAAATCCGACTCGAGACAGCCCCCGCTCAGCAGCCCGAGGTGACTGCCGTCTGCCATGAGCAACATCCGCGCACCCGGCTTTCGGTAGGTTGATCCCGCGGTCGCGACCACCGTTGCCAGGACTCGAGGGCTGCCGCTTGCAGGCGCCCGTTCCAGCAGCAGCTCCAGACTGGTATCGAGACGAACTTCCGCGCGCGCAGGCGGCGCCGGATCTTCAGCTCGAACCGCAAGATATCGTTCACTCACGGCGGCGGCCTTTTGTTCCTGAATACGGCATTGTTTCACAGCGGCGATGACCGTCCTACGTCCGGATTGTGCACCCCATATCGGTTAGTTAGCACGGCATCGCCGATACTGGCCAACGGTAACTACTGCGTTGCACAATATGTCGAATCGCTGGCTGGTTTCGCAAGTTAATTCCCACAGGGTTCGGACTTAGCATGGCTAAGCCCGCCTCGATTGCCGCGTTGTTGCGGCGACGTCGGGTGTGGATCGCGAGCTGCAGCGTCTTGATGGTCGTTCTGGTCGGTCTTCTGCTATTGAGCCAGCGTCACTGGCGCGAGCGCGCCGCGGTTCTGGAACACGAGAACACCGGTCTGCAACTTACGCAGCTGGCACATGATCTGAACGCGGAATCCACCAAGCTGATCGAACGCGCACGCGATCTGGCGGCCTCCGATGCGGCCGCGGGGCTGGTTCAGGATGCCGGGGATGCTTCCGCGCAGCGATTGGAACTTGCCGATATGTCGCGCAAGGGTATCGACGCGCTGGTCGTGCTCACGGCCTCCCACGCGCTGCGGTTCAGCGTTGCGATCACCGATGGCAAGATCAGCGAACAACCCCCTGATCCGGTGCTGCTGCAATTCACGGAGTCGCTCGCCACCTCGGCGGCCGACGCGGCGAATCGCTCGCCGCAACTCGCCAGTTTCACCGAGGACCGATGGATCGTGGCTCGGCCCGTTGTCTCGCGCGCCTTTTCAACGACGATTCTCGGCTGGGTGGTCGTCAGCCGTACTCTCTCGGCCGCCATGATTGCGCGGTTTGCCCGGTCGGTGAGCGGCTCGGTGAGTCTGGCGCCGCTGCAGGAATTCGACGCCGCTTTTCCCGAGACGCTGCGCAACGCCGCAGCCGGCGGATCGAGCGACTCGTTTAGCGTGACCACGCACATTGCAGCCGATGAGTCCAACGGCTATGCGGTGCTGCGCGATGCAAGCGGCCGGCCCGCGCGCGTGCTGCGAATTTCGCGCGGCGCAGGCGCGTCGCCGTCGGCGCCGCCGTCGCCTGCCGAGAACGGCAAAGCTGACGGCATGATGGGCTATGTCCTCGCCGCGTTGCTGGTACTACTGGTCCTCATCGCTGCGGTGATCGTTTCCCTGAGGCGCTATTTCAATCACCAGCGGTCGGTCGATGGGCGCTACAAGGCTCTCATCGATCAGGCAAGCGACGGAATCGTCATTGTCGATGCCAATTCATTTCGAGTGTTGTACTGCAATCCGGCGTTCATCAATCGCCTGGGCTACACGAGCGAGGAAGTGCTGACGCTGACGTTGCCCGACATATTCGCGGATGGCTCAGCGACACCCGAAAATGTCCTGGCTCGGCTGCGCGACGCGCATTCTCAAATGGCGATGACGATGCAGCAGCGCTGTAAGAACGGATTGTTCTTCGACAGCGAAGTCCGATGCAACGCACTCGACGTGGATGGCCGCGACGTGTTGGCCTATGTTACGCACGATGTCTCGCTGCGCATCAAGGCAGAGCAGCAGCTGATCGACAATCAGCAGCGCCTCGATCGAATGGCGCATCACGACCAATTGACCGGTTTGCCGAATCGGCACTATCTGACGGCGTTTTTGCCGCAGGCCATCGAGGAGGCGAAGGCAGCCGGCACCATGCTGGGCGTGGTGTTCCTGGATTTGGACCGCTTCAAGCACATCAACGATACGCGCGGCCACGAAACCGGCGACAAACTGCTGCAGGAAGTGGCCAATCGGCTGCGGGCATGCGTGCGCGACAGCGACGTCGTGATTCGGATGGGCGGGGACGAATTTGTCGTGGTGTTCCGCAGCGTCAAAGCATACGACGAGGTAACACTGGGAGCGGGCCGGATCATCGAAACCTTGAACCGCCAGATCATCATCGACCAGTATCCGCTGCAGACCACCGGCAGCGTCGGCGTTAGCCTATATCCCCGGGACGGCGCCAATATGGTGGAACTTTTGAAACATTCCGACACGGCGATGTACCAGGCGAAGGACCGCGGCCGCAACAACGTGCAAATGTTCAGCCATGCGATGAATCGCAAACTCAAGCACCGCGTCGCGGTTGAGGCAAGCCTGCGGGAGGCCCTTCGCCTCAAGCAATTGGATGTACATTATCAGCCGTTCGTCAATTTGCTGACGCGCAAGATCGTCGGCCTCGAGGCACTGATGCGATGGGTGCATCCGGTGCATGGCCTGATCCCGGCCGATCAATTCATCCCGGTAGCCGAAGAAACCGGTTTGATCGTGCCCATGGGTAATTTCGTGCTGCATCGAACGCTGCAGACCATGAGCGCCTGGCGCAGCGCGGGGGTGGAATTGGTGCCCGTGTCGCTGAATGTCGCGCCCGCGCAGCTGCAAAGGGGCGAACTGCAGTCGACGATTTCCACGCTGTTGAAAACACACAGTCTTCGCCCGGAAATGCTGCAGTTGGAGATGACCGAGCGCGCGATGTTCGATTCCCATGCAACTGCCGGCGAGAATCGGCAGGACACGATCGCCCGCCTGCGTGATCTTGGCATCAAGATCGCGATTGACGACTTCGGCACCGGATATTCGAGTTTGAGCTATCTTAAGAATTGGCGGGTGGACGCCCTGAAGATCGACCGCAGCTTCGTTCGAGATCTGGTGACCGATTCCAGCGACCTTGCAATCGTCAGCGCGATCATCGCCATTGCCCGGCATTTGCACATCCAAGTCATCGCCGAGGGCATCGAAGCCTACCAACAGTCGGAGATCTTGCGCAAACTCGGCTGTACCATCGGGCAGGGGTTTTTGTTCGCGCGGCCCATGCCAGCCGATCTGTGTTTGAAGTTCCTGCGCGACAACGCGGGGACCCCCAAGGAAGAGGAAGAAGACATGCTGGCGGTGTTCAGCGCGGGCCGCGGCTAGCGCAGTTCCCCCTCCCATTTGGCGACGAGAGTCGCGGCAACGGCATTGCCTACCACGTTGGTCGCAGTGCGCCCCATGTCCAGCAAGTGATCGACGGCGACGACGAACACAAGCCCCTGTTCCGGTAATCCGAAGTACGCCAACGAGGAGGCGATGACCATCAGCGCCGCGCGCGGCACGCCGGCTATCCCTTTGCTGGTGACCATGAGGATCAACAGCATCATGAATTGCTGGTGTAATCCCAATTCGATCCGATAAATCTGCGCGATGAACAGCACGCCGAACGCGCAATACATGGCGGAACCGCAAAGATTGAACGAGTATCCCAAAGGCAGCACGAATGATGCGATGCGCGTACTGACCCCGAAAGCCTCCAAACGCTCCAGGGTCTGCGGATAGGCGGCTTCGGAACTGGCTGTTGAAAAAGCCAGCAATAGTGGGGTGCGGATCATCCGGATCAACTGCGAACCGCGGCGTCCAATATTCGAGTAAAGAACCGCGGCGAGAAACGCCCACAACACCAACAGCGCGAGGTAGAAGCTGGCGATGAATTTGGCGTACACCAGGAGAGCGCCAGGCCCTTGAGTCAGCACGGTGGCGGCCAGGGCGGCGAATATCGCGATGGGCGCCAGCGCCATGATGTAGCCGGTCATCTTCAATATCACCGCGCCGATTTCCTCGATAGTGGCGATCAGACCCGAAACCTTGGTGCCCAAGGCGGATGCGGCGGCGCCAAAAATCGCCGAGAACACCACAATTTGCAGGATCTCATTCCCCGCCATGGCCTGGACTATGGAACTTGGAATGATGTGCTCGAGCATGTCCTTCCATTGCATCGTCGCGGCGCCGGTCAAGTAGGCGCCGGACACAGGTGCGGCAAAAACGAGAACGGGTTTTAACAACTGCACCCCCGCCACCCCCCAGATCAATGAA
>Ga0302324_100000513_pt1 | contig 103182 bp, 91 predicted proteins | sample Palsa_T0_1_FD_201949 | JGI IMG/M metagenome (GOLD analysis project Ga0302324, IMG submission 201949) | Peat permafrost microbial communities from Stordalen Mire near Abisko, Sweden - Palsa_T0_1 | ecosystem: Environmental > Terrestrial > Soil > Palsa > Peat permafrost | place: Sweden: Abisko... | reverse complement strand
CAAAAGCTGGAGGTCAACAGTACGCCCACGATCTTCGTGAATGGCCGCCGCTTGGTCGGCGCCGATCCGCACATGCTCGAGCAATACATCCAGTACGAACTCGCTAAACATCAGGGGAAGTAGGAGCAGCCCCAGTGGTTTATTGGGGAGCCGCCACAACCACGGAGGCCGCAGGTCCGCCTGATTTCTAAGTTAACATAATATAACTTATAGGACGCATGCTCAATGGGGGCGACCAGGAAATTCGAATGACATTATCGGGCCCTATCGACCAAAAACATGCGAGAAACGCTAGCCGCGCCTCGCAAAGCGGCCCTCGGTACGCTCTGGAGTTGCGCGAGGGGGGCGAAAAGTTCCGAATTGAGTTTAGGAAGCTTTCGACGCCGGCGCAGCCGCCGGCATCTTTTCCAACAATTGTTCTTTTCGGTAGACCAGTGAATTTATGTCGTACGTCGCCAGCTCAAACCCATGCCCGTGGGTGATCGCGTCTGTAGGGCATGCCTCCACGCAATATCCGCAGAAAATGCACCGCGAATAATCAATGTTGTAAACGCTGGCATACCGCTCCCCTGCCGAGATCCGGTTTGCCGCCGCATTTTCTGCTGCTTCGATGTAAATGCAGTTCGCCGGGCAAGCCGCCGCGCACAAAAAGCAGCCCACGCATTTTTCCAAACCGTCTTCATCGCGCTGCAATACGTGAATACCGCGATACCGTGGTTGGAAATGAACCGGCTCGTGCGGATAGTTCTCCGTGACCGTCTTCCTAAACATATTTCGAAATGTCACGCTGAAACCCTGGGCAAGGGTGGAGAACGTCTCGGCAACTTCGCGGATGATCGAAGGCATGCCCTAAAGTCTAACAAACGCCATCAGAGCCAGCAAATCGCTAGCCTCGCGCGAATTCGGTTCGCACCGATGATCCTTGTATCGCGTCAATAATGACCTTCCCGTGGAATCTGCCATTCTCGATGAAAATCTCGCTGGTGTGTCGCCCACCGATCACCACGCCAGCAAGGTAAATGCCCGGCACGTTACTCTCGAGCGTCCTGGGGTCCAGTTCCGGCTTCCGGGTTTCCTGATCCAATCGCACTCCCAGGCTCTCAATGAACGAGAAATCTGGATGGTAACCGGTGAGCGCGAATACTTGCCGAGCCGGCAGCCGGGTTTCGCCGCTGGCATTCTCCACGATCACCTCGTCCTCCGTGAAGCGCTTCACGGTCGTTGAAAATAATCCCTGCACCTGTCCTGCTTTGATGCGATTCTCGATGTCCGGCCGCACCCAATATTTGATGGTTGGTCCCAGATGCGCATCACGATGCACTAAGGTGACCTTGGCTCCATTTCGAAACAAATCCAACGCCGCCTCCGCCGCGGAGTTTCGCCCGCCGACCACCACCACGTTTTCATTCCAATAGGCGTGCGGCTCCGTGTAATAGTGGGAAACGTGCGGCAAATTCTCGCCCGGCACATTCAATAGATTCGGTAAATCGTAATACCCCGTCGCCACCGCAATTTTGCGTGCAGTATATCGTCGCTGTTCGTCTTTTTCCGTTACCGTGACCACCGTGAATCGCCCATCACTGCCCTCCACCCGCAGAACTCGCTCGAACAATCGCAGGTCCAGCTTGTAAAACTCTGCGGCCTTGCGGTAATACTTCAACGCCTCTACCCGCGTCGGCTTTTCCAGCGGAGTAACCAGCGGCAGATCGCCAATCTCCAAAAGCTCCGGGGTTGTAAAAAACACCATATTTACCGGGTAGTGATAAATGGAGTTGCACAAACTTCCCTTGTCGATCACCAGCGGCCGTAAGCCCGCTCGCCGCGCCTCGATCGCGCAAGCCAATCCCGTAGGGCCAGCGCCGATGCAGACAATGTCATAGTTTTCCATGGATTTTCAGTGTGCCGGGACTTCTGAAGAATTGCAAACCGATGCGATTATCGCCCGTAAGCCAGTACCGACGCTGGAGTAACCACCCATCCGCACCAATTACATGAACGGCGATCTTTCCCGGGCGAGCAGCTTTCAATCTACGCGGCAGTCGAATCAGCCGCTTCCGCGCTAGCGGAACCTTCGAGCTGTGCCAGAATTCCGCGCAAAGTCTCGACCAGCTCATCTCGCGAAACATGACTCTTCTTAAACTGAATCCGGAATCGAAACGCTTCCCCTTCGGGCTCGAACTGGAAAATAAACGGCTGCGGACGTTGGGGCCCGGCTTGTTCCTCGCGCCGTTCGCGTCGAGCCTCATCCCGCGTCAACCCGCCTTGCAGGATGCGATGAAGCATCTCCAGCATCTTCTTTTCATTGGGTTGCCGCGCGACCTGGAGCAGCACCGACTTCGACAGAATTCCGTGTTCAATACACGTGCGGCGCAGAGCTTCGGGAATATTGGTAAGCGACAAGGTCTCAGTTACCGAAGACCGGGCCCGCCCAATCTTCCGCGCGACATCTTCGTGGGTGTATTCGAACTGGGTTGCCAGCCGGTGCAATCCGTCGGCTTCCTCGAAAGGTGTGAGATCCTTGCGCTGAATATTTTCAATCAACCCAATTTCCAGCGTTTCCGCGTCATCGGCCATCTTTTCGATGCACGGCACTTCGTTGAGGCCCGCCGCCCGCGACGCGTGGTAGCGGCGCTCGCCGGAAATGATGTAGTAGCAATCCTCACGCGGAACGAACCGCACCAGCAGAGGCTCCAGCACGCCTTTTTCGCGGATGGAGTCAGTCAGCTCTCGTAGATCGCCGATCGATTTCCGAGGCTGGTCCGGATTCGGGCGGATCTGTTCCACCGGGATCATTCGACCGATGGCTGCTCCGCTATAACTTGTCAGCGATTCGACGTAGTGCGCGTCATGCCGCATCTTCAGCGTGACGGGTAATCCGGTCCTCTTCAACACGTTGAATGACCTCCACTGCGAGCTTTTTATATTCGATCGCACCAGGAGACTTCGGCGCAAACGTCAATACGGTTTCTTTGTAAGCGGGACTTTCTTCCAAGCGAACATTCTTGCTGATCTTGGTCTTGAACAGCATGTCCCCGAACACCGTGCGAATCTGCCCATGGGTGTCCCGCGCAATGTTCGTACGCTTGTCGAACAGCGTGATCAACACGCCGAGCAGTTTCAGCCCGGGGTTAGGCCGCGCTCGAATCCGCTCGTAGGTCTCCAGCAAGTCGTCCGTGCCCTCAATCGCAAAATACGCCGCCTGAATCGGCACGACCAAATGCGTCGATGCCACCATCGCATTCACCGTCAGGATCCCCAGCGAAGGCGGAGTGTCCAGCACAATGTAATCGTAGTCTTTTGCGACCGGTGCAAGCGAATCTTTTAGGCGGAACGGCGCATCAAACTGCCCGGTCAGAACCTGCTCGAGTCTTGCCAGCGCCAGGCGCCCGGGCCCCAGGAACAGCATCGGGTCTTTGGTAGCCTTCACCACATCCGCCATTGGCGCGTGAGTGTCGCTCAAAACTTCGTACATCGATGCCGGAATCTCTCCGGAATCGTAGAATGCAATTGTGGAATTGGCTTGTGGGTCGAGATCGATGAGTAGTGTGCGCTTGCCGCGATTGGCGATCGCAGCCGAGAGGTTAATCGCCGTGGTAGTTTTGCCGACGCCGCCCTTTTGATTCGCAATGGTGATGATGGCAGTCATGCGCTTCTGCCTCCCCCCGAGCGATCAACATAATCCTGCCGCGCTCCGGCAAACGAGTTCCTATATATAGGTGCCTCCATGGAAAACGACCCAAGGGCTAGACCAACTCTACGTTTGCAATGGTTTGCGATGCAAGGAAAAAGTGAATTTGTGAAAGCTACCGGTGGAAAAGTCGGTTCGCGCTCGATAAAACCTGCACGAATTTTCGAGCTTAGAAGTCCAAGCCCCAAAAATCCGCTTCCGATTGTTTTAGTTCCAGACCCAATTCCCACCCGCCTCGGCCCTCATGCCCCCGCCAAACCAGAATCGCTTCGCAGGAATTTTGATTGACGCCATTAATCAGTTTCAGGCGCTGGCCCACGGTTAGACCCTGGGGAAAAATCGCCAAACACCCACGCGGACTGATGTCCACCGTATATCCTTCGGCTCGGTGAGTATGTCCGTCTTCGGCCCATTCCATGGAAACTGGCACGCGCGAGTTCCAGCGGGTTCCGGCCCGCATATGTTTCATTCTTTTGGCGAATGTAGTTTCGCTCGGTGGCACTCGCATCTCCCGGGTAGCTATTGCTCGCGCGCACGGCAGATGGCCGTGTCGGCTGCCGCCCGAACGCTGAGATCGTTCGGGCACGGTCAGGACAAAAATCTGACTACAGCCACACCTTACGGTCACCCTTGGCGACCGTCAATGGAACTTCCCGCTGCCAGGACCGACCAGTAACGCCTGTACGCCTCCCTAACCTAATTGCTTTGCGAGTTCTGGCCTCGACCCTTACACTTTCCCGTCTCCTTGTTCCCATGAAATGGCTACCTACTCTGCGCTCGCAGCTTCGCCCCACCGTCCGCCTGGCCTTGCCTTTGGTTATGGCCGAACTCGGTTGGATGAGTATGGGCATCGTAGATACCATGATGGTTGGCCGACTGTCTGACAGCGCCACCGCCATGGGTGCGGTGAGTCTCGGCTCGAACATTTTTATGGTGCTGGCCCTCTTCGGAGGTGGCTTGCTCCTCGGCCTCGATACTTTGGTTTCGCAGGCCTTCGGGGCCGGAGAACGCGAAGACTGTCACCGCTCGCTGATTAACGGGATCTACCTCAGCGTTGCGCTGACCCCTTTGCTTGCCGCTCCGGTCTGGCTTCTACCGCGTTTGCTGACCGGCGTCGCTCCCGGCCTAACGCACTTAGCCATTCCTTACAGCAAGTCTTTGGCCTTCGGATTGTTCCCGCTGCTTCTGTATTTCGCGGTGCGCCGCTGCTTGCAAGCCATGAACATGGTGAAGCCCGTCGCGGTTGCGTTGGTTACCGCAAACATCGTCAACGCGCTGGGCAACTGGATCTTGATTTACGGCAAATGGGGCGCGCCAGCCATGGGCGCAATCGGTTCTGGATGGTCCACCGACGTGGCCCGGGTCTACATGGCCATCGTTCTGGTGGGCTACCTGCTGTGGTACGACCATCGGCACCGCACCGAGCTGCTGAAGACTCCGGTCGATATCGATCTGGCCCGCATTCGACAACTGATCGTGCTCGGATTCCCCGCAGCCATGCAGATTACCCTGGAGAGTGGAGTGTTCGCGTTGGTCACCACTCTGATTGCGCGGCTGGGTGCCGTCCCTCTCGCCAGTCATCAAATTGCGCTCAATACTGTCGCGTTGACCTACATGGTTCCCTTAGGAATTTCGTCCGCGGCGGCCGTTCGCGTCGGGCAAGAGATGGGGCGCAAGAATCCTGGAGGGGTACGCGACGCCGGCGGCACTGCCATCTTCCTGGGCGCGGTTTTCATGGCCCTCGCCAGCGCCTTGCTGCTGATCTTCCCGCATCGGATCGCCCGCATGTACACCCCAGATGAATCGGTCATTCGTAGTTCCATCACGCTGCTCGCTGCTGGTGCTGCCTTTCAGCTTTTTGATGGCATTCAAACCGTGGCGACCGGGGCGCTTCGCGGCCTGGGCGACACTCGTACACCCATGCTCTGCCACTTTACCGCCTACTGGATTATCGGATTGCCTTTGGGATGGTGGCTTTGTTTCCGTCTTGGCTGGGGTGCCTTCGGCCTGTGGGCCGGCCTGAGCCTAGCGCTGATCCTGATTGGAGTCGTTTTATTATTCGCGTGGCGGAGGGCGGTCCAGAAAGTTCTGGTCGGGGCGTCAGCCGATTTCCATCCGGCTCAGACCTGGACCTGAAGGATTTTCGCCGGGAAACTCTTACATCTTATAGCGGCCCAGATCGTCGTCGGACAGACCTTCCAGCCAGGACCGCAACTGTTCATTGGTGCTGCGCTCGGAAATAGCCGTCGATACCTTCGAATTCTTCAAAACTTGGTCCTCCACGAAAATTGGGCAATCCATCCTCAGGGCCAGCGCGAGCGCATCGCTTGGCCGCGAATCGATGGTCATCATTTCGCCGTCGCGCTCCACCCAAATCAACGCATAAAAGGTGTCATCCTTCAACTCGTTGACCACCACCTTCTGCACCCGAACTTCCAACCCCAGCAACACATTCTTCAGCAGGTCATGGGTCATTGGCCGCGGCGTCTGCACTTTCTCAATTTCCAGGGCGATCGCGTTCGCTTCGTAAACGCCCACCCAAATCGGCAGGATCGCTTGCCCCTGAACGTCCTTAAGCACCACGATCGGCATGTTAGTGACCGGATCCATCATCAGGCCTCGAATCTTCATCTCTACTTCCATCGCGGCCTCCGTGGTTTACCGAACATGCTCGCCCGTTAAGCCATTCGTGCCCGCGCTGGTCACGCGCACTTGCACGTAGGTTCCCAGAAGCTCTATCGCTTGGGAAGTGAAATTTAGCATTCGATGGCAGGTCGAATAGCCAATCCACTGATTTTCCCGCCGGGACCTGCCGCTGACCATCACCTCGAAGGTTGCTCCAATCAGCGTTTGGTGGCACACCGCCTGAATTTCTCGCTGCCGCTCTTGTAGTCGCACCAGCCGGCCGGTCTTCTCATCCTCGGGCACGGCATCCGCCATCGATCGCGCTGGCGTGTTCGGGCGCGGTGAGTATTTGAACGCGAACATGCCCTCGTACTTCACCGCATCGAGCAACCCCAACGTTTCTTCGAAGTCCGCATCGGTCTCGCCCGGGAAGCCCACAATAATGTCGGTGGTAATGCTGATGGTGCGTCTCGCGCGGCGGATCATCGCAATTCGATCCAGATACTCCTCGCGGCTGTAGGTCCTTTGCATCGACCGCAAAATCCGCGTGGACCCCGACTGCGCCGGCAGGTGCACGTGATTGCAAATTTTCGGCTCGTCTTCCATCGCCGCGACGATGTCCGCCGTAAAGTCCCGCGGATGGGAAGTTGTGAACCGCACCCTCCGAATGCCCGGCACCTCCGCAGTGCGCAGCAGCAATTCGGAAAATTTCATTCGCCGCGAAGTTGGATCGGTGTAGGAGTTTACCGTCTGCCCCAGCAGTTGCACTTCGGAATAGCCCAACTCGGCAAGCTGCCGGACTTCTCGCAGCACCGCGTCGCTCGCGCGGCTGCGCTCCGGACCGCGGGTATACGGCACTACGCAATATGAACAGGCTTTATCGCAACCCTCGATGATGGTCACAAACGCGCGCCAGGGATTGTCCCGCCGGGTAACTTCGGTTTCGAAAGTCTCGTTGGTATCGTTGTCCAGCCCGCTGACCCGCTGATCTCCGCCTTCCAAGCGAGCCAGCAGCGCCGGCAGTTTGCTATAACTGGCCGATCCGCACACCAGGCTCACCCACGGAAATCGGCTGAAGACCCTTTCGCCTTCTTGCTGCGCCAGGCAGCCCAGCACCGCAATCGCCTGCCCTTCGGCTCGCGTGGTTTCGTATTCCCCCAGGCGCGAGAAGACCTTTTGCGCCGCTTTCTCGCGAATGCTGCAGGTGTTGTACAGCACCAGCGAAGCGTCGCGCGGCGCGGCCACTTGACGGTAGCCCCTCGACAACAGCACGCCTGCCACCTTCTCGGAATCGTGGTCATTCATCTGGCAGCCGAAGGTTTCCAGAAAAAACGTCCCACCACTAGCACCAGACCGTAAGGAGGAGGAAATCGCGGGTAGCGTAGGAGGGGAAGCCGGCCGAACGTCCGGGGCGACACCCGCACCACCTTCTCGCAGCGAATCCAGGCTGATATCGAAGCTGTGGCTCATCGGATTTTCGAGTCTAGCATAGCTATCCTGCAGCTCCCGGACTTCACGCTTGCTTCAACGCTTCAAACCTCTCGCTAACTCCACCCCGTAGCAGATTGAACACGCGCCTCTTTTCCGTCACGTTTCGTTGATTCCCCTTCGGTTCGTGTGCTACGGTTCAAGCGTCGGTAAAAATTTCGTTTCACTGAGGGTTAACGTCATTTTTTTGTTCACGACTGTCGTCTTAATCGACCTAGGCACCATTTTAGAACAGACCGGGTGGGTGGCCCGCAGCGTTCTCGGCATCCTCCTTCTCTTCTCCATCATTTCCTGGGGCATGATCCTTCAAAAATTGGGTCTCTTCAGCCGCATGAATCGCGAGAGCGATCAGTTTCTCCGAATCTTTCGCGCCACCCGCGGCGTCGCAAACCCCCAGGCACTGGCCGCTTCCGGGTCCCCGTTTTCATCCGTGTACTCAGCGGGATACCGCGAGTTGCAAAATCAAGTCGGCACCGCGCCGGGTAGCCCGCAGACTCCCCGGCTTAAGAGCTTGTCAGCGGTGACCGTGAATATGCAATTGGCGTCCGCCGAGGAACTTCGCCGCGCGGAAAAAGGCATGTCTTGGCTCGCTACCACCGGTTCCGTGTCTCCCTTCATCGGCTTGTTCGGAACCGTTTGGGGCATCATCGACGCCTTCTCGGGTCTCGGCAGTGCGGGCGCGGCCAGTCTTCGTGCCGTCGCACCCGGCATTTCCGAAGCTTTGCTAACCACGGCGGCGGGCCTATTCGTCGCCATCCCTGCGGTAATCTTTTATAATCAATTTTTGCAGAACATCCGGGTACTCGGGCAGCGTCTGGACAATTTTGCGTTGGAAGTCTCCTCGCAAATAGAGAAGTCGTTCAGCTAATACGCGTTGGGTTTTTCGCGGGGCCTCCCCAGCGCCGCCACACCGAACATGCCAAATATCTCCAAATCGACGCAGACCTCTCTGTCCGAGATCAACATGGTCCCGTTCATCGACGTAGTCTTGGTCTTGCTCATCATCTTCATGATCACCGCGCCGATTCTGCAGTCCGGTATCGAAGTCGACGTGCCCAAAACCCATAGTGTCAAAGAAATCACCGAACAGAAGCTGGTCATCACCGTCGACAAGGCCCAGCGCGTCTATCTTGGCAACGATCCCGTCAACGTCCATGACCTTGGTACCAAAATTCACGCTCAGTTGAAAAAGCCGTCGGACGGCGTTTTTCTTCGATGCGACGAGACGGTTCCCTTCGGCGCTTTCGCCAGCGTCGTTGACGCTCTGCGCCAGTCCGGCATCGCCAACATCAGCATCGTGACCGAACCCATTACCGACCGCCCGCGCGCCCGCTAGACGATGACCACCGCCGTCGCCACTTCCGATGAACTCCGGTTACCGAAATTTATTGTCTACTCTCTTTTTCTCCACGGCCTTCTCGCTGGCGCGATTCTCGCTTCGATCATCTACCAATATCGGGGTAACGCTTGGGCCGGGGTTGGCGGCGGCAGCGAAGGCAGCGTCTCGGTGAGTTTGACCTCCGGCAACATGGGCATCCCAATGCCCCAGCCGCCTGAAATCACCGATAGTAAAGCCTTCGACCCGACCAATGGACTGTACAAAGCGCAGCCTCAGCCTGAACCGCCCGCGCCGCCAAAGGACGCCACTCCAATTCCCAAATTCGAAAAGGAAAAGCCCCAGCCCAAACCCATCGAGCATCCTTCCAAAGTCTTCGAGAAAAGGACGCCCGCTCCAGACAATGCCGTCGATTACGGCAAAGGCGGCCGCCCGCAAGTTCCCACTGGATATGGTCAGACTCCAGGTTCGGCGGCCGGTGGTGTAGCAGTGCAAGGCCAGGGTGGCGGAGATTTTGCTTCGCGCTACGGCTGGTACATTGAGGCAGTCCGCCGCCGCGTGAACCAGAACTGGTTGCAGACCACCATCGACCCGGCGGTTCGCGCCGCTCGCGCGGCTCACTGCACCACCACGTTTACGATCTACCGCGACGGTACCGTGAAGGACGTCCACATGGCGCAGACCAGTGGCAACCTGTCGATGGACAACTCTGCGCAACGCGCCCTGCTCAGCTCTTCGCCGATGCCCGCGCTGCCCAGCGACTATTCAGGTTCGTATGTGAACGTGACATTCGATTTCGATCTTTCGCTGACGCGATGAGCCGCTTCCTTACAGTTCGCGCTTCGTTAGCGGATAGAAAACCGGAGGTACTCGTTTTGGTTCGAGCACAACTCACTTCGTCACCACGCGTTGCCTGGCACGGCATTCGTCTATGTCTCGCAGCGGCCCTGCTGCTTCTCGCCGGGTTTTCCGCACCTGCCCAGGACTGGTTCCACACCAGCACCGGTCTTGGCGTGGATAAGCCTCGGGTTGCTGTGGCCGATTTCGCCAACCGCAGCGACTCCGCGAAATCTCATTCGCAGCTGTTTACCCAGGTGGTTCGCGACGACCTGCAATTCAGCGGCATACTCGACCTGGTTAGCCCCAGCTTTTATCCCCCGGTGGTTCCCAGCGTTCCTGGCGAATTGAAGAATACCGCCTGGACCGATGCTCCCTCCAACGCCAACCTGGTTGCGTTCGGTAATCTCACCGAAACCTCCAGCGAGGTCGCCATTCAAGCCTGGCTGTACGACGTTCGTTCCCCCTCCACGCAAGCCGTCATTGGCAAGGTTTATCGCGGCGCTCCCACCGACGATCAGGTGCGTAAATTTGCTCACCAGTTCGCCGATGAAATCATCAATCGCCTTTCCGGCGGACTTCCCAGCATCGCTTCGACGCAAATTGCCTTTGTCAGCTCCCGAACCGGCACCAAGGAAATCTGGGTCATGGATTACGATGGCGCCAATCAGCACCCGCTCACTTCTCTTCACACCATCTCTCTGACGCCGCGGTGGGCGCCCGACGGTTCACGAATCGCCTTTACCTGCTTCGCCCCCGCTGGGGGCGTTGTCAGTCCGCAGATCTGCATGTACTCCATGGACGCCGGCAAAGTCATCTCCTTCCCGCGCTTCCGCGGTACCAATAGTTCTCCCGCATGGTCGCCCGATGGCTCGCAACTGATGTTTTCTTCCTCCATGCTGGGAAACCCAGAGATCTTCCTCACCGATTCCAATGGTGGCCATCCCAAGCGCATCACCTTTTCCTCCGGCGCCAGCACTTCTCCGGCCTGGAATCCCAAGACCGGGCAGAGCGTCGTCTTCGTAAGCGACCGCGGCGGTATTCCCAAGCTGTACATGATGAACGCCGACGGTACCAACTCCGCCGAAATCGATGTGCCTGACAAGGGCTATCTGATCGATCCGGCCTGGGCTCCCAACGGTCAGATTTTGGCCTTCAGTTGGCGACGTCCCGAGGGCAATTACGACATTTACGTCATGGACGCCGCCACTCACCAAATCGTCGAAATTACCCGTGACTCTGGCCGCAACGAACGCCCCAGTTGGGCTCCCGACGGCCGTCACATCGTGTTCGAATCCACCCGCGGTGGAACCCGGCAAATTTGGACCATGCTGGCGGATGGATCACAGCCGCACCAACTGACCATGAACGGGCACAACGAATCGCCCAACTGGTCGTCTCATTGATTTTCGCTGCAACATTTTCGTGTGTTCTTGGATATATCGCGTCACGAGATATCTACACGATTCACCCATCCGGTGCTACGATACGGGCTACGATGGGACGTTCACCAGGCTCATCTTTCCTTCAGGAGGAAAACGAATGATCGCGGTCTCCCGATCTCTTTACCGGGCCAGTCTGTTCGCCGCTATTTTGGCGGCTGCTTTCACTTTTGGATGCGCCAAAAAACCTCTCGCCTCCACTGCGCCTCCCGCTCCACCACCCGCACCGGCTCCTTCGCAGCCGACGGTGTCGTTGCAGGCTAGCCCGACGTCTATTTCCACCGGAGACTCTTCCACCCTGAGCTGGACTTCGACCGACGCCACGCAATTGACCATCGCTCCGGACATCGGCACGGTCACGGCTCAAGGCTCGACGAAGGTGACTCCCTCGTCTTCCACCAGCTACACCATCACCGCCAGCGGCCCTGGCGGTTCGGCAACCTCTTCCGCCCGGATCACCGTCGGCACTCCGCCGCCGGCCGAGACCGAGCTGGGTCCCGATGCGATATGGGTGAAGGAAGTGAAGGATGCCTACTTTGACTTCAACAAGGCTGACATTCGCTCCGACGCACGCACCGCGCTGGCCAGCACCGCGCAATTCCTCCGCGATTACCCGCAGATCAAAGTCACCATCGAAGGTCATTGCGATGAACGCGGCTCCACCGAATATAACCTGGCACTCGGCGATCGTCGCGCCAGCGCCGTCAAACAATATCTGGTCTCCTTGGGCATCTCTGCGGACCGGTTGAACACCGTCAGCTTCGGCAAGGAGAAGCCGTTCTGCATGCAGGCCACCGAGGACTGCTATCAGCAGAATCGCCGCGGCCATTTCGTCAAGGCCCGGTGATCAGACGTCCTTGGTTGCCATCTCGTTGACGTCGACAGTTGCCCATCAGCCGCGCTCGAGCCAACTCTTCCTCCGGCGCGGCTGTCTCGTTACAGTGGGATGACCGCTCTGCGATCATCTATACTAGCCAGTGCCGTGCTCCGCACTTGCCCAATTCGATGCCGTTCGACTTCGTAGGAGGATTTGCATGCGTATACGCAACGTTGCCATCTTTAGCGCCGCCGCCCTCGCCGGAATGATAGCCGGTAATCTGATCGGGCCGCGACCCGTGGGAGCCGTCGCGCGAGAGATTATCGAACTTCAGCGGGATGTCACCACACTGCTGCAAGGTCAAAAGGATCTCAGCAGTCAGATGACTCAGGACCACACCGTGATGAAGACCTTGGTCGAGCAGTCCGGCGACAATGTCGGCAAGCTCAACGCCACCATGAGCTCGCTGCAGAAGTCTGTCCAAGATGTGCAGGCCAACTCCGGGGCTCGCCTGGACACCATGTCCACTCAGGTTCAGGGACTCTCGGACAATCTCGAGGAGATTAAGTCTCGGCTGGGCAAGGTCAATCAGCAGCTGGTCGATCTGCAGAACACCGTGCAGAGTCTGGACGCCAAAATTTCCGGCGGCACCCCGACCTCCAGCGCCCCTCCCGGACCCGGTATGACTTCAGCCCCGCCCTCATCCGCTCCATCAGGCCCGGCGCCGTCGGCCGACACCCTCTATTCCAACGGCCTGCGGGATATCACCAGCGGGAAATATGACCTCGCTCGGCAGGAATTTCAGGATTACCTCAAGTATTACGGCGACACCGATCTCGCTTCCAACGCGCAGTTTTACCTCGGGGAAATTGCCTATTCCCAGCGCAGCTACGATCAGGCCGTCACCGAATACGATCGCGTTCTCACCAACTACCCTAGAAGCTTCAAGCTGGCCCCTGCCCGCCTCAAGAAAGGCATGGCCCTCATCGAGCTTGGTCAAAAAAATTCCGGTGTGCGTGAATTGCGGGAAGTCGTCAAGCGCTATCCCGGCACCGAGGAAGAACGTCGCGCCCGCGCCAAGCTCAAGGAACTCGGCGTTGGACCCACCGCCATCGGCTGACCTCGGTTGATCTTCCGCCGCTTCGCAGTCCCCGGTCCGCTTTCCTTTTGCCGTCAGTTCCATTTTATTTCCCCGCGTGTTATGGTCCTCGCCGAAAGAGGTTTGTGCTTATGTCTGTAAATAGAGTGATTCTTGTTGGCCGCCTTGGTCGCGATCCCGAGACCCGCTACACCGGCGGGGGGCAGGCTGTTGCGAATTTTTCTGTCGCTACCGACGAAACCTTCAAGGATCGCAACGGTGAGCGACAAAAGCGCACCGAGTGGCACAAGATTGTTGTCTGGGGCAAGCAGGCTGAAATCGCCCAGCAATATCTGAAGAAGGGTTCTCTGATCTTCATCGAAGGGCGCATTCAGTCCCGCGAATGGCAGGATAAGGAAGGCCAGAAGCGCACAAGCTTCGAGATCGTGGCCAGTAACTTCCGCATGCTGGGAGGTCGTGCCGATGGCGCGGCGGCCGGTGCTGGCGCGTCTCGCGGCGGAGGTGATGACTTGGAAGGCAGTGCAGCCCCGGCGGACGACAGTTTCGGTGGCGGACACTCTGGCAGCGGTGCTGCCGGCGGCGGGCCGGAACTCTCCGACGAAGATATTCCCTTCTAGTCTCGTCAGGCTCGGATGCCTTCGGTTAATCGTCAATTCCGTTTGCAGAATCGCCCCCAAGGCATGCTCGTTCCCGGCGATCTCCAGCTTTCCGAGGTCCCGCTTGCAGCGATCGGCGAAGGCCAGGCTCTTGCCCGCGTCCGCTATCTTTCCATTGACCCCACCATGCGCGTTTGGATGTCCGATATCCCGCAATACATGCCACCCGTTGCCGTTGGTGATGTCATGCGGGCCTTCGGCCTCGCCGAAATCGAGGAATCACGCTCGCGCCACTGGAAGAAGGGCGACCGCTTGGTCGGCCTGACCGGTCTCCAGGAGTATGTGCGCCTGGACGACACGGAAAAAAGCGGCTTCCGCAAAACTCCGGACATTCCCTTCCTCTCCGACACCGCCTTCCTGGGTGTGCTCGGTATTACCGGCCTCACCGCGTATTTCGGCATCACCGATATCGCCAAGCCCCAGAAGGGCGAAACTCTGGTTGTCTCCGCTGCCGCTGGTGCCACCGGCAGCATCGCCGGGCAAATTGCCAAAATTCACGGGTGCCACGTCGTCGGGATTGCCGGCGGCGAAGAGAAATGCCGGTGGTTGACCGAAGAGCTTGGCTTCGATGCCGCCGTCGATTACAAGCGCCCCGATTGGAAAGGCCAGCTTGCCGCCGCCACGCCTCGCGGCATCGACATCAATTTCGAAAACGTCGGTGGCGAAATCATGCACAAGGTTCTGCACCGCATGAACCTTTTCGGCCGGGTGGTCCTGTGTGGTCTGATCTCCGGCTACACCAAAGAGGATCCCGCTTTGGCTAGCTTTGCGACTGTGCTGACCAAGCGCTTGCGGGTTCAGGGATTTATGATCATCGACTACGCTGATCAATTCACCGACGCCGCGACCCAGCTTGGCAAATGGAAGATGTTCGGAAAACTGAAGGACCGCGAAACCATCGTCGAGGGCTTGGAGAAAGCCCCTGATGCTATCAATATGCTGTTCGCCGGGCAAAATATAGGCAAACTGATAGTCAAACTCTAGCTATCTTCCGGGGGGAGGCGGCGGGTTGCGTTTTCTCTCTTCGTCCAATCGCTTCAAGAACTCTTCGAACTTCGGTTGCTGCTCCGGCGTGAGTACTGCCCGGATTCGATCGCGGGTCTGCTGCCGGTCCTGGTTTCGCTGTGCATCGTAGCGGTCCTGATTCGTCTTATATTGCTCGTGCAGATGATTCAGAACAGCCTCCACTTGCGTGCGTTGGTCCGGACTCAATCCGAGTTCTTTAGTCATTTGGTCCAGCTTTTGCGCCCGCCGTTGCTCGTCAGTGACCTGCATGTTCGCGGACGTCGAGTGGTGCGCGAACGTGTAACCAAATACTCCACCCAGCAGAACTCCTAGGACAAAGACGGCCCCCACCCACAAGCCCGCCTTTCTTAACCCTTCGTTCATTGACCTCGCTCCGTCAGGCTAGCCAGCACATCATCCGTACTGGTTATGGTCGAATGGTCAACGATGGGCTCCCCTGCCAAATCCGTCGCGACCACAGCCCCACTTGGCGTCGAAGAAACAGATCGCCCGTACATCCAGGTCGTCGCCAGGAGTAGCGCGATTAAAGAGACGCCACTCACTCTTGCCGCCAATTTCGGCACAAACGACCACATATCCAGTGTGGATGGTGACGCGGATTGCTTCGCCGAAATTTCCGCCATGACCCGCGTCGCGAACCACGGTCCAGGCGTATCTTCGCGGGTCGCCAGCGCCGATAGTACTTGTCGGGTCGCGACGTGGTCGTCCAGGGCTATCCGGCAATCTTCACAACCTTGGGCATGCGCCCGCAAACGTCCAGGCATCGATTCCCCGGACGCACTGCTATCCAGAGCCGCCATCAACGCCTGACAGTCTTTACTTCTTGTCTTCAGCCAGCTCCACATGTTCTACCCCCAGACCGCCCGATCACCCACCACGCTTACGCGCAAAACTTACAATTCGGCGCCTCGCCCGAAACAATCGAACCTTCACCGTATTTGCATTCAAATCCAGAATTTCCGCAATTTCTTCCACTGCGAAACCTTCAACTTCCTTCAGCACCAGCATCGCTCGATCACGTTCATCGAGACATTCCAGTAGATTTGCCACCCGCTGCCGCGCCGCCAACTTGTCGCTGATGTCCGGCTCGTCTCGACCTCGTTCGCCGGCCGCCCCGTATTGCCGGGTCTGCTCCTCACTGAGGTCTGATTCGTAGGTCAGCGGCCGCACTTTCTTTTTTCGCAGCATGTCCCAGCATTCATTCACCGTGATTTTATAAAGCCAGGTGCTGAACGCCGCCCGCTGGTCAAACCGCTTCAGCGAGAAGTACGCCTTGACGAAGACCTGCTGCGCAATATCTTCCACATCCTCGCGCCTGCGGAGAATGCCCCCGGCAACCGCGAATACCCGGTTCTGGTGCCTACGGATCAGCTCCTCGAACGCTTCCTTGTCTTCGGCCTGCGCCCGCCGAACCAGCTCCCGATCGTCGGCAGCGCCGCGAGCTCTAACCGCTGCGGCTCCCGTCGTCGCGCCAGTTTGCGCGCCAGATTGGCCGGAAGACTCCACTTTTGGGACGCGCGCCATGGTCAATAGGTTACGCTGTATCTGCGTAGGCGTGTAGCCCGCGCAGCAGATGTTTCATTCGCCCTTTGGCTGACTTTATACTTGCTAGCATCGTACCTACATGCAATAATATCTGCATGATTATTGGTGACCGCCTTCGCGCTTTGCGCGAAGAAAAGAAACTTTCCCAGGGTGATATCGAAAAACGCACCGGCCTGCTTCGCTGCTACATATCTCGCGTGGAAAATGGCCACACTGTTCCTGCCATCGAAACGCTGGAAAAGCTGGCCCGCGCTCTCGAATGCCCTCTCTATCAACTCTTCTACGACGGCGAAGAGCCGCCCCAACTCCCCAACCTTCCCAAGCGCAAATCGTCTGATGACATTGCCTGGGGGAGCACCGGCAAGGAAGCTCGTTTCCTCAATAAACTTCGCCGCTTATTAAGCAAGGCCGACGAGGAAGATCGCAAGCTGATCCTGTATATGGCCCAAAAAATGGCCAATCGCTAGCCCGCAGGTATTCGAAGCGATCATAAAGGGCCGGGGGCATGCCTCCCGGCCCTTTTCCTTGCCCGACTCTGTTACTCCCATTCAATCGTGCTTGGCGGCTTTGAGCTGATGTCGTACACCACCCGAGTGACGCCGGGCACCTCGTTCACGATCCTAGTCGAAATCCTCTCCAGTACCTCTCCGGGCAGCCTCACCCAGTCCGCGGTCATGGCGTCTTCGGATTCCACCACCCTTACCGCTACGGTCAACCCATAGGTTCGGCCGTCCCCCATTACCCCCACGCTGCGTACCGGAAGCAGCACCGCGAAGGCTTGCCAGACTTTCTCGTGCAGCCCGGCCCGCCGGATCTCCTCCACCACCACCGCGTCGGCTTCCCGCAAGATTACTAGACTCTCATATGTCACTTCACCAAGTAGCCGTACTGCTAAACCGGGGCCCGGAAACGGGTGTTTCAAAAGGAGCTCGTCCGGCAGCCCGAGATTCCTGCCGATCCGCCGTACTTCGTCCTTGAATAGGTCTCGCAGTGGTTCAATCAGCGCAAACGGCATCTTTTCCGGTAGCCCGCCGACATTGTGGTGGCTCTTGATAGTCGCCGAGGGGCCCTTGGTCGATACCGACTCGATCACGTCCGGGTACAGCGTCCCCTGCACTAGGTATTGGATTTCTCCGTGAGCTTGCCCTGCTTGAAGCTGCAAGGCCTGCTCCGCAAACACCGCGATGAACTCCGCCCCGATGAGCTTCCGTTTCCGCTCCGGGTCGGTGACTCCCTTTAATTGCTTCAGAAACCGCTCCGAAGCATCAACCCCGATGACCTTCAGGCCAAGCCGGTCTCGCAGCATCTCCAGCGTGTGCTCAAATTCGTTTTTCCGCAGCATGCCGGTATTCACAAAAATGTTCATAAGGCGGTCGCCGATCGCCCGGTGCACCAGCACCGCCGCCACCGTCGAGTCCACTCCCCCGCTCAAGGCGCAAATCACCCTCCCGGTGCCCACCTTTTTGCGAATCGCCGCCGTGGTCTCCTCGATAAACGCCGCCCCGCTCCACTTCGACTCCGCCCGGCACACCTTGAACAAGAAATTCTTCAGGATCTCCGTTCCGCCTTCGGTGTGCTGCACTTCCGGGTGGAACTCCACCGCGTAAATCTTGCGCAGGTGGTCTTCCACGGCCGCCACCGCATTTTCCGTCTGTCCCGTCGCGTGAAAGCCCTCCGGCAGGCGAACCACGTGATCCCCGTGACTATTCCAGATCCGCAAGGACCCCGGCAGCTTTGCAAACAAATGCGATTCGGCTCCTCCGTTGGTCACATTCAGGACCGCGCTCCCGTACTCCCGCCGTTCCGCCCGCTCCACCTTCCCTCCCAGAGCGTTGGTGATCCAATGCATCCCGTAGCAAATCCCTAGCACCGGCAGCCCCAGCTGCAGCACCTCCGGATCGCACTGCGGCGCATCCGGCCCATAGACCGAGCTCGGCCCGCCGGACAAAATCAGCCCGACCGGCTGAAATTTCATGATCTCTGGGATGGAAACCGTGCAAGGAAGCACGGAAGAAAACACCTGCTGCTCACGCACCCTCCGCGCGATCAGTTGCGTATATTGCCCGCCGAAGTCGATCACCACGATGCCGCCCAATTCCGAATTCGGCCTGGCCTTCTGTTCCTCCATCTTCACTCCGATCGTCATCGCGCCCCGATCCGCGACCACCGTCGCGGCACCCATCCGTTGGGCGCTAAGCTACCACTAGATTCACGAGTTTATCCGGCACGACGATCCGCTTCACAAGCTTCTTCCCGTTGATATGATGGGCCACCGCCGGGTCCGCCAGCGCCTTGGGTACCAATTCCGCTTCCCCCAGGCCCGCCGCGACCTTCATCCTGCTGCGCACCCGGCCATTCACCTGCACTACGATCTCGACTTCCTCGTCGCGTGCCAATGCCGCATCGAATTCCGGCCAGCGCGTTGCGGTCAGCCCGTCCTTATGCCCCAGCATCTCCCACAACTCCTCCGCCACATGCGGCGTCATCGGCGCCAGCATCAATGTCAACAGCTCCAGCGCTTCTTTCTGCGCCGATGCACGAATTCCCTCATCCAGCGGCTCCAGTGCGTAAATCGTATTGCACAGCTCCATAATCAGCGCGATCGCCGAGTTGAAGTGCCACCGCGTCTCGAAATCCTGGGTCACCCGCCGCAGCGCCTGATGCGCGGTCCGCAGCAGCAGTTTCTCTTTCTCGCTGGCCTTCGCGGCATCCACATTCTCCGCCTTCACGCCGCACAGTGCGTCGCCATGCCTTGCCACCAGCCGGAACACCCGGTTCAGAAACCTCCAAGACCCTTCAATACTCTCTTCGCTCCACTCCAGATCCTTCTCCGGTGGCGCGGCAAATAGCGTATATAGCCGCCCCGTATCCGCGCCGTATTTCTCGGCCATCTCCAGCGCGCCAACCACATTCCCCTTCGACTTCGACATCGCTACGCCGCCCTTTTGCACCATGCCCTGCGTAAACAGACGCGCGGCCGGCTCGCTGTGGCTGATCAATCCCATGTCTCGCATCACCTTGCACCAGAATCGCGAGTACAGCAGGTGCAGAATCGCATGGGTAATTCCGCCGATGTACTGATCAATCGGAAACCAATACGCCACCTTCTTCGGATCGAACGGCGCCTGATCGTTGTGCGGATCGCAGTACCGGTAAAAATACCAGGACGAGTCCACGAATGTATCCATCGTGTCCGTTTCGCGCCGAGCCGGCCCGCCGCATTTCGGACAAGTCGTATTCACAAACTCCGGCGTCGACGCCAGTGGCGATTCCCCCATCCCCGTCAGCGTAGGATTCGGCGGCAGCACCACCGGCAAATCCGCGTCCGGTACCGCCACCATTCCGTCCTTCACGCAATACACCACCGGAATCGGCGTGCCCCAGTACCTCTGCCGCGAAATCCCCCAATCCTTCAGCCGGAACGTCGTCTCGCGCCGGCCAAATCCCTGGTCCTGCGCGAAAGCGGCCATCTTGATGATCGCTACGTGTGGCGCCAGCCCATCATACGGCCCTGAATTCACCAGCTTGCCGTTCGAATCATCCCCATACGCATTGGTCATATTCTCCGGAACCAGCGGCTCGCCCTCCCGAGGCTGCACCACCACTCGAACCGGTAAGCCATACTTTCGGCAAAATTCGAAATCCCTCTCGTCATGAGCCGGAACGCACATTACCGCTCCGGTGCCATATTCCAGCAACACGAAGTTCCCTACCCAGATTGGAATCCGTTCCCCGCTGAACGGATTCGTGACCTGCCGCCCGGTGAAGAATCCTTCCTTCTCGGCAGTCGCCAGATCTTCCGCTTTGGTCGAGGCCTTGCGCATCTGCGCCAGCAGCCCCTCGGCGCCAGCCCGTTCCGGCGACCCTTCTAGCAGCCTCGCGACCAGCGGATGCGTGGGCGCCAGAATCAACGCCGTCGCTCCATAAATGGTGTCGATCCGCGTCGTGAACACTTCGATCGGCTCGATCCCACCCACGTCCACCAGTGCAAACTTCACCCGCGCGCCCACCGACTTCCCGATCCAGTTGCGCTGCATGGTGATGACCCGTTCCGGCCAGCCGCCCTCCAGCAATTTCAAATCATCCAGCAGTTGTTCCGCATAAGCCGTGGTCTTAAGAAACCACTGCTCGATCTCCCGCACTTCCACCAGCGTATCTTCATGACGCCAGCAATATCCGTTAATCACTTGTTCATTTGCCAGTACCGTGCAGCATTTCGGACACCAGTTCACCCGGCTCTTTTTCCGGTACGCCAGGCCACGCTCCAGCATCCGAAGAAAAAACCACTGGTTCCAGCGATAATATTCCGGCTCGCAAGTTGAAATCTCCCGCCGCCAGTCGTAGCTGAACCCAAAGCGCCGCAGCACTCGTTGAAACTCGGTAATATTTTGATTGGTCCACGTTCGCGGGTGGGTATGATTTTTGATCGCGGCGTTTTCCGCCGGCAGGCCGAAAGCGTCCCAGCCCATCGGATGCAGGACGTTGAATCCGCGCATCCGCTTCACTCGCGCTACCACGTCTCCAATGGTGTAGTTGCGCATGTGTCCCATGTGCAGCGTCCCCGATGGATACGGCAGCATTTCCAGTGCGTAATATTTTGGTTTGGAAGAATCCGCTTCGGATTCGAACGCTCGCGCTTCTTCCCAGCGCTTTTGCCACTTCGCTTCGATCGCCTGTGGATTGTAGTCCGCCAACACGCCCCGCTTCTTTACCGCCCTTTTTGCTTTTCCGCCGCCTTCTTATTTTTCTGCGCCGCCGCGTGCATCTTCGCCGCGGTCTTTTTCGCCGCCGCCGTTAGCATGGAGAATCCCTTCTCCGCCTCTGGCGCTTCACCCTTCAAGCCCGCCAAATTCCATAGCTGGGCCACATTCTTACGATCGTCTCCCGGCTCGTCAATCGGCGTCTCCGCAATAAACGCCCGTCCTGGCAATCCGCCCGACGGATTTGCGCTCAACATCGAGTGTTGCAGCAATCGTTCAAACGCCGCTGCTCCGATCTTCCCTTCGCCAATATGCTCATGCCGGTCCACTTTGCTTCCTAGCTGCATCTTTGAATCGTTCGCGTGGAAAACCGGCACTCGGTCCATTCCCACCGTGCGGTCGATCGCCTGCAGCGTCGACTCCAGGCCGCTCTCACTTCGAATGTCATAGCCCGCCGCGAACAGGTGTGCCGTGTCGACGCAGGCTCCCACGTTCAATCCTTCCAGCGATCCCACAATCTCACCCAATTCTTCCAGCGACCACGCCAGCGAATTCCCCATCCCCGCGCTGTTCTCAATCAACACTCGCAGATCGCTTGACTTCAAGCGCTTGCTCGCCTGCTTCACCGCGTCAATCACTTCAGACACCGCTTGCCGCCGCGTCCCATCGCCACAGGTTCCCGGATGCACCACCAGGAAGTCTGCTTCCAGCGCCATGCCGCGCACCAATTCTTCCTGGAACGCTTGGATCGACCGGGTCCGCAGCATCGGCTGTTGCGCCGCCAGATTCATCAAATAATTCGCGTGAATCACCACCGGGCCAAGTCCCAGCTCCGCCCGCCGCGCCCGAAACTCATACGCGGCCGGCTCCGTGATACGCGCCGAACCACCATTCCACATCCGCGGGTTCGCCGAAAAAAACTGCACTGCCGTGCATCCCAATTTCTGCGCAGATTCCAGCGCCCTTACAAATCCACCCGAAATCGACGTATGGATGCCAAACCGCAGCTTCCCATCCATCCAATCCGGCGGCAAAACCTCAGGTTCCGGCTCTGGCCGATACTCATCCTCCGGATCGAACTCCGTCCGGGTCACCACTTGCTCAGTCACTCCGGCCTGCTCCGCACCGTTAACCTGCTCTTGCTCAACAACATCCATCAATTGATCTCTGTCAACCATAGTCACCGTAATCCCCATTCGCCCACACCCAGCCGCTGCGCTGGTCGCGGCTCCGATCACCGCCATTTTTATCGTCTCTCAAACCACCCATTCTATCACATGCCTCAACATCACCGATTTCGACCTCCTACCTCCGCCTTTGCGAAGACCAGCTCGTACCCGGCTTGCCCGGAGTCGGGAAGGGCCCTCAGGGTGACTCGCCAGTTTCTTCGCCTTCCAAACTCAAAAAATTGTCGATTTTGTCATTGTTCATTCGTCGTTCTGGTAGAGCCAGGAAAAATCACCGCAGGAGGCGAACATGGCGCGGCAATCAACACACTCTAGGAACCATCCATCCATTGCGACCTTGGCAATCGTTGGCCTAGTTCTTTCCATTTTGTTTCGAATTTTTAACCGGATGATCCCGCAGAGCTGCAATCTTCTCGACCAGACCGCTTGGATAGCGCTACAAATATTGCGTCCGATCGCGGCCGGCAACCTGCATGCCGTGGTCGCGCACCTGTTCCCAGGGTCATGCGTGTTGCAGCATTTACCCGACCTCGGCACATCCATCTTGGCGCTGCTGTGCCTCATCATCGGCTGGCCGCACGAAGCCCCTCGAACATGACGCTTCGGTTCGCCGACCCTGAACAAAATGGTTGCAAAAACTTTTCCGGCATGTCGATTTCAGTCTCGACCGTTCGACGGTACAGTAGAGGCCAGCTTCTCCGGTCATCGCCCGGCAAGCCGGCTCCAGACTTAACGCAAAGGAGGCAACGATGCGATTCATGGTGGTCGTCAAGGCCAGCAAGGATTCTGAAGCAGGCGTGCTCCCCAAACAGCAGTTGCTCGATGAGATGGGCAAGTTCAACGAAGAACTGGTGAAAGCCGGGGTCCTGCTCGCCGCCGAAGGCCTCCAATCCAGCTCCAAAGGCAAGCGCATTCGCTTCTCGGGCACGAACCGCACGGTGATCGACGGGCCCTTCGCCGAGACCAAAGAACTCATCGCCGCCGGCTTCTGGCTGTGGCGAGTTCGATCGCTCGAAGAAGCTATCGAATGGGCCAAGCGCTGCCCCAATCCCCACGAAGGAGAATCCGAAATCGACATTCGTCAAGTCTTCGAAGCCGCCGACTTCGCTTCCGCACTGACTCCCGAACTACGCGAGCAAGAAAAAGCGGAGCCCAAGTATCAGCTGCGGGGCTCGAAAAATAATTTCAACGATCCTGTCGATCTCACAGAGTTTCATTCGACGTATTCATAGAGCCAGCTTTTTCGGTCCAGTCCACACCGAACGGAAAGCGCGCTCAACCAATTAAGGAGATGTGACCATGAAATTCATGATGATCGTAAAGCACGCCGAGCTGTCCGGCCCGCCACCGCCGGCGCTGATCGAAGCCATCGGTAGGCTCAGCCAGGAAGCGGCCAAGGACGGCACCATGATCGGCAGTGGTGGGCTACTCGGAACGGCCACCGGCGCTCGTGTTCAGCTTTCCGGCGGCAAAATCAAAGTGGTCGACGGGCCGTTCACCGAGTCTAAAGAAATCATCGGCGGCTACGCGCAGTTCGAATTGAAATCCAGAGAACAAGCCATCCAGTCGGCGGTCCAATTCATGGAGCTCCACAAGAAATATTGGCCGGAGTGGGAAGGCGAGACCGAGGTTCGAGAAATGATGGGCCCCGAGGGCTCCGCTTCCGACCGCTAAGCGTGCTTTCTGTTCGGCGCGATCGAAAAACGCAGCTTTTTCCCGGCCCGCTCGCCGCGCCGCACTTGCGTCGGCCATCCGAAGCTGGTGTCATGGTGCCCATGAGCACCTCCATCGGCGACACCCATCGCGCCATTGAGGCCGTCTGGCGGATCGAATCCACCAAGATTATCGCCAGGGTTGCCCGAATGATCAGTCGCGGCCTGGTGGCCCTAAGTCGCGCCGAACGCCTCGCCGAACACGCCGTCGCCGGTTCCACCATCACGGCCGGTCCATACACCTTGCAGGCGGCACTGCGGCCTGCCATGCCCGTGCTCGCACCCCGAGGAGACCGACTGGCCCCGCATCGTCTCTACGATACCCTCGCTGGGGTCAATGCGTCGCCGGTCGTCGAGCTGAATCGCGCCGTCGCCGTCGCAATGGCCTTCGGCCCGGCAGCCGGCCTGGAAATCGTCGACGCCCTGACCTCTGAGCCCTCCCTTAAGAACTACCATCTCCTGCCCAGCGTCCGCGGCGACCTGCTCTCTAAACTCGGCCGTTCAAGCGAGGCCCGATCCGAATTCGAACGAGCCGCCTCCCTAAACCGCAACGCCCGCGAACGAACCGTTCTCCTCGACCGCGGCCGCTCCTGCCTCACCTAGCCAGGCTCGGCGAAATCGCGGAATCATCTCTGCCTACGCAGAAAACGCCTCTTCATGCTTTTGTTCAACGACTTAGCAGTACTCCCAAAGCACAGACCCAATCCAGACCCAGAACATTGTGCGCTCGGAGCCCACGGCGCAACGTGCGAGCTGTCAGCCGACTCACTGGCACATCAAAAAGGGAGAAACTCCCATGAAATACGTACGCAGCGGGGCTACCACCGTTTTGTTGCTGCTGGCATCTGTTTCCTTCGCTGTGAAGGCCCAAGAACATCCTCTTGTGACGGCCGAGGTCCCCTTTGCGTTTACCGTCAACGATGCCAATCGTCCCCCAGGCACCTTCACCGCTTCCCTCCTGTCTCCCAGCAACATGATTAAGCGGATAAGCTCGGATGGGCGGAACGCGGCTATCATCCCCAACGCGATTTCGGCACGGAAGTCGGACGCGACGAAGGAACCCAAGCTGGTTTTTCACCGCCTGGTAACGCTTACTTCATGGCGCAGATCTGGGAACAGGGCAACACCGTGCATCGGCAGTTCGGAACGGCAACGATGCCCGCCAACTGGCCCGAAACGGCGAACCGGTCCAGCATCACGGAAAACAACTAGGGGTGGCGATGTACTGTTAACTAGCCCCACGCCAAATTTGTTCCGCTTCCGCCAATCCAGTACACTCGCGGGTTAGCTACCACCCGGAGGAACCGGTAATGTTAGTGGTCATGCAGTCCCACGCTTCCGAGGAGCAGGTGCGCGCTGTCTGCCAGCGCATCGAAAGTCTCGGCTTGAAAGCCCATCCGATTCCTGGCGCTGGACGCACCGCCATCGGCATCACCGGCAATCAGGGCGCCATCGATCTCGGCGTCCTGGAGTCCCTTCCCGGCGTCATCGAGTGCATCCCGGTCAGCAAGCCGTACAAACTGGTCAGCCGCGACGTCAAAGCCGAAGACACCATTCTGCGCATTCCCACGCCGCGCGGTGACGTTCTGGTCGGCGGCCAGCACATCGCCCTCGTCGCCGGACCTTGCGCCGTCGAAACCGAAGAACAGTGTTTCGCGATCGCTGAGCAGGTCGCTCCGACTGGCTGTCGCCTGTTCCGCGGCGGCGCTTACAAACCGCGCACGTCCCCCTACAGCTTCCAGGGATTAGGCGAAACCGGCCTGAAAATCCTTGCCAGCGTGCGCGAAAAATTCGGCTTCGGCATCATCACCGAAGCCATCGACAACGAATCGATTGATCTGGTCGAGAAATACGCGGACGTGATTCAGATCGGTGCGCGCAACATGCAGAATTTCTCATTGCTCAAGCGCGCTGGCCGCTCCAAAAAGCCGGTCCTGCTCAAGCGCGGAATGTCCGCGACTCTCGACGAATTCCTGATGGCTGCCGAATACATCCTCTCCGAAGGAAATTACAACCTGATGCTTTGCGAGCGCGGGGTGCGTACCTTCTCCGACTTCTCGCGCAACACCCTCGATCTGGCGGTTGTGCCCGCGGTCAAGAAACGAAGTCATCTCCCCATCCTGGTCGATCCGTCGCACGGAACTGGAAAACGCAGCAAGGTTCTGCCTCTATCGCGTGCTGCGATCGCCGTTGGAGCCGACGGCTTGCTCGTCGAAGTCCATCACCAACCAGACCAAGCTCTCTCCGATGGCGTGCAATCGATCCTCCCTGAAGAATTTGCCGAGCTCACCGACGAGGTCCGGCAAATTGCCGCGGTCCTGCATCGCCAAATCAACTGATGCCATGCCCACGCCGCCTTCATCGCGGAGACAATTTCAAACAGCGATGTCCGTTCGCACTATGCCCACCGTATTTGCACTCGATGCGATGCCCGGCAATCCATGATTCGCCGTCCCAGCAAACGCGTGATTTTCCTCAGCGTAATCTTGCTGTTTGGCGCACTGGTGCTCATCGCTCGAGAGCATCGCCCGTCCTTCCTGCTTCCTGGCCTGCACCTCAACGCCTACGTCTCGTCCACCGATGGCAACGTCACCGTCATCGACCTGGTCAAGCTTGGCGCAGTCGCGCGCGTCGCGATCGGTCCGGGTCTCTCCGGTATGCGCGAACACCCCACTCGCAGCGAAGTCTGGGGGGTCAGTTCCCAGGGTGGGTACATCTGGATCCTCGACGCGCGCAGCAATCAAATCGTCGCGCGAGTTCCCGTTGGCCCGCTTCCCTACGCCTTGGATTTTTCCGCTGATGGCAACCGAGCTTACGTGACTTCGTCAGCAAGCGATTCCTTGCTGGCCATCGACTGTAAAACCCGCGCGATTGTGGCGCGCGGCCGCACGGGAGGAGAACCGGTGTTGGCTCGAGTCACTCCCGACGGCAAAAGCATTCTGGTCGTCAATCATCGCGACGCAACTCTGGGAGTTCATGATGCTGCAACTCTGCAACTCCGCCGAACCATGCCCGTTGTCGATCGACCCGACGAAGTGACTGTTGCCTCGGACAGTACCATCGCTTTTGTGCTGAGCCGCAGTGAGCCACAGCTATCGGTGGTCGATTTGCGGCGCAGCGTGTTGCTCACCAACCTGCAACTCGCAGGGAACCCCTCGCAAATGCTGCTCAAACCCGATGGTGGCGAACTTTACGTAATCTCTCCGGGATCTCACGGCTTGCAGGTAATTAACACCTGGACCTATGAGGTAGGCGACTACGTACTCCTCGGCTCAGCTCCGACGCGCGGCGTCCTGTTGCCGGACGCCAGCACCTTGTTCGTTTCCGACACCGCTGCCGGCCGCATCACGCCGCTGGACATTTTCAATCGGCGCGTCAGCCGCCCAATTGAAGCGGGCCAGTCCCCGGTCGCATTACGTTTTGAATCGGTCGGCTCGGAAGAAAAACCCAGCTTGCTTCTGGTCGTCAACCAGGCTTCCAGCGATCTCTCGGTGATACGGGTGCGCTCCGACAGCCAAACACTGCTGACCATGATTCCTGTCGGACAAGTTCCCGGCGATCTGGCCATTAAATTATTTTCCGACGCGCGCGACAGATGACAGTCTTGGCTTGCCCAGTCGTCCGCTGCCAAAACAAATCGAGAGCGAGCCGAGAATCGTGACGCGCTATCTTTACTATTCTTCGATGGGCCACGCGCAATCGTCTTCGCCCAGGGGAATCTCCAGAAACCCTGCGGCGGGCAGGACATCCACCGGCAGACCGCCATGCCACAGCGCGATTCCCAACCGCAGTGTCTTCTGGCCTTTCAGCTTGATATGTTCACGCTTCACGGAGACTTCCAGAATCTGGTCGAAGGCGGCTTCCACAATGCTTCCAGGATGCAGCAGACAAGCTCTCGCTTCTTCCACCGCAAACTCGCGCAGCCGTCCGCGTTGCAGCGCGGCCACCACCGTCAATTCTTCCGCGCCTCCGAGGGTGATCCGAAATTCCGGATCTTCCAGCTCCCGCAACGCCTCCAGGAATGGATCGATGCGCACGCAGAAGCGATCGTCGGCAAAGCCGTAACGCAATTCCCGCAAGTAAAAGGTTCGCCCGTGCATGGCACCGCCGCGTCGCTCCGGAGAGAAAAGCCCAGCGCTCAGCCATTCAAAGTACGAAGTATCCAATCCGTCCACTTTGATTTTCAGGGTGCCGTTCGGCGGGACCTGCAGCGCGTGCTCGGGCTGCCGCTTGATGGGTTTCGCCAGCTCTTCCGGGGCGCTTTGTCCCAGCGCGAGGTACACGCCGGTGAGATGCTTGCGATACAGTGCATCGAACTCGGCATCGTTCGCGGTACTGTGCTCCGGGCCATACCACCAGCACCAGTCGCTGCCTTCCGCCGCCAGCAGCGATTCCATCGCTTCGGCCAGGCCGGTTGCCGTCGGCGCGCCTTCTCTGCCCTTCTCACTCGCGTCCACTGCCCGGGTGTAGGCCTCGCGTGCGTCCCACAACAACTCCCACGCCGCCACGTCTTCGGAGTGGCCAATCCACACGTCGAAGTTGGCGTTGATCCACGACGCGGGGAAAATACCCGCGGTGGTGGGCGCATCCGGCGCCGCCGCAATCGCCTCGCTCGCGGTCATAGCGAGGAAGTCGGGGTCGCTTTCGATGCGGCGATAAAAATGGAGCAGAAACTCGCGACCATTTCCCGGATAGTATTCCCAGGCATTTTCGCCGTCGAGGAAAAGACAAATCGTCAGCGGATTCTGACTGGAGACGCGTTCGCCGAGAAATCTTAGCCGGCTGTGCAAATCCTCGGCGGCGGCGCGGCTATCCATGCGGCTATAAACGAAGCCGATCAAATCGGACAAATGGTGATCACGGAACAAGCCAGTGATTTCTTTTCCGGCTTGTTGCCAGCGCCACGGACGATATAAGCGTTCGGCATTCGCAGGCACGCCGGTGGCGTCACGGAAAAATCCCAGGTTCAATGTTCTTCCGAGAACTCCCTCGTCGGTGCCGAACCACTGAAACCCTTCTTCGCGGGCGATAGTCAGGGTTTGGTCGGACACCGAGCCTTCCGATGGCCACAATCCAACCGGCGCCGCACCGAATACGCGTTGGTGATAAATGCTCGCGCGGCGTAACTGCTCGCGTGCGTCCTCGGGGTGGCGATACGCGCGGCGCGGCAATGGCGTTCCGGAATTTGCGACGCGCGCGATATCCGAATCACACAGCAACGGAAGAATCGGGTGATAGAACGGCGTGGTGCTGATTTCGATCTGGCCGCGTTGTGCAGCCTCGCGATAGGCGGGCAGCACCAGCTTCAGGAGTTCGAGTTGTTTCGATTGGAGCGCGACCTTGTCATTTTCAGTGAAATCGATGCCCTTGCTGGCCAGACCGCTAACGACTTCATCCTTCTCCAGCCAAATTTCGTCCATCCACGCCAACTGCGAAAGGACCTGCAGGTCTCGCCAATCGCGCGATGTGAAGGCCAACTGAGCCTGAGCTCCACCGGCGAGTTGCGCCCATTCAAATAACTCGACGAACCGCGGCCAGCGCGACATCAGCCGTTCATGGTTGAGCTGAAAGGCGCGCGCCAGAATTTCCGTTTTGTCTACCTTGGTGAGCATGGCGCTGTTTTTGAAAGCCAGCGCATACCAAGGCTCGTCAAATTTGCCGCTGGCGTACTCTTCCAGCTGCATTCCGAGGGAAGGGACGACGTTGAAGGTCGCGTGGAAGTTGGGGGCAGCTTCCAAGAGTTTCACCATGCCCCAGTAGTCTTTTATGGCGTGAAGGCGGGTCCACGGCAACACGTATCTGCCGCTTTCCGGGTCTCGATATTGGGGTTGATGCATGTGCCACAAAACCACCAGATGGATGCGGTTCATCGCCGGCACCGGGCCGATCGGGCGGCAACCCGCGTGTTACACTCAGCATTCTCGCCATGCGCATCCTGGACCGGTACATTGTCCGCGAAATATTCCGTCATGCGTTCCTTGGGCTGATCGTATTTACCTTCGTTCTCTTCGTTCCCCAACTGGTCAAATTGATGGAATTGTTCGTTCGCCATACCGGTTCAGGCGAACAGATCGTCAAACTTTTTCTGTGCCTCTTTCCGGGCGTCCTGGTTTTCACCATTCCGATGTCGATTCTCATCGGCGTGCTGCTCGGCCTTGGCCGCATGGCCGCTGACAGCGAAATCATCGCGTTGACCGCACTCGGCATTGGACGCCGCCGAATTCTCTTTCCAGTTGGCGTGCTAGCGCTTACCGGCGCAATCCTCACGCTGGCAACCACCCTTTGGCTCGGCCCCTTGGCGCTGCGTACCTTCCGTGCGCTCGAGGCCGGCCTGGTTGCATCGCAAATCAGCTTTCAGGTGCAGCCACGCGTCTTCGATGAACGCTTTCCGCGCTTAGTGCTGTACATCAACGACGTCTCTGCCAGCGGCACGCAATGGCACGGAGTTTTTCTCGCGGAATCCGGCGGGGAGACCGGCTCGCGTGTGACTCTCGCGGAGAGAGCGATTGTAATTGCGGAGCCTAAACAGGGCAAGCTGGAGCTGCACCTTCAGGGCGGCACCACGCACGAGTTCGACCGCAGCGACGCGGATCGATATTCCGTTACCGCGTTTGGACAGAGCGATTGGCCGATCGAGGTTACCGGACTCGGAAACGCGCGACCGCGGGTACAGAAGGACGACGAACGCTCCGTCCGAGCGCTGTTTCAGGAGCGCGGCCCGGATTGGAGGGATGCGCGTGTCGAGTTGCAACGGCGGCTGGCCTTTCCAGGAGCCTGCTTTGCGTTTGCTTTAATCGCGGTTCCGCTGGGCTCGCAGCCGCGCCGCGGTGGCCGGGCCGCGGGCACGCTGATCGCGGTATTGCTGATCGCTGCGTACTACCTGGTGCTCATTATGGGCACCGGGATGGCTCGAGAAGGAACGGTTTCGCCTTCGATCGGTCTGTGGCTCGCGAATATTCTGCTGACCTCCGCGGGTTTGGCTTTGCTTCCGCGTATGGAGCAATTCCGAGGCGAAGCTCCATGGCTGAAATCGCTAAGCCGCAGAATGAAATCGGTGTGGCGCCTGGTTCGAATTCGCAAGGCGCGCGTGAAAGCGGCTGCGGTTCGCACCGTTGGCAGCGTGCCGAGCGTCACCGAGCTGCATGTTCCGGGGGGCGCGAGTTTTCCGCGGATCATGGACTTGTACCTTTTGCGTCGATTTTCCTCTTATTTCGCGTTGTTGATGAGCGCGTTCGTTTTCCTGTTCGAGGCCTTCACTTTTTTCGAGCTACTGGATGATATCGCGCGTCACAACATTCCGTTCGTCGTGGTGATCGATTACTTCCGGTATTTGACGCCTTATCTGCTGTATCAACTTGCGCCGCTGGCCGCGCTGGTGGCGATTCTGGTGACCCTCGGGGTCATGAGTAAGAACAACGAGATTGTGGCGTGCAAGGCCAGTGGGATCAGCTTGTACCGCTTGGCCTTCCCGTTGTTGCTGGCGGGCACGGTGCTGGCCGGGGCCATGATTCTGATGGACAACACCTACCTGCCGTACGCAAACCAGCGCCAGGACGCCCTGCGCAACCAGATCAAGGGCCGGCCGCCGCAGACCTACAAGCAGCCGGAGCGATGGATCTTCGGGGAAAACTCGAAGATTTATAACTATGACCTGTTTGATCCTACCGAGAACCTGTTTGGAGGGCTGAGCGTGCTGGAAATCGATCCAGCTACCTTTCAGGTGCGGCGGCGGGTTTTTGCGCAGCGAGCCCGCTGGTCACAATCGCAAAGCCTATGGGTGCTGGAGTCGGGGTGGGTGCGAGATTTCTCAGCGGGAGCTATCACTCGGTACGACCGATTTAATGTTAAAGATTTACCTGAACTTACCGAACCGCCGAGCTATTTTATTCGAGAAGTACGTCAAGCTTTCCAGATGAACTGGGGAGAACTACGACGGTACATCGACGAACTTCACCGAGCGGGATTCGACGTAGCGACGTTAACCGTTCAGCTTCATAGAAAATTCGCATTCCCGCTGATTGCGCCGATCAGCATGTTGCTGGCGTTTCCGTTTGCGTTTTTGGTGGGGACTCGCGGGGCCATAGGCGGGGTGGCAACCGGCGTGGGTATCGGGATTTTATATTGGCTGGGTGCGGAGTTGTTGACGGCCATGGGTGGCGTCGGGCAGCTTCCACCGCTGCTTGCGGCGTGGTCGCCGGATATTATTTTTCTTTTCCTGGGCTTGTATTTCTTTTTCAAGATGCCGACGTAGCGGCGAACTGAGCTCGTCGTCTCGGCTTCTCACTCACCTGCCTAAAAAAGGGCGGGCAAGAATGTTAGGCGTTGTAGTTGGCTACGACTCGCAATACTTTTCCATTCTCGGATAGGTCCATAAATTCAGCAGTACGAGTCCCGTTTTGGTTGTGGTAATAGAGCACTACACTGCGCAAGCCCCAGAGAACGTCTTCCAGACGAAAATGGAGTTCCGGGTAGGCCTCCAGGCCTCGCCGAAAATACGCTCTCACGTTTGCTTTGCCCACGATTTTGCCGTCGGAGGTTCCTAATAGCCTGGCGGCGACCGGTGAAGTCAACTCAACCGCGTCTTCGTAGTGACTCATGATTTGTTCGAGATCCTGCGCGTTCCACGCGGCGATCCAATGGGTAGCGAGCTTCTGGGCGTCTTCTTTGGTCATAGGTGTTTGCCCCCGGAGACTTGATCTGCGGAATCGTGGATCGATTCGTGTCCGCCTGCAAAAGCAAAGAATGTCGGCGCGGTTTTGTCGCCACGCCGACAACTCATCTCGCAGTTTAGATTTCCGTGAACGCTACTTGCGCTTCTTGTTTTTCGATTGTTTTTCTTCAACCACCGCTTGAGCAGCGCCGAGGCGCGAGATCGGCACGCGGTACGGCGATGCGCTCACGTAGTCCATTCCGACCTGATGACAGAACTTAACGCTTTCCAGGTCTCCGCCGTGCTCGCCGCAAATCCCCACTTTCAACTTCGGCCGGGTCTTGCGTCCCTGGTCAATGCCCCAGCGAATGAGCATGCCGACTCCTTTGATGTCCAGCGACTGGAAAGGATCGGATTCAAAAATTCCAGCCTTCTTCTCGTCAACGTAGTCGGGGAGAAAACGTCCGGCGTCATCGCGGGACAGACCCATGGTGGTCTGAGTGAGGTCGTTGGTGCCGAAGGAGAAAAATTCAGCAGCCTCAGCGATCTCACCCGCCATCAAGGCCGCCCGCGGTAACTCGATCATGGTGCCGACCAGATACTCAAGTTTTATTTTCGACTGATCGATGATTCTGTCGGCGACTCTCCGGGTAGCTTTTTCCAGAATGACGAATTCCTTTTTGTCGAGAGTCAGCGGGTGCATGATCTCAGGTAAAACTTTAACCCCCTGTTTCTTGCACTCGATGGCGGCTTCGATGATCGCGCGCACTTGCATCTCAAGAATTTCCGGATAAGTGATACACAGACGGCAGCCACGGTGCCCGAGCATGGGGTTCGATTCGTGTAGCTGTTGCACTCGCTCGGCAACTTTCTCGACAGCTATGCCGAGCTGCTTGGCCAGCTCCTCCTGTTTTTTGTGCTCGTGTGGCACAAATTCGTGGAGGGGCGGGTCAATCAGACGGATCGTCACTGGAAAGCCGTCCATCGCCTTGAAGATTCCGATGAAGTCGCGGCGTTGGAACGGCAGCAACTTGTCGAGCGCTTTGACCCTGGCTTCGCGGTTGTCCGCCAGAATCATTTCCTGAATGGCACGTTGGCGGTCTTGGCCTTTTTCGGGCTGCTCGAAATCGGTGAAAAACATGTGCTCGGTGCGGCAGAGGCCGATGCCTGCGGCTCCGAACTCGCGGGCCTTGCGGGCGTCTTGCGGAGTGTCGGCGTTGGTGCGCACGCCCAGGCGCCTGATTCCATCGGCCCATTTCATGATGGTTTGATAGGCGGCCGGCAATTCAGGCGTAACCAGATCCATTTTGTCACCGTAAACAACGCCTTCGCCGCCGTCCAAGGTGATCCAGTCGCCCTCTTTGATGGCCTTCCCGCCGGTGGTCATGATTTTGGTCTGGTAGTCGATCTGAATTTTTTCGGCGCCGACGATGCAGCACTTCCCCCATCCACGAGCCACCACGGCAGCGTGACTGGTCTTGCCACCGGTGGCGGTCAAGATTCCCTGGGCCACGGCCATGCCTCCGACATCTTCCGGGCTGGTTTCACGACGCACAAGAATTACCTTCTCGCCTCTTTTCGACCACTCTTCCGCATCCTGCGCGGTGAAAACGACCCGGCCAACTGCAGCACCGGGCACGGCGTTGATGCCCGAGCCAATCACGCGGGATTCCAGAGACTTGCGATCGAGTTTGGTATCGATGACCGGATAGAAAAGGCGCTCGATGTCTTCTGGCTTGATGCGAAGGATGGCCTCTTCCTTGGTGATGAGTTTCTCATTGGCCATGTCCAAGGCGATTTGAAATGCCGCGGCCGGAGTGCGCTTACCCGTGCGGGTTTGCAACATGTATAGAGTTCCTTCTTCAACGGTGAACTCCATGTCTTGCATGTCACGGTAGTGTTTCTCAAGTTTTTCTCGAACTTTTTCGAGCTGTCCGTAAACCTTCGGCATGGTTCGTTTCATGTCCGTCAAATGCATGGGCGTGCGGATGCCGGCGACGACGTCCTCACCTTGGGCGTTGGAGAGGTAGTCACCGTAAAAAATTCCTTCGCCGGAGCTGGGGTCGCGCGTGAAGCAAACTCCAGTACCGGACGTTTCGCCGGTATTGCCGAACACCATTTGAACCACGTTCACAGCGGTACCGGCCAGGCCGGTGATCTTTTCCAGGCGGCGATAGGTCACCGCTTTCTCCGCCATCCAAGATCCGAAGACCGCGCCAATGGCACCCCACAGCTGCTCGATGGGATCGTCGGGGAACGCTTTGCCAGTTTTGGCTTTGAAGTCGGCTTTATATTCGGCGACGAGTTCCTTCCACCCGACGGCGGGAACGGCGGTGTCTTCTTTGACGCCCCGGCGGTCTTTCATTGCCCGGAGCTTGTGTTCCAGGTCTTCCTTGGGAAGGCCCATCACTACGGTGGAATACATTTGAACGAAGCGACGATAGGCGTCGTAGGCAAAGCGATCATTCTTAGTGGCGCCGGCGAGGCCTTCAACCGAACGATCGTTGAGGCCCAGATTGAGGATGGTTTCCATCATGCCCGGCATGGACCGCGCGGAACCAGACCTGACGCTTACCAACAGCGGGTTTTTCGGATCGCCCAGTTTTTTCTTGGTGGCAGACTCCAATTTGGCTACGTTGTCGAGAACCTGTTTCTTAAGCTCGGGAGGATACTTCTTGCCGTGGTCGTAGAAGTAGCCGCAAGTCTCCGTGGAGATGGTGAAACCCGCGGGGACTGGAAGGCCGATGCGAGTCATCTCCGCAAGGCCAGCGCCCTTGCCGCCTAGAAGCTCACGCCAAGTACCGTCGCCTTCTGCTCTACCTGCACCGAAGAAATAAACCCATTTAGTCACTGTGTGTCCTCGCAATTGGTGTTGTATTTATTTACAAGAAGTGCCAGCAGTTTCGTGTTTCGTTGGCGAGCAATGGTCGGCTCGCCGACCCCGGTTATCGCAGGTCTTACTTTACGTACGCCCTGTGTAGAATGGCCACACCTGTGAAGTATTACTTGATTCATCGGCCAGTTTCGTCTGCCCCGATTTCGGAAAAGTCTGCGACGGTTGTGAATTCTCTCAGGAGGTCGGAGAGAAGTGCTAGCCGATTACGGCGCACCGCTGCATCCTCGGCCATCACCATAACTTCCTCAAAAAACCGATCGACCGCTTTGCGAAGCCCGGCGATATGTTCGAGGGCCTGGTCGTAGCGGCCTGCCCTCTTCTCGGTTTGAACCTTAGACGCAGCTTCGCGGCCTTGAGCGTACAGGTCCCGTTCTGCGTCGTGCTCGAACAGGGATTGCTGCACCGCGCCATTGGATCGCTCTTTCCCGGCGGACTTCTCCACAATTTTGCGTATGCGCTTGAAGGAAATGGCTAACGGCGCAAAGTTTTTGGACTTGCGAATTGCCCGCAAGGCCAGGAGTCGCTTTTGGGCATCGACCAGGTCGGAAGCGCCGGCGCGAAAGACGGCGTTGACTTCATCGTAGGCGAAATTGGACCGTTCACGGAAGAGGTACTTGGCGCGGTCCTGGATGAATTCCAGGATTTGCGCTTCTTGAGTGGCGGTGACGGTGCGCTTCGGCGCATACGTGGACAGCGCTTTGGCGGCCGCAGCGACGGCGAGATTAAGGTCGAGCGGGAGGCTCTTATCAAGAATTACTTTAACTATACCGAGGGCAGCGCGGCGGAGCGCGTACGGATCGCTGGAGCCGGTGGGGATAACTCCGACGGCGAAGCAGCCTACGATAGCGTCGAGCTTGTCCGCAAGGGATACAGCGCAGCCGATTAGATTTCGCGGGATAGGATCGTCAAGGCCGACCGGCCGATAGTGATCGTAGATGGCGTCAGCTACGTCGTCGGGCTCACCCTGCGCGAGAGCGTACAAGCCGCCTACGATACCCTGCAGCTCAGGAAACTCGCGAACCATCTCGGTGGCGAGATCGCACTTGGCGAGTTCGGCGGCGCGATCCGCATCCGCGACGTGGGCTTGCGAGTTGCCGAGATTGAACCACTGATCCATTAGCCAGCGGGCGATGGCGCGTATGCGTTCGACCTTATCGGCGTAGCTGCCGAGGCGAGATTCGTAGGTGACTTTGGCGAGCTTGGGGATGTAGTCGGCGAGTCGACATTTCTGGTCGGCGACCCAGAAGAACTGGGCATCGGCGAAACGGGCGTGCAGCACGCGCTCGTGCCCTTTGCGGACTAAGCCCTTGGTGTCCTTCGGCAGATTAATGACCGCGAGGAATTGCGGGGCGAGATCCCCATTACGCTTCTCCAAGGCGAAGTACTTCTGATGGTCGCGCATGACGGTGATCAAGATTTCGTCGGGCAGCGCCAGGAAGGTGGGAGCGAAGTTCCCTTCCAGAACCGACGGGTATTCGTTCAAATAGGTGACCAGCGTCAGAAGATGTGCGTCCGGATGGACCGCGGAGCCCAGGGTTTTTGAGCGCGATGCCAGCTCGCGCTCGATCTTGGCACGGCGGAGTTCCGGCCGAACGATTACGCCGTTGGCCAGAAGTTTCCTTTCGTAGTCGTCGAAGTTGCGGACGCGAATCTCGGAGCTGCCGAGGAAGCGGTGGCCGCGAGTGACGTCACCGGCGGTGATGCCAGCGAAAGTGAATTTCAGCGGCTTCCCGCCCAGCACGGCCACGATCCACCGGATCGGGCGGATGAAACGAGTCCCGTCCAGGCCGGTCCAGGTCATGGAGCGAGGCCAGGTGAGGTCGCGAATGGCCCGGGGTAGGATTTCGACGAAAATTTGCTCGGCGGTACGGCCACGTTTGATGTGCTTGGCGGCGAGATAGTCCCCCTTGGGAGTATGGACGAGGTACACCTGATGCAGGCCAACTCCCTGTTTCTCTGCGAAACTAACAGCCGCGCGCGTCGGCGCGCCGACCGGGTCGTACGCGACGGACTTTGGCGGGCCCATGACTTCCAGGGTGGCGTCGGATTGCCTGGGAGTGATGCCTCGCAGCGATGCGGTTAGGCGGCGTGGGCCCGCGAAGGTTTGGACTTCGACATCCGTAGCGAAATTCTCAACAGCGAGGAGTTTCTGGAGATTCAGTCGAAGTTCTTCCTCAGCCTTCGGCAGCATGCCCGCAGGGATCTCTTCGCAGCCGACTTCGAAGAGCAGTTCTAATTTACCTTCAAGATCCGGTTGAGCTTTGGCCTGCGACTTGTTCGTGCGGAGGCTCATATCGATACCTCACGTCGTACTTGAGGGCCACCAATCTGAGCAAGGTATGCGCCGGCGGCGCGGCAGGCGAGGTCGCGGACCCGGCCCATCAACGCGGTCCGCTCCGTGGTGGAGATGGCACCGCGTGCGTCCATCATGTTGAACAGGTGGGAACACTTCAAGCAATGGTCGTAGGCCGCGCGAATCGGGAATCTCAAGTTCTGCTTCGAGCCCGTGGGCTGAAAGACGTCAAGTAATTCTTTAGCTTCCTTCTCGTGTAACTCAAACTCTGAGCGCAGGGCGTTAGCGTCGCTGCGATCAAAACTGTATTCGGAGAGTTGCTGCTCTTCCGCGAGGCGAATGTCGCCGTAGGTCTTGTCACTGGACCAACGGATGTCGTAGACGCTGTCAACGCCCTGCAGGAATGCGCAGATGCGTTCTAAGCCATAGGTAAGCTCGACAGAGATGGGATCAAGGTCGATTCCGCCGCTCTGTTGGAAGTAGGTGAATTGGGTAATCTCAAGACCGTCGAGGAGCACTTGCCAGCCGATTCCCCACGCGCCGAGGGTGGGCGATTCCCAGTTGTCTTCTTCAAAGCGAATATCGTGCTCGCGCAGATTGATCCCGATGGCTACCAGGCTGCGGAGATAGATATCCTGGACGTCGGCGGGCGAAGGCTTAAGTACTACTTGAAATTGCATGTGTTTGTAGAGGCGGTTAGGATTTTCGCCGTAGCGCCCGTCGGCCGGCCGACGACTAGGCTGCACGAAGGCGACTCGGTATGGTGCCGGACCCAGCACACGGAGAAATGTCTCCGGATGCATAGTGCCAGCACCAACTTCCACGTCGTAGGGCTGCTGGAGCACGCAGCCTTGTTTGACCCAGAATTGCGAGAGTTTAAGAATCAAATCCTGAAACGTTAGCCCGGTAGTGGCCGCAAACTTTTGCTCAAGTTTTACTTTACCTTTCAAGGTGTCTCCAGAAGGCTCCGAGTGGCTATCTTGCGCTCAACGTGATGCTCGATCCAATTCAACGCGGCATCGCGCAGTTCGGCTACAAAGACGTCCTGCGACGGATCGGGTTCGATCTTGTCGAGACTGCGCCCGGCAAACCGCTCGGCAATGTGGCGCGACTCGCTGCGCAAAGGCCGCATCCCCGAGCGCTTGCACTTCTCGCAGTGCAATCCGTCATCCCAGGGCGCCTGATAGGCCAGCTGCGAGCCGAACGGCATGCCGCAATTCGCGCATTGGTCGAAGCGCGGCAGCCATCCACCTAGTTTCACAGTCCAGAAGGCGAAGTAGCTCACGGGCCAGAGCCAATTGGCGGTGCGATCGATGCTTCGGGTCGCCAGCAAAATCAGACGAAACATGGATTCGGCCGCTTCGTGCTCCGGCAGAACCAGTTCGGAGACCTCGCTCACAACCGCCAGGCCGGTGCTGAGAGCGTAATCGCTCTGCGCCTTGTGAAAAGACTCGAGCAGATCGCACTGCTGAATGCGAACCAGGTCACGGGTCTCTTTTTCGACATACCAGATTTGCACGTGCGCCAAAACTTCCAGCGTGGAACCATAATGATTCTTCAGCCGCCGTGCGCCGCCCGCGACGCCTCTGACTCGCCCGCTGGATCGGCCGAAGAAACTCACCAGCCGATCCGCTTCCCCCAGCGGATAGGTTTTTAGGATGATGGCTTCCGTTTCCTTGGCGGGCATTCGAGTCGGCGCGCCGACGCCCTCGTCGGCTCAACAGCAAGCGCATCCGAAGCTCACGTCAACACGGGCCTATTTTTTTATCACACGCAGCCATGGGACGCAATGATTGCATGAAGTTCGCAGAGAAAATCTGGCGAGCCAGTTCGAGCGTAGGGCTTTATTTTCGCACCGACTGGACACGCGAAGTCCCGACGTCGTCTCGCGCAGATTTTCGCGAAGCTCGACTGGCGGAGACACACCGAGCTTCGAACGCCATCCACAGTCGGTCCAGCTGCCGCACCGATCGATCCCGCATCCAACCGAACGATTTTGAGCGTCCCTAGTGCATACCATTTCGAATCATAGCGTCGCGAGCGCGAGCGTATTCTGTTAACCGCCAGGTCCTCCGATAAAAATTATCGGACGCAGACCGATTCATTCCCTTGCTTCCATGGCCGGGCAGTTTTCGATACTCTCGGCTGCGGCGTCAGCACATGTTTATCCCCGTCAAGGACCTCAACCCGCGGCAAACCTATCCGTACGTCAACACCACGTTGATTCTGGTCAATGTGGCGGTGTTCTTATACCAACTCACGCTGCCGCCGCAGGCGTTCAAGGCCTTTGTGCTCACCAACGCTACCATCCCGGCCCGCTTCCCCGCCGCGCTGGGCGGTCACGCGCCGTTGGCGCTGGCGTTCACACCGCTGCTGACTAGCTTGTTCCTACACTCGGGAATTCTGCACTTGCTTGGGAATATGCTGTTTCTCTGGATCTTCGGCGATAACGTAGAAGATTTTTATGGCCACGGGGCGTATCTATTGTTTTACCTTTTGTGTGGCGTTGGTTCGGGCCTGTTGCACTCCCTGGTAAATCTGCACTCGGCATTGCCTGCGGTCGGGGCTAGCGGAGCGATCTCCGGGGTCATGGGCGCGTACCTGGTGCTCTATCCACACGCCAGGATTCTGACCCTGGTGTTGTTCTTCCTGATCCCGATCCCGGCGGTATTTATCCTGCTTTACTGGTTCCTGCTGCAATTTGTTTCCGGAGTGAATTCGCTGGGAATGGCATCCTCCGCTGGGGTGGCCTGGTGGGCCCACATCGGCGGCTTCCTGATGGGCCTAGGGATTACGATGTTGGTCAAGCGTAACTAGAGAAGTCGGCGGGTCCACATCAAGTAATGGTTTATGTTGCTGACTTCCGCTGGCAATGTTCCGCAAGAAAATCGCCGACCTGAGTGGTCGACTTATCGCCGCCCAAATCGGACGTCAAGAACTTGTTGAGAAAGGCAGCTTTTACGGCTGCGCGAACAGTTTCCGCTTCCGCTGTCCACTCGAGAAAGTCGAGCATGAGCGCAGAAGCTAGCACCGAGCCCAACGGATTGGCGATGCCTTTGCCGGCGATATTGGGAGCGGAGCCGTGGACTGGCTCAAACAAGGACGTCTGGCCCGGGTGGATGTTGCCTGAAGGCGCGAGCCCTAGGCCCCCGGCCAGTTGCGCACCCAGATCGCTGATGATATCTCCAAACAGATTGCAGCTGACGATCACATCGAATTGCCGGGGATCGCGTACCATCTCCATCGCCAAGGTGTCGATATAGAGATGGCGAGACTCGATGTCGGGATATTCCTGACGAACGGCCTTGAAGACCCGTTGCCATAGGTCATGAGCGAAGGTCATGGCGTTGGACTTGTCGCTCATGCATAAGCGCTTCAGTCCTTTCTGGCGAGCGTACTCGAAGGCGTAGCGGATGATGCGCTCGACGCCCTTACGAGAGTTGACGTCCTCTTGGACGGCAATCTCATCGGCGGTGCCCTTCTTGAAGAACCCGCCGACGCCGACGTACAGGCCCTCCGTATTCTCGCGAAATACCATGAACTGGACGTCTTTGACGGAGCGATCGCGCAGGGGCGTGAGCTGGTCGTGAAGAAGTTCGACGGGGCGAGCGTTGACGAAAAGATCCAGTTGAAAGCGCAGGCCCAGCAGGATATCCGCGGCATGCTGGTTGGAGGGCACTCGCGGATCACCCAGGGCGCCAAAGACAATGGCGTCAAACTCGTCGCGCAACATTTCGACGGCGCCGGGCGGCAACGAGATGCCTTCGCGAAGGTACTTGTCAGCACCCCAATCGAACTCTACGAATTCCATGCGGCGGCCGGCGGGTTCAGTCACGGCTCGCAGGACTTTCACAGCTTCCGGCGTAGTCTCTTTGCCAATTCCATCGCCAGGAATAACCGCGATGCGCGCAGCGGGTCCTCCTTGTCGCAGTGGAAGCTTTGCCATGGCTGTTCTCCTCTGGATCTGCAACGGCCGGCGTAGCGAATGTACCGACGAAGATTAACGACCGATTAGACCAGACGCTCTTTGCGGACGGTGAGCTTTTCGATGCGATCGATGACCGGCTCGAAGCCGATTCCGGGCCCATCCGGAACCTGAATGGTTCCTCGCGGCGACACGATCACTTCCGGATCGATAATGTCTTGGTGCCAATAGCGAGCGCTCGCGCTTACATCGCCGGGTAAAGTAAAGTTCGGTAGCGTCGAAAGCGCGATGTTATGAGCGCGGCCGATTCCAGATTCGAGCATCCCTCCGCACCAAACCGGTATTTCATTGGCCTGACAAAGGTCGTGGATTTGGCGGGCAACGGTGTAGCCGCCGACGCGCCCCAGCTTGATGTTAATGATTTTGCATGCGCCGAGCTGGATCGCGGCCTGGGCGTGCTCCAGGGTGTGGATGCACTCATCCAGGCAGATGGGAGTTTCCAGTTTTTTCTGCAGTTGGACGTGGGCGAAGAGGTCGTCCCAACCGAGCGGCTGTTCAATCATCATCAAGTAAAAATTATCGAGCTGCTTCAGCGCGCTCCAGTCTTCAAGACGGTACGACGAATTGGCATCGACCATCAGTTTAATTTTGGGGAAATCCTGACGGAGGCGTTTCACTTGCTCCAGGTCTTTGCCGGGCTTGATTTTAATTTTAATGCGCTGATAACCGGCGGTGAGTTCTTTGTGAACGGCGGCGGACAACTGCTCAAGTGAGTCCTTGATGCCAATGGAAACGCCGCAAGCGATTTGCTGACGAGTGCCGCCGAGCAACTTCCATAGCGCAATTCCCTTTTGCTTGGCTTCAGCATCCCAGATGGCGGCTTCGATGGCGCCCTTGGCCATGTTGTGGCCGCGTATGCTTCCCAAGAGTTGATCGACATCGGCAGCACGATCAAAATGCTTGCCGCGCAGGCTTGGCCAGATGTGATCGCGGAGCATGTGCCATGCGGTCTCGGTGGTCTCCGGGCTGTAGCCGGGGTTTTCGCCGGCCACGCATTCGCTCCAGCCGGTGACACCGTCGATGGCCACTTGCAGCAACAAGATGCGCCGTTCGGTGGTGACCCCGAAACTGGTCTCGAACGGGGAAAGCAATTGCATTCGCAATTCGCGCAGGGCGATTTCACGTACTTGCATGGTCAACGATCTCTCCTAGACTTCATCTCCGTCGGGGTTTGCTCTGCATCGTTCCATGGGACGAGAATATACGCACCGCTTTGTTCTGTTTGACGAACTGCAACGACCGCGTAACCGTGATCGAACCATTTGTTGAAGGCTTCACGCGCCGCGGCCTGCGCGGCCACAGCGCGCTGGGAATCAACCGGCTCGCCTCGGCGCAAGGCCAGCGGGACTTCCACGGCCGAAGCAGCATCGCCGGCTGGAGCGAGTTTTTCGCCACGGGCGGCGGCGAGAACCCGATGCGAATCGAGCCACCACTGGGCGATCAGGCGATCGGTGGGAATGCCTCGATGCAGCGGGCTGGAGGTGATTCCGTAGAGATTCGGGCGGTATTGGCGGCAGATGGCACCAAGGCGGTTGAGATTGAAGTGGGCATTGCGCAACTCCAGGGGGTCGAAAGTCCATTCGATCAGACGGATTCCTCGAGACAAGGCTTCCTCACGCTGAAAGAGTTTGAGGGCGCGGCCTATGCCGCGATCACGATAGTCAGCGTGCACGGCGGCGTGATGGGAGTGGATGTATGGGGTCACATGGTGCAAACCCACCACGGCCAGAACGTAGGCAACCAGTTTAGGGCCATCGAAAGCGCCTAAGACCTGGCCGCCGGTATTGGCGGCCACCACGAACATGGTGGCAGGCTCGATTTCAAGCGGGTCTTCCTTCCACACCTCGCGTTGCAGATCAACGCAAGCGTGAAATTCCTGGGGGGTCTCGCATTTTCGGACGACGATACCGCCGGTCATCGAGCGTGTTTCGCCTTTGCGGAGGTGGAGCGGAGCTCGGCGGACTTTGCGGCGTCCCACAGTGCTTCCATGTCGGGCCTGGGAACATCGGTGAGTTCGCGGCCGGAATCGCGAGCCAGTTCCTCCATCTTTCGAAAACGGCGGGTGAACTTAGCGTTGGCTTTTTTCAGGGCGATTTCGGGATCGATGGCCAGGAAGCGAGCCAGATTCACCGTCGCGAATAGCAGATCGCCCAATTCATTCTCAATTTCGACTTGATCTTTGGCTTGCAGAGCGTGTTGGATCTCGGTGGTTTCCTCATTGATCTTGTCGAAGATTCCGGAGACGTTGTTCCAATCGAACCCGATGCGCGCGGCCTTGCGAGTCAACTGAAAGCCCTGGAGGGTAGCGGGAAGGGCGGTGGTGATGCCGTCCAGAAGCGAAGGTGGCTCGAGGCGCTTGGCAGAATTATGTTGGGTTTTTTCGCGCTCGGATTCTCGCTCCTTGGCTTTGAGTTGTTCCCAATTCTTTAGAACTTCGCTGGCGTCTTTAACGCGCTTTTCGCCGAAGACGTGAGGATGGCGGCGCACCATTTTTTCATGCACTTCGCGGATGACGTCAGCGACGGTGAAGCGGCGGTCTTCGCTGGCGATTTCGGAGTGAAAAACCACTTGCAGGAGCAAGTCGCCCATTTCTTGGGCAAACTTAGCGTCATCCCCGCTTTCGAGAGCGTCCAGGACTTCGTAGGCTTCTTCGATGAGGTAGGTGCGGAGCGTGGAGTGGGTCTGCTGGCGATCCCAGGGACAGCCGTCGGGAGCACGCAGACGTTTTTGCAGCGCGACCAGACGTTCGAACCAAGCTCCGGCCGAGAGGCGTTCGGGCTGGGTCTTTTTTCTAGCGCGGGCGCGAGGCTTCGCCGATTTTTTCGAGGGAATTTTGCGTGAGGCCATGATCCTTCCGGGTGCGTGCTTCACTTTACGGTGGGTGCGGCGGGTTGACAAGTGGGCTCGGAGACAGGATGGTGGCGCGCTACACAAAGAGTGGCCGACGGTGATAAACTTTACTCGAGAAAAGGATAGAGGATTATCACGTGGCTGAGAAGAGACAGGAAGAGTCTTTCCGGGTAATCGACCGGCGCCCGTTCACGGCGGAGGGGCAATTGCGCCCGGACATCGTGGAAGAGCAAGAGCGGGAAGCCAAGCGGGAAGCGGCGATGAGCAAGGCTGCGCCTCCACCGGCTGCTGCGGGAACGATTCCCGATGCTCCTGCACCGGCAGCAATCGATCCACCCAAACGATCGCCGGCGTTCGAGAATTTAGTGCGCATGCTGGGCAGCAACGCGGCAATGGTGCTGGGAGCTTACACGGATCCCCGTACCGGGCAGCCGATGATCGATCCGGACGCGGCGCGTGAATTAATCGACATGCTGGACGCGCTGCACGAGAAAACCAAGGGAAACCTAGCGCCCGAAGAAGACAGCCTTCTGCTCGACCTGGCCGGCAAACTGAAGATGACCTACCTGGAAATCAGCCAAGCGGTGGCGGCGCAGGCGGCGGCAATACCGGGGAAGGCCAAGACCCGTCCTTAGCGTGGCGCTGAGGATAGTCCGCACCTGGCCAGACGCGCCGCGACTTCGGAAAGAATGCCTCCAGAACCCATACAAGTGACCGTGCTTGGTTCCGGGACTTCGATGGGGGTCCCGTCGCTCGGTTGCCATTGCAGTGTTTGTTCTTCGAAAGACCCCCACGACAACCGGTTGCGCCCGTCCCTACTGCTGTCTCGCAGTTCCCAGAACGCAGTGATCGATACTACTCCGGATTTTCGCCAGCAGGCGTTGCGCGTGGGGCTGGAGCGTCTGGACGCCATTTTGCTGACCCACGGGCATGCCGACCATATTCTCGGGTTTGACGACATCCGCCCCTTTAATATCCGCCAGAAAGCGGCGCTGCCGGTTTACGGCACTCCAGAGACATTCGACATTGTGCGACGGGCGTTTTCGTATATTTTCGACGCTCGCCCGACGCTGAGCACCATTCCGAGCGTGACGCTACATGCGGTGAACGGACCGTTCGAAATTTTGGGGACGTCAGTGACGCCGATTCCGCTGTGGCACGGGGACCTCGAGGTGCTGGGGTACCGGTTTGGCCGCGCCGCGTACCTAACCGACTTCAGCGAACTGCCGGAATCGTCGGTGCCGTTGCTGCAAGGATTGGACGAATTGATCCTGGACGCGTTGCGCGACGATCCTCATCCGATGCACCAGACGGTGGAACAGGCGCTGACGCTGATCGAGCGGCTGCGGCCACGGCGAGCCTGGTTTACGCATATCGCGCACGACCTGTCCCATGCGGAAACGAATGCCCGGTTGCGGAAACTAGGCTTTGAGAACGTGCAACTGGCGTACGACGGGCTCCAATTGGAAGTGCAGGTGGATGAGGCTTCAGCACCGATGCGTTCTGCTTCGGGCGGTTCGGCAAGCCGGGCGCGCCGCCCTTCTCTGCTGGAGTTTTCTACGGCGGCAGCGTGGAACTCGCATTTTGCGGCGTCCGGGCGGGGCAGCGTACTTGCGATTGGAAATTTCGACGGGATTCACCTGGGGCACCAGGCCATCTTGCGTTCTGCGGTGCGGCGGGCACACGAAACTAACGCCGCAGCGACAGCCTTGACGTTTGATCCGCCGCCACGAAAAGTGTTGCGCCCGGAGACGGCACCTCCACGGCTATCCACCAATCAGCAGCGCATGGAGTGGTTCGGGTTCGCGGGGCTGGAAGCGGCGGTAGTGCTGCCATTCACCATGGATCTTGCGCGATTGTCGCCGGAGGATTTTGTTAGCAAGATACTAGTGGGAGGCTTGCAGGTGCGTGCGGTGCTGGTGGGCGAAAATTTTCGCTTTGGGCATCGCCAGGCTGGCGATGTGAAACTTCTTCGCGAACTTGGCATGCGCGATGGCTTCGACGTAGTGATTATCCCCCCGGTGTCGTTCAAGGGCGAAATCGTTTCCAGCACGGTGATCCGGCGGGAAATCGCGGAGGGCGATGTGATGCACGCCTCGGGTCTGCTGGGGCGACCGTTCGTGCTGACCGGGCCGGTCGTCAGTGGCAGCGGAACGGGACGCCGGTTTACGTTTCCGACACTGAATCTGGCTCCGGAGCAGGAGTTGTTGCCGGCTCGCGGAGTGTACATCACGCGCACGCTGCTGCAAGGTGAAGCCAAGAGCCATCGCTCGGTGACCAACGTAGGTATGCGGCCGACGTTTAACGGATCGGGCCTCAGTGTAGAGACGCATCTGCTGAACTTTACCGGGGAGATTCGTTCGCAGCGCATTGAGGTGCGCTTCTGGAAGCGTTTGCGAGAAGAAAAGAAATTCAGCGGACCGGAGGAGTTGCGCGAGCACATCGGCCGAGATATCGCGAGCGCACAGAAATTCTTCTCGCGGCTGCGGCGGTTTCGTTCCGCGCGAGAACTTACCCGGCGCTCTTAGGGGCGCATTCCTCACAATACCCCCCGACTTCGGTGCGGGACATGGTGATCTTCATGCGGAAGTCGCGAGCGATCTGGGCTTTCAACTGTTCGTAGAGGCGACTCTCGAATTCGCGTACTTTGCCACATTGGAGGCAGGCCACATGGATGTGGTCGCGAGGACCGTGGGTCTCGTAGTAGTGACGATCGCCGCGAAGGTGCAGGAGATCCAGCTCGTCGATCAGACCATGCTTTTTGAGCAGGTCGATGGTGCGATAGACGGTAACCAGGTGCACGCCCGGATCGATTTTTTGCGCGCGATCCAAAATCTGGTCAACGTCCAGGTGCTGCTCGGCGTCATCCATCACCTGAAGAATGACCCGGCGCTGGCGGGTGAGGCGAATTCCCCGCGTTCCCAAAGTTTGCTGGAGTTTCCCGGTGGTTTCCGCGGTGTTGAGGCGTTCGCCGGTCGAAACCCGGTGCTGCGGCGACATGGACATGCTGGTTCCCCGGACGTGCGGCGACCGGAATTCTAGTTATGAGTGAATGGGAAGCAGCCGCACGACGTCATTGTACATAACGTAAGCGAACAGCACCAAGAGGAAGACGAGTCCGACCTGGACGAAGCGCTCCTTGAAGGCCAGGCTGAGATCGCGACGCAGGCCGCCTTCGATGGCCAGCAGGAGAATACTGCCGCCGTCGAGGATGGGAATCGGCAGAAGGTTGAGAATACCTAGATTGACGCTGATCAGCACCATGAGCGAGATGACCGCTTGCGGGCCTTTGCGCACCGCTTGCCCGGCCGCGCGAGAAATGCCGACTACGCTTTGCAACTGCTTCACGGAGACCCGGCCACTGAAAAGCTTGCCGACAACGCCGATGGTGTCTTCGATTCGTTCAAATGTCCAGACGCAGGCAAACTGCGCGCCCTCAAAGAAAGTGACGCGACGATACGCGGTTTCTTCAGCGACCTGAACTCCAATCTGGTAGATGGTTTCGCCGTGCTCGCCTTGCGCTGGCTGTGGCGTGACGGTGAGATGAACCGGTTGACCTTTGCGGTCGACATCGAGGGCCAAAGCCTTGCCGCCGGAGCCCCGAACGCGCTCGGTAAACTGACCCCACCAATCGATGGGCTGCCCGTCGACTGCCCGGATAACGTCGCCTTCTTTCAGTCCGGCGCGCCTGGCGGGCATGCCCGGTTGCACGTCGTCAAGAACCGGACGCACCGGCGCGAATCCCAAGAGTTGCTCGGGTTGTTCGGTCTCTCTACTGGGTATCGGAACGTCAATAGTCCGCTTCGCGCCGGTGCGCTCCACCACGATGGAGAGCTTGGTGCCTGGTAGGGCCTTACTCAAGGCTTTGTCGGCGTCTTCCCAAGTGCCAGTAGGCTCGCCGTCGATCGCGAGTATTGTGTCGCCGGCTTGCAGACCAGCGATTGCGGAAATCGAAGTTTTCTGGACGGCGGTGACCTCCACCGGCTTGTTTTCCCACGCCGGATAGGGGATGCCTACGGCAACGAAATAGACCATCAGTAGCAGGACGGGGAAAACCAGATTGACTGCGGGACCTGCGAAGGCGATAAAAGCACGCTGCCAACGAGGCTTACTGGTGAGCTCGTCAGGCCCACCGGTCGGGGCTTCCGAGTTCGAGTCGATTTCCGAAAGATCCTGGCCGGCCATGCGCACATATCCGCCCAAAGGAAGCGCGCTGACGCGATAGTCGGTGGGACCGCTCTTCCAACCGAACAGCCGCGGACCGAAACCGATGGAGAAAACGTCCACGCGCACGCCGCACAGACGAGCCGCGATAAAATGGCCCCATTCGTGGACGAGAATCATCACGCCGAGGACCAGCGCTACGCCAAGTAACAGATCCATACGCCTGGATTTTCCTTTCGCCGACCCCTGGAGGGGCCTCTTACGCCCTCGGCTAGCGACCGCGCTGTTGACTCCACGAAGCCACCGCTGTCGATACCGTTCGCCGGCTCACTTCTTCTGTTGCGATTCGACGGGCTTCGGCGTCAGCCGTAAGCACATCGTCTATGGTCTCAAAGCTCATTCTGGATGTGCGCTCGAGCACGCTTTCAATCACCGCGGGAATTCCCAGAAACGGCAGCCGCTGCTGCAAAAATGCGGCCACTGCAATTTCGTCGGCCGCGTTCAGCGCGCAGGGCCACGCGCCACCTTCTTTCATCGCCTCTCGCGCCAACCGCAGGCACGGAAAGCGCCCTGTCGAAGGTCTGGCAAAATCGAAACGGCGAAGCTTCGACCAATCCAAAGCCACCTGATTGGATGCCACCCTCTCCGGATAGGTTAACGCATACTGGATGGGCATACGCATGTCGGTCGGGCCGAGTTGTGCGAGAACTGAACCATCGACAAATTCGACCATGGAGTGAACTGTCGACTGCGGATGGATGACCACGTCAATCTGATCGGGCCGGACGCCGAAGAGCCAGCGGGCCTCGATTACTTCAAAACCCTTGTTCATCATGGTAGCGGAATCGATGGTGATGCGATCGCCCATGCGCCAATTGGGGTGGGCCAGCGCCTCCTGTGTGGTTACGTGCTTGAGTTGCGCTAAAGGCGTTTTGCGAAAGGGGCCGCCAGACGCAGTAAGGATCAAGCGGCGCACCTCGCGGCGTTCTCCTCCGCGCAGGCATTGATGGACCGCATTGTGCTCACTATCCACGGGCAGCAGTTCCCGGCCAGACTGCTGTACCGCGGCCATGACCAATTCTCCGGCCGCGACTAAAACTTCCTTGTTGGATAGCGCAACGGTTTTCCCAAGCTTAATAGCCTGATAGGTGGCCTCGAGTCCGACGACGCCGACGGCGGCTGACACTACCGTGTCGGCTGCTGGATGGGTGGCGACCGCCGACATACCTTCCCGCCCGTGGTGGATCTGAGGCAAGGGCGTAACACCGCTGGAGCGCAACCGGTTGGCGAGGTCCTTCGCCTTACCGGAGTCCGCCACCGAAACCAGTTCCGGCTTGTGGCGCTCGATCTGCCGGGTTAATTCTTCCAAGTTGCCGCCAGCAGCCAAGGACACCACGGTCAAGCGCTCCGGAAGAAACTCCACCACCGATAGACACTGCCGGCCGATCGAGCCGGTCGAGCCCAGGAGGGCCAGTTTGGTGAGTCCACGCGTCAAAGAAATTCGCTTTCTACTTTGTAAAAATGGAGGTTTCCGATTAGGTGCCTGGCGAGCCGATCAGAAGCCAATAGTACCAGACTACCGGAATCGCCAGGATTAATGCGTCGATGCGGTCCAGCATTCCGCCGTGCCCAGGCAGCAGGCCGCCGGAATCTTTGACCCCGGCGCTACGTTTGTAGGCCGATTCGAGCAGGTCACCGATTTGGCCAGCGACGTTCCCGATACCCGCCATGAGCAAGAGTTGCGGCAAGGTGGCGGGAAGCCACTTTGCAAAGATCACGGCGACCAACAGTGATCCTAAAAGACCGGCGATCGCACCTTCCCAGGTTTTCTTGGGACTGAGATCGGGAGCGAAAGGATGTTTGCCGATGGCGCGACCGACAAAATACGCCACCGTGTCGCTGGCCCAGATGATCACCAACGCAAACAACAGCAAGCGAGGTCCAAGGCCGCCCAATCCGTGGAGGCGCACGGCGAAGGTCAAGGGAAACGCGACCATCAGCAGCCCGCTGGCGCTGATGCCCGCCGACGGCAAAGCTTCGACCAACGGACGCCTGGTCCATAACGTTAGCGCCGCAACGCCTAGAACGAAGAGAAAAAGGACGGCCTGAAAAGTACCAATTCCCCGCACAAATCTAGCGATCTGTTGATGCAGCGATAATCCTCCGGCGACGAGATAGGCGTGCTGAATGACCATCGCCCACTGAGCCCACACCAGCAGCAATGCGCAGACTACCGTCCAGACGCGGTAGGCACGATGACCGATGGCGTCACCGAGAGAAAAGTATTCGAACAACGCGAGGACGATAATCGCAGACAGCGCGATTGCCACTCCGCTAGTGGAAGCGAACAAAACCAGCACAACCACAACGGGGATCAGGACGGCGGCGGTGGCCACGCGCTTCCAGGTCATAGGAACCGAATTCTCCAGGATGTAACGATGCCCTGCCATCATACCGGGAGATTGGATTTGTCTGAAGGACCAGGGGAAAGCGTTTGCAGTTTAAAGGCCGAGGGCTACTGGCCCGCTACTCTAGCAGGCAGACGAGCGTCGGATTGGTCCTCGCGAAGGCCGCCGTAACGACGCTCTCGCTTCTGAAACTCCACAAAAGCTTCGAAGAGCCGGGCTCGATTGAAATCCGGCCAAAGGGTTTCGGTTACCACAATTTCTGCGTAGGCGATCTGCCACAGCAAAAAGTTGCTGACACGCATTTCGCCGCTGGTGCGGATCAGCAGATCCGGATCGGGCAAACCGGCGGTGTACAGGCGACGCGAAATCTCCTCTTCGGTGACCGGTGTGGGATTCCCTCGAGCCACCCGTTCGGCAAGGAGAGCGTTCGCAGCATCGACGATTTCTGCCCGGCCACCATAATTGAGCGCCAGGCACAGAACCATTCCGCCATTCTTGACGGTCTTGGCTTCGGCATCCTGCATGTCACGGCGAACACTCGCGGGCAGCTCGCTGGGGCGGCCCAGGAAGCGCAGGCGAATGTTGTTGCGCTGAATGAGCGGCATTTCGGTGCGCAAATATTCGCTCAACAGCTGCATAAGGAAATCGGTTTCAGTTTTGGGGCGCCGCCAATTCTCGACGGAAAATGCGTAGAGCGTCAGGGCCTCGACGTTCAGCCGGGCACAGGTTTCGATGGTAGAACGGGCAGTCTGAGTGCCAACGCGATGTCCGGCCACCCGGGGAAGGTGTTTGCGCTGGGCCCAGCGGCCATTGCCATCCATGATAACAGCAACGTGACGCGGCAGCCGGTTCAGGTCCAGCTTAGAAAGAAGCTCGAACTCTTCGGGTGTTACGGTGCCCAAAGAGCTGGGAATGGCAACTTGCAGGGTAGCGTGTGGTTTCATCGGCCGTTTAAGGGATCCAGGCTATTTCCCTTTACGCGGCAAAGTTAACACACGGTTGAGTGTGGGCGCAATCCCGTAGTGCCATTTCGGGCATTACGGTGTGGAAATAGTACGAGGAAAGATGGTGGTGTAGGTAAGCACCAAAGTGAGAACGATCATGGCAATTGCGGTCACCCAGGCGATGATATTGAAAGTTAGAGTGTTGACGTATTCGCCCATCAGCGCGCGGCGGTTGACCAAAAGAAGAATGAAGATCACCACCACCGGCAGCCATATTCCGTTTCCAACCTGGGAGAAAATTAAAATCTTCCAGAGCGGCGCATGGGGCAGCAAAACGATTCCCGCACCCACCGCAATCAAGATGGTGTAGAGCCAATAAAAGATCGGCGCTTCCTTGAACTTGTGATCGATACCAGCTTCGAACCCCAGTCCCTCGCAAATGACGTGGGCGGTGGACAACGGGAGAATCGACGCGGCAAACAGCGAGGCATTCAGCAAGCCGAAACCGAAGAGTACGCCGGCCCATCTTCCCGCCAGTGGTATGAGTGCTTTGGCAGCTTCGGCAGCGTCGGTGATGTTGCGCTGGCCGGAGGCATACAGCGTAGCGGCAGTGCATACAATGATGAAGAAAACGATGGCCATGCAACTAATGCTCCCCAGCAGGACGTCGGCTCGGGCCTGAGGATACTGACGGGGAGAGACTTTCTTTTCCACGAAGCTTGCCTGTAGATAGAAAAATTGCCAGGGAGCAATGGTGGTGCCTATCAGGCCGGTAAGCATGACCAGGTAGCTGGAATCGAAGTGCAGCGTGGGGATGACGGTGTGACGCGCCGCTTCCAGCCAGTCCGGCTTGGCGAAGATCGCCGAAAAAACGTAGGACAGATACAATAGGCAGGCGGCCAGGAAAACGATCTCCACTTGCCGATAGTTCCCTCGCAGCACCAAGACCCAAACGACAACAGCCGCTATGGGTACCGCGATGTACTTACTGACACCAAAGATCTGCATGGACGCCGCGACGCCAGCGAATTCTGCGACCACGTTAGCAAGATCGACGAAGAAACCGCAGACCATCACGAAGAAGGTCGGGCGGAAACCGAATTCTTCGCGAATGAGGTCGGAGAGGCCTTTACCGGTGACCACCCCCATGCGGGCGCACATTTCTTCGGTGACGTAGAGCGCGATGGTCATGGGGATTAAAGACCAAAGCAGCGCATAGCCATATTGAGCGCCGGCCTGCGTGTACACCGAGATTCCGCCGGCGTCGTTGTCGACGTTGGAGGTAATCAGGCCGGGACCGACCACCGCGAGGAGCAGGGTCAAACGGCGCCGCAAGCTGCGGAGGCGGCTCTGCAGGTCGCTGCCGCGAGCCTTCAGCCCTTCCACGCGTTCGGAGATTTGTGCCCAGTTCATTGCGCTGGTTCTTTTCCTTTTGCGGTCGGTTACTTCTGCACCAGGCGAGAAACCACGTCATCCACGGCGATGATTCCGATCGGACGATTTTCAGCATCAACGACGGTCAGGGTGCGCAGATTGTACTTATCGAAGAGTTCGAACACGTCACTCTCGTCGGCGTCCGACGGGACGCTCAGAAGCGGCTCGGTGCGCATCTCGGCGACGGGTTGATCGGGGGAGGCTAGCAGAAGACGCGACGTAGGCACACTGCCCGAATAGTGAGCAGCATTGTCCAGCAGGACCACGGTGTCGAGCCGGTCCAGGTTCAGGTCTTGCGACCGCATCCATTGCAGGACTTCGTCACGGGTGGATTGTTCGCCGACGAAAATAAAATCGGGGTTCATCAGTCCACCGGCGCTGGAGGGATCAAACGCCAACAGCTCGCGAACCTCTTCGGCCTCCATTCCCGGCATTTCGTCGAGTAGTTCTTCGGACGTCTCTTTGGACAACTGTGCCAACAGGTGCGCGGCATCGTCGGGCGACATTTCTTCTAGGATCTCGGCGGCTTTCTCGGGGTCCAGTTTCTCCACGATTTGGGTGGTGAGTCGCTTATCGAGTTCCGCGAGCACCGCTCCGGCGGTCTCTTCGTCGAGCGAAGCGATAATGCCATGGCGCTCAGCGGTAGACAGTTCCTCGATGATTTCCGCCAGGTCGGCCGGGTGCAGGTCTTCCAACTTTTCATGGGAAATTCGCAATTTGACCCGGCGGAGAGGGTCGGGTTCGACCAGGTTGACGAACTCCCACCGTATGGTGCGCTGGGGGAGCTTACTCTGCAGTTTTCGAATCAACGCGGGCGACACGACTCCTTGCAAAAGGCGGCGGACCGCGCCAGGGAGACCAACGTCCACCTGGGTCAGGCGGAGTTCGACGTTTTTCTCGTTTTGCTGCTCGGTGAGATCGACGTCATTCACACGCACAACTTTGCGGCCCTTGGTGTCGATGATCTGCTGATCGAGCAAATCTTTGCGTACCGCCAGCCAGGCTTCATTTGGGCTGTATAGCTCAAGAAGACGCTCGCTACAGTTGAGACGCATTGTTCCTGGCGCGATCGCGGCAACCTGGTCGTGACGAGCCAGAAGCGGCGGAAAGCGCCCGCGGGACAGGAGAAAATGCGAGACGCGGCTGGCCTGCTCGGCAGGCTCGATGAAAAATTCGCGGATTCGGCCGACAAAGTTCCCAGAGTCGTCGTAGGTTTCTGCGCCCATCAGCTCGGTGGCGTACATCTGCATGATTGAATATTCGCTTTCTTGAGCGCCGGAACGCAGAAATGAAAATAAAAAACCGCGTGCCGAGAAGACCCGGTCGCGGTCAAAAAGCTCAAAGCAGTGACGTTAGCTTTAGGCCGCCGCGAACCCTCCCCGACTGTTCGCCTGCGCGAGAACTACATTCTCGCGCGACGCTCTTCGAACACTCGTGACTCGCAGCGCGATGCCGCCGCGAATCGGGCTTCTAGGCCCAGGCTCGAGTTCGCCAGACGCACACATGGGTGGGGTCTTCATACCCTCGGAATCGTGTCTAGAGATTAGCGGTAAGCAACAGCCGGCTTATAGCAACGATTGCCGGATTAGCGGCGTGCTACTTGCCGCGCATCACAAACACAGGTGCAGTGATACGGCTTCATGCGTTGCATTGTCAACAAAAAGAATGGAGTTATTGAAATTTCTCAGAACTTTTGCCTGCCGTGGGAGGCTTCGCGGGTCGCAAAGAGCATATCGGCGGGATTTTCGTTGCGGCGACGGCACTCTTCGAAATACAAACGCAAGTAATTGGTCAAAATATAGTCGGATTGGGAGTAGCCAAGCATTTTCGCGGCACGATCGATGGCTCGGCTTGGGCCTTCGAGTTCAGCGAAGCTGCCGATGGGCGTCTCGTCCAGCTCGATTAGAAGGCCCTTCGCCCAGTGTTGGGAAGCAGGGAAAGCAAAGGTGGTCCTGAATTTTTCGTAGGTGAACGTGGTACGCATGCCCAAACCCTCGAAAATCTTCGTGAGAAGAGCGGGGTCGCTGACTTCCATCTCAAGTTCCTCTCGAACTTTGTGGCGGTGAGGGTTGCGCTCTGCAGATTTTGCTCGCTGCTGGGAGCGCGTGGGCCGTTTGAAAGTTAGCAGGACGCGGACGCCCGCTTTCGGCCGCTTTCGGTTGGCGCGATGATCCGGGGTTTCGATTCGAATGCGAAGAAGTTGGCCGCGACGCGCGAGGGTTTTATTCGGCCTGTCGAAGACCAGGTTCCACTCGTGTACTCGGCCGGTGCCAGCAGAGATTCGGCGCGCGCCTGCTTTCTTTAAGACCCCCAGGAAGCTTTGCGGGTCCGCGATGCGCAATTTGACTTCGGTCTCCTGCGCCATGTGGGTCACGATGCAGCAAGCCAGCCGCACTTTCTCTTGGTTAGGTTGTAGTATAACCAACGATTCGCGACCGTGTCGGATGACGCAAAGTGCTGGGCATTACGCCGGCCGATCGAATTGCCGATACCCATGAACTCAGACACAAAAATCGCCAGGCCGAACATTGACGCAGCGAGCGCGCGAGAGGGTGTTCTTCGCCCGCCAGTGGCGCAGCGTCGGCCTGTCGAGCAGGTGCTGCACGGCGACCGGCGTATCGACGAGTATGGGTGGTTGCGAGAAAAACAGAACCCGGAAGTTCGGGCCTATCTGCACAGGGAGAATGCTTACAGTGACGGGGTTTTGGCGGACACGCGGGCGTTTCAGGAGACCCTCTACCTAGAGATGCTCGGGCGCATTCTGCAGACTGATCTTTCGGTGCCTTACCAGCTGCGCGGTTACTTTTATTTCACGCGGACAGAGGAAGGAAAGCAGTATCCGATTTATGCACGAAGGCTGGATTCGGTTGATGGCCCGGAAGAAACGCTGCTGGATTTAAATGAGCTTGCGGCGGGCCATTTGTTCCTGGGACTTGGCGCTTTCGCCGTGACCGACGACAATCGGCTCCTGGCGTACGCGGTGGATACGACCGGGTTTCGGCAGTATACGTTGCAGGTGAAAGATTTGATCTCGGGAATAACCATGACCGAGCAATTCGAACGGGTGACCAGCGTGGCGTGGGCTGCTGACAACGCTACGTTCTTCTACACCGTGGAAGATCCGGTTGCGAAGCGGTCACATCGTTTATATCGGCATATTCTCGGGGATGCCGGCGCCGATCCGTTGATTTATGAGGAGACCGACGAACGGTTTCGAATCGAAGTAGAGCGAACCAGAAGCGGGTCGTTCCTTCTACTGACGGCGGCGAGCCATACTACGAGCGAAGTCCGGTTCCTGGCGGCTGGCGAACCCAGTGGGGAATTTCGGCTGATCGAGGGTCGCGAGGACAACCATGAGTATTACGGGGATCACCATCCTGGCCCGGGAGGCACAGGGTCGGACGGGATCTTCTACATTCGAACCAACTCAACGGGGCGGACGTTTCGCCTGGTAAGTGCGCGCGTGGATGAGCCGGGACGGAAATTTTGGACCGAGTTGGTGCCTAACCGGCCGGGCGTGATGCTCGCGGATGTGGACGCGTTCCGCGGTCATTTGGTTCTCTTCGAACGAGAAGACGGACTTCCCTATCTGCGCATCGTGCCGTTGGATTCGGTGAAGGTGGGCTCGAACGTGTTGGCCGCTTCGCACCGCATTGAATTCAGCGAACCGACTTACAACGCAGCGACGGAGGCAAATCCGGAATTCGACAGCTCACGGGTGCGATTTCAGTACGAGTCGCTGCTCACCCCGAGATCGATCTGTGATTACGACGTCAACACTGGCGAACGGGTGCTCTTGAAGCAACAACCGGTGCTTGGGGGTTACCAGGCGTCTCAGTACGTCAGCGAGCGGCTTCACGCGACGAATTCGGATGGAACACGGATTCCCATTTCGATGGTGCGCCGGCGCGACACCTTGCGCGACTCGAGTGCGCCACTATTGCTGTACGGGTACGGAAGCTATGGCATTTCCATGCCCGTGGCGTTCAGTTCGAATCGGCTAAGTCTGCTGGACCGAGGGGTGATTTTTGCAATCGCGCATATTCGCGGCGGCGGAGAGCTAGGCAAGCCTTGGCACGACGCCGGTAGGATGCATAGGAAAGCGAATACGTTCAGGGATTTCATTGCCGTGGCCGAATACCTGATCGCCGAGAAATATACTTCGGCGGAGGGATTGACGATTGAAGGAGGAAGCGCAGGGGGATTACTGATGGGAGCGGTCGTGAATCTGCGACCGGACCTGTTCCACACGGTTATCAGTCATGTTCCCTTCGTGGATGTACTGAACACCATGCTAGATGCGTCGTTACCCCTCACCGTTGGGGAGTATGAAGAGTGGGGCAATCCACAGGTCGCGGCGGACTATTTCTACATGAAGAGCTATTGCCCCTACACCAACCTCGAGCCGAAAGGCTATCCGACCATGCTGGTGAAGACCTCCCTGAACGACAGCCAGGTGATGTATTGGGAACCAGCCAAGTATGTGGCCAAGTTGCGCACGCTAAAAACGGACTCCCATTCCGTGCTGCTGAAAATCAACATGGGCGCCGGCCATGGCGGAGCATCGGGGCGGTATGACTATTTGCGAGAGATCGCACTAGACTATGCGTTCCTGTTAACCCAAGTTGGGATACGCTCGTGAGCTTTCGCGCCAGCGAAGGGTGCCATTCCCTCCGAGTTCGGAACGCGGGTCCTGGGGCCGCACTTGGCAGCTGCTGGCCGTTCTCATTGAGTTTGTAATGATCGAAGCATCCACACCACTGATGCAGCAGTATCAGACGATTAAGGCGCGCTATCCGCACGCGTTGCTGCTATTCCGGCTCGGTGATTTTTATGAGCTTTTCTATGAAGACGCGATATTGGCTTCCCGCGAACTGCAGATCACGCTGACGTCACGTAATCGCGAAAAGGGACAGCCGATTCCGATGTGTGGAGTTCCGTATCACGCGGCGGATGGATATATTGCGCGGCTGATTCGAGCGGGATTTAAAATTGCCATCTGCGATCAGATGGAACTCCCGGGACCTGGAAAGAAAATCGTTCGCCGCGAGGTAGTGCGGGTCATTACCCCGGGCACCGCGACCGACGGCGCGGTTCTGGATGCACGGGAGAACAACTTCCTGGCGGGGGTCGCCAGGGCCCCCAGTGGCTCCCCAATCGGGCTCGCCTTTGTAGACCTTTCCACCGGGGAATTTCAGGCGACGGAATTCTGCGGCCCGCGCGCCGAGGAAGAGCTTCGCGATGAACTGTTGTTGCTGCGACCGCGCGAGACCGTGCTGCCTCGGGCCCATCAACTCTTCGAAACTGCTAAGAGCACGCTGCCAGAAGGGGTGGTCACGGTGGAGTCGCGGGTCGAAGACTGGGTGTTTCAGTACGACTACGCCGCGCGGTTACTGCGCGAACAATTTGAGGTTGCGGAGATGACCGGTTTCGGCCTGGATGAGCACCCGCAGGCGGTCGCGGCGTGCGGAGCGATCATTCACTATCTGCGTGAGAACGCTGCGCGAACCGAGCGCGCCGCGCCGCCGGGGAATGGCGAATCGTCGAACGGCAACCCGGTCGACGGCGCTCCGTGCCTGGAGGCGCTGCGCCATCTGGATCGAATTCGTTACTACGAGCAGCATCACACCATGGTGCTGGACCCGGTGTCGGTGCGAAACCTGGAATTGCTGAATCCGATTTTCGCGGAAGACGCCGGGCGCAGCGGCGCAACCACGCTGATTTCTGCGCTGGACGCAACGATCACCGGGATGGGAGCGCGGCTGCTACGTGCGTGGATTCTGCGGCCGCTGATCGATCGCGACGCCATTGAGGCCCGCCTTCACGCTGTTGCTCACCTGGTACAGCAAACCGTGGTGCGCGGCGAAATTCGAAAAGAGCTGCGCGGGATCCTCGATCTAGAGCGATTGACCGGGCGCATCACCCTGGGCCTGGCCGGCCCACGCGAGATGGTGGCGTTGCGCAAGTCTCTGGCCCAGTTGCCGGTGCTGAAGAATTTTCTGACCGCACCGCCTACCGGCGGTAGCGACCTGCTTCGCGAACTGTATGGTGAGATCGACGAACTGACCGACATCCGGGAGCGTCTAGAGCGAGCAATTGGCGATGAGCCGCCCGCGCTGGCCACCGATTCGGGGATCATCCGTTCCGGCTATTACCCAGAGTTGGACCAGCTGCGCAACCTTAGCCAACACAGCAAGCAAATTATCGCTTCGATGGAAGAGCGCGAGCGCAAGCGGACCAACATCGCCTCGCTAAAAATCCGTTTCAACCAGGTGTTCGGGTACTACATAGAAATATCGAAGAGCAATCTGCAGCTGGCCCCCGCGGATTATGAGCGGAAGCAGACCCTAGTTAATGCGGAACGCTTTACCTCGGCAGAGCTGAAGGAGTATGAACGCAAGATTCTGGCTGCCGATGAGCGAATTGGCGAGATCGAGCGCCAACTGTTCCTGGAAATTCGTTCTGGAGTGGCCGCCCACGCCCAGCGGCTGCGCAAGACCGCCGCGGCGGTGGCGCAGCTGGATGTTCTGGCGACGCTAGCGAAGATCGCTGCCGATCGCGGCTATGTTCGACCGGAATTTACTTCGACCGGCGAGCTGCTCATTATTGGCGGACGACATCCGGTCATTGAAGAGCTTTTGCGGCAGCGCGGGGAACGTTTTGTGCCCAACGATTTGTATTTCGATTCGGCGCGACAGCAAATCCTGCTAATAACCGGGCCAAACATGGGGGGCAAGTCGACCTATCTGCGGCAAGCGGCGCTGATCGTATTGATGGCACAGATCGGATCGTTTGTAGCGGCGCGACAAGCCAAATTGCCGATCATCGATCGAATCTTTACGCGCATCGGGGCCAGCGACAATCTGGCGCGCGGCCGATCGACGTTCTTGGTGGAAATGAGCGAGGTTGCGTCCATCTTGAACCACGCAACGCCGGCGAGCCTGGTGCTGCTGGACGAGGTGGGCCGCGGAACGGCGACATTTGACGGCCTGTCCATCGCCTGGGCGGTGGTCGAGCATTTGCACCAGCACACCCGCGCACGGACTCTGTTTGCGACCCACTATCACGAGTTGACCGAGCTTGCGGAACTCTTGCCGGCGGTCAAGAACGTTCATGTATCGGTAAAGGAGACGCCAAACGAAATCATTTTCCTGCGGCGCGTCGAACCGGGGAGTGCGGATAAGAGTTATGGTATTGAGGTGGCACGCCTTGCGGGATTGCCGCGCAGCGTGATCGAGCGGGCCCGAGAGGTGCTGCAAAAACACGAGCAGAGCGAGCGCCAGTTGAGCGAAACGCTTTCGCCGGGGGCGACCGATCACACGAATGGCAATGGGGCCCAGCACGTTTTGTTCACGGCGCTAGACCGGGCGGTTCTCGACCGGCTGCGCGATGCCGATCTTGATGATCTGAAACCTCTAGAAGCGCTGAACCTTCTTTCGGAGCTCAAGAAACAGATTCTGTAGACGGGCCTGAACGCCCGCTCCTGGTTGGAACATTGATTATTTCTCACCATGCGCTCTCACTCGGTGTGTGCTTCCCTGCTCGGTGTGCTTAAATGCAATCACACCGTATGTCTCCCGATTCCATGCTGGTTCTAGGAATGATGTCCGGCACTTCTGCCGACGGAATCGACGTTGCAGTGGTTAGGATTTCGGGCGGTCTGCGGCAACTAAAAGCAAAACTCCTCGGGCATGCGGCCATAAAACTCCAGCCGCGGTTACGACGAGCAATACTGTGCGTGGCGGAGCAACAAGCAATCACCGCCGGCCAGCTAAGCCAACTCAATTTTCGATTAGGGCAGGTTTTCGCCGAGGCGGCGCTCGCAGCATGCAAGAAATTCCGTATTTCTCGGAAGAAAATCGATCTGATTGGAAGCCATGGTCAGACAGTTTTCCATCAGGGCCAGCCCGTGGAGTTTCTGGGGGCACAAACGGCTTCGACGTTGCAAATCGGCGAAGCGGCGGTGATCGCGGCACGAACGGGCATCACGACAATTGGCGATTTCAGGCCCGCGGATATGGCGCTGGGCGGCCAGGGAGCGCCGCTGGTTCCCCATGCGGATTATCTGCTCTATCGGCATGCGAAGTTTGGGCGCGTGGCTCTCAATCTGGGCGGAATTGCGAATGTGACCGTGCTGCCGCGAGCCGCTAGTCCGCGAAGTTTGTTCGCGTTCGATACCGGGCCCGCCAACATGCTGATCGACGCGCTGGTGGCTCAGTTCACTCACGGGCGCCAGTCCTACGATAGAAATGCCACTATCGCTGAAACCGGCCGCGGCATGCCCGGACTGTTGGACGAATTGATGAGCGATCCCTATCTACGTATCGCACCGCCAAAAAGCACCGGACGTGAATATTATGGACGAGCTTACTTGCAAAGGCTGCTCGCGATGGGCCGCCGCCATGGCGCCAAGCCCGCGGACCTGATTCGCGCCGCTACGATCTTCACTTCTCTGTCGGTGGTCGACGCGCTAAATCGATTTGTGCTGCCGAAAACGAGGATCCATCAAATACTGGTGTCCGGTGGAGGCGCACGCAATCCCCTGATCGTTGGGCAAATCGCCGCGAGCCTTCCGGATATCGAGGTATTGCCGTCGTCTCAAATCGGCGTGCCCGTCGACGTGAAAGAGGCTTTCGCGTTCGCCTTGCTCGCTTATGAAACTTTTCATCGACGCGCGTCCAATCTGCCGTCGGCAACTGGAGCTCGCGGCCCCGCAATTCTCGGCAAGATCTCTTATGCGCCTCCTCGCTGACCGAATGGCCAGAATCGGCAGGGTTTTGTCGATGGGGGCCCTGGCAGCCTGCTGCCTATCGTGGTGCTACGGTTGCTCACCGCCTGCTCGCGATCCTTCGCGGCTCACTTTTCTGATCGAGTCGGGCCCGACTAATCTGGATCCCCGTTTTGGCACCGACGGACAATCCCAACATCTCGATTCCCTGCTATTCAGCAGCTTGCTGGAACGTGACGAGCAAATGAATTTGAAAGGGGACGCGGCGGAGTCGTGGGAAGTGCCCGAACCGCTCACCTATGTCTTCCATTTGCGGCACGACATCCGCTTTCATGATGGGCGCCCACTAACTTCCAGGGACGTCAAAGCCACCTACGACTTCATCATCGATCCCGCAAATCGTTCGCCAAAGCGCGGTGCTTTTCGATTGGTCACCAAGATTGCAGCGCCCGACGACTTTACCGTGGTCTTTCACTTGAAGGAACCGTACGCATCGTTTACCACTAATTTGCTTCGGCCGGCCACCGGGATCGTTCCCGCCAATGCCTCCGCAGATTTTTCGCGCCACCCCGTGGGCTCCGGCCCGTTCCGATTTGTGAGCCAGAACCAAGATGATGAAGTGATCTTGGAACGCAATCCCGGGTACGTCGGCGGGTCGCCGCGTGTGGCCCGGGTGCGATTCCGCATTGTTCCCGACGCGATCGTTCGTGCGCTGGAACTACGGAAAGGCTCGGCCGATTTGGAGGTGAGTTCGCTGGCGCCGGACATGGTGCCGGTGCTGGCCAAGCAGCCGTCGCTGGCGGTCACCGAGCGCCCCGGAACTAACCTCACCTACCTGGGAATCAATCTGGAAGATCCAATTCTGGCGCACCGCGAAGTGCGCCAGGCTTTGGCATACGCCAGCGACCGCGAGACGTTGATTCGCTATTTGCTCCACGGACAAGCCCAGGTGGCTTCCGGCGTTCTTCCGCCGGAGCACTGGGCCTACGAGCCTGACGTTTCGCGCTACGCGCTGGACGCAGCTCGCGCCGAGCAATTGCTGGATGCCGCAGGTTACCCGCGGCGGCCGGATGGCCTTCGATTCCGGATTACGCTGAAGACCTCCACCGATGAGCAGTTCCGCTTGATCGGTGCGGTGCTTCAAGAGCAGTGGCGACGAGTGGGAGTAGACCTGGAGCTGCGGCCGCTGGAATTTGCGACCCTGCTCTCCGACGCCGTGAAAGGCAACTTCCAATTGAATCTGCTGCGGTGGGTGGGTGCAAACAACGATCCGGATATATTCGAATTTGTATTTTCTTCCAAGCGTTTCCCGCCGAACGGAGCCAATCGCGGACATTACCGCAATGCGCGGATCGATGAACTGACCGATCAGATTCGCGTGGAGATGGACCGAGAGAAGAGAAAAGTCCTTTGCAGCCAGGCCCAGAGGATCCTAGCCGAGGATCTCCCGTACCTGCCCTTATGGTTCTCGGACGTAGTCTCGGTGCACCGGCGGGATCTTGGGAACTTCGCGCTATCGCCGAGTGCGGATTACGACTTTTTGGAAACAATGCGCGCCACTGGAAACTGACCCGGCACGTCCGCCTCCTGCGCGGTTGGGCGCGCGCTAGCTCAAGACCTGCTCGATTTCGGCGACCGGGATGGCACCCTCTCGGAGAATCTCCCACTTTTCGTCCTGCAACCCGACGATGGTGGAAGGGAGGCCGGCACCGGTTTCGCCGGCGTCCAGAATCAGCGGAATTCTCGAGCCCAGCTGCTTCATCAACTGCTCGGTATTGGAAGACGCGGGAAAGCCGGAGATATTGGCGCTGGTGCCGGTCACCGGACCGCCAAACTCATCGATGAGACCATCGACCACCGGGCTTTTGGGCCAGCGCAGCGCCACTTTCCCCGTGTTGGCGGTGACTTTGAGGGGTACACGATTGGACGCGTCCATCACCAAGGTAAGACCACCCGGCCAGAAGGCCTCGGCAAGCAGCATGAATTTCTTCGTTGGGTAAGGCGAAGTTCCTTCGAAGACGCGTTCGCGCATCAAGACCATGGCTTGGTCCAGCGAATTTACCAGGATGGGTAGCGCCCGGGTGTCTGGGCGGCCTTTCACACGGTAGATTTCATCTACGGCGGCGAGATTGAAAGGGTCGGCGGCCAATCCGTAAAAAGTGTCGGTAGGAATTCCGATAACGCAACCGCGTGCCAGTAGATGAGCAGCGTATCGCAGCGCGTCGGGGTCTGGAGTTTGCGCGTTCACGCGCAGCAATTCTGCCGGCAACGTTGTGGCCTTCAGCTGGAGTCGATCCGTTCCGCAGCGCTCCGCCCACTGCCATTCTTTCGGGGCGACGCTACCACACAGGCGCATAGCGTGCAATGGTGCCAGGACACAGTGGTTCCGTTTTGGCCGCAGCAAGACGCCGGAGATTCGCCGCCAGCAACCCGGCGATGCGAACTGAGGCGTTCACCGGTGGGTCAGAGTTGGCGCTTGCAGCGCGAAATTTGTTACCCTCGCTGCCATGGCGACGCCAGGAAAAGCTCCACGCCCCCCTCGGGTACCGAGTGGCGACGCGATTCTGAGCGGCCGAGACAACCGCTGGCTCAAAGAGTTTCGTCTGGCGCTACGCGGCGGAATACCGACGGACTCGGGAGCTGTGGGCGTCGAAGGCCCGCGACTGGTAGAGGAAGCGCTGCGATCCGGGTGTCGAATCGCGGCGGTGCTGTTCAGCGAACTCGGCGAGCGGCATCGTGAGGGGTTGGCTCCGTTTATCGATCGCCCCGAGATTAGTTTTCCGGTTCTGCGTACCACCGACCGGCTGTTCGAGGGTCTGGCCGACACGCAACATCCGCAGGGGGTCGCGGCGCTGGTTTATCCGCGGGCTACAACGTTTGACGACGTTCTGCGCAAGCCATCGAATGCGTGTTCGAGTCTGATCGTGGTTCTCGCAGGACTGCAGGACCCGGGAAATGTCGGAACCATCCTGCGAGCGGCGTCTGCATTTGGAGCAACCGGAGCGGTTACAACCGCGTCCGGACAGAGCGGAACGGCAAGTCCTTTCTCGCCGAAAGCGTTGCGGGCATCCGCTGGCGCGGCGCTACACCTTCCGGTGCTGGTGGGAATATCGCTGCCGATTCTACTGGCGCAACTTCGTGTCGTGGGCGTTCGAACCTTCGCCTCCAGCGTGCGCGAGGCACAGAGTGGCGAAGCCCGCGCGCTCGCTCCCTGGGAAGTCGACTGGTGTCAGCCGACGGCGCTGCTGGTGGGCAACGAGGGCGCCGGCCTTCCCGAAGAGGTGGAACGCAGCGCGGAAGGCCGCATCCGCATCCCAATGGCGAGTAGGATTGAGTCCTTGAATGCGGCGGCGGCCGCGGCAGTCCTGTTTTATGAGGCGGCGCGGCAGCGGGGCGCAGCGGCCATCGAGAGGCAAGAGAAATCGTGAGTCTTTTTTCGAAACTGCCGGTGCCGGAGGAGCCTGAAGTTCCCCTTGTGCATCAGCCTTTGGCTGAGCGGATGCGTCCGCGCACGCTTGACGAATTCATCGGCCAGGAAAAATTGTTGGGCCCAGGCAAGCCGCTGAGGGTGCAGATCGAAAACGACGACCTGACCTCGATGCTGTTCTGGGGGCCGCCGGGTTGCGGCAAGACCACGTTGGCGAGACTCATCGCCCGGTTGACGCGCTCCGACTACCTTCCGTTCAGCGCGGTTCTCGCTGGGATTAAAGAGATCAGGGAAGTGATGGTGGGAGCGGAGCGCAAAGCCCGGTCGGGGCACCGAACCATCGTGTTTGTGGATGAAGTGCATCGCTTCAACAAGGCCCAGCAGGATGCCTTCCTGCCGCACGTGGAGGCGGGCCACATCACGTTTATTGGCGCCACCACGGAAAACCCTTCATTTGAAGTGATCTCGCCGCTGCTGTCGCGTACTAAGGTCTATGTGATGGACCCGCTCCCCACGGTGTTGATCGCCGATCTTTTGCAGCGGGCCTTGGATGACAAGGATCGCGGGTTTGGAAACGAGCGGATTGTGGCTACGCCGGATGTGCTGTTTCGCATGGCGTCGTACGCGAACGGCGATGCGCGGACCGCCTACAACACCTTGGAGCTAGCGGCACGCGGCGCGATTCGCGGCTCAGACGGTGCGCTGACGATTACCACGTTGCTATTGGAAGACGTACTGCAACGGAAATTGTTGCGCTACGACAAAGGCGGCGAGGAACACTACAATCTTATTTCTGCGCTGCACGAGTCGGTGCGAAATTCGGATGCGGATGCCTCGCTTTATTGGTTGGCGCGGATGATCGAATCGGGCGAGGACCCACTGTACTTGGCGCGCCGCATGGTACGGATGGCTAGCGAAGATATCGGGTTGGCCGATCCTAATGCGCTGCCGATCACCCTGGCAGCGAAACAGGCATTTGATTTTATTGGACCCCCAGAGGGGTATCTGGCGCTGGCAGAAGCGGTAGTTTATCTCGCGCTGGCGCCGAAGTCGGATGCCGTTTATAAGGCCTATGGTGCTGTGCTCGAGGACGTGCATCAGACTGAAACTGAACCGGTGCCGTTGCACATGCGTAAAGCTCCCACTGGCTTGATGAAGAACCTGGGATACGGGGTCGGTTATCAGCACGCGCACGATGTGGCCGAGAAGGTCACCAACATGGTGTGCCTGCCGGAAAAGCTTGCCGGACGGACTTATTATCGGCCCACCGATCAGGGACTCGAGCAACGCATCCGGCAGCGGCTCGAGGAGATTCGCCAGATAAAATCGCGCACTTTGTCAGCTTGAGGTAAAACCATGCCATCGGTTCGTTCGCTTTGCCTGCTGTCCATACTTTGCATGCCCGTCGCGACCCTGGCTCCGCCACAGCGGCCGGAAATCCAGGGCATCGCGCTGGTGCGGCTGCGCGTCTCGGACATGAAGGCAGCTCAGCATTTCTACCACGAGATTGTGGGTCTCTATGCTCTGGAGAACGCTGGCGGCCAAGGGGCCGCGGACGATTCGACGGTCTATTTCCTGAACCGGGATCAAAGGGTCGAACTGGTCCCAGGCGTGCCTTCTGGCGATGCCAACGCGGTGGACACTGTGGGTTTTCAGGTTTCGAACGTAAAACAAATGCGAAAATACCTGGTGGCCCGGGGCCAGAAATGCGGAGGTGTCAAAAACACCAAATCGGGTGACCAGTACCTCGAAGCTGTCGATCCGGAAAATCATCGAATTTGGTTCGTGTCGTGGGCCAAACCCGCTGATCCCCTTCCAGGCTTCACCCGCACCGAACACCTGATTCATGCTGGGTTTATCGTGCGAAACCGGTCTGCGGAAGATCACTTCTACAAGGACCTGCTAGGCTTTCACGTGTACTGGCAAGGCGGCAGAACCGAAGGCGAGACGCTGTGGGCCGCGATGCAGGTGCCCGATGGTACCGATTGGCTCGAGTATATGCTGAATATCCCCGCAAATCCGGATGCTCATACCCGCGGAGTGCAAGATCACATCTCGATCGGAACCGAGGATATTCATCAGAAGGACAAACAGCTAATTGCCAACGGATGGAAGCCCAGCGAGGAACCCAAAATCGGCCTGGATGGAAAATGGCAGCTTAATTTGTTCGATCCGGATCAAACTCGCGTCGAGTTTATGGAGTTTACACCGGTGCAAAAACCATGCTGCAGCCCGTTCGTCGGGCCGCAGCCCAGCCCCAAGAATTGATGCAAGTTCTGGGCCTTTTCTGGACTCGCCGGCCGCCTGGATTGCTTGCGCTGGCGTTTTTGACGGCGAGCGTATTGGTCCCGCGAGCGGCCGCGCAGCAACTCGACAAACCACTTCACACGATTGATGAAGACATTACCGCTTTCGCCTGGTCCCCGGACGGGCGACTCGTTTACGCAGTCAACCATCCCTTCAAGACCAAGCAATACGACCTCGAACATGACGACGTCTGGATTCAGGAAGTCAACGGGAAACGTCGGCGAATTTTCGTGGGCGACAAATTTTCCAAGGACGCGCCGTTTACCTACAGCGTTCATTCGTTCCGATGGTCTTCGAATGGCAAGCTCATCGCTGCCGACCTCTTTGCCACCACCATCGATGACACCGGCAAGTCGCAAGATTCGGGCATGACCTTGCTGCTGGAAGACGGCGGGAAGGAAATTCGCGCTAACGCCAAGGACAACGTTATCCGGGACGCGACCAACGCTTCCTGGCTGGTCGATAACACCACCGTGGTCTTTCTGAGCGAGGTCGTAAAGCCCAAAGTTCTTTACTCCTTCAAATATCTAAATATTGCAGGGGGTCCGGTGGGTCCGGTTTTCGAAGGGCGCACGTTTCTAGATTTTGTGCCGGTACCGGGAAGTAATTTGGGATATGCCGTCGAGCGCGACCGCGCCCTTTCCGGCCCGCCGCGCCTTCAGCGGCTGGAATTGCTGGCGCAGGATGATCGCGAGATCGCTACCTGGGATAGTTACGAGGGGGGCCTGTCGCTTTCGCCATCCGGTAACAAAATTGCCTATTACATCGACAAAGAAGTGCTGGAGATTCGCAATCTGACTTCGCCTGAACTATTCGTCCGAGTTCGCATCGGACTTGGGGTGTTTCACTGGAGCCCAGATGAAACGCGGATACTTCTGAAACGCGCGGTGGAGAAAAAATCGGGGGACCTGGTGTGGATCGATTTGCCAGTCTTTCCCGCGCAGGCTACGACGGAAAAGGATGTCCCGGTAACCCAACCGACGCCCATCCCGGTGCTGCATGGACTGACGTTCCGCGACTTTGCCATTTCTCCCGACGGTAAGTTTCTCGGAGTGATTGCGCCGGGCAAGAGAAATCTGGCGATCTTTGCGCTGCCGTCGCGCTGAGGGTGGTTGCAACGGTCGGTTTCGCACCGAAACAACTCGCAGACATGCGATCGCCCCCGGTCGGGGCCCTATTTCAAGTTGTGGCGACGGCGGCGATGTTCGATCAGAATGCAGCAGTCCATCACCACGGGGATTCCTGCAGCGATGGCCTGCTGCGCCGCGGGGTCATTCTCAATTCCCAGTTGCATCCAGATTAGCTTCGCACCCACACGAATGGCGTCTTCGACCACCGACGGCACATTTTCGGACCGGCGGAAAATGTCGACGATGTCGATAGGCTCGGGGACGTCACCGAGTCGCGAATAACTGATCTGGCCAAGAACTTCGCGCTCGTTGGGATTTACGGGAATGATGCGGTAGCCGGAGTCCTGCATATAACTGCTGACCCTGTGGCTGGCGCGCGTCGGATTGGAGGACAGCCCGACGACGGCGACGGTGCGGTACCTGTGTAGAAATCGTTGAATAGGATCGGCGTCCTTAGGCGCGCCTTCGGGAAGCAACACCTTCATTGCTGACTCTCTTTTCAGGGCGAGGTTTGGTTTTCAATGCCTTCCGTAGTTCGGTCACTTCTTTTTCCGGTAGAACGCGGTACCGCCCTTGCGGAATCCCTTCCAGGGAAAGCGGACCGAGGGCGATGCGCTTCAGTTTTTCTACGGGATGCTTTTCCGCAAAGAGCACGCGGCGTACTTCGTCGCGCTTGGAGTCTTTCAAAGTTACTTCGTACCAGAAATTGGCGACGCGCCCGCGAGTGGCGTCGGGCTGCCGCACGGTTCGCATGCGCGCTCCAATCTGTTTGCCGAGACGGTCGAGGTCGTCCAACGTGAGCCGGCCTTTGATCTTCACGTGGTAGGACTGTGGTAAATTTCCCCAGGCTTTGAGCATTTCAGCGGTCAAGTCGCCATCGTTGGTCAGAAATACCAGGCCCGACGCGGCGTAATCGAGGCGTCCCACCGGGTACACGCGCTCGGCGAGACCGCGTAGGCAATTTCGCAAAGTTTTGCGGCCTTCCGGATCGGCCATGGTGGCAACCACTTCCGTTGGTTTATTCAACAAAATGTAAACGTGGCGCTCGGCTGTATTGATAACTTTGCCAGCGGCCTCTATCCGGTCGGTCGCGGCATCTGCCTTGGTGCCCAATTCTCTGACAACCTGTCCGTTCAGGCGGACCTGTCCGCTGACGATGAGTTGCTCGGCGTGACGCCGAGACGCGATACCCGCGCGGGCAATAATTTTTTGAAGTCGTTCTTGCATGTGGTGGTTTGGAGTCAAAAGCCCGCTGTTGCAGAGCGGCTTATGGCTGTTCTCTATTCCCCAGCCGTCGCGATCTTGTGGGTCTCGGCTTGTCGATCATCGCTCAGTTCCGGGCTCGGTCGGTCGCCTTGACGGAAGCTTTGCGCTGCTGATGCGGAGTCTCCTTCGGTCGGAGTTTGAGACTCGGACCGATTTCCTCGGAATTCGGAACCAGGGTGGCCCTGGTGCTCGCCGATCGCCATTTCCTGGCTCGCAGACGATGCACCGCTCGGCTCAGCTTGCGGTCGATCGAGCACGCTTTCATCGCCGGAATCGGAAGACGCCAGGCCTTCATCGCTTCCCAAAGCCTCCCGCGCCAGAGCTTCGAATTCCTTGAGGCTGGGAAGTTCCTCGAGGTCGCTTAAGCCAAAGCGCATCAGGAATTCCTTGGAACTCCTATACAGGATCGGCCGCCCAATCACTTCTTTTCGGCCTGCCGTGTTGATCAGGCGCTTATCCAAGAGAGTCTTGAGCACGCCGGAGGTGTTTACGCCGCGGATTTCCTGGATTTCCGGCGCAGTGATCGGCTGTTTGTAGGCAATCACCGCCAAAGTTTCGAGGGCAGGCATGGTCAAGCGCAGCGGCGGGCGCAAGCTCTTGATGAAGCGGCGCACAACGTCATGGTGCTGTGGCTTGGTGTACATCTTGTAGCCGCCGCCCACGGCGCGCACTTCCACTCCGCGATCTTCGGCGGCGTAGCCAGCGACCAGCTCATCCAACGCGGCTTGCACCGCAGGCTGGTCTTGGCCCAACGCGGCGGCCAACTGCCCGGCTGTAACTGGATCATCGGCCGCGTAAATAATCGCTTCCAGGGCCGCTTTGCGTTCTTCGTCGGTCATTGCAGCTCTCTTCTCCGAGACATTACCCGGCGCGGGACGTGCGAGTGCGTTTCTTTTCGAACCTTACTGGTATTCCTGATCGATTTGGCGGATGGCGCCGTTCTCATCGAAAATGGTTTCGAATGCTTTGCCTTTGCGAACGACGATGTCGCCGAATTGCTGATCTTGGGCGAGACCCACCGCCTGCAGCTTGACCATTTCCAGGACGGCGAGAAACGCCACGATCATGGCGTGCCGCGAAGGGCAAGCCTCAAAAAACTGCGCGAGGCTTAGGGAATAATCGTCGCTGGCCAGGATCTGCGTGCGCAACTGGGCCATCATTTGCGCGACGGTGAACTCCTCATGCTGCAGTTCAATTCGTGAGATTTCCTTGCGACGCTCGAGGACTTGCTGGAAGACCTTGACCAGGTCCACAAGCGAGACTACCAATTCGCTTTCCGTGCCTTGATCGTTGTAGAGCGACTTATCCGGCTTGGACCAGACGTTTTCTTCGATCTGCTGCTTCTGGTACAGCAACTGCGCCGCGTTCTTATATTTCTCGTGTTCGACGAGGCGCTGAACCAGCTCGGCGCGTGGGTCGGCGGCCAATTCCTCAGGCGTGGCCAGTGGGTCCGGCGGCAGCAGCATTTTCGACTTGATATAGATCAGGGTGGCCGCCATGAAGATGAATTCCGCCGACACGTCCACGTTGAAGGCTTCCAGGTTGTGAAGGTATTCGAGATATTGCGTGGTGATTTGCGCGATCGGAATGTCGTGAATATTCATTTCCTGCTTCTTGATCAGGTCAAGGAGCAGGTCCAGAGGGCCTTCATACATCGGAATGTTAATTCGGTAGGGCGTCGCCATCGCTCTCGTTCGGTTTCCACTCTCGATAAATCGTGCTACTGCCCGGTCAACTCTGTGCGCTTGCGCTGCCACCGGAAGACCGCCTCGCGCACGGTTGCCATGGTCTTCTGCGCGACGGTGCGCGCCTTTTTTGACCCGGCGTCGATAATTTCCAACACGCCCTTCGGGTCTTGTTCCCAACGGACGCGGCGCTCACGCACCGGCGCAATCCAGGTGATCAAATTGTCGGCCATCGCGGCCTTGCATTCTATGCAGCCGATGCCCGCGGTGCGGCAACCCGATGCGGCCCACTCCAGCGTGGGAGCGGGCGAGAACAGTTTATGCCAGTCGTAGACTGGACACACGTCCGGATTTCCGGGATCGGTGCGACGCTTCCGGGCGGGATCGGTGACCATGATCTTGGTCTTTTTGCGGATAGCGTCGTCGGACTCGCTGAGCATGATGGCGTTGCCGTAGCTTTTTGACATTTTGCGGCCATCGAGGCCCGGGATGCGTGGAGTCTTGGTCAACATCACCTCGGGTTCGACCAAGGGCGGCCGGTACGGAAATAAATTCGCGAGCTCTTCAAGCTTTTGGTGGAAATTCACCACTCCGATTTCGACGGCGATGCTTCTAACTTCACCCGGAAATTTGTCGGGATCACGCTGGTCCCACGGCTGGATGCCCAAAATCCTCGCGGCCCTGCGGGTCGCATTCTCGTCCTCATATGCCCGTGGATCCACATTGAGCCCGTAGAAAACCGAAAATCGCCTTACAATCTCTCGGCTCAGCTCCACATGAGAGACCTGGTCTTCACCAACGGGGACGAACAGAGGTACGCCTAGCTCGCTATAAATCACGATGTCGGCCGTCTGTAAGCAGGGATAACCCAGGAACCCGTAGGTGTGGAGATCCTTGTTGGTGATGTTTTCGAGCGCTTCCTTGTAGGTTGGGACGCGCTCCAGCCAGCCTAGCGGCGTGACCATCGACAACAACAGATGCAACTCGGCGTGCTCTGGCACCGAGGACTGCTGAAAGATCACCACTTTTGAGGGATCGAGCCCGGCGGCGAGATAGTCAGTTGCGATTTCGATGGTGTTTTGCGCGATGACGGAAGTATCCGCGTAGTCGCTGGTGAGCGCGTGCCAGTCCGCGATGAAATAGAAGCATTCGTAATCTGCGTCGTTTTGCAGGCGAACCCAGTTTTCGAGGGCGCCAAAATAGTGGCCGATATGCAGGCGGCCGGTGGGGCGCATGCCGCTCACGACGCGTTTGCTGGGTTTCCCTGGTATGTGAACGCTAGGCTCCGCTTCTGTCACCGGTCTCCTCGATTGCTAATCCATTGAATTTGGTTGTCCAGCGCCGGTGCTCTCGACCAAGGTTGTAGCGGCACCAGGGCGTCAGCTCGCTTTGCCCAGCAGCTCGCGCGCGATGATCATGCGCTGCACTTCGCTGGTGCCTTCGTAAATGGTGATGACGCGGGCGTCGCGGTACATGCGTTCCACATCGGTTTCCCGCGAATATCCCACACTGCCGTGAATCTGCACGGCCTTGGCAACGACGCGATTGACCATCTCGCTTGCGTACAATTTCGCTTTCGAAGACGCAGCGCCCATGCGCCCGCCCGAGTCCTTCAGCCATGCGGCATGATAGAGCAAAGCCCGGGCGGCCTGTACCTCGGTTTCCATGTCCGCAATCATCCATTGGATGGCCTGGAAATCGCTGATGGTCTTGCCGAACGCACGGCGTTGCCTGGCGTATTTGACCGATGCCTCAATCGCGCCCTGCGCGAGGCCCACGGCTTGCGCGGCAATACCGATTCTTCCGCCATCAAGCGCGCCTAGCGCGATCTTGAGTCCCTGGCCTTCCTCGCCGAGGCGATTTTTCGCGGGAACTTCGCAATCGTTCAGAATAATTTCTACCGAGGGCGACGCGTGCTGGCCCATTTTCTCTTCGTGGCGGCCGACGCGGAACCCTTTGGCGCCGGGCTCGACGAGAAACGCGGAGATACCTTTGCCGCCCGCTTCGGGATCGGTTTTGGCGAAGACGATAAAAATGCCGGCGGCGGCGCCATTCGAAACCCAGGTCTTCGTGCCGTTCAGACGATAGGAGCCGGCCCCTGCAGCGCTAGCGGCATTCGGACGCGCGCTCGTTTGAATGCCTGCGGCATCGGAACCGGCTTGCGGCTCGGTGAGACAAAACGACCCGAGAATTTCTCCGGTGGCCAGTCGCCGCAGATATTGCTGCTTCTGAGCTTCGCTGCCGAACGCCAACAGCGGGACCTGGACCGCGGAATTGGTGACCGACAGCGTCGTGGCCATGGCGGCATCCACGCGCGCGACTTCTTCCAGCATCAGCACGTACGAGAGGGTATCGAGGCCGGGTCCACCCCAGGGTTCGGGCGTAAGCATGCCGCAGCAACCCAACTGTGCGATTTTGGCGATCTCCGCGGCGGGAAATCGTCCTTCCCGATCTCTCTCGCGGACGCCGGGGCGAACCTCGGCTTCGACAAATTGCCGTACCGTGTCGCGGATCAGTTTTTGGTGGTCGTTAAGCGAAAAATCCATCGTCTAGGCGCGAATGGTACAGGCGATGCTAGCACAGCCGCCACTTCTGCGGCCGCCGAGCACCGCTACATCTTGAACAATTCCCGCAAGCGTTTGGTTTGCACCCGGCTCACGGGGATCTCGGTGTGCTTCTTATCGCTCATCTTCAGCATGTAACTGGATTTGAACCAGGGTACGACTTCCTTGATGTGGTGAATGTTCACCAGGAACGAACGGTGCGGACGCCAGAACGATTCCGAATCCAGAGCGGCGTGTAATTCCTCCAGGGTGCGGTAGTTCGAACTGCCCTCGGCATCGCGCGCGACTACCGAGATCAGTCCGTCTTCAATGGAAGCGAACACCAAGTCTTCCGCGTCCACCAACAGCAAACGCTGCTGCGATTTCACCAAAAGCTTGGCGGGTTGGGTGCCCTGCTTGGCGGCGCCGAGCTGGGTCACCAGCTGCTCCAGACGCTCGGTGGTGGTGGCCTGCGTTTCTACTTGTTTGCGAGCGCGCTGGATGGCTTTGGCGATGCGGGCTTTGTCGAAAGGCTTGAGGACGTAATCGACGGCGTTGACGTCGAAGGCTTGAACAGCGTATTGATCGAAGGCCGTCGCGAAGACCACGTGCGGCATCTTCATTTTGCGCTCAACCAGCTTCTTGAGCACACCGAAGCCATCGAGCCCGGGCATCTGCACATCCAGGAATACCAGGTCCGGCGCATGTTCTTTGATCAGCGCGACCGCTTCGACGCCATTCTTTCCTTGGCCGATTAAATTGATCTCCGGGAAGCTCTTTAGCAGGTACGCCAGTTCGTCGCGGGCCGGCTTTTCATCGTCGACGATGATGGTGTTGATCATGGTTTCACATGCCCAGCGAAGCGGGCCACCCGTTGGGCTCGGCTCGACCAAACTCGTGTCTTCGAGTATAGGGAAGGCCTCGGTCGCAGGCAATTCGGGGAAAGGGCCGAGGGACCCATGCCCACCGCGAACCCGGGGCCGCTACTGTTAAGATGTTTCCGGAGAACCACGCCAATGCCATCGAAGAAAGCTGGTCGAAGCGCTTCGAAAGTACTGCACAGCACAATGGTTTACAAAGGCCCGGTCTTCGGCGTACGCCGGGATGAAGTGATTGAGCCAACCGGGGTGCACGCGACCCGTGAAGTCATTACCCATCCCGGCTCAGTGGTGGTCATGCCGGTGTTGGACGACGGGCGGATCCTGTTAATTCGACAATATCGCTATGCGGCTCGCCAGTTCTTATGGGAGCTGGTGGCCGGGCGGATGGATGCCGGGGAGAGCGTACGTGAGGGAGCGGCACGAGAGTTGATTGAGGAGACCGGCTACCGTGCCAAGCGCTTCCGCATCTTTCTTGACTTATTTCCGACGCCGGGATTCCTCGAAGAGCGAATGTACATCCTGGTCGCCGAAGGATTGACGGTTGGAAAAGCGGAGCCGGAAGAAGACGAGAGAATTACTGCGAAGGCATTTACGCGCACGGAGCTGGAACGAATGATTCAGCGAAAGACGTTGCGAGACGCCAAATCCATCGCCGGGCTTCTATACTATTTCAAGTTTCTCGCCTGAGCCGATCTTACTCGTGTCCCTCCCGGTAGATCCTCCCCACTCCGCAGCCTTACCCACTGACGCGGGTTCGGCACCCCCCTTTCGTGACGCGGTGGTCTTGATTCTCCTCCCGGTCGCCGCATTCCTTGGACCGTTCCTGCTATTTCTTCTCGAACCGCTCTTTGCCAAGTTGATTTTGCCTTCTTTTGGCGGATCGGCGGCGGTATGGGCAACGTGCTTGGTATTTTTTCAGTGCGCGCTGCTGCTCGGCTATCTGTACGCAGATGTGATGACACGACGCTTAGGACTCACGCTCCAAAGCCTGCTGTATGTGGCGACGCTGGTGCTGAGTGCCGCATTTCTTCCGATCGCGCCACGCTGGTTGTTTGGTCTTCCACCAACGTCGGAACCGGCCAGATCGGTGCTTTGGCTACTCGCGGCCTCGATCGGACTGCCTTTCCTGTTGCTGAGCGCTACCAGTCCGCTGTTACAAGCCTGGCACGCCCAGCGAAATCGCGGCGGATCGCCGTACTATCTGTTCGCAATCTCCAACCTGGCTTCGCTTCTTGCCCTTCTGAGCTATCCGTTCCTGATCGAGCCGCGGCTCACCTCGCATCAGCAATCGACAGTTTGGTCGATCCTGTACGTGGTTTTCATGGTGGTGGGTTCCCTGCTTGCGTGGATGTCACGGCTGCCTGTTTCGGAAGCGGCCGAGGCTTCCGCAGCTGTGAGCGCGGGTCTACGTCCATCGATTCGCGAGCGGTTGTGGTGGCTGGCGCTGTCGGCGTGCGGCTCGATGCTGTTGCTGGCGGTCACCAATCACTTGCTCGAAGATGTTGCCCCCGTGGCGCTGCTGTGGGTCGTTCCGTTGTCTCTCTATCTGCTCACTTTTACGATGGTTTTCAATCGACCGGCCCTCTACTCGCAGTGGCTGGCGGTTCGGCTTGTCGCCGTCGGGTTAGCGAGCATGGCTTATGCCATCTATGACCCAGCTTTTACCGAGTCAGTGCAAGTCAGTGTGCCCTTCTTTTCGGCCGGTCTTTTTTTGTGCTGCTGGTTTTGTCACGGGGAATTGGCTTCGCGCAAACCTGCAGCGCAGCACCTGACCACGTTCTACCTGATGCTGGCCGCCGGAGGTGCGCTCGGGGCCATTCTTGTGGGAATCGTAGGGCCGCATGTTTTCGACTCGATTCTGGAATTTCCGCTCGCGCTTGGCTTGGTCTCGCTGGTGGCCGCGGCAGCACTGTGGCAAAAGGGCTGGATGGTGCGTGCGTTCTGGTTATTGGCCACGGTCGGAATGATGCTCGTCGCGGTGCGATACGAGCGGCTCTACCAACAGGGCACGATCTTTGTCGCGCGAAATTTTTACGGAGCGTTCCGTATCAAGGAATTTCAGGACTGGCTACAGCGGCCGTACCTCACGCTGTATCACGGCGGAATCGAGCATGGCGCTCAGTTCGTCGATCCGCCGCTCAGCCTGATGCCCACAACGTATTACGCCCGTGACTCGGGCGTCGGCATTGCACTGGACCGGTGCTGCGCCGGGCCGAGGCGGGTGGGGGTTATCGGATTGGGCGCCGGTACCCTCGCGGCGTACGGCAAGCCAGGCGACTCCTTCCGGTTTTACGAAATCAACCCATTGGTAGTAAGGATCGCCAGCGAGTACTTCAGCTATCTGCGGAACACCAAAGCACGCACCGACATAGTTCTAGGGGACGCGCGGCTTTCCCTCCAGGACGAGGCTTCGCAGAACTTCGATGTTATCGCCGTTGACGCGTTCTCTGGCGATGCGATCCCTGTACATCTGCTGACCAGGGAGGCTTTCCGACTGTATTTGCGACACCTCGGACCCAATGGAATATTGGCCATACACACGTCGAACACGTACCTGAATCTCGCACCGGTGGTGCAGATGCTTGCCGACGATGCCGGGTATCCGGCGCGGATCCTGACGAACGACGACGTCGTACGTACGTTGACGGACTCATCGGACTGGATTCTGATCACCAGAAACCGGCGGTTCATCGACGATATCGAAGCCACCCAAATCATCGAGCCGATACCTATCCCTCGTGGCCTCCGGCTGTGGACCGACGATTACAATAATTTATTCCGCATCCTGCGTCCCGTGGACTTCAAACGCGCCAAGTGAATTCCTTCCGGCGAGTTACCCAAGACCAATTGGAGTTGAAACATACGTTTCATGCCCACGCTAAACTGCTTGCAAACCCGCGCTTAAATCGGTTTATTGTCGGAAATCGATTGTTGCTAAGCACCTAGACTATTGACTCGCATTTGCATTCTGATAGACTCCGCGCACTTTTATTTCGCGGCATCCGGATTTGTTTTCCTGGAGCCGTGTGGGCACGAAAAAACAGGCGCCCGGGAGGGTTACGGCAGTGCAAGGGACGATAAAATGGTTCAACAATTCGAAAGGTTATGGCTTTATCGGCCGGGACGACGGACCCGACGTTTTTGTCCATTATTCCGCGATCATCGGAGATGGATACCGCACGCTGCAGGAAGGAGACCCGGTGGAGTTCGAAATTGTACAAGGACCTAAAGGACCGCAAGCGGCGGACGTAAAGAAAACTGCCTAGCGGGCTTTAGCAATGATCCGGCCGGCAGAGCTCAACGTTCTGCCGGCTTTTTCTTTTGGACTTTCATCCCCAGTGAAGCCTCAGTTTCAACCCATTTTTTCCAGTTTGTGGCGGTCCGCGACTATAATCTGGTTAGCTATGGACAACAAGACAATCGCCCGCATTCTGCGGGAAACCGCGCAGCTCCTGGAGATCGACGGCGCCATTATTGGCCGCTATCGAACCTATGAGAAGGCCGCCGAGCTGATCGCGGGAATGCACGAGTCGATCGAACAACTCGCGAAGGATCCGGCCAAGCTGAAAGAACTCCCCGGTATTGGCGACCGCATGGCGGAGCATATCGGTGAAGTCATCCAGACCGGTGAGTACCACCTTCGTCAGAAGTTATTGAAGAAATTTCCCGCGACGCTGCTGGATATTCTCAATTTGCAGTCGCTTGGGCCTAAGAAGGTAGCCTTCCTGTGGTCGAACTTCCATGCTGCCACCGTAGCCGATGTGGAGAAACTGGCAATGCAGGGCAAGCTGCGCGACCTCCCGGGCTTCGGCGAAAAGAGCGAGCAGAACATTCTTCGAGCGGTGCAGACTCACAACCGGTCCACCGGCCGATTCCGGCTAGATGCCGTGGAAGCCATCGCTGCGGCAATCATTGCGTATATCCAGAAGTTTGCGAAAGGCATCGCTTCGGTGACTCCGGCTGGCTCGCTACGCCGCGGCAGGGAGACCGTCGGCGATCTAGACCTGTTGCTGACCCTGGCGGACGGTTTCAGGTCACAAAAAAACATCGATGCCATCGCCGAACACATTCTGACTTATCCACGAATCGATCAGGTGCTGGCTCACGGCGGAAACAAGGTTAGCTTCAACCTAGATAACGGTTTGCAAGTCGACGTCCGGCTGCTTGACAAAGATTGTTTCGGCGCGGCGCTGCTGTACTTCACCGGGTCGCGCGAACACAACGTCACTCTGCGGGGACGCGCCAACGATCTTGGATACACCCTCAACGAGTATGCCCTGGCGACGATCAAGGCGGAACGCCGTGTGGCGAGCCGTACCGAAGAAGAGATTTATACCAAGTTAAAGCTCGATTTCATTCCGCCAGAGCTTCGCGAGAACACCGGGGAAATTCTGGCTGCGGAATTACACCACCTTCCTCATCTAATCGAGCTCGCTGATATTCAGGGCGACCTGCAGATGCACACCACCGCCAGCGACGGAAAGCACTCCATTGAGCAGATGGCGGAAGCCGCTCGGAGCCTGGGCCACAAGTACATCGCCATTACCGATCACTCCAAATCAGTGACCATCGCCAACGGGCTCGACGAGAACCGCGCTGTGGCGCATATCAAGAATCTGCGGGCTGCCGATGCCCAGGGCCTGGGTATTCGGGTTCTGGTGGGTGCGGAGGTGGACATTCTCAAAGATGGAGCGCTCGACTACTCCGAGGAGGTCCTGGCGCAACTGCAGGTGGTAGTCTGCTCCATCCACTCGTACATGCAGTTGGACCGCGCCGCCATGACCGACCGCATGCTGGCGTGTATTGAGAACCCGTATACGCAGATTATTGGCCATCCAACGGGCCGCCGGCTGCTGGTCCGCGACTCCTTCGATTACGATATGGAAAAAATCCTAGACGCCTGCGCCAAGCATGGCGTAGCGATGGAATGCAACTCGTATCCGGAGCGCCTGGACTTACGCGATGTGTATCTTCGTATGTGCAAAGAGCGTGGCGTGAAAGTGGTCATCTCCACCGATGCGCATAACACTTTGCACCTGCCCTACATGCGCTATGGCGTGAGCATGGCGCGCCGTGGCTGGCTGGAAAAAACGAACGTGATTAACACCCTTCCAGTAGATCAGTTCCTGGCGGCATTGAGGCCGAAACCCGGGGTCCCCCAGCCCAAGGCGCGTAAGGCCCGGTAGGAGCGGAACATTTCTCTAGGAACTCGCGTATCTAGCTTATGGAGCCCGGAAATGCTGGTCTTCCCTGGTCCGTCTAATTGGAGGCTAACTGCTATGAGCTTCGCTGCCCGTCCTGCCGTTCGAATCGCCTTTATCGCTGCGGCGCTGGGGTTCGTTCTAGCGCCCCGAGTCCGCGCCGAAGAATGGACCAAGTCCTATACCATTTCGGGCCGTGCGCAAGTCCGGGTCGAGACCAACGACAGCTCAGTCCAGGTGATGACCGGTGACTCCAGACAGGTGGAGTTCCGGGTAACCTACGACGGGTACGAGCTGAACAAAACCTTGCATATCGATGCCAGCCAAGATGGAGACTCTGTTCAGATCAATGCCCGGGTCAGTGGACACTGGGGAATATCGTGGGGTGGGAAGGGGCGTCACATCCGCATAGAAGTCCATATGCCAAAGGACGCCGACGTACAGATTGATACCGGCGACGGCTCGGTAGAAACACAACCTCTCAATGGCCGGCTCAAGATTCACACCGGCGATGGCTCGGTCCATTCTCAGGCGGCCACTGGTGACGTAGATATCGATTCTGGCGATGGCAGCATTACGCTGGAAGGCGCCAAGGGAAACATTCGGCTGCACAGCGGCGACGGCAGCATCGAAGCTCGCAATTTGGATGGCCGCGTGGACGCGTCGTCCGGTGACGGGCACATCAAACTCGACGGCCGGCTGGATCAGCTCAATGTAAAAACGGGGGACGGTAGCATCAACGCCCGAATACAGCCGGGCTCAAAGATTGCCTCGAGCTGGACAATTCATACCGGCGACGGGAGCGTCGACATAACCCTGCCCCCCGACCTTCAGGCGAACATCGACGCCAGCACCAACGATGGGCACATCAGCTTGGGAATCCCGGTCACCGTCGAGGGAACCTTTAGCAATTCCCAAATCCACGGCAAAATGAATGGCGGCGGACAGCCACTGACCATCCATACCGGCGACGGCTCGATTCGTCTTGGCAAGGCCTAGCTGCGAACGCTGAACGTTCCTCGAACGCGCCCCGCTCACATTCGCCGTGCCGCGGCAAAGAGTGCCGCCCTACCGGTCAATTTCTCCTAGGTTTCCGTACAGCAATCCTTGGTGGCCCCGGCTACGATCCTCATTCCAGGGGATTCGCTATTTGGAAATGAGATTGCCCCGAGGCCAGTGGAGGTTGCCGCCATGGTCATTTTTGTTCTCACCGCTGCTGTGTCTCGCTATTCGCGTTAGCGATCATTGGATCCTTTACCGCAGCGGTCCGCCTACGCCGTTGAGTCGCTTCTAGAAAATCGCTGCTAGCATCGCCCGCCCGTTTCGTTGTCCCTTTCCACAAATCAACACACAGGAGTATGATTCTGCTGATCCGCTCCACCGGGCCCGCGTCGCAGAAGTTTAAGGGGCACCATGACACCAGTCACTCCCGTCGCCGAGAAGGAACGCTTAGCCTCACTTGAAAAGTACGCGATCCTCGATACCGAGCCAGAACAAGGCTTTGACGAACTAACGCTGCTGGCTTCGTATGTGTGCAAAACGCCGATGGCGATGATTTCGCTGGTGGACGAGGATCGCCAGTGGTTTAAGTCCAAGATCGGCTTGACCTCTTCACAAACTCCGCGCGATATCGCAATGTGCTCGGTCGCGATTCAGCAGTCAGGAGTGATGGTCGTACCAGATACTCTAAAGGACGAGCGATTTCGCGACAATCCACTGGTCACCTCGGATCCGCACATACGCTTCTACGCGGGCGCTCCCTTGATCAACGACGAAGGCTATGCACTAGGCACCTTGTGTGTGATCGACCAAAATCCCCGCACCTTCGGGCAGGATCAACAGGTGGCGTTGCAAGCACTAAGCCGATTGGTAGTAGCGCAGCTTGAATTCCGACGAAACCTTGCGCTTCTCAAAGAGGCTTTGACGGATCGCACTCGAGCCGAGCACGAGCGCGAACAGGAGTGTGTCAAGCTGCAGCAAACACTTACTCGCGTCCTAGGTCTGCATATCTAGAATGGCGGCCTGAACACCAGCGCTTTACTCCATCGATGGAGCCCTTGCCGGCTCCGCCGCGCTGCTTTCTCGGGTCGCCAACCAGGCGGTGACCAAACTGGCACCGAGCAGTAGTGCCGCGAGGAAATATGGCGCGCCCGGAAATGGAACCGCGCGATCCGGCGCAATGGCGATCGCGAAGATCTCCGTAAACACCAGTGGAGCAATCATTCCGGCAACCCCAAACAGGCTCATCAACGCACCTTGCAATTGACCCTGCTGCGAAGGCCCCATTCTCTTACTCATCAGCCCTTGCACCGCCGGTGAGCCCAGACCCCATAGCGATAAGAACGGTAGGCCCACCAGGAAGGTGATGGTGTTGGGCGCCAAACCGAAAAGGCTGAAACCGATAATCCCACAGGTCATTCCCGTGAACATGGTCCGATACTGCCCGAGATGCTTGATGGCCAACGAAATCAAAGCGGCGGAAACAATGGTGCTACCCACGCCGACACCCGCCAGCGCCCAACCGGTTAACTGGGTTCCCCAGTGATAACGATAGTCCGTGTAGAGGACGAACATGCTGGGCAGTGCTTCATGCGCGTTGTAGGTGAGAAACATCGCAACCGCAAGTCCTGCAACTTCTGGATGGGACCTCAGCAATTTCAATGATCCCAGCGGATTGGCTTTGCGCAAGCTGAACGGCGCGCGCCGCTGCTTCGCTAAAGACTCCGGTAAAATGAGCAAGCCATACATGGCGTTGGTCAGGCTGAGCACTGCAGCGGCCCAGAACGGATATCGCAGCCCCAGGCCACCAAGAAATCCTCCCAGGGCAGGCCCAATGATGAAGCCAAGTCCGAACGCCGCCCCCAGCATGCCGAACTTGGCAGCGCGCTGATCCTGGGGAGTCACATCGGCAATGTACGCGTTGGCCGTTGGGATACTGGCGGTGGTAATGCCAGAGATCAAGCGGCCCAGGAACAGCCAGCTCAAGGTCGGAGCCACTGCCATCAAAATATAATCGAAGCCCAAGCCAAAGTTGGACAGCAGCACCACCGGACGCCGCCCGAAACGATCGGATAGCGCGCCCATCACCGGCGCGAAGATGAATTGCATCGCGGCCCACACAAACGCAAAGATTCCGGTCTGAGTTGCGGCTTTGGAGATCTCACCATGCTCAAACTGAATAATCAGTTTGGGAAGCACCGGAACGATGACACCCAGCGCCAGCATATCCAGCAGGACGGTGACAAAAATGAAAGCGAAGGCCGCGCGGCCGTGGCGCGGGTCTGAAGTTTGGCTGGCTTCGTGGCCGTCAGGAGTCATGGGTATGGCCTGCAATGTAACACGGCGTATTGCACCGTTGAACCGTACGTCGAGCCGAGGCACAATGCGTCGCGAAGGATGGGTCATGAAACTTTATTGCTCCCTAATCTTGGTCGCAGCGGTGGTGGTAGGCTTGCCGGCGAAATCGGATCGGCCGCAAAAGTCCGAGGTCATTGGCAAGATCGTCGCGCTTGAGAACAAATACACCGACGCTTACAAGCGCCGCGATGTCGGCGCCATGAGCTCCATGCTCGCCGACGACTTCATCATCACGGTGGAGGACGGCAATACTTACAGCAAGTCGGGCTACATTGCTCACTCCGGCGACACCTCAACTGAAGTGGAAACTGCCGAGATGTTGGAACTTCACGTCCGCGTGCACGGAAATGTGGCGATCGCGACCGGGGCTTACCACGAAAAGGGGCGCAGCAAGGGCAAGCCCTACGAGTATCACGACAGATTCACCGATACCTGGATGGATCTCGATGGCAAGTGGCTAGTGGTTGCCTCGCACTATAGTGTCCCCGTCAAGTGAGCGCGCGTAAATCGGCCGAAAATCGTTCCACCATGTTTGCAAATAGTCCCTGGTTCGCTCATCATTGCTGGTTCGTTTGACGTGCGGAGTGCTGTCTGACCGCGCCGCTTGCTTCGGAGTGGCGGTCAGGTCTCGCTTATTTCTGCTCGCTGAGGGAGATGCATGGAAAAACCTGGAAAAATCAAGCCGGCAAAGGGCAAGCTGGGTGTGTTGTTGCCGGGAATGGGTGCTGTCAGCACTACCTTCATGGCCGGCGTTGAGCTGGTGCGCAAGGGACATTCCAAACCAGTAGGTTCCCTAACCCAGCTGGGAACCATTCGATTGGGCAAGCGCACCGACGGCCGATCTCCGCACATCAAGAAATTTGTTCCGCTGAGCGATCTGCAAGATGTGGTGTTCGCAGGATGGGACATCTTCAAAGATAACGCTTTCCAGTCCGCTAGCAACGCCGGGGTGCTGAATCCCGAAGACTTGAAGAAGGTAAAGCCATTCCTGTCCGGCATTCGTCCGATGAAGGCGGCGTTCGATCGCGAGTACGTGAAGATGCTCGACGGACCGAACGTGAAAAAAGGAAAGAATAAGTACGAATTAGCCTTACAGATCAAAGAAGATATCGCCGGCTTCCGCAAGAGCAGCGGAGTCGATCGTCTGGTGGCCTGCTGGTGCGGCTCAACGGAGGTTTTCTTAAAGCAGGATGCGGTTCACGAAACTCCCGAAAAATTCGTCGCGGCGATGAAAGCCAATCATCCGGCGATTGCGCCTTCCATGCTCTATGCATGGGCGGCCATCACCAGCGGTGTGCCGTATGCCAATGGGGCGCCCAATCTCTCGCTGGACTTCCCGGCCATGAGGGAGCTCGCCCACGAACACAATGTCCCGATTTGCGGCAAAGACTTCAAGACCGGCCAGACACTGATGAAGACGGTGCTGGCTCCAGCATTCAAAGCGCGCATGCTCGGAGTTGACGGGTGGTTCTCCACCAACATTTTGGGCAACCGCGATGGCGAAGTGCTGGAAGATCCCGGCTCGTTCAAGACCAAAGAAGAATCGAAACTTGGCGCGCTGGAATACATCCTGCAGCCCGACCTGTATCCTGAGCTGTACAGCAAGATGTATCACAAGGTTCGGATCAACTATTACCCCCCGCGCGGTGACAATAAAGAGGGTTGGGACAACATCGATATTTTCGGCTGGCTGGGCTATCCGATGCAGATCAAGGTGGACTTCCTGTGCCGCGACTCCATTTTGGCGGCGCCCATCGTCCTGGATCTGGTGCTGTTTCTGGACCTGGCGCAACGCGCCGGCTTGCGGGGGGTGCAGGAGTGGCTGAGCTTTTACTTCAAGTCCCCCATGACGGCGCCGAAACTGTACCCTGAACACGATTTATTTATTCAACTGATGAAGCTGAAAAATACGCTGCGCTGGATGATGGGCGAAGACTTGATTACCCATCTGGGCCAGGAATATTACGACTAGAATGCCTAGCGACCATTCGTTTTGGTGATTTGGGGTATTGGTTTTTCCGCTAACTGGTCACTCCTTTTCAAATTGACGCTCCCAAGAATGGCGCGATACGCTAAGTCATCCATGGGATGTGTTGCCCCTTCGAAACTTTCACCAAGCGTTCCTACCAACCCTTTTGAGGAGACTCATGTCGAACGAACTGCGTAATTTCCTCTCCCACTCCTATGACGAGTTGGAAGAACTGAATCTGAAAGCCAAAAAACAGCGCCTGGACCGCGTGGCCGCGCACAAGATTCAGGAAGAACGCATCAAGTACCTCGCCGACGAGAAGCGCATCAAGGCCGTCACCGTGCTGTTCAGCGACCTCGAAGGCCGCCTGCACATGCTGGACTACGATAAGAAGTTTTTAGTGAAGAGTTGGGATAACCTGACATTCGATGGATCCTCCATTCGCGGGTTTACCGCCCAGCGCGAGAGTGATTTGCGTCTGGGTATTGACTGGAGTGCGTTCTATTGGGGTCCTGCAGATGTTTTTGGATCCGGAAAAGTGCTGGTGTTCGGCGAAGTGATCGACAAGGACGGTTCGCCGTACCAAGCTGACGTGCGAGGCCTGCTGAAAGCTTTCGCGACCGAGCAGCATAAGAAAGAGGGCTACACGCTGAATGCGGCCAACGAAATCGAAGGATTTCTTTTCAATGGCGCCGACGCCGAAGCCCGCTATAGCGAAACCAGCAGGTTCGAATACGTCAATACAGGCGGCTACTACCACTCCCTGCCGGGCGATCCCTTGCGCACTTTCATCGACACCACCGCCGAAGTGCAACGCGCTATGGGCTTTCAGAACGAGAAGGATCACCCGGAGGTCGCGCCGTCTCAATTCGAAATCAATTACGGATACGGCGAGGTGGTGGCTGCCGCGGATCAGATTCAGCTCTACAAGCTGATTTGCCGCCAGGTGGCGACGAAGATGGGTTTAACCGCGAGTTTCCTTCCCAAGCCGGTCGTGGGCGTGAACGGAAACGGCATGCACACCAACGTTTCCATCAGTCAAAACGGTAAAAACCTCTGCTGGGATCCTAAGGGCGAAGAGAAACTCAGCAAGTTTGGTTGGGCCTTTGTGGATCGCATCCTGACCCATGGCAACGACATTTGCCTGCTGCTTAACTCCAGCGTGAATGCCTACCGCCGGTTGGACCCGCATTTCGAAGCGCCCAATCAGATTAAGGCATCCGCCGTCGACCGAGGCTCGATGGTACGCATCCCCATCGGTAACGAGAAGAGCATGCGCGTTGAGGTACGCTCGGTTGCGCCGGACGCCAACCCTTATATGGTCATGTATTCCATTTTCAAGACTGGCCTTGAGGGTGAAACCGCGAAAACCAAGAATCTGAGACAGGCCGCGCGCTATCTTCCCGATAACATTTACACCGCCATCGATGATTTCCGGAAAGCGGGCTGGACCACCAAGCTGTTCGGAGAGGACGTCAAGGGGCGCTATGCCGACCTGAAACAAGCGGCCGCCGATCGTTGTGCCCGCTTGCTGGGAACTTTCGTGAAGGTGCCCGAAGTTCAATTTCATCACGAAGTCTACAATCAGTTCCTGTGGAACCAGTTTTAGTTAAACTCCGTTGGATAGCGGCCCCTACGGTGCCGTTCGTCCGCTGGAATCGGATTGCCGCCGGGGCTATTCTTGCGTCGCACCCGCCGCTCGCGAGCCAGGCTACCTGCCCTTTCACGGTATAATAGGCCATGGCTGTTCGCCTCATCGCTGTGGACATTGACGGGACCCTGCTGGATAGCCGGTGGCAACTGCCCGAAGCCAACCGCTCCGCGGTCGCGGAAGCCAGCCGACGCGGCATCGAGGTCGCGCTGGTCACCGGCCGCCGCTATGATTTCGCCTTGCCTATTGCCAGGCAACTGGACGCCCCTCTGACCATGATCGTCAGCAACGGCGCTATTATCCGCGACAACGAAGGCGAGACGCGCCTCAAGCACTTACTCCCGCGAGAAACGGCAGCTCGGGTCTTACAGCTAGGCAACCCGTGGCGTCGCAATGCGGCTCTCATCTTCGACCGGAGGCGCGAAAATCAGATCATGGTGGAATCGTTCGATTGGAACGATCCCAATCGCCAGGCTTATTACGCGCGCTACCGCGAGTCCTTCGGCTTGCAGAAACCTCTCGAGGGCTGCCTCACCGAAGATCCCATCCAAGTGATGTTCGCAGGCCGGCTGAACCTGATGCGCGAAGCGGAACAAGAGCTACGCAATGCTCGCGACGCGGCTAGCTTTGGGATGGCCCTCACGGTTTACCAGAGCCGCGACTTTGCGATGATCGATGTCCTTCACCCGGACTGTTCTAAAGGCACTTCTCTGGCGGAATGGGCCGTGCTGCAAGGATTCGCTCCGGAAGAAGTCATGGCGATCGGCGACAACCATAATGATCTCGAGATGCTTTCCTACGCCGGAATTCCGGTGGTCATGGGCAATTGCGTTCCGGAGCTAAAGGCCTTTGGCTGGCACCAAACATCCAGCAATGACGAAAATGGAGTGGCGCGCGCCATCGAGCATTTTGCGCTGCGCGAGGCAGCCTCGTGCGCTTAACCCGCTGTCTGCCTCCCGTTTTGCTGTTGCTAGCCATGGCACCCGGCGTCCGCTGCGAATATGTAGTCTTGCGCAGCGGACAGCGACTCTCGGTAACCGGATATCAGCTTTTGGGCGATACCTACCGGTTGCAGATGAATGGCGGCGTGGTGGAAATGCCCGCGACGGAAGTCGTCGCGATTGAGCCAGAAGAAGTTTTCAAGTCCTCGCCACCGAAAGTGGAAGCCGCAAAGACCCCGTTCCACGACCTCATTGAAGCTGCTGCGGCCCGCTATCAAGTGGACGCGGACCTGATCACCAGCGTCATCGCTAGCGAGTCCAACTTCGACCCACACGCGATATCCGGCCGCAACGCCCGCGGCCTGATGCAACTTCTTCCCAAAACTGCGGCTGGACTGGGGGTTCGAAACATATTTGATCCGAGCGAAAATATCGATGGAGGAACGCACTACCTCCGCGACCTTCTGCTACGGTACAACAATGATCTGGCCTTGACGCTGGCTGCTTACAACGCGGGCCCTGACCGCGTGCAGCAATATGGCCGGGTGCCGCCATTCACCGAGACACTGGCCTACGTTCGCCGCGTGCAGCGCTCCTATGCAAAGCGCAAAGCCGCCGCTATCCCTACCAAGCCCGCCGCGCCCGCCGCCGCAGTATCCGCGGTCGTCGCCTCGATGAACGGATCCCTCTAGCCGGAACGCCAACTGAACAAGGATGTTTCGAATGGAGACTTATGGATTTGTGGGCGGCGGGTTCGTGGATGTGGGAGGTATGTTGGGCGTCTGCATCGGACTATTGCCGCCGGGCTGTGGTCCCGAAGCGCCAGGCGGTCCGCCGAAGCCCTGACCGCTTCCAAAACTGGAGCTCCCGCCCATTCCCTGCCCACCAAAGCCTTGGGCTGGCTGACTCATCCCGTTAGACGTGCCAATCTGAGAACCGGGCTGCCCGCCGATGGTCATGGTGTCCTTCGAAGGATCCCAGATGAATTCGAATAGCCGATAATTGCCGGCCTTTTCGTAGACGATCACCGACTTCTTGTTGACCTTGCTACCAATTCCGATGATGTTGCCACCGATGATCGATGACGTGTCGGGCGGAGCCACTGGAGCTGGATTGAGACTCGAATTGCCATCGTCAGGCTGTCCAGGTTGGTTGGACCCGGGAGTGCCCGGCGTGGTCCCCGGCACTCCGGGCGTGCCGGATGTTCCTGTGGTACCCGGGGTTCCAGCGCCAGATACCGTCGAGGTCCCCGACTGTCCAAATCCACCGAAGCCACCGCTGCCCGACTGCGCTCCCTGCATACTCAAGGGACCGTTCAGGTTTGCGGCAGGTGTTCCGACTTGCGGGACGTTCCCGCCCTGCATGTTGATGTTCTGCGGAGGCTTCAGACTTCCTATCAGCTGACCCGCAGGGCCCACGTAGATGAATCTCCACGTGCCATCGTCCTTATTCATCGGATCTTTATATTCCTGCCGCAGATATCGCACCGAACCATTCTTGGGTTTGGTCAGATCGTCCACCGAAGTGGGCAGGCGGCCGTTCTTCCGGTAGTACAACTTGATGGCGTGCACGTACTGTTTGCCGCGCCAGATCATTTCCTCTTCTTTTTCCCTTTTCCTTTCGGTTCGAACCGCGGGCGCGGCTACCAAGGTCGCGATCAAAAGCATCGTGGTCAAGAACATGGCTAGCAGCAAAGCGTAACCACGTTGCCGAGACCCCGCGCGCATTAGCTTGGACCGGCTCATGACGGGGGCGCGGACTCTTCTGAGATGGTAGCGGAGCCGCGCCGGCCGCTGCCTACCTCCTCAAAATCGAGGTTGGCATTGCCGATTCTCACGATCCGATATTTGCCGAGCAATGTATCGCCCTCGGCGACGATGTACACGTCATCCCCATCGCTGAGGAAGGCGCGCCGGGCAGTACCGTTCGGTATGGTTCCGTAACCGAAGAACTTCATCGTTGGCGGCAACGAGGGAGGCGGAGGTGGAGGCTGGACGACCGGTCCTTGGGCAACGTGCACTTCCTGCTGCTTCCTTATTTCCTCCGGTGGCGGCGGGGCGATCTCGCTGAACAGGTCGCGGCCAGTGCTCTTGTATTCCGTTTTCCGGCTGGCGTCTAATTTGGCGCGCTGCAATTCCGGATTTTCCACGGCCAGCGGCTTGTAGACGCCCTCGGCTACTTGAGCGGACTCCGCTGCACTGGAGCGAGTATGTGTCTGGATGAACCACACCAGCCCGGCGACAGCCACCAGCCCTATCAGCCAAGCGAGTTTTGATCTTTCTTTCATCAGGCCGCTCGGAAATACGTCTTGATATGCAATAGCACTCGCACTTCGCCACCATGCTGCATCCCGCCGGTTGCCGTTTCCGACTTGGCGTCCAGCGACTCCACGGCATACACGTTGTTAGATCGCTGCAATGCATTCAGGAATTTAACAACCGCGGTGTAGCTGCCATTTACCGTCGCCTCGATTTCCACTTCCGTCAGGCTGCGGCCCTTCACGGCGTCTTGCCGGAAGGTTCTGCTGTCCAACTCTAAACCAGACTTCGCCGCCAGGGCACCGAGTTCGGCTGACACCTGGGAGTAACCGGTACTCTCAGGGGCCAGCGATTGCTCGAACTGATCGCAATCTTTGGCAATCGCAGGAATCTTCTGCCGGATGTCCTGAGCGCGCTTGATGTCCGCACGCAGCAGATCGCGATTGCGGGTCAGGGTGGCTAGTTCCTGTTGCGACTGCGGAGCCGCGGCCATCCGCCATCCGTAGACGGCAAGTCCGATATCCGCAATCACCAGAACTGCCACCGCCAGTACGATCCCGCGCTTTTCCAATTTGAAATCGCGACTCATCATGATTTCGAGTACACCGCGGTCAGTTCCAGTTCGGTTTTGTCCGGATTTCCCGGGGCGCTATTCGGGGTCCGCATGTTGGCCAGTGCTACGTGGCTGAAAGCGGAAGATTGCTCCAGGGCATGCACAAATTTGAGGCCGGCTTCGTCGCTGCTGGCACCCACTACAAATTTCACGAGAACCCGGCCTTTTTCGTGGGCCGGCTCGATGCTGAGGACCCGCACGCCTGCCGGAAGAATTTTCTCCAGGTCCATGAACATCTGGGTCCAGTTCAAGCTCTGCTCATCGATCAACGTGTTTAAGAAAGCGGACCTGTCGTGCAATTTGGCATTTTCCGGCCGGGCAAAAAACTGTTCGAGGTCTCGGCGCTGGCTCTCCAGCGTGACCAGCTCCTCGCGAACACCAGCCTCCCTGACCCTCGCGGTCTCTTCGGCCTTTCTGACGAAATAAACATGCAAGCCGAAACCGAGGAAGAGCAATGCAGCCACCGCCCCGACGATGCCGGAAGTTCCCAGGAATCGGCGGTGGGTCTCCAGGGGCTTGGTCGATAAATTGAGTCGTGCTTTCATTTTTAATTTATTCCAGAAACTCTTTCCCTAAAGTACCGAACGCGGCGCTCTTGGCTCCAACCTTCATCCCCGATGCAGCATCCAGCCCACCAACCCGTCGATTTCGCGCTCCGCGAGGGGCTCGGCATCATGGGGGATGCGCCCTTCCGCAGCGGCGGTATGTAGCAGCGAACTGACATCGCAGTGAAATTCGTCTTGAAGCGGCCCGATGAAATCAGGCAACCGCGCCCCTAATCCGGCCACGCGAACGGACTGAATGCCCTCTCGCCAGGTGTCCTGGTAATAGGCGGCGACCGGAAAAATCTCTTCCAAGAGCATTTGCGGTGTCAGCGCGAAACCGTGGGCCGGAAGTTCGGTGCAGCGGTATCCGCACAGGACGCCCTCGCGAACGATTGCAGTGGTCAGAGCGGGGCCAGACACGCGGGCCAGTAGCGTGGCGTGACGGTCATCCAAGAGGGTGATCGCCGCCAGAGAAGAACTCATCACCACGCCCGGGTTCAGGCCGGCGGCCTCCGCCAGAGCCTCATATTCCCGCACGATACGCAAACGGGCCAGCGCGGTGACCACATCGACGCCATCTTCACGCGGGGCTTGCCGCATATAAGAAATTACCGTCTCGTCGGCTTCGAACGGAACACTTTTCTTCAGCTTCCAGCGCAGCATGGGAACGGCTTCCTGCGGCGACCTCGGAAACTGGTCAAAGTGCTGCACAAATACTCGAATCACCGGGTCGGGCACCAGTAGTGCGACGTCTTCGTCCTTGGCGTGAAGCCGGGCGGTCAGCGCCACCATCGCACTTTTTACCGCTCCGGGATTGGCAATGTTGCTTTCCACCGCGGAGGGTATCAACGAGCCGGGTGGCAAGGCCTCTACGGCGAAACTGTCCAGGCCACCAGCTCGAGTCCAACGCGCTGCGGCGATCCACTCCGGACAGATCTCCAGCGCCAGCGGCGGGTGGGGCATCGCTTCCAGCCAGCGAGCGACCTTGCGCACCAATTCGCTCTGGTAAATTCCCTGCCGGAACGTTGCGCTACTGCTCAACGAAGGTCACCTTGTTGATCTCTCTCACGCTGGTAATACCCTCGCGAATTTTTGCCAAGCCGCTCTCGCGCAGCGTGGTCATACCCTCTTCTCGGGCCACCCGTTTGATCTCCGAGGTGGGCCGCCGATCGACAATCATTTCGCGAATGCGGTCGGTCAGGTCCAGCAGCTCGCAGATGGCGGTGCGGCCATGGTAGCCAGTGCCGGAGCACTCCAGGCATCCGGCGCCTTCGGCAAGCGGCACGCTGGCCCAAACAGACGGGTCGAGGCCGAGTTCTTGCAGCTCGGATGCAGAGTAATGCTTAGGACGCTTGCAATTACCGCAAATCATGCGAACCAATCGCTGCGCCATAATGCAATTGAGTGCGGACACAAAGTTGTAGGGCTCCACACCCATATTGATGAACCGCCCAATCACGTCGGTGACGTTATTCGCATGCACCGTAGTGAACACCAGGTGCCCGGTCAACGCCGATTGAATGGCGATCTGCGCGGTCTCTTGGTCGCGAATTTCGCCGACCATGATCTTGTCCGGATCGTGGCGCAGCACGGAGCGCAAACCGCGAGCGAAGGTGAGCCCCTTCTTCTCATTCACAGGGATCTGGGTGATTCCGCGAAGTTGGTATTCGACCGGATCTTCGATGGTAATGATCTTGTCTTCGTCGCTCTTGATCTCATTGATCGCGGCGTACAACGTGGTGGTTTTTCCCGATCCGGTAGGACCGGTAACGAGAACCATTCCATAGGGTTCGCGGATATAGCGGCGGAATCTGCGCATTTCCTCGGCGGAGAAACCCACCACGTCGAGGCTCAGACTCTGGAACTTTTCAGAAAGGGTCTCTTTGTCCAAGACTCGAAGCACCGCATCCTCGCCATGACTGGCTGGCATGATGGAGACGCGCAAATCGATGAAGCGGCCCTTGTACTTCACTCGAAAGCGGCCGTCCTGGGGCACCCGGCGCTCGGCAATGTCCAGATCGCTCAAGACTTTAATGCGAGACAGCACCGTCGAGTGCCACTCTTTGGCGATCGGTTGCATGGCATGCTGCAGTACGCCGTCAATGCGATATTTGACTGCGACTTCGGTGTCTCGCGCTTCAATGTGAATGTCGCTGGCACGGCGTTCCAGGGCGGTAAAGATAATGGTTTCGACGAGTCGAACGACCGGGGAGACGGCGGTGTCCCGGGTTAGGCGGTCACCGGAGATGGTCTCGTCGCTGTCCTCATCGTCCTTGGAAACCTGCAGGGTGAACGCTTCGGTGGCCTGTTCCAGGACGCGCTGCGATTGCTCAGTGCGTTTGAGCAGATCGCTGATCTGGCGCAAGGTGGCGACCTTGATCGCCAGTTTCTTACCTAGTAGCAGTGGCAGTTCGTCGCTCAGCAGCACCTGGCTCGGATCCGCGACGGCAATCGAAAGCAGATTGTTTTGTACTTCCAAAGGAACAAAGTTGTAACGGAACATCAGGTCTGCGGGAATGGTTCGAAACAACTCCGGATCGATGCGCTGCTCACGCAAATCGATGAATGCGCAGCGGTATCGTTCGGCAAGCTTTCGGGTGCTATCCCGTTCGTGCTGTTCATCGGCGGCCGAAGCCAGGCCAGCCGCAATATTGGTTTGATCGGTGATTGCCATCTTTTCCTTCAGCCCGTCGATGACGCGGAAAACGAGAACAGTGGCAAATATAGTGAAATCATAATAAAGGCGACTAACAACCCCATGAATATCAGCATCAGCGGCTCGATCAATGACACCATAGCGCCCAGTCGCAAATTCACTTCGTCTTCGTAGAACTCGGCGACGCTGGTGAGCATGGCCGCCAGGGCGCCGCTCGATTCGCCTACCTCAATCATGTCCAACGCCAGCACCGGCATTACTTGGGTAGAGGAAAGCGCTCCGTGAAGCGATTCTCCTTCGCGCACCATTTGGGTCGCTTGCGCGACGGTGCCGCGAACCAGCTTGCTGCTGATAGAATCTGCCGCGGTTTGAAGTCCGGCAACCAGCGGCGTGCCCCCGGTCAACAGAGTCGCCAGGGTGCGCGAGAACTGGGCTACCTGGAACTTCAGCAGCGTGTCTCCGATGACCGGCAACTTGAATTTGAGCCGGTCAAAGGCCACGCCGCCGTCTTCGGTGCGCGACCAAAAGTATAGCGCCGCGATCAACAACGGAATGCTGGCAACGACGGTCAAAACGACGTAACGGTAATCCACCGTCACGGCGATCAGAAACTTGGTGGGTCCGGGCAACTCCACGTTCAGGTCCCGGTAAAGCAATGCGAATTTCGGAATTACGAATGCCACCAAGTAGCTCACAATCACGGTGGCCACGGTGATCAGCAGAACCGGATAGACCAAGGTCGCCAAAATCTTTTTCTTAACGCCGGTGCTGACCTTCTGGTACGCAATGTAATAATCCAAGACTCCCGAGAGGTTTCCGCTCTTTTCCCCGGCCAGAATCGCGGTGGCATACACCTTGGAGAAAACGCCCGCCTCAGAAACCGCTTCGGAGAGGGACCTCCCCTCGCGGACCCGGTCTCGAATCTGCGAGATCACCGGACGTAGCCGGGGTGACGACGCACGATCCGCCAGCAAATCCAGGGCGCGAAGAATCGGCAATCCCGCTTTGATCAGAGTATTGAATTGCTGGTTCAGGATGAGGAACTCGGAGCCTCCGATGGACCTCCGACTCCGTCTGCCCAGCAGCTCGTTGAATATCTGGTTACGGGCCTCGACTGAGTAGATATACAGACCGCGATCGGTTAGCTTTTGGCGCGCGTCAGATACCGACGCGGCAGCCTCGACATGCGAGAACACTCGCCCGTTGGCATCCGCAACCCGGCAGATAAATTCCCCCATAGGGCTTCAGTTTACCTCATCTAAATGATATGCAGGGGCGGGGGGAAGGGTTGGCTGTAGCTTCTTCGTAACATTCCTACTGCCGCCGGGATAGCAGGCGTCGACGCTCATTTTACCGCGCTGTCACCTCCCGGCAATTCTCCGTTCACGATAGCGACCCCCGGCGGCAGGTCGAACCGAAACATAGCATCGCTCAGTGGCGGATTAATACGCCAGTTCTCGAAGCGCAATTCGATTCGAATGCCGCCAGTCTGTTGCACCACCAAGCGAGATAGATCGCCCGTCGCTCGCGCGATCTCGAAGAATACGACGTTGCCTGGAGCGGCGGGCGAGCGGCCGGCTCCGCGGAGGCTGCACCGCAGCATCACGTCTTGGTCCGCCTGGGGCCTTTCGGATGTTTCCAGCTCGACCTGCGAGCACACCCTGGATACTTTCATTTCTCCAGCCAGCAGAGCCAAAGGCGTTCGCAAGTCGGTGCTTTGCTTTGCCGCCACCCGGGTCACGGTGTGATCCTCAGGAACATAGAACCAGGCCTTCTTCCCGTCTACCAGGAACAGATGCTTCTCCGGCGATTGGTAGTCCCAGCGCATCTTGTCAGGTCGCAGGAAATACGCGGTGCCCGCTTCGGTGCGTGTCGGTTGTCCATTGTCCAGGTATTGCTCCAGGAAGGTCGCGTCGGAGGTCCTTGCCGAGCGATAGCGAGTTTCGAACAAATCCACCCAATACCGGGCGCCGACGGCTTGAGGTGCGCGAGGGAGACCGGCACCTCCAACCACCCCCAGGGCGCTGATGAGCATCCCCACAGTGAAGCGCAGGCCACGGAGCGCGGGGAGAAATCTCGGATGCGCGGTCATTCCAGCGAGTATAGCAGTGTGATCAGAGCCGATTGGGTTATGCGACGCGACACGCCGGCATCTCCTCGCAGGTGTAAGGACTAGGCCATTTCATTACACTAAGTCACGGCATCGGTCTGGACGCTTAGCGTATGGCCTCAACACTCATAACGGCTGGCCCAACTGGCGAAACCGCTCGCCGGCCATCCGATTGCACCCCGACTGGCCAAAAGATAAGGCCCGCATGGTCCGATGCGAACCTGGTCGCGCTCCTCCTTTTGGTGACCTTGATTTGCTATGCAAACATCCTCGCCAACGGTTTTGTATACGACGACGATCAGCAAATTCTACAAAACCCGTACATAAGAAGTTGGCGGTTCTTGCCGGAGATCTTCGGAACCACGGTGTGGTCGTTCGTGGGTCAAGCTGGGATTACCAACTACTATCGCCCGCTAATGACCCTGAGCTACTTGTTGCTGTGGAAGGCCTTCGGCCCCATACCGATGGGCTTTCACCTGTTCAGCCTGGCATTGCACGCTTCGGTGGTTGTCGTTATGTTTTTCGTAGGCATTCGAATTTTTCGCAATCGGTGGGTCGCGTGGCTGGGCGCACTGCTGTTTGCACTCCATCCTATCCACACCGAGACGGTTGACTGGATCGCCGCGGTACCTGACCTGGAGGCTACACTCTTTCTACTCTTGGCGACTTGGGCGTTTGCAGGCGATGGCCGCAAAGGATCGAAGAGCAAGCTCGGGGCGCTGATATTCTTCGCACTGGCACTACTGGCCAAAGAACCATCGCTCATGTTTTTGCCGCTGGCGATCCTGTTCTCGCATATCGCGAGCGACGACCGTAAAACCCTTACCCTAAGGCAAAAGCTTTGGGGCTACCTTCCCCTTTGTGTCCTGGGCGTTGGATATCTCGGTCTTCGAATTCTATTGTTCGGCAAAGTTGCTCCGGTGTTACAGCACGCTCAGGTGACCTGGCCTCAGGCCATTTACTCCGGCTTTGCGCTTATCTTGACGTACACCAGACTGCTGATCTGGCCGACGCAGCTTTCTGCTTTCCACGTGTTCCACGCCAGCACTTCTTTGCTGGATTTCCATGTTCTTGGTGGCGTCGGAATTGTTCTTCTCTGCCTGGGCGGAATCTTCGCGCTTCGAAAGACGCCACCTGCAGAGTTCGCACTACTGTGGATCGGCGTCACCCTGGCGCCGGTACTGAACGCCCGCTGGATGGCCGCCAACGTTCTCACCGAACGTTATTTGTATCTACCGTCGGTGGGTTTATGCTGGCTTCTAGCCTGGTGCCTGCTGCGCTTGTGGCGTTCGAATGTGGCGGCCGCTTGGACCCGCGCCCGCACGAGAGGGATCCTCGCCGGTTTGTTGTTGGCGTTCACCGTCGCGGTAGCGAGTTTTCAAATCATCACGCGGAACCGCGACTGGCAAAGTGATTTCGCGCTGTACACTCGCACCCTCCAGACCGATCCCTATGCCTACGTAATTCGCAGCAATTTGGGCGGTGTCTATTTCGAATCACACGATTATCCGCGTGCGGAGCAAGAATGGAAAGCGGCCCTTGCGGGCAAGCCGGACAACGCGATCAACATGAATGCCCTTGGGATTCTTTACACCGTCGAGGGGCGCTACGGCGAGGCCGAGGCAATGTTGCTGAGGGCGATCACTACAAAACCTTTGTGGGCCGACGCCCACTACAGTTATGGAATTTTGCTGCATAAGACCGGTCGCGACACGCAAAGTCTTGAGGAGCACAAGAAAGCGGTAGAGCTAGCGCCCTACAATCCGCAGGCGCGGCGCTGGTACGCCGAAGAGCTGGTGGCTACGGGAAATGATCCGGAAGCTGAAAAGCAATTCACCGAATCTCTCCAATTGCAAACGTCCTATGGCGTCCTCGACGGCCTGGCCTCGCTATATCTTCGAAACGGTCAAACTCAGAAGGCCGAAGCGGTTCTGACGGAGATCGCCGAGGAGTTTCCATATGACGGGAAGTCGTTGCTGCGACTGGCTAAAATTCTGGAAACTCAAGGGCGCTACAGGGAAGCGCGAGCGGAATATCAAGCGGTGCTGACAACCGATCCGGAAAGCTCCGATGCCAAGGGCGCACTAAAACGTCTCGAGACCCGATGAATCCGGGTCTCGAGACGCTCGAAGCCAGAACCAATTTTACGAAATTGGCGAACTGGCGACCGTCGGAGCCACACCGGTCGTCGTGTAACGAATCACGCCGCTCTGATCGGTGAAGAAGCCGCGCTGACCAGTGCTGCCAACCGTTGCCGGAAGGCCAGTGAAGGTGTAGGTCGTGTTAGGAACGTTACCAGAAAGACCGCCGATGGTGAAAAAGTAGCCGCTCTTTGCTGTACCAGCGCCAACGGCGTTGGCGACAACTGGATCCAGCAAGCAAGCGTTGGCCGGTGCCGCGGTGCAAGGAATCGCACCGCCGAGTTCCGCAAGCGTGGTGGTATAACCCGCGTTAGGATACTCAGTGGAGTAAGTCACTTCTGCGGTGTTGATGGTACGCAGTGAACCCACCGCCGAAGACTCGTTGGCGGCCATTTTCGACCGCAGCAAGTTGGGGATGGCGATGGCCGCGATGATCAAAATGATCGCCACGACGATCAGCAATTCGATAAGAGAAAAACCCTTTTGTTTGTTGCGCATGTTCGTTTCAATTCTCCTTAAGATTTTGCTACCAGAGCACGGCCTACGTATGAGCAGGCCTGATGCCATACTTCCCGCTTTTCGACCGCTGAAATTGCAGCCGTTGATGTTGTTCATTCTTTGATGCTTAGAGCAACATTAGGGTGGGTTGAGATGCCCGGATTGCAATGGACGCCCAGGATCGGCCTACGAACGACAATTTTTGTCATCCTCGAAGGGCAGAAACGGTCAGGCTAGCGTGGTCAACGCAAAACCACCCGATTCGCGACGGGCGCCTTACAGATTGTGCTTCTTCGCGTAGTGCCGAAAGGACCGATAGGAGATCTTCAGCAGATCGGCAGCCCGGGTCCGCACTCCCTCGGAATTTTCCAACGCCGCCTGCAGGTAGCGCCGCTCGGCATCGGCGATTTCCTTCTCGAAATCCAATCCTTCGGTCGGAAAGGCGGAAACTCCGATGGCCCCTGCCGCTCCTCCTGATGCGTATCCGGCAATACGGTCGGGCAGGACCCGCAAGGTGATTTCCCGGCCGGCTTCTAGGGCCACGGCCCGCTCCAGGGTATTCTCGAGCTCGCGTACATTGCCGGGCCAGTCGTATGATTCCAGCCGGCTCATCGCTTCCGGCGATATGCTCTCGATAGGCTTCTCCATCACCTTTCTGAACTTCTCCAGAAAGTGGCGCGCCAACAACGGAATGTCTTCCCGCCGGTCGCGCAAAGGCGGTAACTGGATAGGGATCACGCTCAGTCGGTAATACAGGTCTTCGCGGAAACGTCCCTCGGCAATCTCCTTCTCGAAATCTTTGTTGGTCGCGGCGATGATGCGCACATCCACGTCGTTTTCATCAGTGCTTCCGATGGGGCGTACTTTGCCTTCCTGCAACACCCGATACAACTTCACCTGCATGGTCAGGCTCATGTTGCCAATCTCATCCATGAACAGGGTGCCACCATGGGCAGCCTGAAAGAGTCCCTGGCGGTTCTCATTGGCACCCGTGAAGGCGCCTTTCATGTAGCCGAACAGTTCGGATTCCAAGAGTGACTCTGGAAATGCTCCGCAATTAATGGTGATGAAGGGGGCCTGCGCGCGCTGGCTGTTTTCGTGGATGGCCCGAGCTACCAGTTCCTTACCAGTCCCGCTTTCCCCGGTGATCAACACTCTGCTGGTCTGCGGCGCTACCGTCTGAATCAACTCAAAGATCGGCCGCATCTTGGGACTTTGCCCGATGATATTGTCGAGTCCCGTCAATCGCCGGAGTTCGCGTCGCAGGTAGCCAGCTTCTTTCTTCCATTTCAAACTCTGAGAAATTTCCCGGACCGCGCGGCGAAGCTGGTCGACCAGTTCGTGATCCTTAATCACGTATCGGTCCGCGCCGGCATTAATGGCCGCGATGGCGGTCTCCACGGTTGGCACACCGGTGATCAACAGAAAGAAGGCATCCGGCGCAATCTCCTTGGTCAGCTTGAGAAGATCCACACCGCTGTCGCCAGGCATCCGCACGTCCGAGATGATGATGTCAAAAATCTGCGATTCCAGTTTGCGCCTTGCGCTGGGTACGTCGTGAGCCACCTCCACGCGGTGACCCTCTTTACGAAAAGTGATTTCCAGCAACTCGCAAATCGATCGCTCGTCGTCGACCACCAGGATGTGCGCCAAATCCCGTGCATGCTCTTTGGCTGCGGTTTTCGTTGCCTGCATAAAATTTACGCCACCCGCGGCAGCTCCACGATAAATTCCGCTCCGCGATCCTTTTCAGAAATGACCCCGATTCGGCCGCTATGCGCTTGAACGATCTGGTAGACGATGGATAAACCCAGGCCGGTGCCACCGTCGAAGCCGGACTGTAGCGGCTCAAAAATTTTAGCGCGCTGTTTTGCGTCCAAGCCGATTCCGGTATCGCGAAATGCGATGCGCAGCCAGAACGGCCGCTCTTCCAGCCCCACGGTGAGCGTCCCGCCATCCGGCATGGCGCGCAGCGCGTTGTCGCACAGATTCCAGAACACTTGTTTGATCTTATTGGGGTCTACTCGGGCACGGAGTTCGTGCCCATTGAAGGCGCGCGCGATATGGAACTTCGTTCCCACCTCGGGCTTATTCTCGAGGAGTGTCAACGTTTCATCCAGCAGTGTCCGGACGTCCGCTTCCTGAAAGTCATAGGTCTTTTCGCGGGAGTACGCCAGGAAATCGGTGATGATATGGTTCAGGCGCTCGGACTCGCGGCTGACAATGCTGACCAAGTTTCGCTCGTCTTCCTCCAGCGGGACCAGTCGCGCCAGTTCTTTAACAGCTCCAGCCATGGCCGTCAGCGGTTGCCTGATCTCATGCGCGATCGCGGCGGACAGGCGCCCCAGCGCCGCCATGCGCTCCTTGGTGGCTACCTCTTGCTCCAACCTCCGAAGATCGGTGAGATCCTGAAAATTGAACACATATCCGCTACGATTTAGATCTCTGGACCTAAGCGGCGATAAGCTGATGCCCAGGTAGCGCTGGTGACCTTCCGGGGTACGAAAATGAATTTCCCGACGCAACGACAATTGTTCGTTCATATCGGGCATGCCCGGCAGCCAGAATTCCTGACTGATGTCCGGAAGCCGCCGCCCGCGAACATCCTCGAATCGACAACCCAGAATTTCTTCGCCAGTCCGATTCAGCAGCAGGATTCTGCCATTGGTATCGGTAGTAATCAGCCCACCGCGCATGGAATGAATGATGTCCTGCATGAAGTCCTGCAAATCCAGCAGTTCCTCACGCTTCTCCTCCAGTTCGAGCCCTTTACGGCGGAGCGATTGTGCCAGCAGACTTGCCAGATAGGCCACGGCCAGAAAGCCAAACAGGTTGCTGACGAACCAGAGCCGCAGCCCTTCGGTTGTGGGAATGACGCTAAAGGTGCGGGGAATTTTGCCGGCGGCGGCAAGTGCGCTGAGCCCGCCCAGACATCCCAGGCATCCGATCGCGGTCAGGTAAGCGATCTGACGCGAAAACAAAATGCTGGCCACGATGATGACCAGCAGATACAGCGAGATAAAGTAGCTCTCCTGGAGGCCAGTAACGTACACCAGCCCGGAAATCATGACCACGTCGCCGGCGACCTGAAGCCCCCCATGCCACGGAGCGTCTGAAATCCAGCGGAGCAGGATGACGTAGAGCGATCCTAAGGTGATCCACAGTACGATGAGTGGAAGGAAATACCGGCTCTGAGCGGAGCCCGGAACATATTGCGGCCACAACACGCCCACCCCGAGGATGAGCGCAATCATGAATAAACGGACTCGCGTGAGCCAGTTGAGCCATTCCCGCATGGTGTAGCTCTGGTCCATTTTAGCGTGGCCGATCCATACTGCTGAGCGAGCCTGTTGCGGCCGCTGCCGCTCTCCAATCGGGATAGGGGAGACGGTTGCCCGTCCTCCCCTCCCACACGACCGGACATGCGGGTCCGCATCCGGCGGTTCGGCGGGTTGAACTAACCATGAGCCGTGAGCTCGGGAAGTCCGAGCGA
>Ga0302324_100000512_pt1 | contig 103187 bp, 83 predicted proteins | sample Palsa_T0_1_FD_201949 | JGI IMG/M metagenome (GOLD analysis project Ga0302324, IMG submission 201949) | Peat permafrost microbial communities from Stordalen Mire near Abisko, Sweden - Palsa_T0_1 | ecosystem: Environmental > Terrestrial > Soil > Palsa > Peat permafrost | place: Sweden: Abisko... | reverse complement strand
AGAGGGGCAGCTTGGATCCTGAGGCCGCGCACAGCGCCTTGTGGAACTGGAACTGCAGGATGAAGGACAGGAAGTAGCGCGTGTAGGGGGTGTTGTCGGGGATGTGGAACTTGGCGGCCGGGTCGAAGTCGGCCTCGGTGCGCGGCACCGGCGGCACGATGCCCTGATAGCGCCGGCGCAGCTCCCACCAGCTCGAGTTGTAGTTCGCAGGCGTAATCTCGCCCGAGAACACCTTCCAGCGCCACTGGTCGATGAGACGCCCGAAGGGCAGGAAGGCGATCTTGTCGAGCGCCATCTTCATCTGCTCGTTGATGAGCGCCTCGTGGCTCGGTACCACCTTCGGCACGAGGCCGATGCTGGCAAGATAGGCCGGCGTCACCGAGAGATTGATGGTGTCGCCGATCGCCTCGTGGAAGCCATCGTTGGCACCGTCGCGGAACAGGTACGGCTGCTTGGCGTAGCTCAAGAAATAGTAGTCGTGGCCGAGCTCGTGGTAGATCGTGTAGAGGTCTTCCGCGCTCGGCGTCAGGCAGGCCTTGACGCGCACGTCCGTCCCCGCCTGCATGTCCCAGGCGCTCGCATGACACACCACCTCGCGGTCGCGCGGGCGGGTGAGCATCGAGCGCTCCCAGAACGCCGCCGGCAACTTCGGGAAGCCCATCGAGGTGTAGAAGCTCTCCGCGGAGTGCGCCATGCGCACCGCATCCCACGCCTGCGCCTTGAGCGCCGCATCGGCGGACACCCCGCTCGCCTTCGGATAGGGCTTGAGCAGGTCGTCGTAGATCTTGTTCCACTGCTGCGCCCACATGTTGCCGAACAGCTGTGCCGGGATCGGCTTGCCGGCGGGCACCTTGTCCTCGCCGTAGCGCTGCGCGAGCTTGGCGCGCGCATAGCAGTGCAGGCCGTCATAGAGCGGCTTTACCTGCTGGTACAGGTGCTCTGACATGGCATCGAAGGCCTCGGGCGGCATGTCGTAACCGGCCCGCCACATGACCCCCAGATCCTTGAAGCCGAGGTTGCGCGCCCCCTCGTTCGCAAGACCGACGAACTCGGTGTAGTCCGCGCGCATGCTGGCGCCGACGTCGTGCCAGCCCTTCCAGGCCTGCGTGAGCTCATCGTAGTTGCGGCTCTTGGCGAGGATTTCAGCGAGCTGGTCGAGGTTCTTGCAGGACTCCGGACCTTTGGGGCAGTACTTGCCCTTGCCGTAGGTGGCCTCGAGCTGCGACTCCAGCTGCGTCATGCGCGCGCGCCGCGCCGCATCCGCCGGTGCCGGCGCCGGCACGTTGAGGCGCAGCTTCATGAGGGCGCGCGCGGTCTCGGGGGAGAGCTTCTGCCCCTCGTAGCGGCGCGACTCCTCGAGCGCCTGGTTGAGGTAGGCGAGGTAGCGCTCGTTGGCCTTGGCATCCAGCAGCTGCGTGTCGGCGGTGATGTAGGTGGCCTGGGTCCAGCCGGCGGCGTTGAGCTCGGTGCTGAGCGCGGTCAGGTCCTTGTTCACCCGCGCGATGAAGGCGTCGGCGCTCTCCGGCGCGGCAGTACTCGCGGCCGGTGGTGCCGAAACCTGCGGGGCGCAGGCGCTGAGCGTGCCTGAGATGAGCGCTGCGCCAAGGGCGCGGAACAGCCTGTGCATGAATGCGGTCCCCTTGTGTTTACTTGACCCCGGCCATGAGACGCCGGATGACGGGCGTCAGCAGCAGCATCACCGCGCCGCCGCTCACGCCATACCAGAATACCTGACTGAAAAGACCCGGCAGTGACTCGAGGTGACTCGAGTCGTAGCGGCCCGAGAGCTGCCCGGCAAGGTTGCTGCCAAGCGCGAGCGACAGGAACCACAGCCCCATCACCTGGCCGACGAAGCGCGGCGGGGCGAGCTTCGACATGTAGGAGAGCCCGACCGGTGACAGGCACAGCTCCCCGAGCGTGTGCAGGAAGTAGGTGGCGATCAGCCACGTGGGCAGCACCATCTGCCCCGCCAGTACGTGCAGTGAGGCGAAGTACATGACGAGGAAGCCTAAGCCGAGGAAGATCAGCCCGAGTCCGAACTTCATCGGCGCCGGCAGGTCCAGGCCGCGCTTGCCAAGGGAGGTCCATAGCCACGCGAAGGCACCCGCGAAGGTGATGACGAAGAACGGGTTGACGGCCTGCAGGATACCCGCGGGCATGTTCCAGCCGAGGATGTGGCGGTCGGTGTAGCGCTCGGCGAACAGGTTGAAAGAGGCGCCCTGCTGCTCGTAGCCGGCCCAGAACATCACCGAGGCGCAGAACAGGGCCGCCATCACGAGCGCGCGGTTGCGCTCCACCTGGTTGAGGCGCGCGAAGAAGAACAGGTAACCAAAGTAGGCCACGGCGAGGCCCGCGTACGCCCAGGTGGCGAACGCGGACGCGGCGATCGCATCGATGTGGATCGCGCCCCGGGCAGCGAGTGCCACCATGAGGGCCACCACGGCGAGGATCAGGATCACCGGCAGCCAGGAGCCGCGCGCGCCGGGGTGGGGCTCCCGACCTGCCTCCCCGAGCCGCTCGCGCGTAAGCATGAACTGCAGCACCCCGAGTGCCATGCCGAAGGCCGGCAGCGCAAAGCCCCAGCGCCAGCCGAACCAGGCGGCGAACATGGGCACCGCGATCGAGCCCAAGAAGGCGCCGAGGTTGATGCCCATGTAGAACACCGAGAAGCCGGCATCGCGGCGTGCCCCGCCTTCGGGGTAGAGCGAGGCCACGAGGCCGCTCACGTTGGGCTTGAGCAGCCCCACGCCCATCGCGATGACGAGCAGTCCTGTGAAGAACACCGGGGTGTTGCCCGAGGCGAGCAGCAGGTTGCCGGCGGTAATGAAGACCCCGCCGGCGATGACGGCGCGCTGCGCGCCGAGGAGCCGGTCGGCTATCCAGCCGCCGCCGAGCCCGAGGAGATAGGTGCTGCCGAGGTAGAGCCCGTAGATCGCGCTCGCCGCAGTATCCTGGATGCCAAGTCCCCCCTTGGCGATCGCGCCCGCCATGAAGAGGATGAGGAGCGAGCGCATGCCGTAGTAGGTGAAGCGCTCCCACATCTCGGTGAGGAACAGCGTCGCCAGGCCGATCGGCTGACCGAACACGGTCCTGCCCGCAGGCGGGGCGGCGGCAACGGCGGCCTGGTTCATGCTGCGGGCTTTACGCTCTTGTAGTGTCGCGGCACACGAATCGTGCGAAGTCTCGCCCACTTCGCGCCCCGCGCGCAACGCACACAGGCTTCCGCCTGCCTCAGGCGTCGCTCGCCTTGGGCGATTCGGCGGCGTCCTTGCGCCGCCCGATGAGGCGCGCCATGAGAATGCCGCCCTCGTAGAGCAGGTACATCGGGATCGCGAGCGAGCACTGCGCAATCGCGTCCGGCGGGGTGAGGAGGGCTGCCAGGATGAAGATCCCGAGCAGCACGTAGCCGCGGTTCTTGGTGAGGGACTCCACGCGCACCAGCCCCATCACCACCAGCAGCACCACCGCCACCGGCACCTCGAAGGCGAGCCCGAAGCAGAAGAACATGGTGAGCACGAAATCCAGGTAGTTGTTGATGTCGGTCATCATGGCGACGCCCTTGGGCGTCGTGCGCGCGAAGAACTGGAACATCACCGGGAACACGAAGTAGTAGGCGAAGGCGATGCCGACGTAGAACAAGAGGATCGAGGAGGCGAGCAGCGGCAGCGCGAAGCGGCGCTCCTTGCGGTAGAGCCCGGGAGCCACGAACGCCCACAGCTGGTAGATGACGTAGGGCATCGCCACCATCAACGCTGCGAAGAAGGACAGCTTGAAGGGCGTGGTGAAGGGCGACATGACGCCGGTGGCGATGAGGTTGCTGCCCTTGGGCAGCTTCTCGAGCAGCGGCTCGGAGACGAACGTGAACAGGGCGTTGGCGTTCATGAGACACGGCACGAAGGCGATGCCGACCGCAATCAGCGCCTTGAGCAGCCGGTCGCGCAGCTCGAGCAGGTGCGAGATCAGGGTGCCTTCGGCCAGCTTCTCAGGTTCGCTGCTCATCGGCGCTCGCGGGTGTGCGCAGGGTGCTGTCCGCGCCGGTGGCATCCGTCGCGTGCGCGTGGGAGAAGCTCGGCGGCCGCGGCGGCGGGGGTGGCTCGGGCGGTGCAGGCGCCGGCGCGGCTGCGCTCGCTACCGGCGCCGCGGCCGCCTCAGCTGCGGGCGGCGGCGTCATGGGCTTTGCCTTGCGCGCCTCTTCCAGCTGCACTTCCTCCTCCAGCTGCTCGCGGAACTGGCGCGCCATGGCGCGCGCGCGGCCGACCCAGCGGCCGAGTTCCGAGACGACACGGGGGAGCTTCTCCGGTCCCAGCACGATGAGCGCCAGGACGAAGACGATCAGGATTTCCGAAAACCGGCCCTCGAACAGATCAGCTGCTCCGCGGCTCGGTCTTCGTTTCGGCCTTCTTGGCTTCCGCGAACTCCGCGTCCGGTGCCTCGGCACGGATCTGCTTGGGCGGGTTCGACTGCTCTTCCTCGCCCTCGCTCATGGCCTTCTTGAAGCCGCGCACGGCGTGTCCTAGGTCAGAACCCACGGTCCTGAGCTTCTTCGCGCCGAACACGACGAGCACGACCAGGAGGATCACCACCAGTTCGCGCATTCCGATTCCCATAACTCACTCCACAAACTCCGCCCAGGCGGAGAAAAGAGTTAAATGATAGGTCAAATGGCCGCCACGGGCGGTACAAGTTCCTTAGGCCCGCGACACACGTCACGCGCTCGGGGTCAGCGGGCCTCGATCCAGAAGGTGACGGGGCCGTCGTTGATCAGGGACACCTGCATGTCGGCGCCAAATACGCCTGCTGAAACAGGAGCATAGGCGCGCTGCAGGACAGCGGTGAGATGACTGAAAAGCCGGCCGGCCAGCTCCGGTTCTGCGGCCGTGCTGAAGCCTGCGCGGCTGCCGCTCGTGGTGTCAGCGGCGAGGGTGAACTGCGGCACCAGCAGCAGCGAGCCTGCCACCTCGCGTACGGAAAGATTCATGCGCCCGCTGTCATCGGGAAAGATGCGGTAGGCGAGCAGACGCGCGGCCAGGCGCTCGGCCTCAAGCTCGGTGTCGGCGCGACGCACGCCGATGAGGGCGAGTACGCCCTTGCCGATGGCGGCGATGTTGCGCTCCGCGATACGCACCTGCGCCTCGCTGACGCGCTGGATCAGGGCGATCATCGTAGCGCTTGATTGTGTGGCATTTGCCGGCTCGAGTAACGTAAGATTCGGGGCCATTTTGCGGGTCTGACGGGGAAGAAAGAATGGGGCGCGGGCGAGGATTGTGGATGCGCGCGGGAGTGATCGGCGCCGCGCTCGCGATGTCGATGCTCGGGAAGTTTGCTCAGGCGCAGGATGCCGCTGCAGGGGACGTGCATCGCGGCAAGGAGCTCTCCTACACCTGCCTCGGCTGTCACGGCATCGACGGCTACAAGAACGCCTACCCCATGTACAGCGTGCCCAAGCTCGAGGGGCAGCACCCGGAGTACCTCGCGGCGGCCCTCAAGGGTTACCGCGACGGCGACCGCGCGCACCTGACCATGCACTCGCAGGCCTCCACCCTGTCCGACAAGGACATCCAGGACATCGCCGCCTACTTCGCCGGCCAGCCGCTCACTTCATCGGGCGCCAAGCCCGGCAACGTGCCGCCGGTGGCGAGTCTGTGCACCTCCTGCCACGGGGCGGATGGTATCGCGATCGCCCCCATCTACCCGTCGCTCGCCGGCCAGCATACGGATTACCTGGTGCGCGCGATCGATGAGTACAAGAAGGGTGGCCGCAAGAACCCGATCATGAAGCAGTTCGCCGGCAACCTCTCGGATGCCGATGCCGCCGCGATCGCCGCCTATTTCGCGCGGCTCGGGCCCGGGCTCAAGACCGAGAGCCGCCCCTACACCCGCTTCGGCGAGCCGCCCGCCACCACCCCCTGAGACCGTCGCCCCGGGCGCCCTTAAGGCTGTCCTAAGGCAGGCTTTCTATCGTACGGCGCTATCCCGCCCTTTGAGGGCTTAGCGCAGTCACGGAGCTTTCAGTGTCTATGAACCTGCCGAACCTTGTGAAGAAGCCGATCGTGGCTGCGGTCCTCGGCGCCGCCGCGATCGCAGCACCGGTGAGCGTGCTGTACGTCGCCGGCGCCACCTCTGCGGTCGCGACCACCAGCACCACCCCCACGCAGCCGACCCCGGCCGCCCCTGCCGTAAACCTCGCCGCCCAGCTGCCGGACTTCTCGGCGATGGTGCAGCGCTGGGGCCCGGCGGTGGTGAACATCGCCGTCATCACCAAGGCCACCCCGGCCGTCGAGCAGGGCGATGATGATGACTCGGACGATGACAGCGGCCAGGGCCAGGGCGCGCAGCCGAACCCCTTCGGCCCCAACAGTCCCTTCGCCCCCTTCTTCCGCGGCCAGCCCTTCCAGGGCAAGCCCGCGCCGGTGCGCGGCGAGGGCTCGGGCTTCATCATCAGGAGCGATGGCGTCATCCTCACCAATGCCCACGTAGTCAACGGCGCCACCGATGTCACGGTGCGCATGACCGACCGGCGCGAATACACCGCCAAGGTGATCGGCGTCGACACCAAGTCCGACATCGCCGTCATCAAGATCAACGCCAAGGACCTGCCCGTGGTGAAGATGGGCGACTCCAAGGGACTCAAAGTCGGTGAGTGGGTGCTCGCGATCGGCGCGCCGTTCGGCTTCGAGAACAGCGCCACCGCCGGCATCGTGTCCGCCAAGGGCCGCACCCTCGATTCCGGCTACGTGCCCTTCATCCAGACCGACGTGCCGATCAACCCGGGCAACTCCGGCGGCCCGCTCTTCAACATGAAGGGCGAGGTGGTCGGCATCAACTCGCAGATCTACAGCAGGAGCGGCGGCTACCAGGGCGTGTCCTTCTCGATCCCGATCGATGTGGCGCTGCAGGTGAGCAATCAGCTGCAGACCACCGGCCACGTCACCCGTGGCAAGATCGGCGTCGTCATCCAGCCGGTGACGCAGGGGCTCGCCGACTCCTTCGGCCTGCCGCAGCCGGAAGGCGCGCTGGTGTCGACGGTGGAAAAGGGCGGCCCGGCCGAGAAGGCCGGCGTTGAGCCGGGCGACGTGATCCTCAAGATCAACGGCACCCCGCTGCGCGACTCCAACGAGCTGCCATCGCTGGTGGCGGCGATCACGCCCGGGACGCCCGTGAACCTTGAGATCTGGCGCAACCACGCCTCGAAGGATGTGAGCGTGGTGCTCGGTGCGCTCGAGGACAAGCGCACCGCCGCCACCGATGCGGGCCACGAGCAGAGCGGCAAGCTCGGGCTCGCGGTTCGCCCCCTGAGCCCCGATGAGCAGAAGCAGGGCAACCTCAAGGGCGGCCTCGTGGTGGAGCGCGTCAGTGGGCCGGCGGCCGATGCCGGCATCCAGCAGGGCGACGTGGTGCTCGCGGCCAACGGCGCGCCGGTGACGAGCGCGGAGGACCTCAAGAGTGCGGTGGAGAAGTCCAAGGGGCACATCGCGCTTTTGATCCAGCGCGGCGATGCGCGGATCTTCGTGCCGGTGCGCGTCGGCTAAGACTCAAAAGAGCCTCGCCATGTAAAGGCCCGCCGCGGGCAAGCGCGGCGGGCCTTTGCTTTGGGGCGCGAAGTTTAGCGCTTAAGAGGCCGGCGCACCGTTGGTGACGAGCGCGGCCATGAGCTCGTTCACCGGCATGGCATCGAGCGCTGCGCCCCGGGCGAACAGGGCCTTCACCTTCTCGGCCTGCTTGGGGGCGTAGTGCGCATCCACCGAGGACTGGAATTTCCTGACCAGTACCGGCATGCCCTCCGCGCGGCGCTTGCGGTGCCCGATCGGGAAGTCCACCGCCACGCGCTCACTGGCGCTGCCGTCCCTGAAGAATACCTGCACCGCGTTGCCGATGTAGCGCTTGTCGGCGGCGTAATAGTCGGCGGTGAAGGTCGGATTCTCGCGCACCTGCATCTTCGCGCGTAACTCATCGACGCGCGGGTCGGCGGCCACCGGGTCCTCGTAGTCCTGCGCGGTGAGGCGCCCGAAGATCAACGGGATCGCCACCATGTACTGGATGCAGTGGTCGCGGTCGGCAGGATTCGCCAGCGGCCCGGTCTTGTCGATGATGCGCACCCCTGGCTCCTGCGTCTCGATGACGATGCGATCGATGTCGGCGAGGCGCTCCTTAACCTTCGGGTGCAGCGTCATGGCGGCCTCGACCGCGGTCTGCGCATGGAACTCGGCAGGATAGGAGATCTTGAACAGCACGTTCTCCATGACGTAGCTGCCGAAGGGCTGCGGCAGCGACAGGGCCTTGCCCTTGAAGAGCACGTCCTGGAAGCCCCAGGTCTTGGCCGAGAGCGCCGAGGGGTAACCCATCTCGCCGGTGAGCGCGATGAGGCCCAAGCGCACCGCGCGGCTGGTGGCATCGCCTGCCGCCCAGCTCTTGCGTGAGCCGGTGTTGGGCGCGTGCCGGTAGGTGCGCAGCGCCCCGCCGTCGATCCAGGCGTTGGAGACCGCGTTCACCACCTGCTCGAGCGTGCCCGACAGCATCGCGGTCACGACGGCGGTGGAGGCGACGCGCACCAGGAGCACGTGATCGAGCCCGACGCGGTTGAAGCTGTTCTCGAGCGCCAGCACGCCCTGGATCTCGTGCGCCTTGATCATACTGGTGAGCACGTCGCGCACCGTCGGCGGATCCAGTCCCTGCATGACGGCCGAGCGCGCCAGGTAATCGGCCACCGCGAGGATCGCGCCTAAGTTGTCCGACGGGTGTCCCCACTCGGCGGCGAGCCAGGTGTCGTTGAAGTCGAGCCAGCGCACCATGGCACCGATGTTGAAGGCGGCCTGCACCGGGTCGAGCTCGTAGGAAGTGCCGGGCACGCGCGCGCCGCCGGCCATGACCGCCCCTGGCACCACCGGACCTAAGAGCTTGCGGCAGGCGGGATACTTCATCGCCTGGAAGCCGCAGGCGAGGGTATCCATGAAGCAGTAGCGCGCGGTCTCGTAGGCGGTGGCGCTGTCGATCTTGGCGTTGCGGGCGTAAGAGGCGATGGCGGTGAGCGCGGCATCCGGCTGCGGGCGCGCGGCGGACTTGACGTCGTGTGCGGACATAGGCGGGTCGTTACTTTCGCTTCTCGAGGGGGACGAACTTCAGGTCCTCGGGGCCGATGTAGTTGGCCGCCGGGCGGATGATCTTGCCGTCGATGCGCTGCTCGATGACGTGCGCCGCCCACCCCGTGGTGCGGGCGATGACGAACAGCGGCGTGAACATCGCGGTGGGCACGCCCATCATGTGGTAGGAGACGGCCGAGAACCAGTCGAGGTTCGCGAACATCTTCTTGGTGTCGCGCATCACCGATTCGATGCGCTCGGCGATCGCGAACATCTTCGGATCGCCGGCTTCCTTGGACAGCGCGCGTGCCACCTCCTTGATCACCTCGTTGCGCGGGTCGGAGACGGTGTACACCGGGTGGCCGAAGCCGATGATCACTTCCTTGGCGGCGACGCGCGCGCGGATGTCGGCGTCGGCGGCCTCCGGGGTGTCGTAGCGCTTCTGGATCTCGAAGGCGAACTCGTTGGCGCCGCCGTGTTTGGGTCCGCGCAGCGCGCCGATGGCACCGGTGATGCACGAGTAGAGGTCGGCGCCGGTGCCGGCGATCACGCGCGCCGCGAAGGTCGAGGCGTTGAACTCGTGCTCGGCGTAGAGGATGAGGGAGGTGTGCATGGCGCGCACCCAGGAGGCCGGCGGCGGGCGGCGGTGCAGCAGGTGCAGGAAGTGGCCGCCGACCGAATCATCCTCCGTCTCCACCATGATGCGCTGGCCGGAGTGGCTGTAGTGGTACCAGTAGCACAGCATCGAGCCGAACGAGGCCACCATGCGGTCGGCGAGGTCGCGCGCACCGGGGGCCGCGTGATCATCCTTCTCCGGCAGCGCGCAACCCAAGGCGGAGGCGCCGGTGCGCATGACGTCCATCGGGTGGCTGGCGGCGGGCAGCGCCTCGAGCACCTGACGCACCCCCTGCGGGATGCCGCGCAGTGACTTCAGCTTCGCCTTGTAGCTCATCAGTTCCGCGCGCGTCGGCAGGCGCTCGTGGATGAGGAGGTAGGCGATCTCCTCGAACTCGGCGGCGGTGGCGATCTCCAGGATGTCGTAGCCGCGGTAGCGCAGGTCGTTGCCGGTGCGCCCCACGGTGCACAGCGCGGTGTTGCCCGCGGTCACTCCCGAAAGCGCGACCGACTTCTTCGGCCTGAAGGCCGCAGGTGTGTCATTCATGGCTTGTCTTTCCCGAACAGCTCATCGAGCTTGGCTTCGTACTCGTGATAGCCGAGCACAGCATAGAGCTCGGCGCGTGTCTGCATGGCGGGCACCACGCTCTTCTGCGTGCCGTCCCTGCGGATCGCCTCGTAGACCAGTACCTGGGCCTTGGCGGCGGCGCGGAACGCGGACAGCGGATACAGCACGAGGCGCACGCCCGCGGCGCCGAGCTCATCCCTGGTGAAGAGCGGGGTCTGGCCGAACTCGGTGATGTTGGCGAGCACCGGCACCGGCACCCTTGCTGCGAACTGCCGGTACTCATCGAGGGTCTTGAGCGCCTCGGCGAAGATCATGTCGGCACCGGCCTCGACGTAGGCCGCCGCGCGCTCGAGTGCCCCCTGCTGCCCCTCGACCGCATGCGCATCGGTGCGCGCCATGATGACGAAGTGGCGGTCGTGACGGCCATCGACCGCCGCGCGGATGCGATCCACCATCTCGGCCCTGGGCACCAGGGCCTTGCCCGGGCGGTGGCCGCAGCGCTTGGCGGACACCTGGTCCTCCAGGTGCATGCCGGCGGCGCCGGCGCGGATCAGATCGGTGCAGGTCTTGGCGATGTTGAAAGCCGCGCCCCAGCCGGTGTCCGCATCCACCAGCAGTGGCAGCTGCGTGGCGCCGCTGATGCGCCGCACATCCTCGCAGACGTCATTGAGCGAGGTCATCCCCAGGTCGGGCAGCCCGAAGGAGGCGTTGGCCACTCCGGCACCCGAGAGGTAGAGCGCCTTGAAGCCCGCCTCTTCAGCCAGCAGCGCCGCATAGGCGTTGATCGTGCCGACGACCTGCAGGGGACGTTCGGCCAGCACCGCGGCCCGCAGCCGCGCGCCGGCGCTTTGCGTATCCGACATAAAAAACCTCGAACCGGGAGATGCGCATTCTATACGCGCAGCAAGGCTGCGGGCGATTCCTACCCGCCGGTAGCATCGGCGAGCCGCCCGAGCGTTAGTCCGTTCAGCCGATGCGCACCACGGTGCGCCCGGTGACGGCGCCCGTCAGGTAAGGCGGGAAGGCGGCCGGCAGATCGGCGAAGTCGATCGTGCGGGTGACGATCTCCTTCAGGTGCCTGGGCCTAAGATCGGTGCCGATGCGCTCCCACACCTTCAGGCGCCACTGCCGCGGCGTCGCCGAGGAATTGATGCCGATCAGGCTCACGCCGCGCAGGATGAAGGGCATGACCGTGGTCTTGAGCTCAGGACCTGCGGCGAGACCGATGCTGGCGATGTTGCCCCAGAAATCCGTGGTGCGGGTGAGCCAGGTGAGGATGTCGCCCCCTAAGTTGTCGATGGCGCCGCCGAAGCGCGCGCTCTCGAGGGGCTTGGTGCCAAGATCGAGGCCCGCCCGCGCCAGCACCTCGTCCGCGCCGATCTCCTTCAGGTACTGCACCGCGGTGGCTTTGCCCGTCACGGCGATCACGCGGTAGCCGCGCGCCTTGAGCATGTCGATGGCGATGCTGCCAACGCCCCCGGTCGCCCCGGTGACCACGATCGGGCCCATGGCCGGAGCCTGGCCGTTCACCTCCATGCGGTGGATCGCCAAAGCTGCGGTGAAGCCTGCGGTGCCGATCGCCATGACGTCGAAGGCGTTCATGCCGGCGGGCAGCGGGATCACCCAGTCGCCGCGCACGCGCGCGCGCTCGGCGTAGCCGCCGTCGTGGGTTTCCGAGAGCGCGCAGCCGGTGACGAGCACCGCATCGCCCTCGCGGTAGCGCGGATCGGCGGAAGACTCCACCGTGCCTGCAAGATCGATACCGCCCACGAGCGGATAGCGGCGCAGGATTCTGCCGGCGCCGGTGGCGGCGAGCGCGTCCTTGTAGTTGATGCCCGAGTGGCTCACCCGGATCACGACCTCACCGGCGGCGAGGTCATCGAGACCGAGGTCTTCGAAGCGCGCGGCGATGCGGCCGTCCTCGGAATGGATCCTGAAGGCGCGGAACTTGTCGCTCATGGGCGTTCCTCCCGTTGCAGCCACACCAGGAGTCCCTGGGTATTGAGATCGAGGTCCGGGGCGAGCAGGCGCATGATCTCGGCATCGCTTTGCGTGCAGCCGTGGCGCCGCGCGGCGCTGAGCCAGGTGGCAGCGATGGCGCGGCTGATGCTCGCCGCAGGATCCTCATCGGCGGCGTGTGCGCGCGCGAGCTGCGCTAAGTCCCGCACCTGCTCCTTGAGCGACTCGCCCAGGCGCGCCACATCGGTCACGCGGCTGAAGTGCATGAGGTACATCGAGCCTGGTGCGTACTTGAGCATGCGGTCGATGGAGGCGATGAGCTGCTGCGGATCGAACTGCGTTGGCGTCGTGGTGGGGAAGATGAAGGCGCCGTTGGCAGTGTCGAAGGCGCGGTAGGAAATCCCGAAGGTGTCGCCGGGGAAGATGCTGGCGTGCGCGGCATCCACCACCGCATAGTGGTGCAGGGCGTGACCCGGGGTGTGGATGAGTTCCAGCGTGCGTTCCCCTAAGCGTACCCGCTCGCCGTCGGCGACCACGTGCACGCGCTCCTTGGGCAGCGGCACGAGCTCCCCGTAGAGGGCAGCGAAGCGCGCCTCCCCGTACACGACCTTGGAGCCGGCGACGAGCCTGGCGGGCTCGATCAGGTGCGGCGCGCCGCGCGGGTGCAGCAGCGCCCGTGCGTTGGGCAGTTCCCGCAGCAGCGCGCCGGCGCCCCCGGCGTGGTCCAGGTGCACGTGCGTCAGCAGGAGGTAATCCACCGCCGCGCGGGCAATCCCAAGCTCATCGAGCGCGGCCAGAAGATAGGGCACCGAGAAATTGGTGCCGACGTCCACGAAGGCGGCGCGCCCGTGATCCTGAATCAGGTGGGCGGCGGCGTGCCCGGGGTAGAGGTACTCGGCATCGATCGCGGTGATGCCATCGGGGTGCGGATACAGTTGCGGTTTCACGGGAACGGACCGAGGGATGCTTGGGTGAAGGCGCACACCTTCGCGCGTGCGGCGGATGTACACATCGTAACCCGTACGCTAGGGTGATACACATGAGCCCGCGCAACCTCCTCGCGCGCCTGCACCAGGCAGGCGCCCTCGCCGCCGTATTCCTGTTGAATCACTCAGCCTGCGCCCAGGCGGTGACGGCGGTTGCACACCGCGAGCAGGGCTCGCTCGTCTACGAGAACATCCCGCCGACCGATCCGCAGCAGGCCGCGCGCCTGGAACGCTACCTCAACGCGCGCGGCGCCACCTTCCTTGACTGGATGGCCGACGGCAGCCTCCTCATCAAGACGCGCTTCGGGGAGACCGAGCAGCTGCACCGCGTGGCAGGGGCCGCAGCCGCGCGCGAGCAGCTGACGTTCTCAGCCGACCCGGTGGAGTGGGCGCGTGCCGCGCGCACCGGCAGCGGGGCGGTGTTCTGGAGCGACAAGGGGGGCGATGACAACTTCCAGATGTACTACCTCTCCGCCCACGGCCAGACCCGGCAGCTCACGAGCGGCGACTTCATCCACGGCAGCCTCGTGTGGGCCCACGACGGCAAGCACGTCGCCTTCTACGGCAACGACCGCGACACCCTGAGCTACGACGTCTACGTTGCCGACGTGACCGCAGGCGCCGCCCCGCAGCTGCTGGTCGGTGGCAAGCAGGACACCTGGTATCCGCTCGACTGGTCGGCCGACGATGAGAAGCTCCTGGTGTGGAAGTACCTCACCGCCACGCAGAGCTACCTCTACCTCGCCGACGTCGCCACCGGCACCCTCACGCCGCTGGATGCCAAGCCCATGGAAGGGGGCATCCGCCGCGCCAAGTTCGGCCCCGACGGGCGCGGCGTGTACGTCCTCACCGACCAGGGCGGGGAGGTGGCCGCGGTGTATTTCAAGGACCCGGTGACCCACGACAGCCGCCGCATGACCCCCGAGTCGCCCTGGGAGGTGGAGGACTTCGACGTCAGCCCCGACGGGCGCTACCTCGCCTATGTCCTCAACGAGGACGGCCGCAGCCGCCTGAACGTGCTCGACCTTACGGCCAAACAGGACCTCACCCCGGCCGGCCTTCCGGAAGGGCACGTCGGCAACGTGCGCTTCGACCACAGCGGCAAGCTGCTGGCGATGTCGGCGGAGTCCCCCACCGCGCCGCGCGATGCCTACGTGTATGACCTCGAGCACAACAAGCTCGAGCGCTGGACGAAAAGCGAGATCGGCGCGGTCGATCCGGCGACGCTGGTGTCGCCGGAGCTGGTGAAGTTCCCGACCTGGGACCGCGTCGGCGATCACCCGCGCATGCTGTCGGCGTGGGTGTACCGCCCGGCCCACGCCACAGGCCCCACCCCGGTCATCATCAACATCCACGGCGGACCGGAGGCCCAGGCGCGCCCCGACTGGGACCCGTTCGTGCAGTACCTCGTCACCGAGCAGGGTTACACGGTGATCGCGCCCAACGTGCGCGGTTCCACCGGCTACGGCAAGAGCTTCCAGGCGCTCGACAACGGCGAGCTGCGCGAGGATGCGGTGCGCGACATCGGCTCGCTGCTGGTGTGGATCGGCGTGCAGGCCGGCTTCGACCGCGACCACGTGGTCGTCATGGGCGGCTCCTACGGCGGCTACATGACGCTCGCCTCGCTCGTGAGCTACGGCGAGCGCCTGCGGGGCGGGATCGACGTCGCCGGCATCTCAGACTTCGTCAGCTTCCTGCGCAACACCTCGGCCTACCGGCGCGACCTGCGGCGCGCCGAGTACGGCGATGAGCGCGACCTGCACATGCGCGTGTTCCTCGAGCACATCTCGCCGCTGAACAACGCCACCCGCATCAAGAAGCCGCTCCTGGTGGTGGCGGGCCTGAACGACCCGCGGGTACCGGCGTCCGAGTCCGAGCAGCTGGTGTGGCGCATCAGGAGCGCCGGCGGCGAGGTGTGGTACCTGACCGCGCGCAACGAGGGCCACGACTTCAGGAGGAAGAGCGACCGCGACGCTTATCTGCAGGTGGCGGCGGCCTTCCTGGCGAAGCTCGCCCACTGAAGGGTCACGCCGCGGCGGGCGCGACGCCCCGCGGGAAGGTGACCGTGACGCTGAGCCCGCGCCCGTTGAGGCCGGCGGCCAGCTGCAGGGAGGCGCCGTGCGCATCAGCGATGGTCTTCACGATCGCAAGCCCGAGCCCGCTGCCGGGCACCGCGGTGCCCGCGTGCCGGTAGAAGCGGTCGAACACCCGGGCGCGCTCGGCCGGCTCGATCCCTGGTCCGTCATCGCTCACCGTCACCCGCCCGCAGGCGTCGAGCGCCTCCACCGAGACGTCGACGCGGCCGTTATCGCCGGTATAGCGCACCGCGTTGTCGACGAGGTTGCGCACCAGGGTGCGCAGCGCGTCCCGGTCCGCGCTCACCAGCACCGCTGCTGCCGCGACCACCCCTAAGTCGATATGGCGCAGATCGGCGAGCGGCACGAGCTCGGCCACCACTTCGCGCGCGAGCTCATCGAGACGCACCGCTGCGCGCGGGCTGTCGTTGCGCGGCTCCTGGCGCGCGAGGGAGAGCATCTGCTCGATCAGGCGGATGGCGCGCTGCACGCCTGCGGACAGGGTGTCCATGGCGGCGGCGCGCTCGCTCTCGGTGCCGGCGCGCGCCAGCATCCCGAGCTGCAGGTGCAAGGCGGTGAGCGGCGTACGCAGCTCGTGGGCGGCGTCGGCCATGAAGGCGCGCTCGCGCCCGAGCGCGCCGCGCAGGCGCGCCAGGAGATCATTGAGCGCGGTGACGAGCGGCTGCACCTCCGCGGGCAGCTGCGCATCGGGCAAAGGATCGAGCGCATCCACGCGGCGCGCCTTCACCAGGGCCGTCAGTCCCTCGAGCGGTTTCAGCGCCCGGCCGACCGCGAGCCAGATGAGGAGCGCGAGCGCCGGCAGCAGCAGCGCGAAGGGCTTGAGGGTCTCGAGGGCGAGCTGCGCGGCGCGCTCCTGGCGCACGCTCATCGGCTGCGCGACCTGGATGACGCGCCGCTCGGCCTGCACGCCGAACACCCGCCAGCGCCCCTCGCGCGTGTCGACGGTGGAGAAGCCGAGCGTCGTCAGCTGCGGCAGCAGCGCGTGCGGGCGCGACAGGTAGACGCGCACGCCATCGAGGGACCATACCTGCACCACGAAGTCGTAGGAGGCATCCGGGGCCGCGAGGCGCGGGGCGAGCTGGTACTCGACCGGCTCATCGCGCAGCACGAGGGCGGTCTGGCGCAGGTGATAGTCGAAGAACTCCGAGGCCTCCGCCAGCGCGTTGCGGTACACGATGAAGCCGCCGATGGCACCGACCGCGAGCACGCCGCCCAAGAGCCACGCCAACAGCCGTGCGCGCAGCGACCTCATGGGGCCGGCCGCACGCGGTAGCCGACGCCGCGCACGTTGAGGATGAAGTCGCTCCCGAGCTTCTTGCGCAGCCCATGGATGTGGACCTCGATCGCATTGCTCTCCACCTCCTCGCCCCAGCCGTAGAGGCGCTCCTCCAGCTGCGCGCGCGACAGGATCGTGCCCGGGCGCTCCATGAGCAGCTCCAGCAGCGCGAACTCGCGCGGCGAAAGGGCGACGTCGGCACCATCGCGGCGCACCTGGTGCGCGGCCGGGTCGAGGGTCACCCCGAGGTGCTCGATGCCCGGCGCGCCGCGCCCCGAGCGGCGCCGCAGCAGCGCGCGGATGCGGGCGGCGAGCTCATCGAGGTCGAAGGGTTTGATGAGGTAGTCGTCGGCGCCCGCGTCGAGTCCGGCCACCCGGTCGGACACCGCATCGCGCGCCGTGATGATGAGCACCGGCAGCGTCAGGCCGCGCCCGCGCTCGCTCTTGAGGAGCGCCAGGCCGTCGCGCCCGGGGAGCCCCAGGTCGAGCAGCATGAGCTCGAAGGGCTCGGTGCGCAGCACCCCTTCCGCGGCACGCGCCTCGCGCACCCAGTCCACGGTGAAGCCCTCGCGCCTGAGTCCGAGGCGTATGGCGTCCCCGATCATCGGGTCATCTTCGACGAGGAGCAGTCTCATGGGCTGCAAAGTATGATCAATCGCGCGCGCCGGTGCGAAAAGGAGCTGCCGCTGACTCTCGACGAACGCCTGATCCGTGATGCTGCGACGCTCGGCGTCGCGCTGACGCCGGAGGGCGCAGCGCGCCTGCTCGCCCTCGTGGCCGAGCTCGCCGTGTGGAACCAGACCCACAACCTCACCGCCATCACCGAACCTGCGGCCATGCTCACGCACCATCTCCTCGACAGTCTGGCCATCCAGCCCGACCTCGTGGGGTCGCGCATCGCGGATGCGGGTACCGGGGCGGGCTTCCCGGGGCTACCGCTGGCGCTCGTGAACCCCGAGCGTGAGTTCACTCTCATCGACTCCAACAACAAGAAGATCCGCTTCGTGACACACGCGCTGGCCCTCATGGGGCTGACCAACGTAACCGCGCTGCATGCGCGCAGCGAGGCCCTGCGGCCGCAGCAGCCTTTCGATACCGTGGTGGCGCGGGCGCTCGCACCACTGCCGCGCCTGTTGCCCTTCGTGGCGCCCCTGTGCGGCCGGCACACGCGGGTGCTTGCCATGAAGGGGCGCTGGCCGGAAGCTGAGCTGCAGGCGCTGCCGAAGTCCTGGCAGCTCGTCAGCTCGCGGGAACTGAAGGTGCCGGGGCTGGATGCCGCGCGCTGCCTGCTGGTGCTGCAGAAGCGCTGAAAAAGGGGCGCTCAGGCCGAGTGCAGCGGCAGCGCGGTGGTTTCCTTGATCACCGCGAGCGCGATCGATGAATTCACCGACTGCACCCCGGGGAAGCGCGACAGGTGATCCAGGAAGAAGGCCTCGTAGGCCTTGATGTCGCGGCAGGCGATACGCAGCAGGAAATCCGTCTCCCCCATGAGCGTGTAGCACTCGAGGATCTCCGGGTGCGTGCGCACCGCCTGCTCGAAGCGCAACAGCGCATCGCGCCCATGGCCGGCCACCTTCACGTGGCTGAACACCAGCACCGAGAGCCCGAGCTTCTCGCGGTCCACGAGCGCCACGCGCTTGCGGATCACCCCCGTCTCCTCGAGCCGGCTCACCCGCCGCCAGGCGGTGGAGGTGGTGAGGCTCAGGCGCTCGGCGACCTGGGCGGCTGAGAGCTCGCCGTGCTCCTGCAGCAGGCCGAGAATGCGAACGTCGTTGCGGTCGAGCTCAATGTGCATGGATCGTGTCACCTACAGGGGCAATGATGAAACGTATACCCCACCAGATGACCCACTGGCGCAGTTTTTGTGACGATCCGTGCACGATTCCGGGGTTAGTCTGCCGGCATCGGGCGGTGCTTGAGGCCGCGGCCTCACCGGAAAAACTCCATGGAAATCTTTGACATGCGCGAGTTCGACGACCACGAGATGGTCGTCTTCGGCCACGACGCCCCGACCGGGCTGCGCGCCATCATCGCCATCCATTCGACGACACTCGGGCCCGCGGCGGGGGGCTGCCGCCTGTGGTCCTACGCCACCACCGCCGAGGCGGTCGCGGATGCGTTGCGGCTCGCGCGCGGCATGAGCTACAAGAACGCCCTCGCAGGACTTCAGTTCGGCGGCGGCAAGGCCGTGATCATCGGCGAGTCGCGCCGCAAGACGCCGGAGCTGTTCGAGGCCTTCGGCCGTTTCGTCGACTCCCTCGGCGGCCGCTACATCACCGCCGAGGACGTTGGCACCACCACCACCGACATGACCCAGGTGGCGCGCGCGACCCGTTACGTCGCGGGCCTGGGCCGGGCGCCCGGGGAGGCCGGCGGCGATCCGGGGCCGAAGACCGCGCTCGGGGTGTTCCTCGGCATCAAGGCGGCGGTGAAGTTCCGCCTCGGCAGGAGCGACCTTGAGGGCGTCTCGGTAGCCGTCCAGGGCGCCGGCGGCGTCGGCTATCACCTGTGCGCGAAGCTCGCCGCCGAGGGCGCGAAACTCAGCGTCGCGGACGTACGCCCGGCGGCCGTGCAGCGGGTGTGTGAGCAGTTTGGAGCGCGCGCGGTGGCGGCCGAGGAGGTGCTGTTCGAGGACGTCGACGTACTCGCGCCGTGTGCGCTCGGCGCCGTGCTCAGCACCCAGTCGATCGCCCGCCTGCGCGCGCGCATCGTCGCCGGCGCCGCCAACAACCAGCTGGCGCAGGGCCAGGACGGCGCAGCGCTCCCCGCGGCCGGCATCCTCTACGCGCCCGATTACGTCATCAACGCCGGGGGCATCATCAGCGTCTCGCGCGAGTACCACGGCGGGGCCACCGAGGCGCAGGTGATCGCCGACATCAACGGCATCCCCGCGCGCCTTACCGAGATCTTCGAGCGCGCGCGGCGTGAAAACCGCACCACCAACGCGGTGGCCGACCAGATGGCGCGCGAGCGTCTCGGCCGCCACAGCCAGAAGCTCGTGGCGTAGAGTCCGCCTGTCGGTGAGCTAAATCAACGCTTTGCGCCCCCCGGCAGGTACCCGGCGGGCACAGCGCAAAGGCTGGTTTTTACAGCCTGCGCAGGCGGCGCAGTGCAGTACACTGTCGCCCATGAAGCGCGTCATCGCCATCGCGAACCAGAAGGGCGGCGTCGGCAAGACCACCACTGCGGTCAATCTGACGGCGTCGCTCGCGGCCACGCGCCGCCGCGTGCTCCTCATCGACCTCGACCCCCAGGGCAATGCCACCATGGGCTGCGGGGTCGACAAGTCCCGTCTCACGGTGAGTGCCTGCGAGGTGATGCTCGGGGAGGCGGAACTGGCACAGGCGCTGATCCCGGTGGAACAGTCAGGCTTCACGCTGCTGCCGGCGAATCAGGACCTCACCGCCGCCGAGGTGCGCCTGCTGTCGCTGCCGATCGCGCGCGAGACCAAGCTGCGTCAGGCGCTGCAGTCCAAGCGCGAGGACTTCGACGTCATCATCATCGACTGCCCGCCGGCCCTGAACATGCTCACCGTGAACGCGCTGGTCGCCGCCGATAGCGTGCTGATCCCCATGCAGTGCGAGTACTACGCGCTCGAGGGGCTCTCATCGCTCATGAATACGGTGGAGCAGATCCGCGTCGCCGCCAACCCCGGCCTCTCCATCGAGGGCGTGCTGCGCACCATGTACGACCCGCGTAACAACCTCGCCAACGAGGTCAGTAACCAGCTAATCGCGCATTTCGGCGATACGGTGTTCCGCACCGTGATCCCGCGCAACATCCGTCTTGCCGAGGCGCCCTCCTTCGGCAAGCCGGCGCTGTTTCATGACAAGGAATCGCGCGGCGCCCTGGCGTACCTTGCGCTCGTGGGCGAGATGATCCGCCGCGAGGAAGTGGCCACCGGCGTGAGCCGCGCCGCGCCGCCTGCGCCAGCCCCCGTGGTCATCGCCAATGGCGATGGTGACCACGATGAGGGCCCGGGGATTGCCGGCAACGGCGTGCGCGCGGTGGCAGAGCCCGCCGCGGACGGCGTGATGGCGAAGGATCCCGGACGATGAGAAAACCGACCCTCGGGCGCGGCCTTGCGGATCTGCTCGGCCAGTCACGGCCCATCATGGTTCCGCAGCAGGTGGTGAATGCGGGCGAGCCGGCGGCGCCTGCCGGCGAGGAACTCGCGCGCCTGCCCCTGGATTTGCTGCAGCGCGGGCGCTACCAGCCGCGCCTCGACATGCGCCCCGAGTCCCTCGCAGAGCTTGCTGATTCCATCAGGGCGCAGGGCGTCGTGCAGCCGATCGTGGTGCGCCCGGTCGATTCCCTGGGCGATGGGGTGTCGCAGCGCTACGAGATCATCGCCGGCGAGCGCCGCTGGCGTGCCGCGCAGATGGCAGGATTAAGTGAGATCCCGGCGGTCATCCGCCACGTGCCCGATGAGGCCGCCATCGCGATGGCGCTCATCGAGAACATCCAGCGCGAGAACCTGAATCCGCTCGAGGAGGCCCGCGCGCTCGAGCGCCTCATCAGTGAATTCGGGCTCACCCACCAGCAGGCCGCCGATGCCGTGGGGCGCTCGCGCGCGGGGGTGAGTAATTTGCTGCGCCTGCTCGAGCTTGCACCCGAAGTGTGCACGCTCCTGGAGGAGCGCCAGCTGGAGATGGGCCACGCCCGCGCCCTCCTGGCGCTCGAACAGCGGCGTCGCCAGGTGGAAGTGGCGACCCTGGTGGCCAAGAAGGGGCTCTCGGTGCGCGAGACCGAGGCCCTGGTGCGGCGCCTGCAGGCCCCGGCAGCCGGCAGTGCCACTGCCGCCGAGCTCCCGGCCCGGGACCCGAACGTGCAGCGCCTCGAGGACGACCTCGCCGAGAAGCTCGGCGCCCGGGTCGCCATCCAGCAGGGGAGCGGCGGTAGGGGCAAGCTCGTCGTCACCTACAACAGCCTGGACGAGCTCGACGGAATCCTCGCGCATATTCAGTAGCAAGCGCTCCCCGGAGTCTCTATAATCCCGCGGCTTTTTGGCCGGCCCGGGCACGTAAGTGACTGAACCGCCGAATTAATGTAAGCCGCTTGCGCTTGAGCTCGCGCGCAAGAACCAAGGCTCTTTTGAGCCCCTGTACAGGGACTTATATAAGGTGTTGGCGATCGATCTGCCCCATGCGCGGCGGCTGGCCTTCGGCGTCGTGCTGGCACAGGCGGCCGTCACCGTAACGGCGACGCTCATTGCCTGGGGTGTCGCGGACGGGCGCGCGGCGCTCTCGGCGCTGCTCGGTGGCGGCATTGCCACGGTGGGCAGTCTGGTCATGGCGGCCCTCGTCTTCGGCGGCGGGCGGGCCATGGACCCGCGGCGCGTGCTGGGCATGTTTTATCTGGGTGAGGCCGTGAAGGTCGCACTGGTGATCGTGCTGTTCGTGCTGGTGCTGAAGTTGGTGAATGTGACGCCGCTGGCGATGTTCGTCGCGTTCGCGGCCACGTTCCTGGTGTACTGGATCGCGCTGGTGAGCGCGCTGCCCTCTCTGGGCGGCACGCGCCGCAGCGCCTGACGAAGGGTCGAGCATGGCTGACGCGGAAAAAGCGCCGGGCGCAACTGAATATATCCTGCACCACCAGACCTTTCTTTCGAATAAGGCGCCGCGCGGCATCGTCGACTTCACGGTCATCAACTACGACACCGTGTTCTTCTCGGTGGCCCTGGCTGTGGTGTTCTTTGGGTTGTTCTGGTGGGTTGCGCGCAGGGCAACTGCCGGGGTACCGAGCGTTACCCAATCGGTCATCGAATGGATCGTCGAGAAGGTCGACGAGCAGGTGCGCGACAGTTTCCACGGGACCAGCCGCCTCATTGCTCCGTTGGCGCTGACCATCTTTTGCTGGGTCTTCCTCTTCAACTTCATGGATCTCGTGCCGGTGGACCTGCTGCCGGCCGCCGCGCGCGGCGCCGGCTTTGAGCACCTCAAGGTAGTGCCGAGCACCGATCTGAATGCGACATTTGCTATGTCGCTGACGGTGTTTATCCTCATCATCTTCTACAGCATCAAGATGAAGGGCCTCGGCGGCTTCATCGGCGAGCTGACACTGCAGCCGTTTCGGGCCAAGAACTGGTTCGTGCAGGCGCTGCTGGTGCCCGCGAACTTCGTGCTGGAATCGGTGACCTTCGTCGCCCGCCCGATCTCCCTCGCGCTGCGTCTTTACGGGAATCTGTACGCCGGTGAGATGATTTTCCTGCTGATCGCCGTGCTGACACTGCAGCATGGCATCGGCAGTCTCCTGACCTTCGGTGGCTGGGCGGGAATCATCGGGCAGCTCATTCTCGGATTCATCTGGACGGGATTCCACATCCTGATCATTACCATTCAGGCATTCATTTTCGCGGTGCTGACGGTCGTCTATCTGTCGATGGCTAGCGAGACCCATTGATCGACGAGGTCAGCGCCTCCATTTTTGTACTTGGTTTCTTTTGAGGAGAGATTGAATGGAAAACGTTGCACATATCCAGGCCATGACCGTACTGGCCGTCGGCATCATCTTCGGCATGGGAGCTCTTGGCACCGCCATCGGCTTCGGCATTCTCGGCGGCCGCTTCATCGAAGGCTCGGCGCGCCAGCCGGAATTGCTGCCGACGCTGCGCGTGCAGATGTTCCTGGTCGCAGGTCTGCTCGACGCGGTCGCCATGATCGGCATCGGCTTCGCACTGTTCTTCACCTTCGCGAACCCGTTCCTCGGCGCACTACAGGCCGCGCATTGAGAACACGCCAACGATGGCGTGACGGCTTGACGCAGGAGATAGGACCGTGAATATCAATCTCACGCTGTTCGTGCAGATGATCGTGTTCGCATTGCTGATCTACGCCACGATGAAGTGGATCTGGCCAAAGATCCTGGCTTCCATGGAGGAGCGTCGGCGCACGATCGCGCAGGGACTCGCCGCGGCCGAGAAGGGCGAGCAGGCCCTGACCGAGGCGCGCAGCAACGCGGATGCCATCATCCGCGAGGCCCGCGAACGCGCCACTCAGATCATCGACCACGCACAGCACCGCGCCAACGAAATGGTCGAAGAGGCCAAGGGCACCGCGAACGAGGAAAGCGCGCGTCTGGTGGCGGCCGCGCACGAGCAGATCGACCTGGACACGACCCGCGCGCGCGAGAGCCTGCGCAAGGAAGTGGCGGGCATCGCCGTGGGCGCCGCGGCCAAGCTCCTCGGGCGCGAGATCGATGCGAGCAAGCACGCGGAGCTGCTCGATAAGCTCGCGACGCAGATCTAACGGGCGCACGCATCAATGGCTGACAAACTCACCGTCGCACGACCGTACGCCCGCGCCGCCTTCGAGGAGGCCCGCGGCGAGGATCGCCTGGCGCAGTGGTCGGATTCACTGAAGACCGCCGCGCAGGTGGTGAAGGATCCGAGAATGGAGAATCTGCTCGGCAACCCGCAGGTCACGCCCGAGCAGCTGGCGCAGCTCCTGATAGACATTGCCGGTCCCGCCCTCGGCACACACGGCGGGAACTTCGTGCGTACACTCGCGGCCAACCGCCGCCTTGCCCACCTGCCCGAGATCTCGGCGCAGTTCGAGGCCCTGAAGGACGAGACGCAGGGGATCGCGGACGTGACCTTGACCTCCGCGGCGGCACTGGATGCCACGCAGCAAGCCAAGCTGTCCGGGGCGCTCGAGAAGCGCCTGAAGCGCAAGGTGCGCCTGCACACCGAGGTCGACCCCGCGCTCATCGGCGGCGCCATCGTGCGCGCCGGGGACCTCGTGATCGATGGCTCGCTCAGCACGCGCCTCGAGCGCATCGCTTACGAACTGACCGCCTGAACGCAACGAATTCGCCGTAGAGAGAACGCATATGGCCATCAAGGCAACCGAGATCAGCGACCTGATCAAGCAACGGATCGAGAACTTCAAGTCCGTTACCGAAGCCCGCAATGTCGGCACCATCGTGTCGGTCACCGACGGCATCACCCGTATCCACGGGCTGGCCGATGCGCGCTACGGCGAGATGCTGGAGTTCCCGGGCAATACCTTCGGACTTGCGCTGAACCTCGAGCAGGACTCGGTCGGCGCGGTGGTCCTCGGTGACTACAAGCACCTCTCCGAGGGCGATACCGTGAAGACCACGGGCCGCATCCTCGAAGTGCCAGTGGGGCCCGAGCTCTTGGGGCGCGTGGTCGATGCTCTCGGCGCCCCGATTGATGGCAAGGGCCCGATCAAGGCCAGCCGCACCGCGCCGATCGAGCGCGTGGCCCCGGGCGTCATCTATAGAAAGTCGGTGAGTCAGCCGGTGCAGACCGGCTACAAGGCCGTCGACTCGATGGTGCCGATCGGCCGCGGCCAGCGCGAGCTGATCATCGGCGACCGCCAGACCGGCAAGACCGCGCTCGCCGTCGACACCATCATCAACCAGAAGACCTCCGGCATTAAGTGCGTCTACGTCGCCATCGGCCAGAAGCAGTCGACGATCGCCAACGTGGTACGCAAGCTCGAGGAGCACGGCGCTCTCGCGCACACCATCGTGGTGGCCGCCTCCGCCTCGACCCCGGCGGCGCTGCAGTACATCGCCGCCTACTCGGGCGTGACCATGGGCGAGTACTTCATGGACAACGGCGAGGACGCCCTCATCATTTACGACGATCTCTCCAAGCAGGCCGTCGCCTATCGCCAGATCTCGCTCCTGCTGCGCCGCCCGCCGGGCCGCGAAGCCTTCCCTGGCGATGTGTTCTATCTGCACTCGCGACTGCTCGAGCGCAGCGCGCGCGTCAACGAGGAATACGTGGAGATGGTCAGCAAGGGCAAGGTGAAGGGCAAGACCGGTTCCCTCACCGGTCTGCCGATCATCGAGACCCAGGCGGGCGACGTCACCGCGTTCGTGCCGACCAACGTCATCTCGATCACTGACGGGCAGATCTTCCTCGAGACCGACCTCTTCAATGCCGGCATCCGCCCGGCCATGAACGCCGGCATCTCGGTGTCGCGCGTCGGTGGTGCCGCCCAGACCGACATCATCAAGAAGCTCGGCGGCGGTATCCGCCTGGCGCTCGCCCAATACCGCGAGCTCGCGGCGTTCTCGCAGTTTGCCTCCGATCTCGATGAGGCGACCCGCAAGCAGCTCGAGCGTGGCCAGCGCACGACCGAGATGATGAAGCAGAAGCAGTACGCGCCGATGTCGGTCGCGGAGATGGCGCTGTCGATCTACGCGGTCAACAACGGCTACATGGACAAGGTGGAGCTGAAGAAGATCACGGCGTTCGAGGCAGCATTGCAGGCCTTCGCGCACAGCAACTACCAGTCGATGCTCGATGGCATCAATGCCACGCCGAAGTTCTCCAAAGAGAACGAGGCGCTCTTGAAGAAGTGCATCGAGGACTTCATCGCCACGGGTACCTACTAAAGGCGCAGGCGATGCCGGGCACCAAGGAAATCCGCAGCAAGATCGCGAGTGTGAAGAGCACTCAGAAGATCACCAAGGCCATGCAGATGGTGGCCACCAGCAAGATGCGCCGTGCCCAGGAGCGCATGCGGCTGGCGCGCCCTTACGCCCAAAAGATGAGAAATGTGATCGGCCACCTGACGCAGGCGAACCCGGACTACCGACACCCGTTCCTGTCCACTCGCGAGACTAAGGGCGTCGGCATCATCGTGATTTCGAGCGATCGCGGACTTGCCGGCGGACTCAACGCCAACGTCTTCAAGCAGACGCTGACGCTCACGCGCGAGTGGCAGGAGAAGGGTGCGCAGGTGAGCCTGTGCCTGATCGGCACCAAGGGCCTGAACTTTTTCCGGCGCCTGAGCCTGCCGATCCTTGCCAACATCACAGGACTTGGCGACCGCCCGCACATCAAGGACCTGATCGGGCCGGTGAAAGTGATGCTGGATGCCTATCGTGAGGGCAAGATCGACCGGGTGTTCCTGGTGAACGCGCAGTTCGTGAACACCATGACGCAGAAGCCGGACGTCGAACAGCTGCTGCCGATCGAGGCCATCGACATCGAGGGCCTGCAGGAGCACTGGGACTACATCTACGAGCCGGACGCCGAGGCGATCCTCGACGGCCTGCTCATGCGTTACATCGAGTCACAGGTGTACCGTGGCGCGGTCGAGAACGTGGCATCCGAGATGGCGGCACGCATGATCGCCATGGGTGCGGCGACTGATAACGCCGGCAAGCTGATTGGTGAGTTGCAACTGATTTACAACAAGGCCCGTCAGGCCGCGATCACGAAGGAGCTTTCGGAGATCGTGGGTGGCGCGGCTGCGGTTTGAGGAAAGCACATGGCTGACGGACACATTACCCAGATCATCGGCGCCGTCATCGACGTCGAGTTCCCGCGCGATTCCATCCCGCACATCTATGAGGCGCTCAAGCTCAAAGACGTGGACCTCACCCTCGAGGTGCAGCAGCAGCTCGGCGACGGCGTGGTGCGCACCATCGCGATGGGTGCCTCCGAGGGCTTAAAGCGCGGCCTTGCCGTTGAGTCGACCGGAGCGCCGATCTCGGTGCCGGTGGGCGCAGGCACGCTCGGGCGCATCATGGACGTGCTCGGGCATCCGCAGGACAACCGTGGCAAGGTCGAGACCAAGGAATATCTGCCGATCCACCGCGATCCGCCGCCGTTCGATGAGCAGGCGGGCGGCCAGGATCTGCTGGTCACGGGCATCAAGGTCATCGACCTGCTCGTGCCCTTCGCCAAGGGCGGCAAGGTGGGCCTGTTCGGCGGCGCCGGCGTCGGCAAGACCGTGAACATGCTCGAGCTCATCAACAACATCGCCAAGCAGTACAGCGGACTGTCCGTGTTCGCCGGCGTCGGCGAGCGCACCCGCGAGGGCAACGACTTCTATCACGAGATGATCGAGTCGGGCGTCATCGACAAGGACAATCTCGTCAACTCCAAGGTGGCGATGGTGTACGGCCAGATGAACGAGCCGCCGGGCAACCGCCTGCGGGTCGCGCTCACCGGCCTCACCATGGCCGAGTACTTCCGCGACGAGGTGCGCCCGGACTCCGGCGGCAAGGGCCGCGACGTCTTGTTCTTCGTCGACAACATCTACCGCTACACGCTGGCCGGCACCGAAGTGTCGGCGCTCCTGGGGCGCATGCCGTCCGCGGTCGGCTACCAGCCGACGCTGGCGGAAGAGATGGGCGTGCTGCAGGAGCGCATTACCTCCACCAAGAAGGGCTCGATCACTTCCATCCAGGCGGTGTACGTGCCGGCGGACGACCTGACCGATCCCTCTCCCGCCACCACCTTCGCGCACCTGGACGCGACCGTGGTGCTGTCGCGCCAGATCGCATCGCTGGGCATCTATCCTGCGGTGGACCCGCTCGATTCCACCAGCCGCCAGCTCGACCCGCTGGTCGTCGGCGAGGAGCACTACAACGTGGCGCGTGGCGTGCAGGCGGTGCTGCAGCGTTACAAGGAGCTGCAGGACATCATCGCGATCCTCGGCATGGATGAGCTCTCGGAGGAGGACAAGCAGACGGTGTACCGCGCGCGCAAGGTGCAGCGCTTCCTGTCGCAGCCCTTCAACGTCGCCAAGGTGTTCACCGGCCAGGACGGCAAGATCGTGCCGCTGAAGGACACCATCCGCGGCTTCAAGGGCATCATCAGCGGTGAGTTCGACTCCCTGCCCGAGCAGGCGTTCTACATGGTTGGCTCGATCGAGGAAGCGGTCGCCAAGGCCAAGACGCTGCAGTAAAGAGCACCCGAAGGCGAACCATCATGGCCGAAGCTGCCACCATCCAGGTCGACATCGTCAGCGCGGAAGGAGAGATCTTCTCCGGCCCCGCCGCCGAAGTGGACGCGCCCGCTTCCGAGGGCAGCATCGGCATCCACCCGCGCCACGCGCCGCTGCTGACGCTATTGAAGGCAGGCGAGGTGCGGGTGAAGACCCCCGACGGTACGGAGCACTTCTTCTTCGTCGGCGGCGGGGCACTGGAAGTGCAGCCGAACAAGGTCACGGTGCTCGCCGACACCGCGCTGCGCGCCAAGGACATCGACGAGGCCGCGGCGCTTGCGGCCAAGCAGCGCGCGGAAGCTGCCATCAGGGACAAGAGCGATCGCATCACGCTGGCCGAGGCGCAGGCGGAGCTGGCGCGCGCCGTGGCCCAGCTGAAAGTGCTCGAGCGACTGCGCAAGCTCCGGGGCTGATCCCACGGCCCCCTTGCCGGAAGCGCTTCCTGTCCCTGGGGCTCCTGCCGCAGGCGTCGCCGCGCCGGGCGTGTTGGTTGCGTGCGCCCGCAACCTGAAGACCGGTCTTGCGCTCCTGGGGCTGCGGCGCCGCTGGCCGGCACAGCTGAACGTCAGCTTCGACCAGGTGGCGCTGCTGCTCGTGCTCAACCTGCTGCTGTGGGCGGTGCTCGACAAGGTGCATGCGCCACATGGGGCGCCGTTCGAGCTCGATGGCCTGTTCGGCTGGGCCTGCTACCTCATCCTCGGGCTCGCCTGCTGCGCCCTCGTCAGCCGCGTGCAGGCCAAAACCGGCAATACGCGCGCGCTGCTCGTCGCGGTGCTCTCGGTGTCGCCGTTCGTGCTCACGCTCTTCTGGCTGGCGCAGGACCTGCCGAGCGTGCGTGCCCGGCCCCTCCTGGTCACGATCGCAGCGCTCATCTATCTGGGTTTCCTCGCCGTGCGGGTGCTGGGGGCGGCGTTTGGCATCGTGCGCCTGCGCCCGGCGCTCGTGGCGCTGGTGCTCATCCTCGGCGCGCCCTGGGCGCTCGCCACGCTCAATCTCGATACGCGCCTGTGGGTCGCCGACGACACGAGCGATGCGCAGAACGATGAGGATGCCGCGCAGACCGAGGTGCTCTTCTACGACCAGCCGGCGCGCATCGCCGCCGCCGCCGCGCGCGTGCGCCCCACCCAGCCGGGCACGACGAGCCTGTACTTCGTCGGCTTCGCCGGCGATGGCGACCCGCCGCTGTTCCGGCGCGAGGCGCAGTTCGCCGGCGAGGCCTTCGCGAGACGCTACGGGACCGAGGGGCGCTCGCTGCTGCTGATCAACGACGTCGAGGATCGCGATTCCTATCCGCTGGCGAGCGTCTCCGGGCTCAGCCAAGCGCTCAAGGTGCTCGCCTCCCGCATGGATCCGGACAATGACGTGCTGGTGCTGTTTCTGACCTCGCACGGCTCGCAGGATGGCCTGGAGGTGCAGAACGGTTCCCTGCCGCTGGCGCAGCTGGCCCCGTCAGATCTGCACGAGGCGCTCGATAGCGCCGGCATCCGCTGGCGCATCATCGTGGTGTCGGCCTGCTACGCGGGCGTATTCCTCGATGAACTGAAGAACGACAACACCGCCATCATCACCGCCGCGGACGCCGACCACACCTCCTTCGGCTGTGAGGAGGACCGCAAGCTCACCTGGTTCGGGGAGGCGTTCCTCGAGGACGCGCTGCCGGGCAGCGCCACGCTCAGCGACGCCTTCAAGAAGGCGAGCGCGCTCATCGCGCAGCGCGAAGACGCCGAGCACCAGGTGCACTCCAACCCGCAGCTGTTCGTAGGCGATGGCATGAAGCGCAAGCTCGCCACCGTGGAGGCCGGGCGCCCGGGACAGGACCGCCACTCGTTTACCGTCAAACGGTGAGTACAATCCCCCATGGCTAAGAAGAAGGTCCGCGCGCGCCCGCTCACTGAAGCGCCGCTCGCCGTCGTGATCCTCGCCGCCGGCGAGGGCAAGCGCATGAAGTCGGCGCTCCCTAAAGTGCTGCAGCCGCTGGCGGGCGTGCCGCTCCTGAAGCGCGTCGTGGATACCGCGCGCGCGCTCAAGCCCGCCTCCATCGCGGTGGTCTACGGGCACGGCGGGAAGGCGGTGCGCGCCGCGCTCAGTACCGAGGAGCTCACCTGGGTGCTGCAACAGGAGCGCCGCGGCACAGGTCATGCAGTGCAGCAGGCCCTGCCGCACATCGAGGACGGTGCGCGGGTACTCATACTCTATGGGGACGTGCCGCTGCTGCGGGTCCAGACCCTTGAGGAACTGCTGCTGCAGGCTGGCGATGCCGGCGTCGCCCTCCTGAGCGTTGAGCTCGATGAGCCGGAAGGCTACGGCCGCGTGGTGCGCAACGCGCGGGGCCGGGTGCAGAAGATCGTCGAGCAGAAGGACGCCAGTCGGGGCCAGCTCAAGCTGCGGGAGTGCAACACCGGGGTACTGGTCGCCCCCGCGCGGCGGCTGCGCGCCTGGCTCGCCGCAGTGCGCCCCCATAATGCCCAGGGCGAGTACTACCTCACCGACGTCATCGCGCTCGCGGTGAAATCGAAGGTGCCCGTCACGCCCCTCATCGCCCCGACTGCGCTCGAAGTGCTCGGCGTGAACGACAAGGTGCAGCTGGCGCAGCTCGAGGGCGCGTGGCGCGGCCAGATGGCGCAGGAACTGATGCGCGCCGGCGTGACGCTGGCCGATCCTGCGCGCGTGGATGTGCGCGGCACGCTGAGCCATGGCAGCGATGTGAGTCTCGACGTCAACGTGCTCCTCGAGGGACGCGTCGTCCTCGGTGACCGGGTACGCATCGGACCCGGGTGCGTGCTGCGCAATTGCGAGATCGGCGCCGGCAGCGAAGTATTCGCGCACTGTGTCCTCGACGGCGCAATCATCGGGCCCGACTGCCGCATCGGGCCGTTCGCGCGGGTGCGTCCGGCCTCTACCCTCGCCGCCAGCGTGCACATCGGCAATTTCGTGGAGGTGAAGAATTCTCAGCTGGGAGATGCCTCCAAGGCCAACCATCTGTCCTACGTCGGCGACGCCACGGTCGGTGCGGGCGTCAATATCGGCGCGGGCACGATCATCGCGAACTATGACGGTGCGAATAAGCACCGTACCGAGATTGCGGATGACGTGCACACCGGCAGCAACAGCGTGTTGGTTGCGCCCATCACGGTCGGCGCGGGTGCTACCATTGCCGCCGGCTCGACCGTCAGTGGCGCGGTACCGGCGGGCAAGCTCACCGTGGCACGCGCGCGCCAGACGACGATCGAAGACTGGCAGCGGCCGAGCCGCGCCAGGAAATAATTTGTGCGCGGATCTGCAACGCCGCTGTAGCACGCCTCGGCTACCGTGGCGGCTCGCTCCGCACAGAACGCGCCAGGGTGGGACTTAATATGAGTGCGTCGGATCAACCGCGGGCTGGGTCGCCCGAAGCAGAATTCTGGGATCGCCTCGATAGCCTCGAGGACCGTCACCAGCGCATTCAGTCGCAATACGACGATGCGCGACGGGGACTTGAGCGACTAAGTTCAGATGAAGCCGAGGAGGTGCAGCGCGCCTGGCGCCACTACTGCGAAGTCATCGCCGAGCTGGACCAGACCACGAGCGAATTCGAAGCGCTGCACCGGTGAGTGAGCCGATGGGCCGACGGTACCCGTGGGTCCTGTCGCGGCGCGCGCGCGCGGAACTGGGCGTGCTGCAGGCGAACCTGCACGCGCTCGGTGTGCAACGTTCCAGGGCGCTGCGGATGCTGGTCGCCAGCCGTCACGCCGCCACTACGGCCGCGCAGCAGGAGTTCTGGCTCGAGTTCGCCTGCGCCGACCAGGAATACCGGGTGGCGGTGCTGCGCATGGCGCAGTTTTGTGCGCAGCATCGCGAGGGCTTGCCGCGCTCCTCGAACCGCGCTGCCGCGACCTAGTTAAGCGCAGATTGCGCCCGTGCGTGCCAGCCTCTGGCACACGATCCTCACCCGGTATCTTCCGGGCTCGGCGCTGCCAACGCAGCAGGCGCAGGACGCCTCGCTGGCCTGCCTCGCAGCGCCGCAGGCTGTCATGCGATCGTCATGCAGGCTGCCTACAGTCCGCGCTCCCCGAAGCTTGCGTGCACTGGAAGACAGCAATGACCAAATGCGCTCTCATCACCGGCATTACGGGCCAGGACGGCGCCTACCTTGCCGAGTTGCTGCTGCGCAAAGGCTACGAAGTGCATGGCATCAAGCGGCGGGCCTCATCTTTCAATACCGATCGGATCGATCACCTCTACGAGGATCCGCACGGTGCCGATGTGCGCCTGCGCTTGCACTATGGCGATCTCACTGATGCCACGAACCTGCTGCGCGTCATCCAGCAGGTGCAGCCGGACGAGATCTACAACCTGGCCGCGCAGAGTCATGTGCAGGTGTCGTTCGAGACGCCTGAATACACCGCGAACGCGGATGGCATGGGCACGTTGCGCATTCTCGAGGCTATCCGCATCCTGGGTCTGGCGCGACGCACGCGCTTCTATCAGGCGTCGACATCGGAAATGTTCGGCCTGGTCTGCGAGACCCCGCAGACCGAACGCACCGCGTTCCATCCGCGCTCGCCTTACGGCGTGGCTAAGCTGTACGGGCATTGGATCACGATCAACTACCGCGAGGCCTATGGCCTCTACGCCTGCTGTGGCATTCTCTTCAACCATGAATCGCCCATCCGCGGCGAGACCTTCGTCTCGCGCAAGATCACGCGCGCGCTCACGCGGATCAGCCTCGGACTGCAGAACTGTCTCTATCTTGGCAACCTGCAGGCGCGTCGCGACTGGGGGCACGCGCGCGACTACGTCGAGGCGCAATGGCTGATGCTGCAGCAGGCCACGCCGCAGGATTATGTTATCGCCACGGGTCGGCAGCACTCGGTGCGTGATTTCGTCGAGAAGGCCGGGGCTTGTCTGGACATGCGCATCGAGTGGCGCGGCAGCGGCGCGGAGGAGTTCGGCGTCAACCGCAAGACCGGGCAGACGGTCGTGCGCATCGACCCGCGTTATATGCGCGCCGCCGAAGTCGACACCCTGTTGGGTGACGCTTCCAAGGCCCGGGCGGAGCTCGGCTGGGCGCCGCGCGTGGGCTTTGATGAGCTGGTGCGGGAAATGGTCGATTCGGACTTGGTGCTCGCGCAACGCGACGCGCTGGTGAGCCGCGAGGGATATCGAGTCGCGCAGGGCCACGACTAGATGCAAGCCGCCAGCCGCATCTATATCGCCGGTCACCGCGGGCTGGTCGGCTCCGCAATCCTGCGCTGCTGCGCAGCGCGCGGTTTCTCGCACCTGGTTGTCCGCGAGCGCGCCGAGCTTGATCTGCGCGACGCGCAGGCCGTCGAGCGTTTCTTCGGCGCCGAGCGGCCCGAGTACGTGTTCCTCGCCGCCGCGCGTGTGGGCGGAATCCACGCGAATAACGCCCTACCGGCGGATTTCATTCGCGACAATCTGCTGATTCAGACCAATGTCATCGACGCAGCCTGGCGCAATGGCGTGACCAAGCTGCTGTTTCTCGGGTCGAGCTGCATCTACCCGAAATTCGCGCCTCAGCCGCTGCGCGAGGACTATCTGCTCTCTGGCGCGCTCGAGCCGACCAACGAGTGGTATGCCATCGCCAAGCTAGCGGGGCTCAAAATGTGTCAGGCCTACCGTCGCCAATACGGTTTCGATGCCATCACGCTCCTGCCCACCAATCTCTATGGCCCCGCTGACAACTTCGACCTCGACAGCTCCCACGTGCTGCCGGCGCTCCTGCGCAAGATAGCCGGTGCGCGTGCTGCCGGGCTTGAGTGCGTCAGCTTGTGGGGTACCGGCACGCCGCGGCGCGAGTTTCTGTTCGTCGATGACCTTGCCGATGCCTGCCTGTTCCTGATGCACAGCTACAGCGAGGAGCGCCCCATCAATGTCGGCTGGGGCGAGGATCTTTCCATCGCCGAACTCGCCGCGCTCATTGCGCGCATCATCGGCTTTACCGGTCACTTCGAGTTTGATCCGCAGCGCCCGGATGGCACGCCGCGCAAAGTGCTCGATGTTTCCCGGCTCGCGGCGCTCGGCTGGAAACCCTCCGTGGACCTGCAGGCGGGAATCGAGCTCACCTACGAATGGTACCGCCGGCACGTGGGGCAAACTGCGCTCCTGACCCACACGGACTTGCCCCGGCCGCGCGCGGCGCCCTGAGACGCGGCGCGGCTGGCTCGTGGTGCGCGGCCAACCTGACACGCGCTCGCGGTCGCCGTCCGACGCCTTTGCGCCTGCGGCGGTAGTGACCACAATCCTTTGTGCCTGCAACCTCAGTGCCGAGTTCTTCGATTGCGATCGTATGTCACACGATCGTCATAGCCACTGAATACATTTGAGCGCGCCAATTCCAAAACGATAAGCGGCTGGCGAGATCAGGTGGAATCCCGAGCCTGGCGCGGGAAAGCGGTGAGCATCAGCACTGCCCTGAACGGACTCAGGGCCGTGCGGTGTGCGGTCCACGCACCTGACTCAACAGCCGAAACTGAAACAGCCCGAGGTAACTCACTGTCCGGCGCCCCGCGCGCCGCGGCCGATTGTTCTCGTGCCACCTCAAGGATGTTCACTATGTTCCTGCGCAGCGCGGCCCCGGTGTCTTCGATCACGATCCGCTTCGGCGTGTTGCTCGCGTGTGCACTCGGTGCGCCAATGGTCGTGGCTCAGTCGACCGTTCCCTTCAGCGAGGTTCACACCATCGCCGCTGCGACGACTGCGGTGCCGCAGGAGTTCACGTTCTCCGTCAGTACGGCCGGCAATTACACGGTGACGCTGACGGATCTGGGCGCCGCGCTCACGCCCGCGGCGCCGCTCGCCTCCGTGGAGCTCGCCGTGAGCACCGGTCTGACGCTCGTCGGCGTGCCACTGGCCGGGGCCGGGACGCTCACGTTGAACGGGCTCGCCGCCGGCACCTATGTCCTGCACGTAGTGGGCACGCCGGGAACTGCGCCGGGCTCGGGTCCCTTCGGCGTCGAGGTCGAGAACGCCGCCCAGGCGCAAATTGCCGCCTTTCAGGGCACGCTGGCACTGCCTTCGGGAGCACTGCCGAACGGGCTGGCCGTTCTGAACGACAGTTTCACAGTGACGAGCGGCAGCGGCGGGCCGTGCGCGCCACCGCAGACCGGCCAGTGCTTCACCGTCTCGCTGAACGATCTGCAGCTGCCACAGAGCCTCGCCAGCGTGACGCTGTTACTGATCGCGCAGGGCGGCGCGACCCCGGTGGCGATTCTGCCCAACAACGGGGTGTACCAGGCGAGCGTGCCACTGACGGCCGGCACCACCTATCGGATCTTCGCGGCCGGGCAGGCCGGTGCTGCCAACGCCGGACTCTACAGCGTGGTGGTCGTGCCGACGGGAGGTAGCGTGCCGGTGTACGGCCGCACCGTCCCGGTCGGCACCACGATGGCGGTGGGCACACCAACGGCAACCGCAGGCAGCGGGGTATTCACCCTCACGGACCTGCAGTACCCCGCCGCACTGACTTCACTGGCAGCGGTGGTGACTCTCACCGGGCAGGTCGTGGGCCAGCTGAATGCCTCGGGCTCGATGAGCTTCACGGCCACCGCAGGAACCTACGACGTATTTGCCGCCGCAACACCGATCGCGGCAGCACCGGCTGCAGGCAGCTATGCCCTGGAGCTCGCGCCCACGAGCGGCGCGCCGTGGCTGAGCATCGGTCGCGGCGTGACGGGCGCGGGCAGCGCGCTCAGCGCCTACAGCTTCGACGCCATCATCCCCGGCGCCGGCAGCTACACGGTGAGCCTTACGGATTTTCGCTTCCCCGCCCCGCTGGCAAGTGCCCGTATGGCGGTGGTGCAAGGTGGTGCGCTGCTCGGTACGCCCCTCGCCAGCACCGGCAGCCTGAGTGTCAGCGCCGCGCAGGGCCCATTGTCCGCGGTGATATTCGCGCAGGCGCAGCCGGGCGGCAGTCTCTTTGGAGTCGACGCCGCCTCCGGCACCGCCACTGCGGTGCTCGACGCAACTCAGGCCGTGGGCGCCATCTTTAACGCACAGCAGCTGAGCATCACTGCGGCTGGCAGCTACAGCGTGACCGCGACCGACCTCGGTTTCCCCGCGGTTTTCGCCAACTACGACACCATCGTGACGCGTGGAAGCTCCGTGGTCGGCCTTATCTACGGCGGCGGCACCTTCAATTTCCAGGCCACACCGGGCACCTACTGGATCAGCTTCCTGGCGCAGCCCGCCGCACCGGCGAACGCGGGCACTTACGCGCTGTCGGTGGGCACCGCGCCCGCACCGCCCATCGTGAGTCTGAGCACCGACCATACTCAGGTCACCTCCGGCAACACGGTGGATATCATCTGGTCGAGTCAGAATGCGACCGCCTGCAGCGCCTCGGGGGGTTGGAGTGGCACGAAGGCGGTGAGCGGCACAGCCACGAGCGCGGCGTTGACGACCAATACGACGTTCACGCTCGCATGCACCGGAGCCGGCGGCTCGAGCAGCAAGTCCGTGACGGTGAGCATCGCCGCGGCGAGCTCCGGAGGCGGAGGCGCCTTGAGTCCAGAATGGCTCGTGGCCCTGGCCGGGTTGCTGTTGCTGCGCAGCCGGCGTCTCGGGGGCGCCTCAGCGCGCACCTCGCTGCCGCGCCAGCGGCGAATCTGATGCCGTGCCGAACGGCGCCAAGACGACGCGGGCAGCTCACCACCGCCTCCTGAGAGTCGCGAAGCGGGAGCACACCTGCGGTCACGGGACTTTCATCGGCACGCCATAAAATCCGCAGCCAAACAACGACGCAAACTGACCAAGGGCTCAAGTGATGCTGATCAAACGGGGATTCTCGGTCTGGATGGCCTGCGCGGCTCTTGCGCTGCTCCTGACGGCCTGCGGCGGCGCGCAGTCCCGTTTCGCCGGCTATATGAAGCGCGGCGAGGGCTATTTTGACCACAGCGATTATCCCCGGGCCATGGTCGAGTTCCGCAATGCGATGCAGATCAAGCCGAAGGATGCTGCGGCTCACCTGATGGCGGCGCGGACCGCCGAGAAGCTCGGCCGCGTTCGTGAGGCCCTGGGGCTGTATCAGGCGGCCGTAGACTCTGCGCCCCAGAACATCGAGGCCCGTCAGGGGCTCGCGCGACTATTGATCTCCGCCGGCGGCCCGGAACTGGCGCTCAAGGTGATTGATCCGGGGCTTGCTCAGCATCCCGATGAGCCGACGCTGCTGGCGTTACGGGGGGCCGCGTACGTGCTACTGAAGAAGCCCACCGAGGCGGTAGCGGACGTCGAGCACGCGCTACGCGTGGCCCCGGGCAACGAGGAAGCCATCGAAGTGCGCGCGCGGCTGTACCAGGAGAGCGGCGACCTGCTGGCCGCGACCGCTCTGGTTTCGAGCGCCGTGCAGCGCTCTCCGGGCTCCACGCCGCTGCACGAAGTGCTTGCCTCTCTCTATGCCGCCGCGGACCGTCCCGAGCAGGCGGAGCAGCAGCTGCAGGAACTCATCCGCCTGGCGCCCAAGGATGCGCGTTACCGCTACCAGCTCGCCGATTTTTATTTGCGCGCCCACAAGCCTGACGCCACGCAACAGGTTCTGGAAGCGGCTACGCAGGCACTGCCCGGCAATGACCAGGTGAAGCTCGCACTGGTTGATTTCATCACCACGCAGCGCACGCGCGCCCAGGGCGAGCAGGTGCTGCGCGGCTTCATCGCGCGCGATCCCAAGAACTACAACCTGCGCCTGAGCCTGGCGCAACTGCTGCAGCGCTTCGGTTCCATCAAGGAAGCAACCGAGGTCTACCAGGAAGTCATTCGGCTGGACGGAACCGGGCCTGAGGGACTGATCGCGCGCAATCGACTGGCATCCATCGCGCTGACGCAGGGGCGCGACCAGGCAGCGCAGGATCTTACCAAAGCGGTCCTGGAAAAAAATCCCCATGACGTCGATGCGCTGACGCTGCGCGGCGCCGTCGAACTCAGGCGTAACGATGCCACCACCGCCGTGGCCGACTTCCGCGCGGTGGTGAGAGATCAGCCGGAGAACGTGCATGCCAAGTGGCTGCTCGCACAGGCGTACCTGGCCAATGGCGAGGCACCCCTTGCCGAAGAGTCACTGCGCGACGCCGTGAAGCTGGCGCCTGCGGATGATTCGCTGCTGGTCGCGCTTGCGGAATTGCTGTCGCGGACTCAACGCCTGGATGCGGCCATCAGCATGCTCGAAGAGCGCACCCAGGCTGCCCCGAGCGACCCACAGGTGCGTGATGCGCTCACGCGCGCCTACCTCGCAAAGCCTGATTTCGCCGCCGCGGCCAAAGCCGCGGAGGACCTGAAGATCCTGCGGCCGGCGGCGGCGGACGGCTTCTATCTGGCGGGGCTCGCGGCCCAGGGGGACAAGCGGCTGGACGATGCGCAGCAGCAGTTTGGGCGCGCACTGGCATTGCAGCCGGAGGCACTGGACGTGCTTTCGGCCCTGGCTCATCTCGAGTACCACCGCGGGCACACCGCGCAGGCCGTGGCGCTGGTCAAAAACTCGGTCGAGCATCAGCCACCCAATGCATACGCGCTTAACCTGCTGGGGGAACTCTATCTTGCGCAGAAGGACGTACCCGCGGCCACCGACGTCCTGACGCAGGCCGTCAGGCTTTCCCCGAGCTGGTCGGTGCCCTATCGCAGTCTCGCCGCCGCCCGAATCGCCGCCAATGACTCCGCCGGCGCGATCGCCGCCTACAGCCAGGGAATCAAGGCCGCCCCCGCGGAGCCGCAGCTCATCATGGAGCTCGGGCAGCTGTACGTGAGTCAGGGTCGCATCGACGACGCGATCGCCAGCTACGAGGAATGGTACCGGCGCAACCCTCAGGCGCAGCTCGTCGCGAACAATCTTGCGATGCTGCTCGTGACCTATCGCACCGACCAGAAGAGCCTCGACCGTGCCCGCGACCTGACGGCCGGATTTGCCTCCTCGAGCAATGGCAGCCTGCTCGACACCGCAGGCTGGGTGCACTTCAAGCGCGCCGAGTACGCCCAGGCACTACCCGAACTTGAGCACGCGGCGCGGGAGCGACCCGAGTCGGCGGAAATTCGCTATCACCTGGGGATGGCGGAGATGCGTGCGGGACTGGCGGATCGGGCGCGCACCGACCTCGAGACCGCGGTCGCCGGGTCGCAGCGGTTCGACGGCTCCAAGGAGGCCCGCGCAGTGCTCGCCACTCTGAAGAACTCCGGCTAGAGCTTTCCCGGGCGCGGCGCTGCAGTGTCGGACGGACGCAGAAACATTGTCTGGATCGCCTCGTACCCGAAAAGTGGCAACACCTGGGTGCGATTCCTGCTGTGCAACCTCTTGTACGGACAACAGGAGTCGGCTGCGTCCCTGAATCGCCTCGCGCCGGATATTCACGAAGTCGGGCCGCAGATCACGCGCTATCCGGGCGGCCTGCTGAAGACGCATTTCGCATTCTCTGCCAGTCTGCCGTGCGCTGAGCGTACCGCGACCGCCATTTACGTCGTGCGCGATCCGGCCGACGTGATCGCGTCCAACTACCACTACGCCAGGCGCAGCGGTGCCACCTCAGAGGATTCGCAGGCGGCGTTCGATCGCTATTTCGACAGCTTCGTGCAGCAGCGCGGAGAGCCGCGCTGGCGGGAACTGGGAATGGGAACCTGGGAAGAGAATGTGTGCAGCTGGCTCGATGGCGGACCTCCCTTCCCGGTGCTCTGTATCAAATACGAGGCGCTGGTGTCGGACCCGCGCCAGGTCGGCCGGGCGCTGGCGCGCCTGCTGCGTCCGGGCAGCTCCGATGAGGAGATCGGCCGGGCGATTGAGGCCTCGGCGTTCGCGCGGCTGCGCGAGGTGGAGGAAGCGGACATCCGCCACAAGCGGGTGGGCATCTTCTACAAACCCTATCTGCAGGGCTCCATCGACGCCGGCAACCGCTTCATGCGCCACGGGACCGCGGGGGATGGGAGCCGGCGACTGAGTACTGCGCAGCGGGCGCAGCTGCGGGCGGCGTTCCCCGCGCTCCTGATGCGGCTCGGCTACGCCGCCGAGCCGCTCACCCGCGCTCAATCGGCGATGCGCTGAGGCTCGCAATCACCCCTGCGAGCGCCGCCACATGGTCTCGTAGAGCGTTTCAAGACTGCGTGTGTACGTTCGGGTGGCGAACGCGCCTGAGCCGCGCACCAGCGCGACGCGTGCGCGCAGCGCGCGCAACTCCTCGGGCGTACCAGCCAGGCGCAGGGCCTCGGCTTCGTATTCGGCCCTGCTGGAGCAGATCAGCTCCGGCAGCCCTGCAGACTTAAGGAGGCTGGCGCCGACGCGCCCCGCAAATGACTGGCCGCAGCAACTCAGTACCGGTACTCCCGCCCACAGGGCGTCGGCGCCGGTGGTGTGGGCGTTGTAGGGCGAGGTGTCGAGAAACAGGTCCGCCAGCTGCAGCAGCGCCAGATACTCTTCGCGGCGCTCAACGTAGGGAGCAACAATCAGGCGCGAGGCCGCCACGCCGGATTCGCCGGCCGCGCGGGTGAGATTTGCCAGCGCCTGCGCGTCCATGCGGCGCAGCCACAGCACGCTCCCCGGCACCTGGCGCAAGAGATTCATCCACACTCGAAACATCTCGTGGGTGATCTTGTAGCTGTTGTTGAAAGCGCAGAACACCAGACCGTCTTCGGGAAGTCCCGCTCCGGCACGGTCAAACGCACCGGTGGCGATACCTTGGGTGCTGTCCAGGGGCAGATAGCAGTGCGGCAGCCGCAGCACCCGCTCGGCGTAGGCGTGCTCTTCGGTCTCAGGGATCACCACCGCATCGGCGATGATGTAGTCCATGAAAGTAGCGCCGGTGGTTGCGGGAAAGCCGAGGTAGTTCACCTGTATCGGGGCACAACGCGCGGCGAACAGGCTGGTGCGCGCTCCGGTGGTGAATCCTGCCAGATCGATGGCGAGGTCGATCTCGAGCTCGCGCAGGCGGGCGATGACGGCATCATCCGCCAGCGCCGCGGCATCGATCAGGACGTCGAACGCGGACCTCAGGCGCGTGCCAACGACACTCTGGTCCGCGGACGCCAGTGCGACGCCGACGGCCTCGACACGCCGGCGATCGTGGGCTTCGATGACGCCCACCAGCGCGTGTGCGACGGCGTGCTCGCGAAAATCCGGGGACACATAGGCGACACGCAGCGGCGCCGGCGCGCGGCGCCTTGCGGATGCGGCGCGCGCTGGCGCCGGGGGCACGCGCCGCGCGAGGCTGCGCAGCTGCTGTGCGGGACTCAGGTCCAGCGCCAGGAGCAGAAACGGGTGCAAGGCGTCGAGGCCCTCGGGTAGTGCGTGCAGCAACTTGAGGCACGAGTCCAGCTGCGGCCAGTCGCAGCGACGAAAGGCGCAGCTGACGAGGCCGGCGAGCGCCTCGGCGCACTGCGGCTGCGTCGCCAGAGCGGCGGAGAAAGACCGTGCGGCGTCTTCGAGTCGGCCCATCGATTCGCAGGCATGTCCGCGATCGAGGAGCGCGCGCAGGTGGTGAGCGTCGAGGCCGAGGGCCCGCTCATAGCAGGCCACAGCCTCTGCGTAGCGTCCGCCGCGATGGAAGAACGCACCCGACGCGTGCTGGATACGGGCATCTCGGGGCGCCCGTATGGCGGCCCGCTCAAGCACGCCAGCCGCCTCGTCCAGAGCGCCGAGCCGCTCCAGTTCCGAGGCGGCGCGCACCGCCACGAGGCCATCGTTCGGCGGCGCCTCGCAGGCATCGAGGAGGCAGCGCGTCGCAGCCGCCACGTTTCCAAGTCGCAAGAGCGCACGCGCGAGGCCAAGACTCGCTTCGGGCAGATCAGCGACGGCTAACGCCGCGCGGAACGCCTGCGCTGCGGACTCCGCCTGCTGCAGCTGCAGCAATGTCTCCCCCAGATTGACCGCGATGTAGTCGAGTCGGGGATCGAGCTGCAGCGCCTGCTCGAGGTGAGGCGCCGCGTCCGACCATCGCTCCGCGCCCAGCAGCGCCATACCGACCGCGGCGTGCGCCCGGGCGCAGCCCGGGGCGATAGCAGCCGCTCCGCGGGCCGCTTCCAGAGCCTCAGCCAGGCGGCCGGCATCGAACAGCCCTTCGGCGAGCTCGCACTGCAGCTCAGAGTCGTGCGGATCCAGAGCCGCCGCCTGCGCGAGTGCCACGATCGCGTCCATCGGGCGCCCGGCTCGACGCAGCGCGTTAGCGACATTGCGGTGTGCGCGGACCGCTTGCGGCTGAAGCGCTTGCGCCCGCTCGAAGTACTGCAGCGCAGTGTGCACGTCGTCGAGTCGATCGAGCGCCACGCCCAGGTTCGTGTGGGCATCGGCGAAGTGGGGTTGGCGGGCGATCGTGGCGGCAAAGCTCTCCGCCGCGCTGCGTAGCTCCCCGCACGCGAAGCGGCACTGCCCGAGGGCGAAGTGCAGCTCCGCGGGGCGGTTGTCCCGAGCCAGCGCGGCGCTCAGCCGCTCGCTCGCCGGCCCATGGTGACCGAGCGCGGTCAATGCCACTCCAAGGTCGGCCAGCGCCGCAAAGTGGTTCGGCTGAACCTCCAGTGTCTTACTGAAGTCGCCAACCGCCGCCTCCAGCATCCCGAGCGCGGCCATGCAACGGCCGCGCAGGTGCCGTGCTGCAGCGTCGCACCCGTTAGCCCGCAGCAGTTCCTCGCAGGTTCGCCGCGCGAGCGCGGCGTCGCCGCCGTTCAGCGCTGCACGCGCCCGCTCAAGGGCTAGCTCATGGGGTGTCATGTCAATGTCAGTGAGTGAGTGAAGAGCACTGCAGGGCGCGGCTGGCGCGCCATCACCGTGTGAGCACGCCAGAGATTGATCATGGGCTGCACAAGTTGCTCTTCGGCGATGTCAGCGCGGCGTGTCGCAAGTCCCGCGGGCCTGTTGATGACAGTCGTGTGAATCAGAGGCCGCCAGCGCGCCGACCAGGACCTTATTGAGCTACGAATGTCATACATCCAAATGACGCGAGAGTCTTTGATGGGCCCAAGTTCAAAATTCATTAAGAACACCGTCACAAAGCGCCCGTATCGTCACTAGCGCTCGCAAGGCAGGCCGTCATGACGTGGCCACCTCGAGCTGAACGCGGCGATGAAGGTCGCAAGGTTGGTCAAGCCAGGAATTCTCGACAGTTTCGTGGCTTGGTTCATGGGTTGTCCATATCAATAGGGATACTTTATGCAAACGAAAATACTTGTCGGTCTCGCGGTCGCCGCGGCGCTGACGGGCAGCATGGCGCACGCTGCCATCACCAATCCCGGTAACAACACCGGTGAGGTGATCGAGGTCGTTGTCGATGACACGAACGGGCAAGTATATGCCCGGGGGACGCAGATCAGTTTCTCCTCGGTGCTCCCCTCCAGCGTCGTACAGAGCACGGCCAGTTACCCGACTGGAACGCCCCCGATTGCCACCGGATTCACTTTCGCACCCATCGCGGCCGACCAGAACCTGACGACTTTCCTCGGTCAGGACAGCGGTCATGACACCTTTTCCTACGCGCTCCTGAGCGGCGCACAGAACCTGGGCGGCGGCTCCCCGGCCCTCGGTCCCAACAAGCCCGGCGGCGTCGTGATCGAGTTCACGTCACTGAATACGATTGCGGCCGGCAGCCTCTCGGTTCTGAGCGGCAGCGCCCTGGGCAGTGCACTCGGTAACCTCGAGGGCGACGTCACGACGCTGAACGGAATCATCGGCGGTACCGCAGGTGATGGAACGTCGGCAAACGTGTCTGCGCAGTTCAATGGCAGCACCAGCACGATGTTCCAGCTGTATGGGAACAACACGCCGATCCTGGCCGGGCTCGGACAGAACATGAATCTCTACGCAATGACGGGCAACAGCAGCGCAGCGGCTGCCGGTCAGGCGTACACGGGCGGGCTGGTCACGATGCTGGCCAACGGCACTCTCGAGGCGGTGGGTGGCGCAGTGCCACTGCCCGGGGCTCTCTGGCTGCTCGGCAGCGGACTCTTGGGTCTGGGCGGCATGCGCCGTCGTCGGGCCGCTGAACTGAAGGCCTAGGACTGGCACAAGCTCAGGTCCACGGGGCCTGAGAGGGATGCTCACCTCAGATCACTATGTAAGGAATTTCCTCATGAGTAACTATTCGAAAATCGCGGTGGCGGTCGCCGCCGCGCTAGGGTCCGGCGTCGCCGTCGCGGCCAATCCGACCTGGACACAATCGCTGGTCGTCGCGGGCTCTTCGGCCATGCGCGACGCTGTCGCCAACGAGATGCAGAACGTCCTGTGCACCGCGGGCACGTACACGGCTTTCGTCTCGGTCGCAGGAGCTGGCGGCAGCTTCGACACGCCGGACTTTCGCGCTTACACCTGCACGCTGAGCTCCGGGCTCGCCGCCCCCCTGGGTGGCACCTCCGTCATTGTCTACTACCGTTCCGAGGGTGGATCGATCTTCGGCGTCTTCGGCAATTCAGTTCTGAACGGTGGCGCTTCGCTGCAGATTAACCGCCTCAGTATCGGTCCCTCCGGCGGCACCGAATGCACCGACAGCGGTAGCATTGCGCTTGGCATCAGCCAGCCCACTGCCGCCACCGTTGAAGCCGACACGCAAGGCACTACCAACGCTTCGTGCGTCGCGAAGGACACGGTGCAGCTTGGCATCTCCGATGTCGAGCCAGCCGCATTCGTGGGCTTGAACTACGGCAGCGAGTACACCTTCGTCACTTACCCGCAGCCGACGGTCTCGCAGCTGAACGCCCTTGATAAGGGCCCGCTGATTGGCGAGGCCTACGCCGCCATCGTCAGCAACACCGGCGGCGGAACGAGCGTTTTCAAGAACGCGAGCGGCTTTAGCGCCAATGGACTGACGAGCCAGGAACTGGCGACGATCTTCGCCGGTAAAACCACGGACTGGGGCAACGTGCCGTCAGCGGCAGCGTTGGGCGCCGCCACGGGCAACAGTCCCATCGTGCTTTGCCGTCGCGAGCCGGGCTCGGGCACGCAGACGGTGGCTTCAACGCACTTTCTCGGCACCAGCTGCAGCACCGGTGGACTGGCGTTCGATACGCCCGGGTCACCCAGTGGCAACACGGTCATCGAGGGCTTCGCGACTTCGGATGTGCTGAGCTGCGTGCAGAACCACTCGAACGCAATCGGCATCGTGACGCTGCAGACCGCGGCCAAGATCACCGGCGCCGCAGCCACGCAGGTCACGCTTAATGGCGTTCAGGGTACGGCTGCCAACGCTGCGCAGGACCAATACCCGTGGTACGGCGAGGCCTATTACGTCAAGAATGATTCGGCGCTGCCTGCCGGCTCTTTCCAGCTCGCACTGGCGAATAAGTTCATCAGCGACTTGGAGAGCGCGAACAACACACCGACGACCGCGGCGGATCCGAACCTGGTCGGACTGCCGAGCCACAACGCGGCCTTCACGCCCGTCACGCCGCTGAAGGCAGGCCAGCAGATCCCGATCGCGATCGGTACGACTAACGGCAACACGTGCACGCCGATGATTAACGTTATCGGCTAAGGCGCTCTCAAGACGCAGTAAAACTATAAGAAACCTATGGCAACTTCCGCCGGGCCCGCGAGGGCTCGGCGGTTGTTTTCGTTTGCGTGAGCGCGGCTGCGAACGCAACCTCTGGGGACGAGAGATAATGAGTTTCATCAACGCTCGGACAACTCTGATCTGGAGCGTTGAGCTGCTGATGACGCTGACCGCGAATGCGCAACCACCGCCGGGCGCGCCGGCGCCTGGCGCTGCGCATTTCGATATCAGCGAGATCCGTGTCATCGGCAACGGCAGCGTCCTGCCGTCGGTGCAGATTGAGCGGGTCATCTACCCCTTCGTCGGACCAGATAAGACGATTGAGGACCTGAACGCTGCGCGCTCGGCACTGGAGAAGGCGTATCACTCGCAAGGCTATGGCACGGTGTTCGTCGATCTGCCGGAGCAGAAGATCGTTGGCGGCCTGATCCGAATGAAAGTGACCGAGGGCCGGCTCGAATCTGTGCATGTCACCGGCAGCCGTTATTATTCCAACGCGCAGATCCTGGCGGCGATACCCGAAGCGACGCCCGGCAACGTGCCAAACCTGCCCAAACTGCAGCGCGAGATCGCGGCGGCCAACGCGGTGACGACCGATCGCTCGATCGTGCCCGTGCTGCACGCCGGGTCCGAGCCCGGCACCGTCGACCTGGCGCTCAACGTTCAGGACCGCATGCCGGTGCGCGCGAGTATCGAGTTCAATAACCAGCAAAGCGAGGGCACCAAGCCCCTGCGTGGGCTGGTCTCATTCGGCTATGACAATCTGTTCGGGCGTCTGGATCAGTTCTCCATTCAATACGAGGAAAGCCCCCAGGAGCCGAGCGAAGTCGGCGTGCTGGCCACGAGCCTGGCGGTGCATCTGTATGAGGGCGGCCCCGCGCTCAGCATGTACTACGTGTACTCGAAGACCAACGTCGTCAGTACCGGTCTTGGGGTGCTCGGCAAAGGCGATATCTATGGGCTGCGTCTGCCGTTTAACTTCGTAAATGAGGCGGAGCTCAGCAGCACCCTGACGTTCGGCATGGACTACAAACATTACCTACAGTCGATCAATGCCACCGGAACCGCGCTCGACACACCCATCTCGTATGTGATGTTTTCCGCTGATTACGCCGGCGCCTGGCGCAGACCGCAGTGGCAGGCCACCCTCGACACCTCGGTAAACTTCGGCGCTCCGGAAATCGTCAACGATCCGTCCGAATTTGCAGCGGCCCGCTACCAGGGGCGGCCGAATTTCTTCTACCTGCGGGGCAACGCCGCTGCGACCTACACGCTGCCCGGCGGCATGCACCTGACCACCCGCCTCGGCGGCCAGACGGCCGGAGGCGCGCTGCTCAATTACGAGTACTTTTCGATTGCCGGCGCCGATGGTGTGCGCGGCTACCTCGAGGCAGAGGAATTCGGCGACAACGCCATCAAGGGCACGCTGCAGCTCGCCAGCCCCCAGTGGCATCTGTTCTCGGCGGCCGCGACGGGGGACTTGTTCGCATTCTTCGACGACGGCCACGTGACTTTCCTGTCGACGCTGCCGGCCCAGGCCCCGACACCAACGCCGCCGACACACGCCTACCTGCGCAGTGTCGGCGCGGGATTTGATCTGCTTGCCACCCGCCACTTCACCAGCTCTCTGACCTGGGCGTACCCGCTGGTCACGGGCCCTTATACGACGAGGGGCGACTCCCGGTTGCTGTTCGTCGTGCGCGGTTCACTATGAAAAAAAAGCACCCCCGCGGCAGATCACCGTTACGCGAGCGCTCCGCAGCGGAGGTCGCCGCCGGACGCAGTGTCTTCGTCACCGGTCTCCTCGCCACCGCCGCGGGAGCGGCAACACCGACCACATTACCCGTGCCCTGCGTCGCGGGCAGCTGCGGGCCGAACGCTCCGGTCTTCGTGTCCTCGGGGACGGCGACCGCACAGCAGAGCGGCAACACACTGACGGTCAAGGGTCTTAGTAACTCTGCCGTTCTCAACTGGTACAGCTTCAACATCGGCGCCGACGGCAAGGTGGTGTTCCAGCAGCCGAGCGCGACCTCGGTCGCGCTGAATCGCATCTACCAGGCGAGCCCCAGCAGTATCTTCGGCTCCATCAGCGCCAACGGGCAGATCTACCTCGTCAACCCCAATGGGTTTGTCTTTGGCCCCCATTCCACCGTCAATGTCGGCGGCCTGCTGGCCTCGTCGCTGAACATCAGTGACACCGTCTTCGCCCAGGGCATTCTCAATCCGGCGCTGTTGAAGAATGTCCCGCCCACCCCGGCGCTCGAGTCCGACGGGCGCACCTCGGTCGTGGACGCACAGGGTAATCCGGTGCTGGGGCCCGATGGCCAACCGCTGCCCGTGCAGATCGTGGTCGATCCAGGTGCGCAGATGACCGCCGCAAGTGGCGGACGGCTGCTGCTCGCCTCGCAGAGTGTCCAGAATGGCGGTTCCCTGAGCGCACCCGATGGTCAGGTGGTGATCGCGGCGGGCGCTAAGGTGTACCTGCAGGCGAGTTCAGATCCGAGCCTGCGGGGGCTGCTCGTCGAGGTCGACTCGGGCGGCACAGCGTGGAATCAATTGACGGGCACCCTGTCGGCCGCGCGCGGCAACGTCACGATGGTGGGCCTGGCGGTCAACCAGGACGGCCGGATCTCCGCGACCACGACCGTTTCGGAGAACGGCTCGGTATCGCTGGTGGCCGCGGACACGACCTCGGTCGTCCAGAACGCGGCAGGTATTACCCTGCAGCCCCAGCGTGGCGGCACTCTTGAGCTCGGACCCCAGAGCTCGATCGACATCCAGCCGGAACTGGCCAGCACGGCGACCGCCGTCGTCGATCAGCCGCAGCTGCAAAGTTCGGTTTCGCTCCTGGGACAACAGATCGTGGCGCACTCCGGTGCCAGCATCACAGCACCGAGCGGCAACGTCACGGCGACCGCCGTTGCCAATCCTTCGCTCGGTATCGTCGATCCGAACCCCGACTCACAGCTGCGCATCGACGCGGGCGCCACCATCGACGTCGCAGGCAGCACGGCGCAACTGCCGATGTCGGCGAACGTGGTGGCCGTTCAGTTGAATGCCAGCCAGCTCGCCAACGATCCGGCCAATCGCGACGGCTTTCTGCACGGTCAGACCGTGTACGTTGACTCGCGCGTCGTGGCTGCCGGAGGAAGTCCCGGCACGGCGGTAGCGGATGTGAGCAGCGCCATCGCGGCCGTGCCGCAGAACGTGGCCTACCGCACCACTGCAGGTGGCACGGTTTCGCTCGAGTCCGAAGGCGACGTGGTGGTTGCCAAGGGCGCCACCATCAACGTTTCCGGCGGCCAGGTCGACTACAGCGCGGGCCTGGTGACCACGACACAGCTCATCGCTTCCAACGGCCAGACCTACGACATTGGTTCGGCGAGCCCCAATCTGACCTACGTCGGTCTCATCAATCCCACAGCGACCCAGACCTACCCAGGCTGGGGTGTCACCACGACCGGCACCGTCTCAGGGACTGGCAGATACGAGCCCGGCTACGTTGAGGGAGCGCCGGCCGGAACCTTCCATGTTGCGGCCACCAACATCGTTCTGAACGGCACGCTGTTCGGAGGGGCCTACAACGGCCCCTATCAGCGCACGCCGGCAACTTTGAATCCCGGGGGACTGCTGGAGATTGGTCTCTCACCGCCCTCGACCAACAACCCAAGCAATGAGCCCGACTACCTGGCGCCGCCGGTGCAGTTTACCGCCCAGCCGCCCACTATCGTGGTTGCCGATGGTGCGCCGATTGGACCGGGCCAGCTGACGCTGGATCTGCCGATCGCCTACCTGAGTGCGGGCGGCTTCACGCGCACCGCGATCTACAGCAATCAGAGCATCACGCTGCCGGCCGATTTGCCGCTCACCATGGCTCCTGGCAGCTCGATGGTGCTGAGCGCGCCACGCATCGAGATTGATTCCAGCATCACCGCCGCCGGCGGCTCGCTGCAGTTTGCCACGGCCGACACGATCTTCGACCCTTCCGGTACCAACCCGCAGCGCCAGGGGATCGATATCGCGCCGGGCGTGGCGCTGGATGTGCGCGGACTGTGGACCAACGATGAATTGAGCGTCAGCGCGGGTAATACACCGGCCGGACAGACAGCACAGGCGGGCGGATCCATCGATCTGAGCCTCGGCGGTACGGGCGGCGAACTCACTCTCGGCAGCGGGAGCGCGCTCGAGGCCAGTGGTGGCGCGTGGCTTTCTGCAACCGGAGCGTTAACCGCAGGCGCGGGCGGCCACATCGGACTGAGCGCCGGCGGCTTCGCAGATGCACTGCAGATCGGGCGCAATGTGACGCTCGATGCTTACGGGGTTCAGTCTGCCGCGGGTGGCTCGTTTACGCTCACGAGCAATCGCATCGAGATCTCATCGGGCAGCGGCTGGAGCGGTGCACAGCTGGTTGACGAACAGAATGCTCCGGGCGGCACGCTACAGCTCGCCTCCGGATTGTTCTCGCAGTTCGGCTTCTCGCAGGTGAATCTGGTCGCGACTGGTCCGGCTACCGTCATTGCGGCCGACGCTGACCTCCTCACCGTCCGTCCGGGCACCTCCATCCTGGCGAATACGAGCAGCCTGCTGCTCGGCCCTGCCGACTTGACGACCCCCAGTGCAACCTCGGTTCTCGGATTTGCGAGCGTCGGACAGTTGCCGGTCGGAGTGCGCCCCGTGGAGAGCGTTTCGCTCTCGTACGCTGCGCCTTCCACCAACGCCAACCCGAGCGCGGGACAGATCCTGGTCGGCGCGGGCGCGAGCGTCACGGTCGATCCGCAGGCCGTCATCGCCCTGTCGAGTTCGGGCAGCATTGATATCGAGGGCGCACTGCGAGCGCCGGGCGGTCAGATCAGTGCGCAGATCACCTCACCGGCGCTGCTGCCGGCGCAGACCCTCCCGGGGCAGGGAATTCTGCTCGGCGGCCACGCGCTTCTGGATGTCGATGGCGTTGCGTTTTATCAACCAAGTACGGGCAGTGGGTTGCTCCTGGGCTCTGTGCTTCCGGGCGGCAGCGTCGAGCTGCTATCCCAGAACGGCGGCGTCACTACGCAGGCAGGATCGCGGATCGATGCGACAGGCATCAACGCACCGCTCGACGTCATCACTGCGGCGAACACTTACGCGGTGCAGGATGTGGGCAGCGCCGGGGGCGCCGTGAACATCAGCTCGAGCGGCACCGTCCAGCTCGGCGGTACCATCCAGGAACAGGCCGGAACCGGCTCGCGCGCCCCGGGCGGCTCGCTGACCATCGGCCTGATTGCTTCGGTGCAGCCGGGTGGGACGCGCGAGATTGAGATCGGTAACGCTTCCGGTGCACTGCCGGCGAGCGCTGCGGATGATGGAGCCTTTCTCACCACGAGCGCCCTGGAAGCCACCGGCGCGTCATCGCTGACACTGAGCGCCAGCTACGGCTCGGCGACCTTCGTACCGGGCGCCCCCGGTCAGCCCGGGGCACTCATTCAGCTGGATCCGGGGGTTGTGCTCTCCATGAGCGAGAGTCTCACCCTCAATTCACCGGCGCTCGGGATGACTTCGGGGGTGGCGACGCTCAAGGCACCGGCAGTGACGCTGACGAATACCTCCGGCAATGTCACTTCGAGCGCTGGTACTGGCGGCAGTGGCGCGCTTACCGTGCAGGGTAGCTTCATCGATCTGCTCGGAGCCCAAACCTTCCAGGGGATCGGCAACGCCATCCTCTCGAGCACCGGGGATGTGCGACTGGACAGCCTCTTTTATGGGGCTGCCTCTGGCCTGCAGTACTTCGGCGATCTGAGCGTCGGGGGCAATCTGACCATAGCCGCGGCACGCGTTTATCCCTCCACGCTGTCGCAATTCACACTGTCCTCGAGCGCGCCGGCGGGTCTCATCTCGATTACCCAGAATGGCGCTTCGCCGGGCGCGCCGCTTTCGGCGGGCGGGTCGGTCACCATCCAGGCCGATCGGATTGTCAGTTCCGGCACGCTCTACGCGCCCTTCGGCCAGCTGTCCCTGCAGGCCGCCGACACCTTGACCTTGGCTCCCGGTAGCGTGACCTCCGTCAGCGCCGGCGGCGAGATCATTCCGTTCGGCAACGTTCAGAACTCCGTCTGGTACTACCAGAACGGCCAGACGGTGCAGACCGTTTCGGGAATCCCGCAACGCCAGGTCAGTCTTAATGCGCCATCGATCAGCATCGCCAAGGGGGCGACCGTTGATCTGCAGGGCGGTGGGGATCTGTACGCGTACGAATGGGTGCCGGGTGAAGGCGGGAGTACGGATGCGCTCGCTAACAGCGCGGTCTCCGGCCTGTACGCCATCCTGCCGCAACTGCGCGGCCAGTATGCTCCCTTCGATCCTGAGGAATCCGCGAGCAGCGGTCTGACCCCCGGCGCCAGCGTCTACCTCTCCGGCAGTAGCGGCCTTTCGGCCGGAGTGTATCCGCTCCTACCGGCGCGCTACGCGCTGCTGCCCGGGGCATTCCTGGTGCAGGAGGAAGCCGGCACTCAGGGGAGCATTGTGCCGGGCCTTTCCAAAACCGCACCCACCGGCGTGCCGCTGGTCGCCGGCTACCTGACGTTCGACGGCACAGGATTCGGCTCCCCGCTCTACAGCGCGTTCGCCGTGTATCCGGGAAGCTACGGCAGGACTCTGGCGACTTACCAAGACTCGTTCGCGTCCACCTATTTCGGCCAGGCCGCATCGCAGGCCGGGCTGCCGACACCGGCCCTGCCGGCGGATGCCGGCGCGCTGTCCATAAACGTCACCGCCGGCGCCCAGGCGCAATTGTCGATCCTCGGCCAGGTCCTGACCGCGCCCGCGAGCGGTGGGGCGGCGGCCGCTGTCGATGTCAACGCCGCGAATATCGATGTAGTGGCGAGCTCGGGCGCCGCGACCCCGGCTGGCTCGGTACAGTTGATCGGCTCGGTGCTGGCAGGGTGGAACGCGGGGCAACTGCTGCTCGGCGGCCAACGCAGCGCTGACGGCAGCAGCATCACGGTCTCGGCCAACAGTGTCACCGTAGGCTCGGGCGTGGTGCTCTCGGCTCAGGACGTGACGCTGGTCGCCGGCTCCACGATCGACATACAGTCGGGAGCGACCGTCGCTTCGGTGAGCGGGCTGAAATCATCGGCCGCGCCCGCTGCAGCCCCTCCCCAGACGCCCATAGTGCTTGAGGACGCAGGTGCCAACGCGGCGCTGCTCGCCGTGTCGGACACCGAGCTCCCGGTTGTTACGCGCACGGCCACGACGGCACCGGGTGGCACGGTGACGCTCGAGTCGGGAGCCAACCTTAAATCCGCCGGCGCGATCGCGGTCGAGGGCCCGGGGGCCGTGACGCTCGCAGGCTCCATCGCCGATCACGGCGCGAGCGTCTCCCTGGCGACGGGTGATATTCGTTTCGGCGGGCCCTCGGGCACGGCGGGCGGGCTGACGATTGACCCTGCGCTGCTTGCGACGCTGCAGCAGGCGCAGGCGCTGCGCCTGTCGGCAGACGCCATTGAGGTGCTGCAGAACACCTCGCTTAACGCGCCCTCCCTGAATTCGCTCACGCTGGTTGCCGGCTCGCTCAATGCCACTCCCGCGGTGACCGCGGCTTTCGGCGCCAAGTCGATCGCACTTCAGGGCACTGCCCCCAGCACGGCGACGGCCGTTTCGGGGACGGGCCAACTGACTTTCACCGCCAACGATCTCACCATCGGCCCCGGTACGTTGGTGGTCAACGGCTTCGGCGTGACTACAGCCAATGTAACCGCTCAGCTCTCAGGCAGCGGCACCGGCGGCGTCCTCTTTGGCGGTAACGCGGTCCTGAATGCTGGCGTCATCACCGGCGCCAACGCCGCTAATCTGACCCTCGCCGCTCCCAACGGTCAGCTGACGGTGTTGCGCGCCTCCTCCGCAGCTGGCTCCGCGGGCGGACTCGGCGCCCTGGTTAACCTGAGCGCCTCATCAATCGACGATCAGGGAGCGATCCTCGTCCCGAGCGGCGCTGTAGTCCTGACCGCGGCCAATGAGTTGTCGCTCGGGCCGACGGCCGTGATCGACGCCAAGGGGGAGACCCTGACGATAGCCGGGGAATCCCTGAGCTCGCCGGGCGGCACGGTGAGCCTGAGTTCCGGCGGCACGCTGACAGCGGCTGCCGGCTCGCGCATCGACGTCAGCGGCGGCACGGGGGCCGATGCGGGCGATGTCACCATCACCGGCGCCGCGGTGGTGCAGCTCAATGGCGCGCTCTCGGGAGCAGCAACCGGCGGGGCGCGGGGTGGCAGCTTTTCGCTCGACGCCGGCCAATTGTCCGGCTCATTCGACGCGCTCGCGGGCATCATTCAGAGCGGTGGGTTCACGACGGCGCAGAGCTATCGAGTCCGTAGCGGTGATCTCCTCCTCGGTGCCGGGCAGAGCGTGACAGCCAATCAGGTCGAGCTCGTTGCCGATTCGGGCAACATCGGCATCGCCGGCGTCATCAATGCGCCCGCCGGAGATCTGCGGGGCAGCATCTCTTTATTCGCCGGTCAGACTTTCGAGCTTCTGTCCACCGGTCAACTGCATGCGGACTCCCCGACGGGGGTGCGCGGCGGCAGCGTGGAGATCGGTACGACGCAGGGGCAGATCACGCTCGATCCAGGCAGCGTGGTCTCCGCTCAAGGCACTCAGGACCCGGGTTCCCTCACGCTGCGGGCTCCGGTCGTAGGATCCGACGACGTGGCCGTAAGTCCCCTGAACGGCGTCAATCTCTCCGGCCTCTCCAGCGTGATCGTAGAGCCCGTGCTGACTACGGTGCTCAGCACCGATCCCACCAGCACCACGAGTCTGGACGCGAGCACGCTCGCGGCGATTCAGAGCGCCACTACCACGTATATGTCGGCAGCCGCGGGCGCGATTCCCACGCGCCTGGCCGCCTCCGTGCCACTGGTGGTGGAGCCGGCAGTGGAGCTTCAGTCAGCTGGCGCTGTGAGCGTTACCGATCCGCTGGACCTGTCGGCTTGGCGCTTCAATGGCCAGCCCGTCGACCTGTTGGTGCGCGCCTCTGGCTCGGTAACCGTCGCGGGCTCGATCTCGGACGGCCAGCAGCAGGGAATTTTCGGCCCGGGAAGTTTCGACCTGCTCCCCGGTCCTTCGAGCTCGATCGGACTGATCGCGGGCGCCGATCTGACGAGCGCCGACCCGCGGGCGGTTATGGCAGGCTTGCCCGCGGATCTGACCATCGACGCCGGCGTTGTGATCACGACTGGCACCGGCAACATCAGCCTCGCCGCCGCACGCGATGTCATCTTCGGCGGCACCGGCGCCACCGTGTATACCACCGGCCTCGCCGCGGTACCGACCGTGGGTCTGCCGGGCCAGCGCTCCAGTCTCACCGTGCCCACTTCCGGGGGCAACGTCGAGATTCAGGCGGGTGGCGACGTGATCGGCTCACCCATCTCGCAAAGTGTCTCGGACTGGCAGGTGCGCGAGGTCACCAAGGCGGGCGTAGCACTCTGGGGTGTCGATCTGTCGCAGTTCGATCAGCTCGGATACAACGTCGCGACCCTGGGTGGGGGTGATCTGAGAGTCAGCGCGGGCGGCAACATCACCACACTATCCGCGGCTGCGGCCGACAGCCGCGCGCTGGTGAACGGTGCCCCGGTGGTCCTGGCGAGTGGCGGCCTGGCGGTGCATGCCGGTGCGGATATCGACAGCAGCCAGTTTTCCCTCGCCGATGGCAGCGGCCGGATCAGCGCCGGCGGCTCCTTCGGCTCGGCATTCAACGATCCATCGCTGAACCTTCCGGTGGGCACGTTGCTGGTCCAGGAGAACTCGCAGCTCACTGTGGTGGCTCGCGGCGACGTTCTTCTCGCCGCGGATGTCAATCCGACCATCATCGAGCAGCCGCTGGTTTCGCCCCACAATAGCAGCACCTTCCTGAGTTACGGGGCCACCTCGTCGCTCGACGTCATGAGCATAGGCGGCAGTCTGACCTTCGACCCGAACACCGGCGCTTTGCAGGCGCTGCTCGGTCAGGCTCAGGGCGGTAACACCGACAGCACCCTACTGCAGATGCTGCCGGCAACGGTGAGAGCGAGCGCGCCCAGCGGCGATCTCACGCTGGGCGGCAGCTTCATACTAATGCCCTCCACGCGCGGCCAGCTGTCGCTCATGGCTGGTGTCGATCTGCAAGGCGGCGCGGAGGGAAGTTTCGTTGCGATGTCCGACGCACCCGCCGGCACCTACCCGACGGTGGACAATCCGACCGTCGCTGTCAACGATAACGCCTTCTCCCTGCAAGGCGCACTGCATGTCGGCGACACGCAACCGGTGATCATCGCGGCCGGTGAAGATATCACCGGACTGGGCTTTCAGTTGCCGAAGGCCGCACAGATCAGCGCGGGCCGGGATATCGTAAATCTCGACCTCGTGGGGCAGAACCTCTCGCCCACCGATACGACCGTGATCATGGCCGGCCGCGACATCGTCGAGCAGCCGAACGAGTTTGCCAACGGCATCGAGGTTGCAGGGCCGGGGGCGCTCGATCTGCTCGCGGGCCGCAATATCAATCTCGGGGCGTCGAATGGTGTTACCACCACCGGGCGCCTCACGGATTCCTTCATTAGCGACCCGAACGGCGCGAGCATCACACTGTGGGCCGGCCTTGCCACGGCGCCGAAGGTGAGCGGCTTGCTGACCGACGTAGTGGCGAAATCCTCGAGCCTGCAGGCGATGCTGGTGAGCTTCATGGAACAGCAGTCCGGCGTGTCCGGACTCACCTTCGCGCAGGCGCAGAGCGCATTTCTTGCGCTGCCGTTCATGGCGCAGGAGCCCTTCGTCGCGGACACTTTCTTTGGCCAGCTACTGCAGTCCGGACTCGCCGCCGCCACCGCCAACGCGGGCTACGCTCAGGGCTACGCCGCCATCGACGCCCTGTTTCCCGGCAGCTCCAGCTCGAGCAGCCTCTACCAGGGTGATATTCAGCTGCCTTTCAGCCGGGTCTATAGCCTCTCCGGCGGCGCCATTTCGATGCTGGCCCCCGGGGGTCTGGTCAACGTGGGCCTGGCGTTTGCGCCCGTGGGCGCACCGGCGCGCACGCCGTCGCAACTGGGAATTGTCGCCGAAGGCGCTGGCGACGTCCGCATGTACTCCGCGGGGGATGTCGATGTGAACGCCTCGCGCATCTTCACCTTACTCGGCGGCAATATTCAGATCTGGTCGAATTTCGGCAGTATCGATGCGGGCCGCGGCTCGAAGACCTCCATTTCGGCACCGCCTCCACAAGTGCAAGTGGACTCCCAGGGCAATGTGACGCTCGATTTCTCCGGTGCGGTGGCCGGCAGCGGTATACGCACCATTGTCACGGAGCCCGGTGTAAGCCCGGGCAACGTTTACCTGACGGCGCCTGTGGGTAGCGTCAATGCGGGCGACGCGGGCATCGTCTCCGCAGGTGGGCTGTTCGTATCCGCCGCGCACGTCGTAGTCGGTAATGGCGGCTTTACCGCCGGCGGCGCCGAGGCCGGCGTGCCGCCGGCCGTGAGTGGACTCGGAGCGTCGCTGTCCGGCGCCTCGAGCGCCGCGAGCAGCGCAACCAACAGTTCGAGCAATGCGGTCGCTGAAGCTGCCCAGGGTCAGCAATCGGCTGCCCCCATTGCGGACAGTCAGATGTCATGGCTCGAAGTCTTCATAGAGGGCTTCGGCAATGAGAACTGCAAGCCCGACGATGCCGAATGCCTCAAGCGCAACGGCGCTCACTAAGCGCGGGCCGCTGGCGGCTCTCCCGTGGGCGGGTGGCGACACATCGGGCTGTCACAAAGGGTGGGTAGGCTTCGCGCGATGAAAAAGCGTGGCACGGCGATCTGCACGGGGCTAGGGCTTGCGCTGCTCCTGGCGCAGGGAATTTGCAGTGCGGACAGCAAGGCGGTAGACGCGGTCAAAAGCGCTCTTCATGCGCGCTATCCGGATACCAGGGTCGAGGATGTGAGGCCGGCGCCGATCCCGGGCTGGTACGAGGTGTTTACCAGCTCACACCAGCTCGTCTACAGCGACGCCAGTGGTGAGCACCTGTTCGTGGGCAAGCTGCTTGACACGCGAACCGGTAAGGACCTCGCAGCGGAGACCCTCGAGCAGCGCCTCAGCATCGACTTTCAGAGCCTGCCCCTGGAGCAGGCCATCAAGATCGTCAGAGGCAGCGGCGCCCGCCGCCTCGCAGTATTCGAAGATCCGGACTGTCCCTACTGCCAGAAGCTCGAGCCACAGCTGGCAAATCTGCATGACGTGACGCTCTATGTCTTTCTCTTCCCGCTCGCGGAGCTGCATCCCCAGGCGCGCGTGCACGCCCACGCGATCTGGTGCGCGCCGGATCGCGCCGACGCCTGGTCGCACTGGATGCTCGAGCGCAAAGACCCAGAGTCAGCCGACTGCACTGGCGATCCCATCGAGCAGTTACAGACCCTGGGCGCTGCGCTGAGCGTCACGGGCACGCCCACCCTGTTTCTGCCGAGCGGCAAGCGGCTTGAGGGCGTGATCCCGGCGCAAGACCTGGAGCGGCTGCTCGCCCTGCAGTCCAACAACGATGCCAAGGCAAACTCTGTCGCGCAGGAGCAGGCATCGTCGAACGTCAACAAACTGTCATCTCGTGCGGCGATAGTTACGCCGTAGGCCTGCCAGGCTCTTCGTTTTACAGTCGGCGACGGCAGGCCGGAGCAGAACAAAACCAGCACCGTTTGCCGTCACAGTGCCGCATTGCTTCAAGCGCGGCCTCATTGGCGTTGCGACCGGATTGTCTCAGCCGATTAAGAGGGAAGTACGCATTTGACACCGCCTGCACAGCGCTGGGTCGCCGCCCTGTGTCTGCTGACGCTCACCTGTGCCGGTGCTCCGGCATGGGCCGATCCTCCCTCGAATGAGCGCAGTCTCACCGAGTTGCAGAATACCGTCATCAACCTGCTGCAGGCCCTGGTCGACAAGGGCCTGCTGACGCGCGAGCAGGCACAGCAACTGGTCAAGCAGGCGCAGGACAAGGCCGCCACTGACGCTGCCAGCGCCGCGGCGGCAAATGCCACGCAGGCCAAGGAGGACCAGAACGCGGTGCGCGTGCCATACGTGCCGCAGATCGTCAAGGATGAAATCAGCCAGCAGGTCGCTCAGGAGGTCAAGCCGGCGGTGGAAGCTGACCTCGCCAAGGACAACAAGATGCCCCCCTGGCTGGCGCGCGTCAGCGTGTTTGGCGACCTGGTCGTACGCGGTCAGGCCAACTGGTATCCGTCCGGCAACGGGCAGATCCTCAATTACAACACCGTGAACACAGCCGGCGGCATCACGAAGGCAACCTACCCCTACCTCGACACGACTGATAACGCCTATTTCCTGCGCCTACGGGCGCGACTCGGGGTCGAAGCCAGAGTGACGGACACCCTGAAGGCCTACATCCGCCTCGCCTCCGGCTCACTCACCAACGTCGCGGGCTCTGAAAGTCAGACCCTGGGTCAGTACGGCAATCGCTACAACGTCGGCATCGACCAGGCCTATCTCATCTGGAACTCGAGCACCCCCGACACGCTCCCGATCGCGACCGTCATGGGAGGGCGCACGCCAAATCCCTGGTTCTCGCCGACCGAGCTGGAATTCGCGCGCGATCTGACCTTCGAAGGCATTGCAGAGACCACGCGCCTCGGCTGGGGCGACGGCGACGCCGATGCCTCGCACGTTTACCTGACCCTCGGCGGCTTTCCGATGCTCATGTCGCCGCTGCAGCCTTCGCAGAGCAAGTGGCTGGTGGGGGCGCAGCTGGGTACCAATCTGCGCTTCAACGATGGTGAAGATCATCTGCGCCTGGCGGCAGCTTTCTATGATTATTTCAATGTCACCGGTCAGGTGAACTCCCCATATTCGACGCAGTTGAACTACACCGCGCCCGCGTTCGTTCAGAACGGCAATACGATGTTCAACATCGCCAATAACCCAGGCGACCCGACGGCGCAGCTGTGGGCGCTGGCATCAAAGTTCCGCATCGCGGATCTTGCCGCCCAGTATGAGCACTACTTTGATCGCTACTCTATGGCGGTCGTCGCTCAGGCCGCCCGCAACTACGGTTATCACCTCGCCGATATCGAGGCTCTGAGTGGCCAGTCGTTCTCCTCCCCGCAGAACAAGGGCTACGTCGGCGAGTTCAGTTTCGGCGATCCGCTCGTTGACCGCTTCGGCCTGTGGCGCGCGGCGGTCGGATATCGTCACGTGCAGAGTGATGCGGTGCTCGATGCCTGGACCGATGCCGACTTCCACGAGGGCGGCACCAATGCGACCGGCTATTACTTGTGGGGGTCCGTTGGGCTCGCCTACAACACCTGGCTACGCGTGCGCTACATGAGCGGGAACGAGATCACCGGTACGCGCTACGCCCTCGACATCCTGCAGATCGACGTCGGTACCCGCTTCTGAAGCCCGCGTTGAGTCTGTGCGGTTTCGCTCCCCGCGACGATGATCCGTCCAGCCGCGCTCAGAGCCTGCAACAAAAACGTCATATGACGCCGAAGATAATTTTTCACCGTCACGACGCGGCCGCGCGCCGTGCGTACAATACCGAGGCGCGCCGCAGACGCGACATGCGAACCGCCGCGTACCAATGCTTCACTTTCTGAAGTGCCTGAGCCGAACTATGGGTTCTACGTCTCGCTTCCCTGCGTTGCTCGCCTGGGTGCTCGGCCTTCTCGGCACGTTGTGTGCGGGCGATGCCCTTGCCTGGTGGAACGGTGACTGGAATTACCGCAAGGAGATCGATTTCGATCTCACGGCGACCGGTGCCGACGTTGCCGGTGCGCCGACCGATGTACCGGTCCTGATTCGCCTGAGCCTGGGAAATTTTCAATATTTCGCCGATGCCAAGCCGGACGGCTCGGACTTCCGTTTCATCGCCGCGGACGACAAGACGCCGCTCGCCTTTCACATCGAGCGCTTCGATCCGCAGGCGCAGATCGCGCTCGTATGGGTGCGGTTGCCGCGCCTGGCGGGTGGGGCCAAGACCGACAAGATCCTGCTTTACTACGGCAACAAGAGCGCGACGAGTGCGTCGGATCCGGCCGGGACCTACGACGCGAATCAGGCGCTGGTGTACCACTTCGGCGCGCCCAAGGGCTCCGCGCAGGACGTGACTGGGTATAAGAGCGAGCCCAGCGCCTTTAACGCGGAAGTGAATCCGGCATCGCTGATCGCCGCGGGAGCTAAGTTCGCTGGCGGGCAGACGATCGTGATTCCCGCCACCGCGGCCGTGCACCTGAACCCGGCCAAGGGCTTCACGTTGTCGACATGGGTACGCTTCGATGCCGCCCAAGGCGCGCAGGCCTACATCGCACAGCTCGCTGATCAGGGTAAAGAGCTCGTGCTCGGCCTCAATGGCGCCCAGGTGTTTGCGCGCTACGCGGGCGGTGCCACTCCCGTAACGCTCACGCAGCCGGATCAGCTCACCCCCGCCGAGTGGCATCACCTCGCCGTAACCATTGGCAGTGGCCGGCTCACCCTGTTCGTCGACGGCTCCGATGTCGCGCATAACAACATCGACGCCCAGGAGATGGGCGGCACGCTCACGATCGGTGGCGCGGCTGCGAATTCCAACTATTACAGTGGCGAACTCGATGAACTCGAAGTATCCAGCATCGTGCGCAGCGCGGACTGGCTGAAGGCCGCGGCGCGCAGCCAGGGTTTGGTGGCACCGCTGGTGGTGTATGGCGGGGACACGCAGAAGGAGGGCGGGCACGAGTCATACTTTGTCACCACGCTGCGCAACGTCACGAGCGACGGCTGGGTTGTCATCGGCATTCTGAGCATCATGTTCATCGCCTCGATCATCATCATGATCTTGAAGGCGCTCTATCTGAACCGTGTGGCGAAGGGCAATGCTGCCTTCCTCGAGCGCTTCTACAAAGAGACCGCCGATGATCCCGCGGCGATCGAACGGCGCACCGCCAAGAGTGGCGACGACGAGGAGTTCGGTATCTCGACGTTGTCGCAGCTTTATCACCAGGGCATGCAGGAGACGCTCAAGCGCTTCCAGGGACAGGCGGCGGGCGCCGATCGCGTACGCACGCTCTCCGCACAGTCGATCGAGGCGATCCGCGCCACCATGGATGCGGGTCTTACGCGGCGCCTGCAGCAACTGAATGCCAACATGGTATGGCTCACGGTGTCGATCGCCGGGGGGCCTTTCCTGGGACTGCTCGGCACGGTCGTCGGTGTCATGATCACCTTCGCGGCGATCGCCGCTTCGGGCGATGTCAATATCAACGCCATCGCGCCCGGCATCGCCGCGGCACTGGTGGCGACCGTCGCCGGTCTCGGCGTGGCGATCCCGTGCCTGTTCGGCTACAACTATCTCAACACGCGCGTCAGGGAGATCGGCGCCGACATGCGCGTGTTCGTCGATGAGTTCGTCACGCGCATCGCCGAGACTTACTCCTAAAGGAGCGCGCGCCATGTCGGGTCACGGCAGCAGCGAAGAAGGCGGCGTCTACGACGAGATCAACATCACGCCGATGCTGGATCTTGCGTACGTGCTGCTGGTCATTTTCATCATCATGACGACTGCGGTGGTGCAGGGCATCAAGGTCAATCTCCCCAAGGCGAGTGCCCAGCCGACCCTTGCGGAGAACAAGACCAAGGCGATAACCGTGACCGCCGATGGCACGGTCTACCTCGACACCTTCCCGGTCAGCATGCAGGAGCTGGAGAACATGCTGCGCCAGTACAAGGCGGCCAACCCCAGTCTGCCGGTGATTATCAAGGCCGACGCCACGATTCAATATCAGCGGGTGGTGGATATCCTCGATATGTGCGGGCGGCTGGAAATTACCCAGCTCGGTCTTGTGACGCAGAAGATAGTGAAGTAAGCCGCCCCATGGCCAAGAAGGGCAAATTCCGCTACCTGCCGGCACTACTGCTCGGAGTGGGCGTGATGTCACTCGGCGTTGGCGCCATTGCGCTCATGCGCAATTTCCTGCACAGCGCACCGCCGCTGCCAAAGCAGCAGATCCAGGAAGTCCATCTCATCCGCCCGCCGCCACCGCCGCCGGACCTGCCGCCGCCGCCACCGCCGCCGCCGGAAGAAAAGGTCAACGTCCCCGATCCGCAGGACAAGCCCGACCCGACGCCTTCGAACGAACCTCCCCCGAGCGAGAGGCTCGGCCTCGATGCTGAGGGGAGCGCCGGCGGGGATGCCTTCGGGCTCATGGGAAATAAGGGCGGCCGGGATCTGCTCGGCTCGGGCGGCAGCGCCTACGTGTGGTACGCGGGCCTGCTCAAAGACCAGATTCTCGAGCAGCTCAACACCGAGAAACAGGCACACCACGGCGAATACTCGCTGCTGGTTCATGTCTGGGTCCGCAACGACGGATCCATCGATCATGTGCGCATCGTTGAGGGGACCGGCAACCGCGAGCGCGACAGCGCCATTGAATCCGCACTCGCGCGTATCAAGCGCCTTTCGCAGGCGCCGCCCAACGACATGCCCGAGCCGATCAGTCTGCGAATCGTCTCACGTGGCTGAGCAGGCAGCGAAGGAGTCCCCTATGCAGCGCGTTCCCGGTTGGCTGATGGCGCTGGTGGGCATCGTCTCCCTGGTCGCCGCCGATACGGGCTTCGCGCAGACGGCCCGCTCGGGGGGCAATGCCAGCGCGCAGCTCATGCAGCAGATGCAGGAGCTCGCCTCTGAGCGCACCACGCTGCAGGCCGAAAACGACAAACTGAAAAAGCAGCTCGCGGATGTCACCAAGGACCGTGATGCCCTGAAGGCCGGGCAGCAGACCGAGGACCGCCGCGCCAAGGATTCAGCCGCCGCGTTACAGCACAGCAAGGCGCAAGGTGAGGCCGAAGCTCAGGAGTTGACGCAGACCAAGGCGAAGCTGCAGGAGCTGATCGGCAAATTCCGCGAGACGCTGACCAAGATGCGCGAGATCGAAGCCGAGAACAGTGCCAGCAAGCAGACTCTCGCGACGCGCCAGCAGCAGCTATCCACGTGCGCAGATCGCAACGTCGGGCTGTATCACCTCAACGACGAGATCCTGGCGCACATGAAGAAGCAGCCCGGAATGTTTTCCTGCGTGGCCAGTGCCGAGCCGTTTACCCAGATCGCACGCATCCGCAATGACAATCTGGCGGACGACTACCACTACCGTGCGCAGGAGCTGCAGCACTCGGTACCGGCAAAGGCGGCCGCGGCGCCCGGCGGCGCCGCCCCGTCGCCCGAGGTTCCCGCCGCGCCACCCTCGCCACCCCCGGCGGCCGCCCCGCTACCTGCGCCTGCCTCACCGCCTGCACCGGACACCAAGACGGATCGATGAGCCATGGGGGCGGTCGCCCGCCTGGGCGCCACGCCTAACCGGAGCGAGCGACGGTCGCGTGCGGCCGGCCTCTGAGCTCTATCACCCGCCGCCATCTGCAGCGCAGGCCCTGCGGTCTCAAAGCGGGCAATTGGGGACAGCTGGCCGCCTAAATCCGCGCTTGGCTCACTCCACTGAGCCGATTCTTCGGCGGCCGGATGCCGGAATGGAGCCCCCCGCGTCCGGCAACGGGCAGCGAACTTCACCTCGGGACCCGGGGCGGCCGACCGCACGATGGTCTTCATCTGGTCGAGACCAGCTTCTGCTGCGCGCGAGCGCGTAACAGTCAGGATGGACACCTCAGAAGCTCAGCGGTCCTGAGCGGCACCGCGCAACCCCGTTGCACTCCGGCAGTGCAGCGGCCGTGCGCGCATGCACTGAACCCACCAACGTCATGCCTTGCGAGCCCTGGAGCCGGTCAAGCGTCATCGAAGCGAAAAGTACCTGCAACACATAGGGCCTACTGTCGGCACGGTCTCGCATAACAATGCGCACACGTTGCGGGGAGTCTCAGTGGAAGGTCGCAAACAGGCTGTTTCGATTCGGATGAGTGGGACGGACGTCAATAAGGTGAAGAGGCTGGCGGCGCGGCTGGGTGTACGAGATTCGGACGTCATCCGCTTCGCGGTGAAAAGCATGCTGCGCAAGCTCGGGCCGCTCTACGACCCCGACGTCCACGGGCGCAATTTAGTGCCGGTCTTTGTCGAGTCGGGCGCCGAGCTGTTGCGCTTCTTCGACATCGACACGGCGAAACTCGAGAGCATCATCAATCAGGGGGTTCACGCCGAGCGCTGCGTCGATCGCGACGACATCGCCTTGCTGGCGCTCACCGGGGCCCAGGAGCCGTACGCGGCCCTCAAGCTGAGCGAACTCGACCCGAGTGACCGCCCGCGCAAGGGGGCTGCGGAGTTAGCCGAGTCGCTGCGCCAGTACCTGTATGCCAAGTACGTCTATCGCCCCACGCCCGCGGGGGAAACGCCTCGCGCAGAGCTGCTGCGCGATCCGGTGCGTCTCACGCTGGCCGTGGATCAGGAGCTCGCCTAAGGAAGGATGACTATGAAATCGACCCAGGGAACCTCAACCGCGCGCCGCCAACGAGTGGCATGGACAGGCGCATTTGCCGGTTTACTGCTCTGCAGCATCGCTCCTTGCCACGCCGATATGGTGTTGCTGAGCGACACGACGCTCGTAAGCGGAAGCGGTTCGGCGGACTTCACATTCAACGCGCCAGGTCCGGGCACAGTTTCCGTGGCACTGACGAATATCGCGTGGCCCCAAACCCTCAGCAATCTCAGCTTCCTGGCGAGCACGCCTTCGACGGTCCTGTCCTCGTGGTCGACGTCCGCCTCGCAAACGGGCTCGTTCGGTGTCAATTCCAGTGGCACTTACTTCGCGGACGTACAGGCGATCGCTGGGGGACCGATGAACCTGGGCGTTTATTCGCTCGAGCTCACCTTTTCGCCCCAAACTCCGGTGCCGCTGCCCGCCAGCAGCTGGCTGTTGCTGGCGGGGATACTCACGATCGTCGGTTGGCTGCGCACGAAGGGCGGCGCCTGGGGCAGTCCGGAAGTAAAGACTCACCCGGCATAAGGTCGACGCCATGCGCGCTCCCCTGTCGCGCCGGAGCCTTGAATCGCCGGATGCCCTGCGCTGCCGGAAGCGCGCTTTCGGTGGGGCGATCAAGTCCAGACGTAGGCGAAATGAAATCGTAACGTCTGACAGATAGCATGATCTGCGAATAACTAAGCGGGCGAACGGGGTTTGGGGCGCCACGACATTGTCATCTGTCGTGCATAACCTTCTCCGGCTGCCGCGACGCGGCGCACTGACGGTGGTCGGCAGGCAGGAACCAGCGCACGGGCTGCCGAACCGTTGCAATACATCGAACTGGGTCGGTTACCGGGGCGGGTTGGGCGATGCCGCCGACGTCGGTAGTCGCAGGAACGACTGAGAGAACGACCCAATGGCACCCTTAAGAATCGCGGTGTGCGCCTGGACGGTGCTGCTGACCGCCATGCTGCTGAACCTCGCGGTGCAACCAACCCAGGGCGCACGCGCCGACGAAGCTGCAGCGGTCCAACCAGTGGATGCCGGCTACCTCGTACAGCCCGGCGACACCCTGTCGATCACAGTCTGGAAGGAGCAGGATCTCCAGGGCGACATCCTGGTCCGGCCCGATGGGGGTCTGACCTTCCCGCTGGCGGGGGAGATCGAGGCCTCAGGTCACAGGGTCGACGACATCCGCAAGGCATTGCAGGCGCGGCTTACCAAGTACATTCCTGATCCGGTCGTCACGGTACTGGTAAAGAAGACTGACGGCAGCCGCATCTTCGTCGTCGGAAAGGTCAATCGTCCGGGAGACTTCCCGCTGATCCGTCCCATGGACGTCATGCAGGCGCTGAGCCTGGCGGGCGGCACGACGCCGTACGCCGACGTCAACGGTATCCGGGTGCTGCGACGCGAGGCAACGGGCCAGCAGGTCTTTCGCTTTCGCTACGATGACATCCGCCGCGGCAAAGACCTATCTCAGAACATGCTGCTGCGCAGCGGCGACACGGTAATCGTGCCGTGACCCGTCGCACCGGTATCGCGCACCTCATCATGTTGACGACCATTGCGACCAGCGGATCCCGGAGCTCGCCAGGGGCAGACTGGAGCGGATCGGTTGACGCCACTGCCGATGGCGGTTACGTGAGCAACCCGCAGCTGCTTCCGCATTCCGGGGTGACTGACGAGTCCGCCGTGTTGACGGCGGACGGCAGTGCCGTGATGCAGACCGAGCGGGCGCAGCTGACCGTGACCCCTCGGGTGTCGCTCACCCGCTATGTTCACAATTCGGACCTCGACTTCACGGTGGGCAGCATCGATCTGAATTCGCTGGAGAAATTCGAGCGCGGACAGCTGACGGTCGCAGGCGAGCTGCTGACCGACAGCACGCTGGTCAGTGAACTCGGACTGACAGGCGCCACGCGCGTTAATCGCCGGCACGACGCCGCCACGCTTTCAGTCGGCTATCAGTACAACCAGACCGAGCGGCTGGCGTGGGTGCTGCAGGGTAGCGGGCAAGTCACTCGCTATAGCGACTCGCCGCAGTTCGGGCTCGTCAACTACAACTACGCCTCCGTGCAGCTCGGGCCGACGTGGAACTTCACCGAGCGCGTGCAGGGCTCGCTGACGCTCGAGGCCGACCGTATCCTCCCGCAGGACACACCGACCCAGAACGCCTACTCGGCGACCGTGCAAGTTAAGCGCAATTTCAGCGAGCAGTACTCCTGGCGGGCCTCGCTGGGAGCCTCGAAAGTCGAAGAGGGCAGAACCGATTACGGGACGACTCCGGTATACCAGCTGGGAGCGACTCGCCAGGGCGAGCGCGTGCAGTGGGATGTCTCGTTCGGCCGCAGCGTCTTGCCGATCGGCTTCGGGCTGCTCGCGCGCTCGCAGCAGGCGACGTTGAATCTGGCAGCGAATGTCTCCGAGCGCAGCGCAGTCAGCCTGACGTTTAGCGGCATCCGAACCGAACCAGTCGTTGCGTCTGATTTCCTGGTTTACGCCGGGGCATCCTGGGGACAGCTTGTCGCCCAGTGGAAATATAACCTCTCGCAGCACTGGGCGCTGTCGGTCTCCTATCTGGAGGCGCAGGCGCGCAACGGGAATCTGGCGCAGCTTGGAATCGGAAACCAGGGTCGTATTGGGATCCTATGGCAGAGCGGGCGCCTATGACGAGCGTTGAAGAAGCAACCGAGGCGGCTGCCGAAGAGACAGGCCGCTCACCAAGCCTCCTGCTGGCGATCCGCCATCGCATCCGGCCGTTGCTGCTGATCATCGGGGCCGTCCTCCTCCTCAGCATTCTGGCGGCAATCTTCTGGCCGCCGCGTTATAGCGCCACGGGCACCATCCTCATCGAGCAGCAGGAACTGCCGAATGAGCTGGTGCGCTCTACGATTTCAAGCTACGCGTCGCAGCGCGTGCAGGTCATCAGCCAGCGCGTGATGACCACCGAAAACCTCATGAATATCATTCAGCGTTACAACCTGTACGCCGACTTGCGCAGGCGCAGCCCGCGCGAAGAGGTGGTTAAGGAGATGCGCCGGAACACCACGCTGCAGATGATCAGCGCGGACGTGATCGATCCACGGGATGGGCGCCCGACGAAGGCGACGATTGCCTTCTCAATTACCTACACGAGTCCTTCTGCGGAGCTCGCCTCCAAAGTCGCCAATGAGCTCGTCTCCCTATACCTGCAGCAGAACATCGAGACGCGCCAGCAGAGTTCACGGGACGCCGCGGTGTTCTTGACGGGCGAGAGCGCGCGCCTTGACAAGGATATCAAGGACATGCAATCGAGAATCGCGAGCTTCAAGGAGAAGCACGAGGCCGCGCTGCCTGAGCTGACTCAGCTCAATGAGCAGAAAATGACGCGTCTGGAAGAGGAGCTGCGTGATACGGATGTACAGCTGCGCTCCCTTGACCAGCAAGTCACGTACCTGGAAGCGCAGCTGGCGCAGATCAGTCCCACGGCACAGATATACGCCTCGACCGGCGAGCGCGTGCAGTCACCGGCCGATCGACTCAAGTACCTGCGGACCGAATACGCCCGCGCGCAGGCGCTGTACTCCCCGGATCACCCGGATGTGCAGCGGCTTAAGCGTGAGATGGAGGGACTGGAGGCTGCCGCCGCGGTGAATGGCGATATCGCCAGGGGCGAGGCCAATGACGACCGCCGCCAACTCGAGGAGGCCCAGACGCAGCTCGCCAGTGCGCGGCAGCGTTACGCACCGGACCACCCCGATGTGATTCGCCTTGAGCGACTGGTCGAGTCACTGCAGAGCCGCCTCCCGGCTCAGCCACCCGGATCGGCCGACGCGGCTGGCGGTTCAGCAGAGGCGCTGGCAGACAGGCCCGTGAACGCAGGCGCAGACAACCCGCCGTACATCCAGATTCAGGCGCAGCGCGAGGCCGCGGTGACGCAGATTCGCTCCCTGCACAGGAAGCGCGACGAGCTGCAGGCCACGCTCGTCGGTCTTGAGAGGCATCTCGCCGAAACTCCGGGAGTGGAGCGTGACTACACCTCAATGTTGCGCGACCTCGACTCGGCGCAGCTCGAATACCGGCAAGTGCGGCAGAAGCAGATGGAAGCCCAGACGGCCGAAAACCTGGAAACCGAGCGCAAAGGCGAGCGCTTCACCCTGATCGAGCCGCCCCTGACGCCGGAGGAACCGGCAAGTCCCAACCGTCCCTTGTTGCTGGTCTTTGGACTCATGTTTGCCTTCGCCGCGGGATTCGGAACCGTGGCCATCCTCGAGACCACCGACCGAAGCGTGCGCGGACCCCACGATCTGCAGTCACTGCTCGCCATCCCGCCGCTCGCAAGCATTCCCATCATGCTCACGAGCGCCGATCGCACGCTTCGCCGCCGCCGGCGTATGTACGCGCTCGCAGGCGGAGCCGCGAGCGTGCTCGCAGCGGTCGTGCTGACGCACTTCCTGTACCGGCCACTGGACGTGCTCTGGGCCGTGGCGCTGCGGCGCCTGGGCATCGAGATTTAGCGCATGAAACCGACACTGCTTCCCTTCGGCAAAATTGCGCCCGCCGAGCTCGCATCCGAAGAAGTGGCCGCCGCGTCCGCTCGCGACTGGGGGGCTGAGCCGCACGCGGCGGAGTCCCGGCCAGCCATCGCGCCGCCACGCCCGATGAGCCGCGTGTTGCCGGTCGATCCTTTGCACCTCGAGAGCGAGCGCATCCTGTCCGCGGGAGCACGCGAGAGGCAGGGCCTGCCCTACAAAATGCTTCGCACCCAGGTCTTGCGTCGTCTCGACAAGCTCGGCGTGAACTCGCTCGCTGTCGTAGGTGCCTCCTCTGCCACTGGGAAAACTCTCACCGCCATCAATCTCGCCATCACCATTGCGGCTGACCCGGAGCGCACCTCGCTCCTGATCGATCTTGATTTGCGCAAACCGAGCATCCATCGGCGCTTGGGCATCGACCCCGTCGTGGGCATCGATGACTGCCTGCGTGGTTCGCGGCCGCTGACGGAAGCGCTGGTACGCATCGACGGCTACGAGCGGTTCGCCGTCCTCCCGGCACGCGAGCGCTCCCTGGATTCCTCCGAGCTCCTGTCATCACGACGCACCCAGGAGCTGATTCACGAGATACGCAACCGCTACCGCGACCGGGTGGTGATGTTTGACCTGCCACCGGTCCTGCAGGCGGATGACGCGCTCGCGTTCGCCCGGCACGTGCAGGCGGTGCTGGTGGTGGTGGGAGAGGGCAAGACACGGCGTGACGATCTGGTGCGGACGCTCGAGCTGCTGCGCGACGTGCCGATCATCGGCACGGTACTCAACGGGACACGCGAGGCCGTGGACAGTTACTACTGAGTGGAGTGCACTTGACGTCGGCCGTCCGCGCTGCCTGCGAAGCCATCGCAGTTTCATTTGTGTCATGCGCGGTCTATTCGGCAGCGCTTGCGGCCATCCCTTGCGCGAATCGTGACGAGGCGGCGCTGCCCAGCGACGCCTACTACGTCAGTGCTTCTGAAGCGATTCGGTTGCCCGCACTGCTGAGCCAGCACCATCGCATCCGGTTGGCCCCCGGTGCGGACTACAGGCACTCTCCGACCGTGACCCTCCAGAGTAATGAGGGCATATACGGTGCCGCCGGCACGAGAATCGGCACCATCATCGTCGCTCCTGGGACGCACGATGCAATAGTCAGCGGCGTGGTTCCCGAGGCGTTGGAGTTCCCCGCCTCAGATCTTGAGACGTCGCAAAACTGCTTTGAGCGCTTTGCCGCGCGAACGTATGACCAGCAACCCCTGACACTCAGAAGCGCGGTGCTGGAGAACAACCTCTTCCTCGATGTGGGTCAGGTCCTGGTTGATACATCGCTGTCCGGGCGCGTTGCCAACAATCGCTTCATCCGCACGCTCGTCCACGGCATCTCACCAGCCGTTGTGCTGCGGGGGCGCGGTAGCGAGAGCGCGGACGCAAATGTCTTCTTATGGATGAACATCCTGGGGCCGGTCGGAGATGGCGTACTCATCGACGGTGAAGCCCAGGTCAATATCGTGGGCCTGGATGCCGAGAACTGGAACCAGCATGGCCTGGCGACCCATCCGGCGATGATGGCCATAGCGGGGACACAGGTATTCAGAGGCTTCGTTCTGCAAGGCGGCGCGCAAGGCGCCGCCCCGACTCGTTTCATGGACGTGTCCGCCCGGGACGTGGAGCTCGCCGGGGTACGACTCTTTCGCGCCGCATCTCCCGCGGTGAAGCTCGATGATGCGGTGGCCACGTTCACCAATCTGCTGCCTGTCGACGTAACTTTCGAAAATCGCAGAGCGGGACAACGCCAATTGTTCGCCTTCGAAAATGCGGGAGCTGCCGTCACGGTACAACAGGGCACTATAAAAGAGACCGATATAGCGCAACTGCGCGCGGCGCGATCCTGGGAAGCTCCACGCCTTCCCGCCATCCGCCACTCGGCCGCGCGCGACTGGATAAGTCAACGCGCCTCAGCATCCGATTCCCGCGAGTATCTGCAGGGACTGATTGATCGTTTCAACATCGCGGTCATCCCGGCGGGCACCTACTACATTTCCGGACCCCTGATGCTCCGTAACGGCCAAGGCATCATCGGCGCGGGCGCGGATCGCACCGTTATCGTTGCGAAAACCTCAGATGTGAATCTGATTGAGGGGGCTGACCACTACGAGGTCAAACACGTCACCGGCTTTACGCTGATCGATCTCACCTTGCAGGGTGGGAGAAACGGCATCCAGCACGACGAACAGGGCGCAGGAAAGGGAGCGCAGTTCAACCTAATTCATTTGTCCCACGTAGTCATTCGGGATATGGCCCAATCCGGGATCTCCATATCGGGGATCTACGGGTGGGACAACAACCTGATCGATAACGTGACTTTTCATCGACTGCCGGTCGGAGTAAGACAAACATCCAGCACGTGGTACGTAAGTTCTGCCGTCAACGGCGATGTTGAAGGCATGAACTACATGGACAAGAACGTCTGGTATCGCTGCGTATTCGACGAAGTCGGGGTGGGAATGGAGCTCACTGCCAAACGGGCCAACGGTCTCAACGCCTGCGTCGAATGCCTGTTCAGGCGCAACGCCTTGGGCGCCATGCGTCTGACATACAACGTCAGTACGGTTGTCGCCAACTCCGATTTCGTAGCAAACGGCGGTGATCCGGTAATCGCATCGAATCTGCCGATCGGCATCGTGGGCTCGCGATTTGTCGATGGCCCGGGAAAGTCGTTCCTGGATTCGGACGCAATGTGCGAAGGGTGCACGTTCACGCACTCGACGGGTGGCATCACCAGCATCGGCCGTACGGGAGGCAGAGTCCTGCTCATCGACAGCCAGTCGAGGAGCGTCCCACTTGGAAAATTGGCAAGCGCGCTATTCGTCGACTCGCCACTGAAGGAAACGGAGAAACTGAACGCGAGGATCGCGGAAATTAGAGGCGGCGTGGTGCGCCTCCTGGTAAATGGGGCGCCGCAGCCCGTGGAACAGCTGTTAAGCGAGTGGGAGCACCCCTAGGGGTACGATATGACTTCGCGGGCGACCAACAGACCTCGCAGCGCAGCGATCGACCCAAAGCTGAGGCGGCGGATAGTCGCTCTGGTCTTCGTAATGTTTTGGATGTTGATTTTCGAAGGCTCCATTCGCAAATGGGTTGCGCCTCAATGGAGCAGCTATCTCTACTTTCTACGGGATCCGCTTGCGCTGGTGATCTACTGGATAGCGCTGAGAGCCAAGGTATTTACTCCAGCGCAGCCCCTGCTCGTAATCGGCGGTGTGCTCGCCTTTCTGGCAATGTCCGTCAGTGCGATCCATCTGTTGGAGGGCGGTACCCAGTACAACCCCATTCTCGCGCTGTACGGCTTTAGGAATTATTTCTTCTACTTGCCAATGCCGTTCGTGATCTACCGGGTGTTTGATTATTCCGAGTTATGCAGGTTTGCACGACACAGCATTATTGCGCTCGCCATCGCCGCGCCGATCGCGGTGCTGCAATTCGAGGCCCCGCCGGGCTCGGTTCTGAACGTCGGCAGTGCCGATGAGACTGAGTATCAGTTTAGTAACCTGGCTTCAGGGAATGGCCGGGTGCGGCCGGCCGGCACTTTCACGTCGGTGATGGGAATGACGCAACTCACGGTGGGTACGCTGGCGTTACTTCTTTGGTGCGCGACCACCGGGCAGAAGGAAAGACCCAGCCCGCGGTGGCTCGTGGTGATCGGATACGCAGCGGTTGCCGTCGCATTGGCCGTGAGCGGTAGTCGGACCGCCTTCCTTCAGGCAGCGCTGGTAATGGCTGCGGCCACGGCCATGGGTCTGTTGCGGACGGCGAAGACCGGCCGGATCGGCGTGGTACTGACACCGCTGCTGCTGGTGGCGTGCTTTGCCGCGCTTTTCCCCACAATATTTCCGGAAGCTTACAGCACGTTCATGGAGCGCTGGTCCGATGCTGCGGCTACGGAGGCGCAGCATTTCCAGTACGGCTGGATCGGGCGAGCGCTGTACAGCTTCTATGACTTCTCGAGATTGCTCGGTCAGATGCCACTCTTCGGCTACGGGGTGGGAATGGCCGGCAACGGCGCGGTCAATATGGGCGTGATGATTAATGGAGAGAGCGTGCTGAAGCTGGCGGAGGAAGACTGGTCGCGGCACGTCATCGAACTCGGCCCGGTGCTGGCGGTTTTCTTCATCGCCTATCGAGTTTCTTTTGCGCTGTGGCTCGGGCTGCGCGCACTTAGAGCCAGCGTACGAAGTGGCGAGATGCTCGCGGTGCTGCTCTACGCGTACGTGGCTGTTGCGCTGACCGAGGGGCAGTTGACGGGGCATGGATTAGTGAACGGCTTTGGCTGGATATTCGTGGGCGTTTGCATGGCTGCATCCAATCCCAGGGCCTGGACCCTTCGAAAAACCAGCGCGACGGGTTCGGAAAAGCTGGAGAGCTACCAACCGCGCTTCCCCAATCTGATGACCTGAGCTGTGGAAACGGTCGCAGCGTCGTGCTGAAAGTATTGGTCGCCAATCTAAGCGCCCCAGAGCTCGGTTATCTGGCGGCAGAACTCGCCGGGCGCGGCCGACTGTTAGCCTACGTCCGGCGTTACGCAAATCAGGACAGGTGGTGGGAGCGCATTGTTGCCCGCCTGGGTGGGCAGCGCGCCTACGAGCGTTCGCTGGGTCGCCGCAAGTTGGTCGATGGTTTGAGGCCTGACCATGTCGTAGAGGCAGGAGTGGTATGCGACTTTACTGCTGCGTTGATTGGCCGACTGGGTGTTGTCGGTTTCCCCGCATCGGTGACACAGACATATGGCATGCGCCTGCATCACCTGGCCGCGGCTCGCATCTCGCAGGTAGCAGGGCGGCTGGCGCCGGACGCCGGCGTGGTAATTGCCGGCGTCGGCATGGCGGAACAGGCGTTTCGAGCCATGAAGCGGCAAACCGGTTCAGGGCGAACCGTTCTGAACGTCTCCTCGGCGCATCATCGCGTGCAGCGTCGGCTATTCGATGAGCATTGTTCGAGACTTGCGGAGTTTTCGGCGTTATCTGAGGAAAGCGAAGATAGCCCCCTGATCCTGCAGACGCGCTACGACAGAGAGATTGAGTTAGCCGACGTCATTCTCACGGGATCCTCGTTTGCGAAGGCGTCGTTTGTGGCCGAGGGCGTTCCCGAGGAGAAGCTCAAGGTGGTTCCCTATGGCGTCGACCTGGCTCGCTTCAGCGCGAGCGGTCGGAACCGGGAGGGCGGCAGCTTTGACGTGCTGTACGTCGGTCGGATCAGCTTTCGCAAGGGTATAGGACATTTGCTGAAAGCCTACGCGGCGTTTCGCAAGGGCAACAGCACTTTGAGTCTTGTGGGAAGCGTTATCGGCGACCCCAAATGTCTGGCTCCTTATGAGCGGTCATTCGTCCACAGCCCGCATGTTCCTCAGTCGGATTTGCCAAGTCACTACCGCAGCGCCGATGTCTTCGTATTTCCGTCTTTGTCAGAGGGAATGGGACTGGTTGTGCTGGAAGCCATGGCTTGTGGATGTCCGGTGATCGTCACAACTCACGGTCCGTCCGAGGTGGTTCGCGATGGAATCGACGGTTTCGTGGTACCTGCGGGAGATCCGGAGGCCATCAGAGTTGCACTGGAAAGGCTGTACCAAGATCCGGAACTGCGCCAGCGCATGTCGCAGTCAGCTCGTGAGCAAGCCGCCAGGTATTCGTGGAGCCACTACGCGAAGGCCGCAGTGGCGAGCGCATTGGACACGGCGACCACCGCCGGGCAAGCGGCATAAATGTCACTCAGACACCGGGTGGTTAGCGGCTTAGGCGCCAACGCCATCAATCAGATGGTGACTATCGGAATACAGCTGGTCTCGCTGCCGGTATTTCTCGCCTATTGGTCGGTCCCTCGGTATGGCACGTGGTTAATACTCTCGGCGGTGCCGAGTTACTTCTCCTTGGCGGACGCCGGGCTGACGACCGTTGCCGGCAACAATATGACGATGATGATGGCGCGTCAGGAATACCGGCGTGCGAACGCGGTATTTCAGACTGCAATCGTCACCACCACGCTCATAGTCGTCGCGGTCATGCTGGTGGCGACGCCGATCATCTGGTGGATCGCGGATTTGGGGAGCACTGAAAAGAAGTTGGCGCTGACCTGCTTGATCGCGGTGGCGCTCCTCAATATCTCAGGGGGCCTGTTTGACGCCGCCTTTCGGGCCTCCGGTGCATACGCAGCCGGAACAGTGGCCCTCGCCGGAGGTCGACTGATCGAGTGGTGTGGCGGGCTGTTGGGCCTCAGCGTTTATGGGACGATGGCCGCCGTAGCCGGCGGTAGTCTTATCGCTCGATTAGCGGTAACGGTAGCGCTGGTGGCGTACTCACGCAGTAAATTCCCCACGTTCCGCTGGGGGGTTGAGTCGGCTACCAGGGAAGACCTGAGATCAATGCTGATTCCCGCGCTCAGCTTCCTCGCATTCCCAATAGGTCTTGCCTTAAGTCTGCAGGGGATGACTCTGCTCGTCGGATACTTCTTCGGACCGACGCGGCTGACGCTCTTCAACACCTACCGCACCTTGTCCAGAACCCTGGTGCAGGTGGCTGCAGTGCTCAGCCGCTCGTTGTGGTCCGAAATATCGCGATACTACGGCGCCGGAGAGGCGGCCGTGGTCGCAAGACTGTACCAGAGAGGCACCGAGGCTGCCGCGCTGGTGTGTGTGGCCGCCGCCGCAGTACTACTGCTAGCCGGGAAATTCATTATCGGGGTTTGGACGCACCACAAGATAGAATATGACTCGCCATTGTTCGCGGCCTTTGTCGTGGTTGCGCTCATTAACTGCTTCTGGCAAGTGGGCTTGGTTGTCATTTCGGCCACCAACAATCATCAGCGCTTCTCATGGGCGTTTCTTTTCTCTTCAGCCGCCTCCGTGGCACTCGCCGCCTTGCTGGCTCGATCAACCGGACTGCTTGGCTGCGTTGCCGCGCTGGGTTGCGCGGAAGTGGGGATGCTGATCCTTTCACGTCGCACGATCGCCTCTATCCTGGGTGCCAGATGAGCTGGTCGTACCTGTGGACCCATCGCGAGCGGCCGCGCCTGCTGTCGGCGCGTTGGGCCGTCGTCTGGGCCAAGCGAACACTTCGATGCAGGGCAATGTTGGGGCTCACCGTCCGAGTCGGCTGGCTGCGCTGGCGTGGCGCGATTATTGGTTCATTGTCGATTGTGGAGAAGTGCAGGTTGGAGGGGGATCCGCATAAGCTCTCAGTGGGTGAGGAGAGCGTCATTGGCCGAGACGTGGAATTGATGCTGCATGAGCGTATCCAGATCGGCAACCGCGTTGTAATCAACCCGCGCGTTACGTTGCTTACTGCCAGCCATCGCGTACATGACCCGAAGTGGACCACGTATTCGAGCCCCATTGCGATCGGCGATTACGCCTGGATAGCAACCGGAGCGATGATAATGCCGGGAGTTCGGATCGGCAGAGGGGCGGTCGTTGGTGCCGGCGCAGTGGTACGAGAAGACGTGCCAGATGGCGCTGTCGTGCTTGGCAATCCGGCTAAGATCGTGTCGACCGTCCGCCGGGACGCCTTGGAGTATTCCCCCGTGCGGCTCTCCGCACCCCTGGAGGCATGGTTGGGACGCGACTGATCGCTTCAGGAGGCTCTTGAGGAGTCGCCTATCTTTTGAGGCCGAAAAGGGCGATATCGGCGGCCGTCCTGTAGGGATTAATTCCAGCCGGATGTGTGTTAAACAGGTACGTGTCGCATTTTCGCGCAATCTGACGGTAGTTGTTGAAGACCGAATAGGAATACGCAAGACCGTCGCCTTCCGATATCGAGTAGCCTTTTCCCCTGGTCTTTATTAAGTCAGCGACCTTCCAGAGACCTAGCGCATTTAGCAATTGCTTTGCTACGCGTGCCAGCAGAGAGCCCTGTCCGAAATTGTTGGAATCGGAGATAAAGATTCCGATCTTCGCAACGCGCATCATTTCATCTACAGCGCGCGCAGGATTACGCAAGTGATGTAACACGGCGAATTCACATACGAGATCGAACTCATCGTCTTTGAAAGCAAGGTTGTGTACGTCACCGTCAATTAGATTCTGTGGAGTCAGCCCGTTCGCGTAGCCGATCTCGCGCAATTCAGTCACAGGCTCAACCGAAACCACGCGGATGTGTGGATACCGTTCCTGGAAGTAGCGAGCGACCCGGCCGGTACCGGCCCCGATGTCCAAAATCGATTGCACATGGTAGCAATCGACAATTGCGTCGAGGACGCGGATGGCAAAGCGGTGCTCGTCATTCTCACTCACGTGTTGCGCGTCGTACTCGCGCGCCGTCTGCTTGTAATAGGCCCGCTGCACCTGTGTTTCGAGGTCTACGGAAGTCGCGTCGGCTCGTACATTCACGATTGATACCTTCAGTGCATCAGATCAGGCAACGGTAAACCCCTCGAATCCAAAACAGACGCTCTTCGAGAATCGCTGCAAGTCCTTGGCCGCCTGCGCAACGGGGTTGTTACCGCTCAGCGTCACGCTGAGGCAATTTCCGGTTCAGTTCGCGAGCAGTGGTAAGCCTACGACTTTGACAACCAGGTCAGCCTCGAGTGTCTGACCCGTCTGATCTGGATGTAACTGGTCGCTCATCAGCGGCGAGCTGGCCTGACACACGGTTCCGTATTCGAGCGCCATGATGTCGTAGACCTCAACGTGAGGATATAATCCTTTCATTGCAAGTACTGCCTCATGGATGATGTCGGTGTACTGCTGCGCCGCCGAGTTCGGTTGCACGTAGCCATGGCCGTCCACATCCGTTGTCAGCAGCGAGTTTTCACTTGTAAGTAAAATGTCTGTATGCGGCGATCCAGTGATGACCTGATCCAGGGCTTGGCGCAGCAGTTGCGTTGCCTGCGCCAGGTCCGTCTGCCCGAGCCGCACGTCGTCGATTAGGGGGCCGCGCACGATGAGCAGGTCCGGCTGCACCGCGATCACCGCGGCGATCGGATAAGGCCCCTCGCCGGCGAGCAGCGCCGCAAGGCTAGCGCCATTATTCCCATAGTTAAATACGTTGGCTGCAGCAAGGCCGGCGAGCGCAGACCCCGATGCGGTGTAGGTGTCAAACTCCTGGAAAAAATAGACGGCGTTCGATACGGTGCTGTTGCCCCAGACGACCACCTTCTTTCCGGCGAATCCGCCCTGAAACCAGCGGTTGAGCCCCGCGAGCGGAATGACGCGATAGGTGATTTGCACCAGCGCTGGACTGTTCTGCAGCGGGTGCTTGCATAGGGCATCCAGGCACGCATTGATAAGCAGGGTACCGGGGTGAATTCCCACCTGAAGACCGGAGGGCGGTTGGAACTGTACGCTCACCGTGCCCGCGCTCGCGCCCCCGGGCTGATACGTTACCGCACCCACTACAGGGGTACTCGGCTGCGCGACGCTCACATAGACCGGCGGAGAGGGCTGACTCAGGTACGCGGTAAGCGAAACGGCAGGACCAGATGTCTGTGCGGCGGCGCCCTCCGCTTCGATCGCATTGGGAGCGAAACTTATGGTGGTGCTCGGCCGCGCCGCTCCGGTTACCTGCAGCGCGACACTGATCGATTGAGGCCCGGCGCCTACTTGGCTGCCGCAACTCGTTGCGGCAGCCGCGTAGCAGAGCTGGAGCGTCACGGAACCCGAATAGGACCCGGAGCCCAACGCGGCGCCCGGCCACAGATTCACGGTCACCGTACCCTGAAAGACCTGGCCGCCACCGCTTGCGGCGCTGGGCGCCCCGAGACCCACGCCCGCTGACCGGATTGCAGCACCCGACCAAGTAACCTTCGGTACGGGAATGGCTGCGCCGGTGTTACCGGCGGGCGCCATCAACGTGAACGGCACCAGCGCGGGCGCGCTGGTTGAGCTGCCCGTAGAACTCTGCGCGACGATCGCGGAATTCGCCAGTGTGTAGTAGGGCGCCGCCGGGGTGCCAGTTCCACTGGTTCCGCTCGGGGCGCCGTCGCCCCCGCCGCAAGAGGTACAGGCGAGCAGCGTAGCCACGCACGCGCCCCCCAACCAGTGATCTGGAGTCTTCACATGGCGCATGGGGATACAAGCATTTGACTCAGCTGCCGTGCGGTACTGAAGGATCAGCAGTGATCTCTGCCGTCTTCAGTACGATCATGTACTCATAGATCGACTGCAGAACTGCGTAGGTAAAGCCGGCGCGACCATCGAGAAAGCCGAGCTTTAGCACATAGAGCAGGAAGAACTTGAAGAGCGGGCGCGCTGGCAGGCGATAGAAAAGCTCCTTTTGATGCACGCGGCGTTCGTGAAAGTCCTTTGCGCCGAATGCCTTGAGCAAACTGAACTTCGCCTGCTTGCTGCGATTAGCGGCTATCTGTTGCGCCTCGAAAGTGCTGTAGGAGTTATGGCGAGCAAGCCAGTGCGAAACGCCCTTGCTAAACGGATGATGATCGAGAAAGCCGCACAGCTCTCCCAGGGTCCCGTCGACCCTGGCGATCGGATTGATGAGGCGCTCGTAGCGGATCCGCTCAGGCCGAAAGAGCCGGATGTAGTAAGGCGAGGCCTGCACGTGCTTCAACCATCGGTTCATGAAGAAATCGCGTCTCCGCACACGGAAGGCGGCGTGATCTCCGGCCGCTGCCACCGCCGCCGTGAGGCTTGCGGCAAGCTGAGGCGTGACGCGCTCGTCCGCGTCGATATGGAACACCCAACGATATTTGAACGGAATGTTTGTCAGTCCCCAGTTACGGTGCTCCGCTTCGTTGCCTCCAAAGGCAACCGCGGGATCCTGGTGGGGCCTTCGGATGACGCGTGCGCCAGCGGCCAAGGCGATTTCTGCCGTCCGGTCCGTGCTGTAGGAGTCGTAGACATGAATGTCGTCCGACCATGCGACCGACTTCAGGCAGTCGCCCAGGTCGCGCTCCTCGTTCTTGGTCGGTATCAGTATTGAAATCACGTCTCGGCACGCAGGTGAGCGGCTGGGTTCATGCGCAAGTCAGCTCTCGCCGCCGCGCTCTCTTTCCGCACGCCGTTTCGTCTGGAAGAATCACGCTCGACCTGTAGCGCTAACGTGACGTGCGGCGCTTTCTTGATCGGCATGTCCGACCACTCGCGAACCACGCGGAAAGTGGCGCATTCATGCCACGGGGGTACGCTTGCGTAGCCCGACGCGCTTGGCGGGTATTCCGGCATACACCTGCCACATCTCTAGGTCCTTACTTGTCACTGCGCAGAGGCCGAGCACTGCTCCCTCGTGCACCGTGACGCCGGGAAGCACGCAAGCCCGCGCGCAAATCCACGAGTAGGCACCCAGGGCGATCGGAGCCGTGATCATGGGGAAGGCGGGGTCGTTGATGTCATGGGTAGCGGTGCAGATGTAAGCATCCTGCGACACGATGGCGTGTGATCCGAGATGAACCGGAGCGGCGTTATAGATAACAGCGCCGCCAGCGATGCATGCGCCGTCGTCGCAGCGCAGGTTCCATGGCGCCCAAATGACGCTCTTCCCGTAGATATGACAGTTGCGCCCTATTTGCGCGCCAAACAAACGCAGCAGCAGTGCGCGCCATGCGTGCAGAGGCGGTGGGGAGGGGCGAAATAGCAGCGCGCACACCAAGCCCCACGCGGCGCGCGCCATGCGGTTGCGCTGCGAGGTCTGGGGTTGCAGGTACGGATCCGCCAACGCGTGGTTCATGCCGCTTTACTCTCGCGCGGCGCGCCCTGTAGCGCGAACAGCGACAGCAAGTTGGTCACCACCCTATCGATCTGGAAGCGGCGCTGGAAGCATTCGACGGCGTTGCGCGCCATCTGCTGGCGCCTCTCTGCACTCAACGCCAGCCAACCGCGCAGCAACTGTTGCGTGCCTTGCAGCGTGTCATCTGCTACCAGCCCTGCCTGATCGTTACCAATCTCGCGCCATATGTTGATCTTGTTGGAAATCAGAACCGGAACACCGCACGACAGGGCCTCCGCGACCGCGATACCGAAGTTCTCTTGGTGCGATGGCAGTGCGAAAACCTCGGCCGCGCGGAAGGCGCCGGTCTTCACCTCACCGCTCAGCATGCCAGTCCAGGTCATCGCGTCCGATACGCCGAGGCGTTTTGCGAGCTCCATGAGCTGTGCCTGCATGCCGGTCTGATCCGGACCCGCGACGACCAAGTGCAGCGAGGTGTCGAGGCGTGCGAGCGATGCAAAGGCCTCTATGAGTAGGTCGCATCCCTTCTTGGGATGTACTCGCCCGAGGAAAAGCACAATGCGCTTGCCGCGGACCTGCGGAAACCGCTCCAGAAACAACTCACGCTGAGCCGCCGCATTCCCGCCGAATCCCTGAATTCCGTAGCTGAGGACGACCTCGTTGGCTTGATAACGGCGGAAGCTCTGTCGCGCCAGCAAGCGCTCTTCCTCGGAAGTGAACAGCACCGCCCGCGCATCGCGCAGCACCCGGTACTCCGCCCAAGGCCAGTAAAGACGCTTCTTCAGATGCTTCAGCGGATATTGCCGCTTGAACCACGGATCGAGCATCCCGTGGGTAAAGACATAGTAGGGGACCGAGGAGTTGCGCAGCGTTCGCCAGGAACCGAGGCTGTGGAACTGCCACAAGCCATTTACGACCACCGCGTCAAAGCGCGCGGCATTGCGCTGCATCCAGGGGACGAAACCCGGAGCGTAGCCGTACTTGGGGTATCCGGGTCCGACGCAGTGAACGGGACACACGTCTGTCAGCCACGTGCTGCCCGGTCGGTCCAGCGTCACGATCTCGACTTCGTGGTCGAGCCGGGAAGCCGCTACCGCAAGTTGCCTGACGCCCTCTGCGGGGCCGCCCCCGTCAGGATTGAGTGAAGGGATAACGTGCAGATATCGGACTGTCATATTCGCGTCTTATTATCAGCGGCCGATTGAGCACGCGACTCTGGCAGGCCCGTGAGGATGAAGAAGAAGAGTGAGTCGAGGCGACTGCTCGTCGTTGCGCTGAATTATGCACCAGACCTTACGGGGATAGGCAAATATGTCAGTGAGATGACGGAGTGGTTGGCGACTCGTAAACAACTCGAGATCCGCGTCGTCACCGCACCGCCTTATTATCCCGCGTGGCAAGTCGCATCCGGTTACTCCGCACGCCGCTATCAGAAGGAGCGTATCGGCGGCATCGAGATCTATCGTTGTCCGCTGTGGGTTCCGCGTCGACCCCGCGGCATGACACGCCTGCTGCACCTGTTATCTTTCGCCCTCTCAACTTTGCCGGTTCTGCTGTGGCAGGGTCTGAGCTGGAGACCGCACGTGGTGTTCGTGGTCGAGCCGCCGCTGGGTGCTGCCCCCGGCGCGTGGCTCGCCGCAAAGTTATGTGGCGCCCAGGCGTGGCTGCATGTGCAGGACTTCGAAGTCGACGCCGCCTTCGACCTGGGTCTGCTGCGGGCCGGTGTATTGCGACGCGTGGTGCTTGCCGCGGAGCGGGCAGTCATGCGCGGTTTCGATCGGGTGTCGAATATCTCCGACCGCATGCTGGCTAAGCTTCTGGAGAAGGGCGTCGATCAGCAGCGGGTGTTCCTATTTCCGAACTGGGTGGACATGTCACTGATCCGGCCACTTGCGCAGACCAGCGCGTTGCGCGCGGAGCTGGGCATCGCCCCGGAAACACGGGTCGTGCTGTACTCCGGCAACATGGGCGAGAAGCAAGGTCTCGACATCATCATCGAGGCCGCGCGTCGCTTCGACGACCCGCAGGTGCTGTTCCTCATGTGCGGTGACGGGGCCGTGCGCGCGCGCATGCAAACTGCCGCCGCGGATCTTGCGAACGTGCGGTTCGTTCCGCTGCAGCCGCTCGCGAAGCTGAACGAGCTGTTGAACATCGCTGAGGTTCACCTACTGCCGCAGAAAGCGGCTGCCGAAGATCTGGTGTTGCCATCGAAGCTCACCGCAATCATGGCCAGCGGGCGCCCGGTCGTGGCGACGGCCGGCGTCAATTCTGATGTCGCACGAATCGCCCGTGAAGGTGGGATCGTGGTGTCGCCAGGGGATGCCGCCGGCTTCACAGCCGCAATTTCGCGCCTGCTCGGCGATCACTCTCTCCGCCACAGCCTCGGCGCCGCGGCGCGCGCGTACGCGCTCGCAAACTGGGAGCGCGACGCGGTGTTGCAGCGCGCGTTCGACGAGTTACAGGCGTTCGCATGGCAAACGTGACGCTGCCTCGGATCACGATGGCGTCGGCGCAACTCGTGGCGCTGGCGGTTGCGGCGGTGACGGTAATCCTCGTATTCCAAAACACCTTCGGCTACCTATACACGCAGTGGCAGCACGAGGAATACAGCCACGGCTTTCTAATCCCGCTGATCAGCGCCTACCTGCTGTGGCGGCGGCGCGCACAGTTTGCGCAACTGACGTTTCGCCACTCGTGGGCGGGTGTGGCGCTCGCCTGCTTCGGCCTTGCGCTTTACTTCATCGGGTCCCTTGCGTCCATCACGACCGTTGATGCGTACGCTCTGGTAATCGTAATCGCCGGCTGCGCGCTGGTGGTGCTGGGCTGGGAAGCCTTCAAAGTGGCGCTGGTCCCCATCGCGCTGCTGCTTCTCATGAACCCGATTCCAGCATTCTTCTATAACAGTCTGTCTCTGCAATTGCAGCTGCTGTCCTCGCAGCTCGGCGTCGCGATCATGCGCCTGTTCGGCGTGAGCGTGTTTCTTGAGGGTAACGTCATCGATCTGGGCACGTATAAGCTGCAGGTCGCCGAGGCCTGCAGTGGCTTGCGCTATCTGTTTCCGTTGATGACCCTCGGGGTAATCATCGCCTATCTTTTCAAGGGCAAGTTGTGGATGCGCTGGTGCCTGTTCTTGTCGACGATCCCGATTACAGTGTTCATGAACAGCCTGCGCATCGGCATCATCGGCATTCTCGTCGACAACTTCGGCATCGCGCAGGCCGAGGGCTTCCTGCATCTGTTCGAAGGCTGGGTCATCTTCATGATGTGCTTTGCGCTGCTGCTGACGGAGGCGTGGGTGCTGCTGCGGCTCACTGGGGACCCGCGTTCACTCAGGGAACTGTTGAGCTTCGATGGGCCGGCGGCGCGTACTGGCACCCCGGTCGTCCGCACCCGCGAACTCGGCAGGCCCGCGGTTGTGATGCTCCTGATCCTGCTGGCCGCAGTCGTGCCGGCGCGTGCGCTCCCCAAGCGCATCGAGATACGGCCGCCGCGCGCTGATTTTAGCCAATTTCCACTGCGGGTCGGTCCCTGGTCCGGACAGCGCGATCGGCTCGAGACTGTCTATGTCGACGCCCTCAGGATAGACGACTACGTGCTTGCCAATTTCGTTGGGCACCGCGTCGGAGCGACGGCCGACCAATTTGCCGCTGTCACCGCGCCCGTGAATCTGTACGTCGCCTACTACGCGTCGCAGCGTACCGGGCAGTCTGCGCACTCGCCCCGATCCTGTCTGCCCGGCGGGGGTTGGCGCATTCTCGACTTCGAGCAGCGCGAGGTGGGCGGCGTGCGCAGCGATGGCCTGCCGCTACGCGTAAACCGCGCGATCGTGCAGCACGACGCGCAGCGGCAGCTCGTCTATTACTGGTTCCAGGAACGTGGGCGCGACATCACCAACGAGTACCTGGTCAAGTGGTATCTCCTGGAAGACGGCCTGTTGCGTAACCGCACCGACGGTGCGCTGATCCGCATGATCACCGCCGTGCAGGACAACGAGACCATTGCAGCGGCGGACGCCCGGCTCACGAACTTTACCGGCAGCATGCTGCCGACGTTGCAGGCGTATTTACCCAACTGATATGAATCCTTTCTTTCAATTGACGCTGGCGGTCGCCGTCAGCATGTTGGTGATCCCGCTGGTGCGGCGCTTTGCGCCGCGCTTGGGATTGGTAGACATGCCTGAGGCACGCAAGGTCCACACCGTGCCCATCCCGCGTGTCGGCGGCTGGGGCATCACGCTCGGCACGCTGCTGCCACTGGTGTTGGTATTCAAACTCGACCCGCTGGTGCAGTCGTTCCTGATCGGCTGCCTGACGCTGTTCGCCTTCGGTATCTGGGACGACGCGCGCAGCATCGGACATTGGCCGAAATTTGTGGGCCAGCTTATCGCGGTGGGAGCGGTCGTGTATTACGGCGACCTGTGGGTCTCGGGTATTCCGTTCATCGACGCGCCCCTGCCCGCCGCGCTCGGCAAGCCGTTTACGATGTTCGCGCTGATCGGTGTGATCAATGCCATCAACCATTCGGACGGTCTTGATGGGCTCGCCGGCGGCGAATCGGTGCTCAGTCTGATCGCGCTCGCCATCCTGGGCTACATGTCCGGCAGCGCTTTGATCGTTAGCGTCTCGCTGGCCACGATAGGTGGAATATTCGGCTTTCTTCGCTACAACAGCCACCCGGCGTACGTGTTCATGGGGGATAGCGGCAGCCAGGTTTTAGGATTCACCCTAGGATTCCTGGTGGTCTACCTGACGCAGACCGCCAACACGGCAGTAAGTGCCGCGCTGCCGCTGCTCATACTGGGGTTGCCACTGGCCGATATCCTGTCGGTCCTTTGGCAGCGCATCCGCGGTGGCATGAACTGGTTCAAAGCCACTCGCAATCACTTCCATCACAGGCTCCTGCAGCTGGGTTTCGATCATTCCGAGTCCGTGGTGATCATCTATCTGATCCAGGCCTCATTGGTCGTCAGCGCCGTGACTGTTCGCTACGAATCTGACGCGACGGTCGCTCTTGTTTATCTGGTGGGCATCAGTGCGCTCTTCTGTGCCCTGACCGTGGCGGAGCGGCGGCATTGGCGCGTGTCGCGGGGGCGCAGCGCGAGCTCCAACGCCATAGCTGCACTCAAGGCTGCCAAAGTGATGGTCAACGGCCCGCTCCTCTTGATCACCGTTCTAACGCCGGTCCTCATGATTCTGAGCGCGCTGTGGGTGGCGCGCATCCCCTCAGACTTTGCAGTGGTCGCCGGTGTGCTGGCCGTGCTTCCAGTAACCCAGCTCCTCTGGCCGCACTCCGTACGGCCATCTCTGGCGCGCTTGGCCATTTACGGCGCCGCCATTTTTCCGGCCTGTCTTCTGATCAATTCTCCGGACGCGGTGCCGCGCACCGTGCAGGTTTTCATCACTGCCGTGATCATCGTGCTCGCCCTGGCGATTGTGCTGTACGTGCGCTTCAATACCGAGCAGCGTTTCGGCACCACGCCGACCGACTATCTGGTCGTGTGCGGGGTGGTGACGCTGACGGTTTTTGGGAGCATCGAGATAAACTCCCGTGCCGTGGTCGAAGCGGTGCTCTTCGCCACGGTGCTGAGCTATTGCTGTGAGATCATTGTCGGAAGCACACCCGAGAGCATGGGGCGCCGTGTCCTGCAGTTCTCAACCGTCGGCACCCTGCTAATTATCACGCTGCGCGGAGTGCTTGCGTGACGCGGTCGCGTCCGCCGGTACCCCGGTCGCGCACTAAAGATGGCCGCCATTGCCCCGTCGTCGTTGTCGGGTCGGGAAGAAGCGCCGGGGCGGCCAATTTGAATCTGATCGAGTGACAGGTGGGGGTGTGGATCTCGTTTCGGACAAGAGGGCTCACGCTTTTTCGCCGCCCGGCCGCACGCGCGGTGGCGTTGGAGCTGGGGACGGGGCGCATATGCGCTCGCCAGGACAAGACGCGTCCTTCATGCGGCCGGATACTCTGATGCGAGCGCCTCGAGCCGCAACGATCTCAGCACCCGGGCGCGCGCCGGAGCCCTGCGCGGCTCGCTGCCGCCAAGTGGCGCGAGTGCTGACACCCGCCGTGTTGGGCATGCTGGTCGCCTGCGGGGGCGGCGGCTCAGGTGGGGCGCCCGCGACGTCCGCGGCCCAGCTGTCGCCGGCGGCGCTGTCCTTCGCCGACACTCCGCTCGGGGTGCAAAGCCCGACGCAGGCCATCGAGATCATCAATCCGGGTAGCTCGACGCTCATGATCGACGGGGTCGCCGTGTCCGGTGCCGACGCGGCGTCTTTCAGGCTCGCGAACGGCTGCGCCGCCTCGTTGCCGCCTGCCGGCTCCTGCACCGTCTCGATCGCGTTCGCGCCGTCTGCGGCGGGAGCGTTATCGGCAAGCGTAATCGTGCGCAGTGGTATCGCGTCCAGCAACGCGGTCGCGCTGTCGGGCAACGGAATCGCGCCGACGGTGAGTCTGAGCGCACCGAGTGCAAACTTTCCGACAATGGCCGTCGGCACGGCTTCCACGCCCCAGACGATTTCCGTGACCAACACCGGTGCGGGCGCGCTCACGATCGGCGATATAACACTGACCGGCAGCGGTGCGGGTGACTTCACGCAGCGCAACACCTGTGCCGCGCCGCTCGCGCCCGCCGCCAGCTGCAGCGTGACGATCGCGTTTGCACCGACCTCGATTGGAACGGCGCTCGCCTCACTGGTGCTGCAATCGAATGCCGTGACCACGCCCGCAGTGTCGCTGTCCGGCGTCGCTGTTGTGGCCGGATCACCCACGCTCGTGCTGAAGGCATTGCTCGCCAATCCCCCGGCCATAACCCCTTACGTGGCTGCGAGCGCGGGTCTCACCACTGACCTCAGTGCGAGCGCGACCAACATAGCGATCACTTCGCCCGCCGGGTTTCCAGCCGCTGGGAACTTCATAGCGCGGCTCAGCGACAATGCCAATACCGAGTACGTGTTGGTCACGGCTGGCGCCGGTACGCCTAACTGGGTCGTGATACGGGGTTATAACGGCTCTGCAGCCGCAGATTTTGCTGCGGCAGGGACGAGCGTGACCTACATTCCGCTGGCCGCGCAGAAGAGCGCGACGATCAACGGTACGCCCCTCACGCTGGTGGCGGCGACCTTCACGGCTTCCGTGGGCGGCCAGGCAGTCGGCACGCTGGCTAACCCGATTCAGAACGGCCTGTATCCGTTCACTTTTGCCGACGGCGAGGTGAGGAACGTTACCGTACAGAACAACACGATGGTGAGCTGGAGCCCCGCACTGGGGGCTGGCACGATAATGAGCGCGTCTGTCACGCCGACGCTCGCGCCGGCCGGGGTAGCTTCGAACGCGCCGGCCGAGATCCTCACCCAGCGCTTCGATCTGGGCGCACCCGTCTACCTCACGCAGCATCAGCGACTGACGCGGCGCGGCGCGCTGTTAACGGGCGATCTTGCGGCGAGCGGTGCGGCGACGATCAGCGTCGATACCACGAGCGGCTTTCCGCAGAACGGCAATTTCATGATCAGCACGGGCGCCGAAGATGTGCTCGTCAACGTCGCGGACGCCACCACGCTCGACGTCATTGCGCGCGCCCAGGACGGCACGATCGCGACCGCGCTCAGCGCAAGTGCCGGCACGTTTTACCAGCTGTTCGAGGTTGATTTCGGTGACGGCGGCACGCAGGCATTCTATGCCCCCGGCGCACTGAACTCGGGCCTGCACTATCTGGGCGTCGCCGGAACGGTTGGGCCGCTGAAGGAGTACCAGCCGAAACAGCCGCTGAGTGTGCACTTTGTGCTCAACGGTTCCTATTTCGAGGTGCTGGCTTCCGGCAATGTCTCGATGTTCGCGATCGCCGACGGGGTGGTACAGCAATCGGCTAACTACCTCGTCGAACCCTCGTACGGCGGCGCCTATTGGCACAAGTTCGACTTCGGCTCGAGCAGAACCCGGCACATCACCCTGTTCGCGAGTGCCTACCCGATGTCGATCGCGACCTCGCCTACCGACACCATTGCGCCCTGGGATCGGTCGCAGGAGCCATTCATTTCATGGGACGGCGATTCGTTCGGGCAAGTAGAGGGCTACAGCTGGTCGAGCGCGCCCGACGGCGGGGGGCTCGGGTTCTACTTCGAAATGATGCTCGATCTTGGCATTACGCAATTCGACTACACGGGTGCCGTCGGCGGCACCGGCTACTCGCAGCAGGGCGGCGCCAGTCCGCCGCTGTATCCGCGGCCGAAGTACTCGGGTGTCAACCGCGTCGCCGCGGTGGCCGCCGGTCCAGCGCCGACGCTTTTTTTCTGTGGACTCGGGCACAATGACAACAGCATCGTTCGTGCGCAGTTTGCGCAGGACACGGCGACCTACTGGCGCGCATTGCGCGCCGCGTGGCCGGATACGGTGTTTGTCGCCGCGCAGTACTTCTTTCCGGCCGCCGGCGCAGCCGCGCCGCTCGCCTTTCAGCCAAATCCGCTGTCAACACCCAACGATCCATCGATCCTCGCCGCGTTGACCGCTGTTGGTGGACCGTGGGTATACGTCAACAGCAACCAGGGTACGTGGACTAATTCGAGCGGGGCGATCGGCACCTTCGCCACCCCGGCCCAGCCGCTGTTGACCGGTACCGGCTACGGAGGCGCGCCGGGGTATCTCGGCGGCCACTCGACCGGAGTCGGCAATGGCGATCTGATGATCCGCGACGATGGCATTCACCCCTCGAACCTTGGTGCGCGCTATCTGGGGCAAAAGACGGCCGCGGCGATCAGCGCCGCGGTTGCGGCGCTTTAGCGGCTCACCCGGGCAGGCGAGCCCGGTGCTGCCCTGGGAGCGCCGGCGCTCTGAGACCGGCAAACCGGAGAATTCATATTAATAAGGAGTGACTGGCGAGCGGCGCACCTAGCCGCGCCTGAACGCGGCGGCCGCCCGGGAACGCGCGGGGACTGGTCTTCATGGAACCGTAACCCGAGCGTTACACAACCCGCTTAGCTTGACTGTTCGGCAAGGGCAGGCGTCGCGGACCCGAGGACGGCGCAGCCGCTCTCGTCTCGCGTAACAGAGGGCTGACTCATGCGGCAGGGCACAAGACTCCTGATTGTCGGTCTGGCGGCGCTGACGCTCGCCGGCCTGACTGCCGGCACCGCCGGTGCCACAACCCTGAACGTGGGCGATACAGTGACGGCCACGGGCACGGGAGCCGGTCAGTCCTATAACGTCATCACCTCTCCCTATGGTGATGCAGCGAACGGCACCGTGAGTCCCACCAGTACTTACACGCTCGGTAATAGCTTCAACCAGACGATCGGCAGCGTGAACTATGGCGCGACCGGCGCGGACTTCAATGCCAACCCCCCGTATCCGCTCGGAACCACGGGCAGCGGCGGTCCATGGAATTTCCAGGACGACTACTATTTCGCCCTGAATCCGGGAGCCACGGTCCAGGCGGCCCTGGTCTCGAACGCCATGTCCAACATCTCTGATCTGCAGGTACGCCTGATTTACGCCGCAGGTAACACCGTTTCGAGCGGCAATCCGGTCCTCGGCGCGCCTGCCGGTGGCACGCTATTGGACGCCTGGCAGTCGCTGAACCTCGGCGGTGGCAGCGTCAACTTCTCCATGCCCGCGATCGCGAACCCCAGCGACTACATCCTCCAGGTTCGCGGAGAAGTCGCGCCCAGTGGGGGGCCCGGACTTGCGGCCTCGTACGGCGGGTCGATCAGCTTCACACCGGTTCCGGTCCCGGCAGGCCTGCCGCTGCTGCTGTCGGCTCTGGCTGGGTTGTATCTCCTGGGCCGCCCGCGCGGCATCGTTTCCGGGCAAACCTCCGTAGCCGTCTGATCTGCCTCAGATTTCTATAGTGTTCTAAGGATCGCCGGGGCTCGCCTGTCCCACGGGCGCCGGCGACGGATCGCGGCCGCGATCCACAGTCTTTTGCCCCCGCTTCAGGCAAACTTAAGCAATACGGATTACTCGGGGCAAGGGATACATGTGCGGAATCGTCGGAGCTGTCGCTGAGCGCGACATCGTTCCTGTCCTCATGGAGGGCCTGCGACGGCTCGAGTACCGCGGCTATGACTCCGCGGGAATCGCCGTACTGAATGGCTCCGAGCACCTGACGCGGCTGCGCACCGTGGGGAAAGTGCGAATGCTCGATGATGCGCTGCAGCAAACGCCGACCCACGGCAAGATCGGCATCGCCCACACCCGCTGGGCGACCCACGGCATACCGAGCGAGCGCAACGCCCATCCGCACATCTCGCGCGACGGGCTGGCGATCGTGCACAACGGCATCATCGAGAACCACGAGGAGCTGCGGGCCGATCTTGAGCGCCGCGGCTACACCTTCGCCTCCGAGACCGACACCGAGGTCATCGCGCACCGAATCCACCTGCACCTGCAGACCGTGCAGGACCTGTTCAAGGCCGTGCGCGCAACCGTCGCTGAGCTTGAAGGTGCCTACGCGCTCGTGGTGGTGAGCGAGCATGATCCGGACCGCCTGATCCTCGCGCGCGAGGGCTGCCCGGTCGTCATCGGCCTCGGCAAGGATGAGAACTTTGTGGCCTCCGACGTCGCCGCCCTGCTGCCGGTCACGCGGCGTTTTATTTTTCTGGAAGAGGGCGATGTCGCCGAGGTGCGCCGCCAGAGCGTGCGTGTCATCGACCGCGATGGCAACAGCGCCGAGCGCCCGATCCGCGAGAGCGAGTTGTCGGCCGACTCGGCCGAGCGCGGCCAGTACGCGCATTTCATGCTCAAGGAAATCCACGAGCAGCCGCGTGCCATCGCCGACACACTCTCCGAGCGCGTCGCCAACGGGCGCCTCCTGGAGCAGGCCTTCGGGCCGGCGGCGACCGAGGTGTTCAAGCGCACCCAGAACGTGCACATCGTGGCCTGCGGCACGAGCTACCACGCCGCGACCGTGGCGCGCTATTTCATCGAGCAGATCTGCAAGATCCCCTGCGCGGTCGACATCGCCAGCGAGTACCGCTACCGCAACCCGCTCGTGCCTGCGAACTCGCTGTTCGTCACCATCTCGCAGTCCGGTGAGACCGCCGACACGCTCGCGGCGCTGCGTCTTGCGAAGCAGGCCGGTTACCTGTCCTCGCTTGGCATCTGCAATGTCCCGGAGAGCTCCCTCGTGCGCGAGTCGGAGCTCGTCATGCTGACGCGCGCCGGGCCCGAGATCGGGGTCGCCTCCACCAAGGCCTTCACCACGCAGCTGGCAGCCCTCGGCATGCTCGTGATCGCGCTCGCACGCCACCACAGCGCCGATGCCGAACGCGAGCGCGGCCTCGTGACGCGCCTCATCGAGCTGCCGGCTCTGGTAGAGAAGACGCTCGAGCTCGACCCCGTCATTCACCGCCTGGCCGAGCGCTTCGCCGGCAAGCACCACGCGCTCTTCCTCGGGCGCGGCGCGCTCTATCCGATTGCGATGGAGGGGGCGCTGAAGCTCAAGGAAATCTCCTACATCCACGCCGAGGCCTACCCTGCAGGGGAGCTCAAGCACGGCCCGCTCGCGCTCGTGGATGCCGACATGCCGGTGGTCGCCGTCGCCCCGAACAACGACCTGCTGGAGAAGCTCAAGTCGAACCTGCAGGAGGTGCGGGCGCGCGGCGGGGAACTCATCGTGTTCGCAGACCCCGAGTCCGGACTTAAGTCGAGCGATGGCGTCACCGTGATTGAGATGCCGCGCCACGTGACTTACTTCCAGGCACCGGTGGTGTACACCGTGCCGCTGCAGCTGCTCGCCTATCATGCCGCGATCCTCAAGGGCACCGACGTCGACCAGCCGCGCAACCTCGCCAAGAGCGTGACCGTCGAGTGAGCGCGCGGCTCCCCTAGGGGTCGCAATCCAACACCCGCGCCGCCTGCGGCCGCATCCGGCGGCTTTGCGGTAGGATCGTCGACGCATGAGCGCCAAACTCCCGGTCGCGGACCTGCTCGCCGGCCTCTCCATTGCCGGCCTGCTGCTGCCGGAGGCCGTCGCCTACTCAGGCCTTGCGAGCCTGCCGCCGCAGGCCGGCGTGATCGCGCTGTTCGCAGGACTCCTCTGTTATGGCCTCATCGGCCGCAGTCCCTACGCGATCGTCACCGCGACTTCCTCCTCCGCCGCAGTGCTCGCCTCGGCGCTGGTGGCCCTCGGCGCCGGTGATGTCGCGCAGCGGGTGTTCTACGCGGCGCTCCTCGTCATGGCCACCGGCATCGCCTTCGCGCTCGCCGGCGTCCTGCGCCTGGGGGTGATCTCGGCACTCATCGCGCGCCCGGTGCTGCGCGGCTATGCGTTCGGCTTGGCCCTCGTGATCGCAGTCAAGCAGTGGCCGCAGCTGGTGGGCGTGCACGCGCACAGCGGCAACTTCTTCGCGCTGCTCGTCGAGCTCATCCGCGGCGCCGGCGCCTGGCACACCCCGAGCCTCGGCTGCGGGCTGGCGGCGCTGGCAGGGCTCTTTCTCTTGGAGCGCGTGCCACGTGTGCCAGGGGCGCTCGTCGTCATCGTCGCGAGCATCGCCGCCGCGGACTACCTCGCCGGCCACGGCGTGGCGCTCACAGGTCCCATCGCACTTGCCCTGAGCGCCCCGCACTTCAGCCTGCCACCCGGAGTGCACTGGCCGCTGGTAGTGGAATTCTCCCTCGCGCTCATGTTCATCCTGTACGCCGAGTCCTACGGTTCGATCCGCACCTACGCGCTCAAGCACGACGCGCCGGTGCAGCCGAACCGCGACCTGCTCGCGCTCGGCGCCGCAAACCTTCTCTCGGGACTCTTCCAGGGAACCCCGGTCGGCGCCGGCTACTCGGGAACTTCTGCGAACGAGGCCGCGGGCGCGCGCTCGCGCATCGCGGGACTCTCGGCGGCCGCGATCATCCTGGTGCTGGTGCTGCTGTTCCTGCCCTGGATCGAGCGCATACCCGAACCGGTACTGGCGGCGATCGTGATTCACGCGGTCAGCAAGTCGCTGCGGCTCAGCGTCTTTCGCAACTACCTGCGCTGGCGCCGTGATCGACTCATCGTCCTCGCCGCGGTGCTCGCGGTGATGGTGTTCGGGGTACTCAACGGGCTGCTGGCGGCGATCGTCTTCAGTCTTGCGATGCTGGTGCGCTCGCTCGCCACGCCGCGCCTGTCGGTGCTCGGGCGGGTCGGCGAGCACGACTACGTGAGCGTGACGCGTTTCCCGGAGGCCGTGACTGAGGCTTCGATGCTGGTGGTGCGCCCCGAGGAGCCCCTGTTTTTCGCCAACGCCGAGCCGCTCCTGACCCAGGTGCGCGAGCGGGTGCTGGCGCAGCCGGCGGCTCACCTCCTGGTCTTGAGCCTGGAGGAGTCCCCGGACCTCGACAGCACGGCACTCGAGGCGCTGGCGGAGTTCTGCGCCTGGTTTGCGGCGCGCGGGGGCGAAGTGCGCCTGGCGCGGCTGAAGGACGGCGCGCGCGACGCCCTGGCGCGTGCCCAGCTGGCACACCTTCCGGAGGGGGCGCTCGACTATTCAAGCGTGGACGACGCCGTGCGGGGGCACTGCGTCATGCCGGGGACGCCCTGAACGGGCACAGCTGCCCCGGAAGGTCGTGCCCCCGAGGACGTGTGCGACAGCCAGCGCCGCTGTTGGGGCGGCGTCCCCGCTTCGTGCTACTCTTTAGCCTCGCGGATAAACGCGATCCGGTCGCTGCGGCGGTTGCCGCGCCACCTGAAAAAAGAGGTGCAGGCCGTGCGCGCACGGTGCCGCACCCTGAAAAATACGGAAAAAACGTAATACCGAAGGATCGTGGAGGACACCATGGCGGACGAAACCCCCCCGGCAGCCAACAATCCCTACACGCAGACCCACGTGGTGGTGGCGGGTGACACGCTGTCAAAGATCGCGCAGAAGTACTACGGCGACCCCTCGCTCTACACCCAGATCTTCGAGGCCAACCGGGACGTCCTGAAGGATCCCAACAAGATCTTTCCGGGTCAGACGCTGAAGATCCCGTAACAGATCGTTATTCCGTCCCAACCGCAACAGAGGATGTCGAAAATGAAGAAGCAATTTGTTTGGCTGCTGGCCGCAATGATGGCCGTGCTCATCGTCGGCTGCGCCAGCCAGAAGGGGCCGGCCGAGCAAGCCATCGCCGGCGCCGAAACGGCGCTCGCCGCGGTGCGCGATCAGGCGCAGAAATACGTGCCTGATCAGCTGCAGGCCGTGGATGCGCAGATCGCAAGCGCCAAGGACGCCTTCGCCAAGGGCGACTACAAGGGCGTGCTGGCCGCAGGCCCGGGCATCATGACCGCCATCAGCGGCCTCAAGGATGCCGCTTCCGCCAAGGCCGCGGACGCCGACGCTGCCCTGTCCAAGGCCAAGGACGCCTGGAGCTCGGTGAGCACCGACGTGCCGAAGATGGTCGATGCCATTCAGAGCCGCGTCGACATCCTCTCCAAGTCGCACCACCTGCCGCCGAACGTCACCAAGGACTCCCTGGGCGCCGCCAAGAGCGGGCTCGACTCGCTGAAGTCCATGTGGAGCGATGCCTCGAGCGCTGCCAGCTCCGGTGACTACACCGGCGCGATGGCCAAGGCGCAGGCCGTGAAGGACAAGGCCGCGGATATCATGAAGTCACTGGGCATGACTTCCTGAGGAGTTAAGGTCAGCACCGGCCGCCTCGGGAGCCCTAGGGGACGAGGCGGCCGGTGAGATCGTAGGCGTCGGCCGCCACGATCTCGACCGCGACGAACTCCCCGGCGCGCAGCCCCGGCGCTGGCTCGATGTGCACCACGCCGTCGATCTGCGGTGCATCGGCTGCGCTGCGCGCACTGGCACCCTGCGCGCCTACCTCGTCCACCAGCACCTGCATGCGCGTGCCAACGCGGCGCGCCAGGCGCGCGGCGCTGATGCGCGCGGCGCGCTCCATGAAGCGCGCATAGCGCTCCTCCTGAACCTGCGGCGGCACGTGGCCCGTCAGCGCATTGGCAGTGGCCCCCTCGACGGGTGAGTACTTGAAGCAGCCGACCCGGTCGAGCTGCGCCTCATCCAGCCACGCCAGCAGCTCCGAGAACTCCGCTTCCGTTTCCCCGGGGAAGCCGACGATGAAGGTGCTGCGCAGCGTCAGATCCGGGCACACCCGACGCCAGGCACGGATGCGCTCGAGCGTGTTCACCGCATGCGCCGGCCGGCGCATGCGCTTGAGCACCGTCGCACTTGCGTGCTGGAACGGAATGTCGAGGTAAGGCAGCACGCCGCCTGCGGCCATGAGCGGGATCACCTCATCGACGTGGGGATACGGATACACGTAGTGCAGACGCACCCACACTTTGAGCTCGGCGAGCGCGCGCGCCAGGTCGATGAAGCGCGTCGCGTAGCGCCTGCCGCGCCAGGCGGCAGCGGCGTAACGCAGGTCCGCACCATAGGCGCTGGTGTCCTGCGAGATGACGAGCAGTTCCTTCACCCCGGCATTGACCAGCCGCTCCGCCTCGCGCAGCACCTCATCGATGGGGCGGCTGGCGAGGAGCCCGCGCAGCGCCGGGATGATGCAGAAGCTGCACTTGTTGTTGCAGCCTTCCGCGATCTTCAGGTACGCGTAGTGCCGCGGCGTCAGGCGCACGCCCTGCGGGGGCAGAAGGTCCAGGAACGGCTCATGCTGCGGCGGCAGATGCTCGTGCACCGCGCTCACCACCTCCTCGTAGGCATGGGGGCCCGTGACCTTGAGCACGCGCGGGTGGCGCTCGAGGATGCGCTCGGGCCGGGCTCCGAGGCAGCCGGTGACGATGACGCGCCCGTTAGCCTCCAGCGCCTCCCCGATGGCATCGAGGGACTCATCCACCGCCGCATCGATGAAGCCGCAGGTGTTGACCACCACCACGTCCGCCGCCTCGTAGGTCGGGGCGACCTCGTAGCCCTCGGCGCGCAGCTGCGTGAGGATGCGCTCGGAGTCCACCAGTGCCTTCGGGCACCCCAAGCTGACGAAGCCGACTTTTGGAACGCGCGCACGCGCGCCGTTGCGGGGGGCGGGGCGGCGCGGCTTCGCGCGTTTAAGTCTGGTACCGGACATGTGGCTCAAGGGTCCAACGGGCCCGGAATGGGCGAAAAAGGGCGGCCATGCTAGCGGCGCGGCCCGCGCAGCGCTACTTCAGCCGCCCCCGCTCCCGGTGACGGGGGCATTCGGCTGCGGGGGCCCTAGCGGGCCCGGGCGCTGGTGCACCCTGTAGAGGGCGTAGAAGGCTACGAGCACGATCAGGGGCATCACGAGGTAAGGCCACATAGCGGTGCGCCGCTCACGCTTAGCGACCATAGAGCCCCACAAGCTCAGCGCTCGCCAGGGACTGCGCGTGCACGCTGAAGCCGATGAACGCCGCGGTCGCATCCTGCGGCAGCTCGAGTCTGGCCACCTTCAGGGCATAGAGGCGGAAGAAATAGTGGTGGGGCTTTCCGGGCGGCGGACACGGTCCACCGTAGCCTTGTGTGCCGAAGTCGGTGCGGCCCTGCAGGGCGCCTGCGGGGAGCAGGCTCTTTTTCGGATCCCCGGCGCCGGCGGCGAGCGACGTCACGTTCGCGGGAATATTGTAGATGAGCCAGTGCCACCAGCCACTGCCGGTCGGAGCATCCGGGTCGTGCACCAGGAGTGCGAAGCTCTGCGTGCCGGTGGGGGCGTTGCTCCAGGAGAGCGCAGGAGAGAGGTTGCCCCCCTGGCAGCCAAAGCCGTTGAACACCTGGGCCGCGGCGATTTTCCCGCCGCTGGCGAAATCGGGGCTGGTGAGAGTGAACTTCGCAGCCGGGGTATCCGCGGACATGGCCGCGGAGGCCATGATGAGCATGGCGAGCCAGGCGAGCGCGCCAAAGAGCGTGCGTTTCATCCCCTTCCCCTTGCCAATCCCAAGACTGAACGGCCGGCCGGGACCGGCGCCGCAGTGTGCAGTGGCGCACGGGACAGTGCAAATGGAGGCGGGGCCGCCCTCACCAGAGGGTGGCCCCGCGTATCAGCCGATCAGCGTCTTCAGCCGCGGACCCAGTGGCCGGGGCTGTAATGCCAGGTGTTGCCGACCGGGTGCCACTCGTGGGCCACCCAGTGGTAGCCCGGGCGCGGCGCAGTCCAGACGCCCCCGTGCCACACGTAGGCACCGCCTTCCCAGCGGTAATGGCCGCCGACCCAGAAGTATCCGGGCATGGGGGCCACACCGATGACTTCGGCGCGCGGCGGCGGCGGCGCGCTGTAGGTCACGACCTCGCCGGGGACCACGACGGCCGCGGGACGGGCGGTGACGACACAGCCCGACAGCGTTGCCACGAGCACCGCGGCAGCGAGGCCGGCTTTGAGTGAAGTAAGTCTCATCATCTGTCTCCTGTAGTTCGCGCACGGTGCGGAAACCTATTCGCCTGCAACGCGCGAGATAGGAAACAAGCATACATACGGCGCAGCGGCGCGGAAGGTTACAGTATGGAAAATGCGAACTATGTCAGGCCCGGTCGGCAAATCGCGGCGGTTCAGCGGCCATTCAGCGCATCCTGCGCGCCGCGCGCGGTGCGGCGCATGAACTTCGACCGCGACTACTACGCGCGCTACTACTTCGATCCGCGTACCGCGGTGTCGAACGCAGCCGAGATGCGCGCGCGGGCACGGCTGATCGCGGCCATGACGCAGCACGCGGACCTGCCGGTGCGACGCATCCTCGAGGTGGGCTGCGGCACCGGGCTGCTGCGTGCTGCGCTGCGGCGCCTGCTGCCGCAAGCCGAGTACGTGGGGCTCGAGGCGAGCGACTATCTGTGCAGCCGCTACGGCTGGGAGTGCGGCCGCATCGAGGATTACCGCACACGCTCGCCCTTTGACCTCGTCATCTGCTACGACGTGCTGCAGTACCTGGAGGCGCGCGCGGCCGCGCGCGCCCTCAGGAACTTCGGGAACCTGTGCCGCGGCGTGCTCTACTTCAGCGCGCTCACCCGCTACGACCTGAAACACAACGCCGACCCCGAGCGTACCGACCACGACGTGCACCTGCGCAGCGGCGCCTGGTACAAGGGGCGCCTGCGGATTCAGTTCCGCGAGGCGGGCTTAGGATTCTGGTTGCGGCGCGGCGCGCCGCTCACGCTCTGGGAGCTGGAGGCCGACCCGGGAGTCAGCACCGGGCGGCCGCGCCGCCGGAAGAAGGGGTAAAGCGGCAGGCCGAGGAGTATCAGCACGAGGGTGGCGATGGACTCCTGGGGCTTGCTCAGGAAGGCGCTGATGACGATCCACACCATGATGATGACGACCAGCAGCGGCACCACCGGATAGCCGGGCACGCGGAACGGGCGCGGGCTGTGCGGCCAGCGACGCCGCAGAACGATCACCGCGAGCACCACCGGGATCCAGAAGAGCGCATAGCTCACTACCGCCATGTTGGTGAGCTCCTCGAACGTGCCCGAGAGCGCGAGCACGGCGGCCCACAGGCAGGTGAGCACGAGCGAGGTGAGCGGCACGCGGGCGTTGCGGCTCAAGCGTCCGAAACCGCGGAAGAACAGGCCGTCGCGCGCGGCGGCGTAGGAGACGCGGGCGCGCGTGAGGATGGTGCCGTTGAGCGAGCCGATGGTGGAGATCAGGAAGATGAGCGCGGCGACCGCGAGCGCCCGGGCGCCCAGGAAGGTCTGCACCGCGCGTGCCGCCACCGAGGGCGCTTGCGGATAGGCGCTCGAGTTGGCGCTCGCGACCTGCCAGAACGGCAGCGCGTAGAGGTAGGCGGTGTTGATGAGGAGGTAGATCGCGAGCACCACGAGCGTGCCGCCGACGATAGCGCGCGGCAGATTGCGCTGCGGCTCGCGCACCTCGCTCGCGGCCATGGGCAGGTACTGCCAGCCGCTGTAGGCCCACAAGGCGCCGAACATGGCGGCCCCAAACCCTGCGACCCCGCCGCTGGGGGTACCCGGGGGGCTCACGAGGTTGGCGGCATCATGGGTGCCGGAGAACAGGAACACGCCAAGCGCGACCCCGAGGATCGCCAGCACCTTGGTCACGGTGAGGAAGGTCTGGACGCGACCACCGAACATGACGCCCGCGCAGTTGATGGCGGCGAACACCGCGATCACCCCGACCGCGATCAGCTGGCGCGTGCCGAGCTCGAAGCTGTGGGGGGAGCCGAAGAGGGTCACGCTGTGACTGAACCAGACGTAGGTGAACGGGTGGATGTCGGAGATGAAGATCGCCACCGCCGCCCCATAGGCGGCGATGCTCGCGCCCCCCAGCAGGAAGCTGTTGCAGGCGTACAGGAATCCTGGCACTTCCCCGAACGCGGCCCGCAGGTAGACGTACTCACCGCCCGCATCCGGCAACAGCGCCCCGAGCTCGGCGAAGCACAGGGCCGCGAGCAGCGCCACGAGACCGGCGGCCACCCAGGCGCCGAGCACCAGAGCCGGGGTGCCGACCGCCTGGGCCATTTGCGCGGACTTCAGGAACACCCCGGTGCCGATCGCGATCCCCACCACCAGGGAGGTGGCATGGGTGAGTGTCAGGTCGCGGCGCGGCTCAAGTTCGAAGGCTTGCATGTCAGGCTATCGTACAATCGCCTCACGCCCGGCATGGAGCTAAAGATGGCAGGCCACGAATACCACGCGCAGATCCACTGGACGCGCGGCGATGCGGCGTTCCTCGACAACCGCTACAGCCGCGGCCATACGTGGCGCTTCGACGGCGGCATCGAGGTGCCGGCCTCCTCTTCCCCGAGCGTCGTGCGCGTGCCGATGTCGGTCGAGGCGGCGGTGGACCCGGAGGAGGCCTTCGTCGCCGCGCTCTCGAGCTGCCACATGCTGTGGTTTCTGCACTTCGCGGCACAAGGGCGCTGGTGCGTGGATGACTATCTCGACGCCGCCACGGGTGTCATGGGCAAGAACGCCCAGGGGCGCATGGCGATGCTCAGCGTGACGCTGCACCCGCAGGTCGCTTTCGCCGGGGCACCCCCGCAGCAGGCGGCGCTCATGGAGCTGCACCACCGCTCGCACGAGGCCTGCTTCATCGCCAATTCCGTGACCACCGCTGTGCGTATCGAGCCTGGGCCCGGGTGACTGGGCCACGCTATGACTTCGCAGGACCGGTGCGCTGCCAGCGCGGCGCGCCACCCTTTGCGCTCACCCTGAGCGGTGCGGCCGTAGCCCCGGCGGCCGGCAGCGCGACCCTCACCTTCTCGGGCAGTGTGCCCGCGGACCTGCCGGCGATGCTCAGCGGTGCGAGCGTTGAGCCCTCGGGCGCAGGCGGCTACCGCATCTCAAGTGGCACGCGCGAGTGGCAGGTGAGCGGCGGCAGCCTCAGCGTGATGCGCGAGGTAGCCGCGGCGTTCTATGCGGCGCTGCCGCCGCGGCCGGTCCCGGCGGTCAAGCGATTCCTCTGGCGCCTGGTGCTCGCGCTGGCCGCCAGTCGCGCGGGGCTCAGGCTGTTGCGCGCGCTGCGCAGATAAGGGACACGGCTCACCATGCAAAGCCTCTTCTATCTCCTCGGCCTCGGAGTGGGCATCGGGCTCGTGGTGCAGGTGGGCATGAACAGCACCCTGCGCGGCACCCTGGGCAGCGCTCTGGTGGCGGCCCTCATCAGTTTCCTGGTGGGCTCGGGCGCGCTCGCCGCCTTCATCGCCGTGACGCGCACCCCGCTGCCGGCGCGCGAGCAGCTCGCCGCCGTGCCGCCGTGGGCGTGGCTCGGGGGGTTTCTGGGTGCGTTCTACGTGGCTTCGAGCGTCATCGTGGGTCCGAAGCTCGGCGCAGCGACCTTGCTGGCACTCGTGGTGCTCGGGCAGCTCGGTACCTCACTGCTGGTGGATCACTTCGGCTGGCTTGGGTTCGCGCAGCATCCGCTCACCCTGATGCGCCTCGCCGGCGCGGCGCTGCTGTTCGCCGGGGTGCTGCTCATCACGCGCTGAGAGCGGCGCGCAGCGCCCCCTCTTCAGGAGCTCGGCCAGCGCAGCGGCATGTCGGTAGCGATCTGTGCCCCGGGGACGCTCTGGCGCTGGCTGCCCGCGAGCGCACCGTAGGTCGCCATCTGCGCCTGGAAGGCGCGGTGCCAGGTGAACTGGCGCAGCACGCGCGCGCGCGCGGCGGCCCCGAGGGCATCGATGTCGCGTTCGTAAAGTGCCGCGATGGCCTCGGCCATACTCGCCGCGTCCTGCGGTTCGGCCAGCACCCCGACGCTGTCGTCGATGAACTCCGGGAACGCGCCGGCGCGGGCGGCCACCACCGGGCGGGCACAGGCCATGGCCTCGAGGATCACGAGCCCGAAGGTCTCCTTGGTGCCCGCATGCACCAGGGCATCCGCGGAGGCGATCCAGCCGGCGAGCTCCACGCTGTCGCGCCGGTAGGGCAGCAGCGTCACGTTCTCCCGTGGCCGTGCCTCGCGCTCGCCGCCGATCAGGAGCAGGTGATAGGGCTTCCCTAAGCGCGCAAACGCCTGCAGCAGCACCGGCAGGTTCTTCTCGCCGGCGAAGCGCCCCGCATACACCAGTACCCGGGCGTTCTTAGGCAGCCCCAGGCGCTCGCGCGCCGGCGCCCCGCGGCGCGCCGGGCTGAACACCTCGGCATCGACCCCGAGGGGCTGGTGCACGGCGTGCCCGACGCCGATGTCCTTGAGGTAGGCGCACATCAGGCGGCTGGGCGCGAACACCACGTCGAAGCGCTCATACAACCAGCGCACGTAGCGGCGGATGGCAGGTTCGGCCAGCACCCTTCCCAAGCGCCGGCCGATGATCTGCGGCAGGTTCGAGTGATAGAAAGCCGCGAGTGCGATGCCGCGGCGCTTGGCGACCCGCCAGGCGGCCCAGGCGGGGTGGAAGGCATCCCCAGCCTCGATCAGGCCGGGCTCGAGCTCATCCAGCAGGCGCACCCAGCGCCGCGGGTTCAGCGGCAGGTGATAGTTGAAGGTACCCGGCACCGGGTAGCCCTTGAGCGTGCATACCCCGCCGCGCTGGATCTGCCCGGTGCAGCCCGGAACGACGATGGTATGTACCCAGGAGGTATGCGCGGCGAGCCAGGCGTGTT